>ENA-OWPD01000127-OWPD01000127.1-human-gut-metagenome-genome-assembly--contig:-NODE-127-length-96315-cov-6.551195_pt1 | contig 96315 bp, 80 predicted proteins | sample MGYA00248262_ERZ651842 | MGnify/ENA primary metagenome ERZ651842 (study PRJEB26924, sample SAMEA4378253) | human gut metagenome | biome: human gut; feature: human-associated habitat; material: faeces... | reverse complement strand
CTCGGGTTTTCTGTGACCTTCGCTCACAAAAAACACCTCGCGGGACATTACCAGTGAACAGTAATAATTGCTGGTCCGGGACTGTGGATTTATGTGGTTGTAAACTTTACGGAAAAACGGTTTCATGGTATCATTGTTTCATCAACAGAAAAGTGGGGAAATGACAAAAATGGATCAGAAGATAGCAAATCTGGAGGGGAAGCTGATCGTATCCTGTCAGGCGCTGCCGGAGGAGCCGCTGCATTCTTCATTTATTATGGGAAGAATGGCTTTGGCAGCAAAAATCGGCGGAGCATGCGGGATACGGGCAAATACCAAAGAGGATATCAGGGAGATACAGTCGCAGGTGGATCTTCCGGTCATCGGGATCGTGAAGAGGGATTATGCGGACAGTGAGGTTTACATTACGCCAACTATGAAAGAAATCGAGGAACTGATGGAGGTAAAGCCGGAGATCATAGCGATGGATGCAACGATCTCAAAAAGACCTGGAAATAAAACCCTGGAGGAGTTTTTCCATGAGGTAAAAGAAAGATATCCGGATCAGCTGTGGATGGCGGACTGTTCTACAGTAGAAGAAGCACTTCATGCAGATGAGCTGGGATTTGATTTTATAGGAACGACGATGGTTGGTTATACGGAGCAGAGCAAGGGCGCTAAGATCGAAGAGGATGATTTCGCAATTTTAAGAGAAATCGTGGCGAAAGCAAAACATAAGGTGATCGCAGAGGGGAATATCAATACACCGGAAAAAGCGAAGCATGTGATCGAGCTGGGAGCTTACAGCGTTGTGGTGGGCTCGATCATCACAAGGCCACAGCTGATCACGAGATCATTTGTTGAAGTAATGGAACGAAAATGACGGATGAGAGTGTAAATGAGGATCACAGGATGAAAACGTATGTCAGTCTTGATATTGGCGGTACAGCCATCAAGTATGGCCTGATCAGTGACAGCGCTGAGATTATTTTTAAGGGATCGACAAAAACGGAAGCAGAAAAGGGCGGCCCGGAAATTCTTAAAAAGGTTATTGGAATAGTGGAAGATCTGCTCACACGGACACAGGATACAGTTTCCGGCATCTGTATTTCAACAGCCGGTATGGTGGATACAAAAGAGGGATCTATTTTTTATGCGTCTCCGTTGATACCAAACTATGCAGGGATCCAATACAAAAAAATTCTGGAAGAAAGGTTTCACATTCCGTGTGAGGTAGAAAATGATGTAAACTGTGCGGGTCTTGCGGAATACAGCTCCGGTGCGGCAAAGGGAAGCCGCATTGCCCTGATCCTTACGGTGGGAACAGGAATCGGCGGCTGTATTGTGATCGACGGAAAGGTTTTTCGCGGGTTTGGGAACAGTGCATGTGAGGTTGGCTATATGCATATGGGAGACAGTGATTTCCAGACCCTGGGAGCGGCCAGTACGCTGACCAAAAAGGTCGCACAGTGGAAGGGTGAGCCGCAGGAAAAATGGGATGGCCGCCATGTTTTTGAGGAGGCCGGAAGAGGAGATTGGCTCTGTATTCAGGCAATTGATGAGATGACGGATGTTCTGGGCAAGGGAATCGCAAATATTTGCTATGTGATCGATCCTGAGGTCGTTGTGCTTGGCGGCGGGATCATGGCACAGGAGGATTTTCTGAAGGAAAAAATAGAAAATGCCCTGAAAAAATATCTTGTTCCCGGTATGGCGGAGCATACAAGGCTCGCATTTGCCCGACATCGGAATGATGCGGGTATGCTTGGCGCCTTTTATCATTTCTGCAGCTTGAGGTAATCTGTTTGGCAACATTCTTAAATAAGATTTACCGGGATTTTACAGTGGCTTCTTGCCAGCTGCCCTTTTTCGGTGTTAAAATAACAGCATCAATGAAAGAACAGGGAGAATGAAATCAATGTACGATTATCTTATCGTAGGTGCAGGTCTTTACGGTGCGGTTTTTGCACAGGAGGCGAAGCGTGCCGGGAAGTCAGTGCTTGTGATCGACAAGCGTCCGCATATTGCGGGAAATGTATATACAGAGAAGGTGGAAGGGATCAACGTGCATAAATACGGTGCACATATTTTCCATACCAATAATAAGAAGGTCTGGGATTATATCACCCGGTTTGCCACCTTCAATCGTTTTACCAACAGTCCGGTTGCCAATTATCACGGGGAGCTGTACAGTCTTCCGTTTAATATGTATACCTTTAACAGGATGTGGGGCGTGGTGACTCCGGAGGAGGCTGCGGCAAAGATTGAGGAGCAGCGGCAGGCAGCAGGTATCACGGAACCCTCAAATTTGGAGGAACAGGCTATCAGCCTTGTAGGTACGGATATTTATGAGAAGCTGATCAAGGGCTACACGGAGAAGCAGTGGGGACGTCCATGTACGGAGCTTCCTGCTTTTATCATCAAGAGGCTTCCGGTGCGTCTGACCTTTGACAATAACTATTTCAATGCGCTGTATCAGGGAATACCGGTGGGTGGTTATACGAAGATGGTTGCCAATCTGCTGGACGGTATCGAGGTACGGCTGAATGAGGATTATCTGGAGAAAAAAGAGCAGTACGATGCAATGGCGGAGAAGGTGATTTACACAGGTGCCATTGATGCGTATTTTGACTATAAGCTGGGAACTCTGGAGTATCGTTCCGTGCGTTTTGAGAACGAGACACTGAATAAACCTAATTTCCAGGGAAATGCAGCAGTGAATTATACGGATGTGGAGACTCCCTGGACACGTATCATTGAGCATAAATGGTTTGAGTTCGGAAAGGATGAGGCGGGCAATGATCTTCCAAAAACGGTGATCAGCCGGGAGTACAGTTCCGAGTGGAAACCGGGAGATGAGCCCTATTATCCGGTCAATGATGAGAAGAACGGAGCGCTTTACGCCCAGTATAAGGTGCTTGCAGAGAAGGAACCGAAGGTGATCTTCGGCGGCCGTCTTGGCGAATATAAATATTATGACATGGATGCGGTGATCGCTTCTGCGCTGGATATGTGTGAGCGGGAGCTTGCATAAAAAAGATACTGGATATAACAAATGATAAGATCCTCTTATATTTCGGAGCCAAGGCAAAAGAGAAATATAGGGGGATTTTATGCATATAGAATGGCAGTAAGATTTTTTGAAGGAGGAAAGAGCAATGAGAAGGTGCAAAGGTGTGCTTCTGGCAGGAATGCTGGTGCTGAGTATGAGTGTTCCGGTGTATGCGGACAAGTCGGTTGTGGTGAAGGTGGAGGCTCCGGCAGATACCACAGACTATTATATGACTGTGGATTCCGGCGGAGTTGGTGTGGATATCTATCCTTCCACCGATGAAAAAGGTGAAAAGCTCAATGATAAGACGGTAAAGGATGGTACTGTCCTGCATATCGAAGGGGAGACAGAGAAGAATGGTGAGACCTGGGGATACACAGAGTATAATGGCAGATACGGTTATGTGCCGCTGGAGGAGCTGCGGCCCTCAAGGGATGCGGAGCTGGTGAAGGCCGGAATCGCAGGGAGCACAGAGAAAGAGACTTCCGGAGTGAAACAGGGAGGAGCATCCGATACGCAGAACTCCTCAGCCGGCGAAACTCAGGGGGAAGCAGCAGGAATGGACAATACAGGCAACGCTCAGGTTCAGAATGGCGAAGGACCGGGAACGTCTGCAGAGACGGACAGCACAGGCAGCTCACAAGCTCAGAATGGCGAAGGACAGGGAACGTCTGCAGGGGCGGACAGCACAGGCAGCTCACAGTCTCAGAATGGCGAAGGACCGGGAACGTCTGCAGGGACGGACAGCACAGGCAGCGCTCAGGCTCAGAATGGCGAGGTCCAGGGACCACCTGCGGCGTCGGACAGTACAGACAGCTCACAGGCTCAGAGCGGTGAGGTTCAGGGACCGCCTGCAGCGGAGGGAACAACAGAAGGTGGAGATTATGCGGAAGAAGCTGTCACCAAGCCGGTCAATGGCACAGCTGCTACATCCTTTAAAGAAGAGAATTCCTGGTATAAAAGTCCGTTTATCTGGATCGGGATCGCAACAGTACTTGCAGTAATCGGAATTCTGGGTTATCATTTGAAGAAACGTTAACAGATAAACCAGATCAATGTAAGAAAAATGGAGAGTTTTGTGAAGAGATTACAGCTTGTCAGGAAGAAATTATTGCCGCTTCTTCTGTGTGTGGCAGTTGCGGGCAGCCAGGTTCCGGTCATGGCAGCCGATGTGGGAGGCTTCAGTGATTCTGCGGAAGGCTTCGATGAAGAATGGGCAGAAGATACACAGACGCAGTCAGCGGAAGCAGAGGATACGACGGAGAGCGCAGAAGAAAATACCACAGAGAATACCGGTATCCCGGATGAACAGACAGAGGATAGTGCAGAGGCAGCCGATGGGGATACCGAGGATATAGCTTTGCAGAGCTCCGTGGAGGATACAGGGGATCCCGAAATATCAGAAGGATCGTCTTCTGATTACCAGGAGGATACCTTTGGTGACGGTGAGGAGAGTTTCGGGGATGACTCAGACAGTGATGAGTCCGGCATCGAATATATCAAGGGCCGCCCGCTTACGGAGGAAGAGGAGCAGGAACAGCTGGCACCTTTTGATAATTTGACCTCTTATTCCACCGCTGTGGAGATCGGAAATGATGTGGATGAGGTACCTATGGGAAGAGCTGCGGCCTATCCGTCCTATTATAATGCAGCGGATCAGGGATATGTCACTTCCGTAAAGAATCAGGAGCCCTACGGTATGTGCTGGGCATTTGGAATGGCCTCTCTTCTGGAAACCTCGTTTCTGGCCCAGGGGCTTGGAACTTATGATTTGTCGGAAGAGCATCTGGCGTATTTTTTTGCAAACAGAAAGAATGACCCACTTGGAAATACCTACGGGGATGTCAATAAGCATATGGGGACAGATGATAAAGGAAACGTAGATTATCATGAGGGTGGAAATGATCTTCTGGCTTCTATGTTTCTGAGCACCTGGTCCGGAATGACAACAGAAGCGGATGTGCCTCTGGCTACAGATTCCACACATACACAGAAAACCGGTGTGACTCCTGTCGCATCCAAGGCGTACAATGCAGCTGCTTATCTGAAAAATGCCTATTTTTCCGATTATTCCGTAAATGCCATGAAGAAGCTTCTGGTTGCAAATAATTCGGTCACTGTGATGTATAACGCACAGAATGCCTATTACAATGCAAGTACAGCGGCCTATTCCTATCCTGCCAGCACCAAGAACGTGAATCATGTAGTTACAGTGGTGGGGTGGGATGACAATTATTCTGCAAAGAATTTCCGGGCATCTTCCAAGGTAAAGGGAGACGGAGCCTGGATCGTTAAGAACAGCTGGGGTACAGGCTGGGGAAAATCCGGATATTTTTACATGTCCTATGAGGATAAGTCTGTCAGTGAGCTGGTTGCGGCTACGGCTGTCAATACACCGAAATATAGAAACAATTATTTTTATGACGGAACGTCGGGGCTTGGTTCTATCCGCATGTATGCAGGGGAACAGCTGTCTACGGTTTTTCGTGCCAGTGCAGGAAACGGAAAAGCGGAATCGCTTGGCGAGGTGACTCTTAGCTCCATGTCTGACAATAATTCCTATACTGTGCAGGTATACACAAATCTGAAGGATGCCAGTGATCCTACCAGTGGAACACCGGCGTATTCCACACCGGTTTCCTGCAGTCAGCCGATGGCCGGGGTTATGACTTTTCAGATCCCGGAGGTTCTGCTCAGCCAGAACAGTCTGTATTCTATTGTGGTGACAAATGCAGGAAGCACATATATAAAATACTGTGTGGAGGCAGAGGTCAGTTATGGCTGGTGCAGCTTTTCTCCGTCTATCGTATCCGGTCAGAGTTTTCTGCGATATAATGCGGAGGATACCTGGATGGATGCGGTTGAATTTAATCCATCGGTAACTCCGAGAATCAAGGCGCACACCAGGACTCTGAGCAGCGCTGCGAGGATACAGCTTTCTTCGTCTGAGATAGATCTGTATTCCGGAGATCATAAAACACTGAGTGCTTCAGCTACCAGATCCGAGATGGATGCTTCCGGCATTGTCTGGGAAAGCTCAGATACCAGTGTGGCTGCTGTAAATGGAAGCGGCGTTGTTACTGCAAAAAATCCGGGAACAGCAACCATAACCTGCTACGGAAAAAATGCCAGGGGGATCCGGGCTACCTGTAAGGTTACGGTGAAGCTTCGTCAGACCACAGGTGTAAAGCTGGTTTCCGGCGCATTTAACAGGATTCGGATCTCCTGGAAAGTAGTTCCCGGCTGCAATCGTTATGATATCTATCGCCGGGATGAAAGCGGAAATTCAAAAAAAATGGCAACCGTGACAGCAGATGTAGTGACCTGGCAGGATACTGCAGTGAAAACAGGAAGCACTTATACGTACAGGATCAGGGCTTCTTATGTACGTTCCGGAAAGAATACGGTTTATGGAGCTGCATCTCCACCGTTAGCAGCAAAAGCGGAACTGGGGAAGGCCCGTGCAGTGGCGGAGGCTGTCAGCGGACCATGTAACAGGGTATCCTGGAAGAAGGTTTCCGGAGCCAGTGGCTATCATATCTACCGGAAGCTTCAGGGGAAAAGCTGGGTTCGGATCGGAACCGTTAACAACAAAGTATTGTCCTGGAAGGATACGGAGATTGAGGGAATCACCTCCTACGCTTATGCTGTGAGACCATATAAGAAGGTAGACGGGAAAAAAGTTTTAGGAGGATATCAGGCAAGCAGCTATATCCTGTCTTATCCGGAACTCCAGAAGATATCCTGTGTCAGGAAGACCTCCAGGGGGCTGAAAATCTGCTGGAAAGCGCAGAAGAAAGCAGATTGCTATCAGATCTACCGTAAGACTGGAAAGGGGTCATGGAAAAAGATCAGTACAGTTTCCGGAGGCAGCAGTTCTTCCTTTGAGGATAAGACCGCAAAAAAGGGAACAACGTATTACTATGCGGTGCGTGCAGGGATAAAAACCTCCGGTGGAAAAGTACTCTGCGGAGGATATGCCGCAAAAGCAGCAAAGAGATAAAAGTGTCAAAACATAAAACGCCCGGATCTGGAATGTTTCAAGCCAGATCCGGGCGTTTTATGTTTTGGTTGAATAAGTGTATTATATATGATTATATCAGGCAGTTCAAAAGAAAGATCAGTCGTTGTTGATCACAACGCCTTTCTGAAGCATGATGTTGGCATAAAGTGCTTTCTCACTTGTGGAGATGATGCAGTATGCAGTTTTTGCTTCGTCATAGAATGCGAAACGCTCGATGTTTCCGACAGCTTTTTCGCCACGCTCGTCATGCTTGGAAACGATTTCTTTATATGTATCCCAGATCGGTGTCTCTACAGTATCACCAGGCATTACTTCCATCAGGTTTACCGGATGCTCTACATAGGTATCCAGCGGGAAGAGCTTCAGGATGGCATCCAGGATCTCCGGAACGCCATGTCCGTCACAGCGGATGGTGATGGCATTTTTTCCCATGGATTCTACAGGGAAGTTTCCGTCAGCGATAACAAGACGGTCACTGTGTCCCATCTCACATAAAACCTTCAGTAATTCTGGTGATAAGATTTCTGGAATTCCTTTTAACATAGTTCATATCCTCCTAAGATCATTGTGTACTTACAGCATTTCGGAAATTACAGCATCAGGCTCAGGTGATCAGAACAGGATACATGGATTTCCGAAACTGTTATGACGCCGGTAGTATCAGACAGACCTGCCCGGCCACAGGCTTTAGAACTCATACTAATTAATCTAACGGTATTTGGTCTTCTTTTCAAGGGAATATTTTCCTGTAAATGATGAAAATTTTATGGTTGACAGAAAACGTATGGAGCGCTATGATGAACTCAAACGGAAACGTTTCGGTTTCTGGACCAAATGAGGAAATAATACAAAACAAACACAATGATTCCAAGGAGGAGAAGATTATGCCACTGGTTACATCGAAGGAAATGCTGTTAAAGGCACAGAAGGGCGGATATGCAGTAGGAGCATTCAACGCAGAGAATATGGAGATGGTGAAGGCAATCATCCAGGCAGCTGAGGAACTGAAAGCACCGGTTATGATCCAGACAACACCTTCTACTGTTAAATATGGTACGGTTGAGACTTACGCTGCGATCGTAGCAGCAGAGGCAGCCAAGGCTTCCGTTCCGGTATGCCTTCATCTTGACCACGGCAGCAGTTTTGCGCTTGCGATGCAGGCAATGCATGCAGGTTATACCTCTGTGATGATCGATGGTTCCAAGCTGGATTTTGAGGATAATATCAGAGAGACCAGGAGAGTTGCGGATGTGGCAGCAGCCCTGGATATCCCATGTGAGGCTGAGCTCGGTAAGGTCGGTGGTAAAGAGGATGATCTTGAGGCTGAGGCGGACACTAACACCGACCCGCAGGAGGCGAAGGAATTCGTGGAGCGTACAGGTGTTACTTCCCTGGCAGTTGCCATCGGAACCGCACATGGTTTCTACGTAGGAACACCGGTTCTTGACAAGGAACGCTTAAGCGAGATCCGCAAAGTCGTAGATATCCCCCTTGTTCTTCACGGGGCATCCGGACTCAGTGATGAGGATGTCAGAGACTGTGTAAAACGTGGTATCTGTAAGGTTAATTTTGCAACAGAGCTCCGTGCCGCATATTCCAGGGCGGTGAAGGAAACCTTTGCAGAGAATGAGAACACCATCGATCCGAAGGCATACGGAAAGAAAGCGATCCAGGCAGTGAAGGAGCTGGTTGAGGCGCGTATGAAGGTCTGCGGCTGTGATGGAAAGGCAGAATGATCTTCTGTAAAAAAACAGAAACGGAGTGATCAGTATGGCAGCAACCATGAAAGATATTGCCAGGCGGACGGGACTTGGGCTCGCAACGATTTCTTCTTATTTCAATGGCGGAAACGTAAGAGAAAAAAACAGAATAAAGATCGAGGAGGCCATTCAGGAGCTGCATTATGAGGTCAATGAGGTGGCCAGAGGGCTTAAGACCAATGCTACCAAAACCATCGGTGTGGTGATTCCGGAGCTTAACAATACCTTTTGTGCGGAGATCATCACAGGGATGGAGGATGTCTTAAGAAGTCACGGATATGCGACCATTGTCTGTGACTGCCGTACCGATAAGAGGCTGGAGCGGGATGCAGTGGAGTTTTTAAGCCGTAAGCGTGTGGACGGGATCATCAGTATGCCGGTGGATGCTGAAGGCAATCATCTGAAAAAATTCCAGAAAACCGGAAAGCCCATCGTACTCATTGACCGCAGGATCAGGGAGCTTTCCTGTGACAGTGTTCTTGTAGACAACGAGAAGGCGGCTGAGGACGCAATGAGAGTTTTTTTTCAGGCAGGACACCGTAAGATCGGGATCATTGGCGGACCGGAGGAAATTTCCACAGCCCAGGAACGTCTCCAGGGGTACCGTAATGCATACGAAAAAGAAAATATACCGGTACGGGAATCTTTGATCTATCACGGTGATTATACCATTCAGGGTGGTGTGCAGGGAATCGAGAAGCTTGTTGCGGACAATCCGGATATGACGGCTGTGTTTGTTACCAACTATGAGATGACCATGGGGGCGGTGATCGGGATGAATGAGCTGGGTCTTAAGATTCCGGAACAGCTGTCTGTGATCGGTTTTGACAATCTGCAGTTTGCCAGAGCATGCAATCCCAAGCTTACTATTGTGGCACAGCCTACACAGGGGATTGCCGGAGAAGTGGCGGGAATCATGCTGAAACGACTGGAAGGGGCTGCAAGTGAAGAAACAGAACCGATCACGGAGAAGCTTGGCGCAGAGATCATCATGGGAAAATCTGTCCGTGTGCCGGACGAGAAGGAGAATCTATAATGAAACCATATTTATTAGGTATTGATATCGGCACCAGTGCCTGTAAGGTTGCGGTTTTTGAAAAATCGGGAACGGTTGTGGCTGCGGCCAACGGCGATTATCCGGTTTACTATCCGAAGGAGGGCTGGGCAGAACAGGATCCGGAAGAATGGTGGAGTGCTGTCTGTCAGGCGGTAAAGAAGGCCATCCAAAAAGCTGGGATAGCACCTGAGGAGATCGCAGGCATCGGTATTGACGGCCAGAGCTGGTCAGCCATTGCCATGGATAAGGACGGAAATGTACTGACAAACACTCCGATTTGGATGGATACCAGAGCACAGTCTATCTGTGACAGACTGAATGAAGAGATCGGGGCAGAGCAGATTTTTGAAGTATCCGGTAATTCCCTTCAGCCGTCCTACACAACTGCAAAGATCCTCTGGTATAAAGAAAATCTCCCGGAGGTGTACCAAAAGATCCACAAGATCCTGCAGTCCAACAGCTACATTGCATATAAGCTGACAGGTGTGATGAGCCAGGATGTTTCCCAGGGCTATGGCCTGCATTGCTTTGACATGAGAAAGGCAGCCTGGGATGAGGATATGTGCAGAAAGCTTGGGATTCCCATGGAATTTCTTCCTGAGATCTGTGCCTGTGATCATGTTGTGGGAACTGTTACAGAGAAGGCGGCGGAGGAATCCGGCCTTGCTGTGGGAATACCGGTTGTTGCCGGTGGTCTGGATGCGGCATGCGGAACACTGGGGGCCGGAGTGATCCATCCGGGTGAGACACAGGAGCAAGGCGGACAGGCCGGCGGAATGAGCATCTGCATGGATGAGTACAAGGCAGATCCCAGACTGATCCTTGGCTATCACGTGGTTCCGGGACAGTGGCTCCTTCAGGGAGGAACCACCGGAGGTGGTGGTGTCATGCGCTGGTTTGAACGTGAGTTTGCAGAGTATGAGCGTTCTGTAGCAGGGGAAAAAGGCTCTTCTCTGAACCAGCTCAATGAGATAGCGGAAAGAATCGCGCCAGGCAGTGACGGAGTGGTATTTCTTCCATATATGTCCGGTGAGCGTTCTCCAATCTGGAATCCCAATGCAAAGGGCGTATTCTACGGACTGGACTTTTCCAAGACCAAGGGGCATATGGTACGTGCCTGTATGGAAGGCGTAGCACTTTCTCTGAGACACAACCTTGAGGTGGCAAAGGAAGCAGGAGCAGATGTGGAAGTTCTCCGTGCAATGGGAGGCTCTGCAAATTCTCTTCTCTGGACACAGATCAAATCCGATATCACAGGAAAACCTATCGTAGTGCCGTCCTCTGATACGGCAACAACACTTGGTGCAGCCATTCTGGCAGGTGTTGGCGTTGGAATGTATCAGGACTATGATGAGGCTATCCGCCTTACGGTAAAGGAAACAAGAAGACATGAACCGAACCCGAAAAACCGGGATGTTTATGAGAAAACCTATAAAACCTATTTAAATCTCTATAAATCTCTTGAACCTATGATGAGAAATGAGGAGGAAAAGTGATCATGAAAGCAGCAGTAGTAGTAGCAAATGAGGATGTTCAGTATCAGGAAGTGGAAGAACCCCAGGTAACACCGGGCCATGTGAAGATCAAGGTAAGATATTCCGGGATCTGCGGGTCTGATATCCCGCGTGTATTAAATCACGGCGTACATTTTTATCCCATCGTGCTGGGACATGAATTTTCCGGTGACGTGGTGGAAGTGGGAGAAGGCGTTACCAAGGTGAAGGTCGGTGACCGTGTATCCGGTGCGCCACTTCTTCCCTGTATGAAATGTGACGACTGCCAGAAGGGTAATTTTTCTCTCTGCAAGCATTACAGCTTCATCGGTTCCAGAGAACAGGGAGCAAACGCAGATTATGTAGTGGTTCCTGAGCAGAATGCAGTACCATTCGCAGACAATGTTCCATATGAGCAGGGAGCCATGTTTGAGCCTGCAACCGTAGCTATCCACGGTGTATTCCAGAATGATTACCACGGCGGTGAGTATGTGGCGATCCTTGGCGGCGGTACGGTTGGTATGTTCACCATGCAGTGGACAAAGATCTTCGGCTCCAAGAAGGTAGTGGTCTTTGATATCAGCGATGAGAGACTTGCGCTTGCAAAGCGTCTCGGCGCAGATGAGATCATCAACACAAAGGAAGATGGATATATGGAAAAAGCCATGGCCATTACAGGCGGCAAGGGATACGGCTTCGTATTCGAGACAGCCGGACAGGTTCCGACCATGCACATGGCATTCGAGCTTGCAGCAAACAAAGCACATGTATGCTTCATCGGTACTCCTCATGAGAACCTTACTTTCACACCGAAGCAGTGGGAGAATATGAACCGTAAGGAGTTCAGGCTTACCGGTTCCTGGATGTCCTACAGTGCACCATATCCGGGACGTGAGTGGGATCTGACTGCTCATTATTTTGCAACCGGCCAGCTGAAGTTTGACCCGGGCTTCATTTATAAGAAAATCCCGATGAGTCAGGCACAGGAGGCCTTCCAGCTGTTCAAGACACCGGGCCTTGTAAAAGGAAAGATCCTTCTTTCTAATGAGGAAGACTGATATGATCCTGACAGTAACCTTAAACGCTGCCATTGACAAGCGTTATGTAGTGGATGATTTTAAGGTGGGCGAAGTGAACCGGGTGCGTGAATGTACCTATGTTCCCGGCGGAAAGGGACTGAATGTTTCCAAGCCGGCGTCCATTTACGGTGCCGAAGTGGTTGCCACCGGCTTTGTAGGCGGCCACGCAGGCAATTATATAGAAGCTGCCCTGAAACCCTTTGGTATTAAGAGTGCTTTTTACCATGTAGATGCGGAGAGCCGCTCCTGTATCAACATCTGGGATGAGGTGAATCATGTACAGACCGAATTCCTGGAGCCGGGATTTACATTGACAGAGGCAGATTTTGAGGGCTTTGAGAAAAAATTTCGCCAGCTTGTAAAAAATGCTTCTGTTGTGGCGATGTCCGGCAGCGTGCCGAAGGGACTTGACGGAAGTGCCTACCAGCGCCTCGTGAAGATTGTGAAAGACGCCGGAAAACCGGTGATCCTGGATACTAGCGGCAAGCTTCTGGAAGAGGGAATCAAGGCAGCACCGACACTGATCAAGCCTAACATTGATGAGATCCGTATGCTGACAGGCAAGCATTGTGACGATATCAACGATATCATTGAAGCAGCGAAAGCCATCCACGCCGGTGGTGTGGAGATCGTGGCGGTCTCGCTTGGAGCAGATGGTTCCCTGGCAGTCGGAAAGGAAGGGATTTTCCGTGCGGTGGTTCCGAAGATCAATGCGGTAAATACCGTAGGCTGCGGAGATTCCATGATCGCAGGCTTTGCCCTTGGATTAAGTGAGGGACTTTCTCTGGAAGAGACTCTGCGAAGAGCCAGTGCGATCTCAGCAGCGGCAGCCATGCGCGAGGAAACGGGCTTCTTTGTGATGGAGGATATGGAGGCTCTTCTTCCGAAGATCGAGATTAGGCGTTTATAAGATAAGCTTATAATAAGAAAATTTTTATAAAAAAGGAGATGTAAAGATGGCAGAAGTTATTAATCCGGCAATTGTGCCGAAAGTAACACTTCCTTCCGGCGAGCAGGTTCCGTGTGTCGGAATGGGAACCTTCGGTTCCGACCGTGTATCCGCAGAGGATGTATCTGCAGCTGTTGCAGGCGCGATCCGCAGTGGCTACCGTATGTTTGACTGTGCCGCATGCTACGGAAACGAGCATGAGATCGGCCAGGTATTTAAGGACGCTTTTGACGAAGGTGTTGTAGAGCGTAAAGAACTATTTATCATGACAAAGGTATGGAACGACATGCACAGAAGAGTAGAGGAAGCCTGTGATAAGAGCATTAAGGATCTTCAGTGCGATTATGTGGATATGTATTTCATCCACTGGCCATTCCCGAACTATCATGCACCGGGATGTGATGTGGATTCCAGAAATCCGGATTCCAAACCCTTCAGTGTGGAGGAGTTTATGGATACATACCGCCAGTGTGAGGCGTTGGTAGAAAAAGGAAAGATCCGTTATATCGGTATTTCCAATATGACCATTCCGAAGCTTGAAGCAGTTCTTCCGCTTATGAAGATCAAACCTGCAACCTGTGAGCTTGAGCTTCATGTATGCTTCCAGCAGCAGGAACTTTATGATTATCTGGTAGAGCATAACATCCAGCCGGTAGGCTATATGCCGATCGGTTCTCCACGCAGACCGGAGAGAGATATCTGCCCGGAGGATGTTGCGGATCTGGAGGTTCCGGAGATGCAGGCAATCGCAAAGGCACATGGTGTTCATCCGGCTCTGATCGCTCTGAAGTGGGCACATCAGAGAGGAGAAATCTCCATTCCGTTCTCTGTGCACAACTATGCAAGCAACCTGAAATGTGTTACAGAGGATCCACTTACAGAGGAGGAAATGGCAACCATCGCAACTCTGGAAAAAGGCAACCGTCTTGTAAAAGGGCAGGTATTTCTGTGGCATGGTGCTAAGGACTGGCATGACCTCTGGGATGAGGATGGCGTTATCGTAAAATAATAAAAGTGCTGCAGTAAAATCCCGTGTCCTATATGGCGGACGCGGGATTTGTTTGTATCTACAGCAATCCTCTAAAATAATGCATTTAAGAGGATTGCTATAATTTATACTAAGAAACTCCGTTGTAAATTTTAACCAAACATGTTACCATATAGAAAGAATTAACAGTTATTGTTCACAGAAAGAACAGTAATATTTACCAATGAAAGTGACAGAGACCGGAGAAGAAATCTGTCAGGGGGATGTGCAATAAAAATAACAGAAACTGATCAGAGGGGGACAACAGAAATTATGTATCGTATTTTACTGGTAGATGATGAGATACTTGTTCGAGATGCGATCCGGGAGAATATTGACTGGAAAGCAATGGACTGTGAACTGGTAGGAGACTGTGATAACGGGAAAGCAGCAGCGGAATTTGTGCAGAACCATCCGGTGGATATCGTGCTTACAGATATCCTTATGCCATATATGGATGGTATGGAACTGAGCCGTTTTCTCCATGATAATTATCCGGACATCGTGATCGTGATCTTCAGCGGATTCGGAGAATTCGAGTATGCCAAGAAGGCAATCCAGTATGGTGTCAGTGAATATATGCTGAAGCCGGTGACAGCCATGGAACTCAGAAATGTTATCGGAAAAATGAAAGAGAAAGTGGACCAGCAAAGAAAAGAAAAAGAGAAGCTGGAACGTCTGACACAGACTTCCGAGAATTATCAGAAAAACGCTATTGTGATCCGTTCCAGAGCGCTGCAGGGCTTTGTGGATAATATCAAGACACGGCAGGAAAGTCTGGAAGAGCTTGCAGCATTGGGAATCGATCTTGAGGCAGCATGCTATCGTGTGGCTGTTTTTGATCTGGATCTGTATTCGGACAGCAGTCAGCTTACTGCGGAGAAACGCCAGGAGAGCGCACTGATGTCTTTTGTTCTTTTTAATATCAGTGATGAGATCATCAGCAAGGAAAAAGCAGGAGTGGCATATCAGGCCGGAAATAACAAGGTCGGTGCTCTTTTCATGGGAAACCGTACCAGAGAGTTTGAACAGAAGATCATGGAGATCTGCAGGACGATTCAGGATAAGCTGAAGGAACTGATGTCGCTGGATGTTTCTATCGGTGTGGGAAGCTGGGCCAGAACTCAGCAGGAGCTTCGTGTATCCCATGAACTTGCTGAGAAAGCTATTGAATATCGTTATCTTCTTGGCGGAAGCCTTCTTATTGATATGGAAGAACAGCCGGCGGAAAAAAATCTTTCCATTAAAGATCATGTAGAGAAGCTGGTAGCTGCTCTGAAAGCGGGTAAAAAGGAAAACGCAGAGCATATTCTGGAACATATCTCTTCTGAGATCAAGGAAGTGCGGGTGGATAAGAGTCGTGCCTGCGTGTATCTTCAGCAGATCATCCGTGCAGCAGATGAGACCTGTGAGGATATGGTTCCGGACAACAGGCTTTTTTCCAAAAGAGAAGCACTTCTGCAGCAGGTTACGGAGCAGAATTCTTTTGACAGTGCTGTTGAACTGGTCAGGAATCATATCGGAGAAATTTTCCAGACACTTTCCGATGCAAACAGCTCCAGCGGACAGCGTCAGGCTAGACTTGCCCTGGATTATATCCAGAAGAATTATATGGATCCGGATTTAAGCCTGAACAGTATCTGTTCTTATCTGAATATCAGCACAAGCTATTTCAGTACGATCTTTAAGGAGCTTACGGGAGAGACTTTTACAGAGGTTCTGATCCGTACCCGCATGGAGAAGGCGAAGGAACTTCTGGAGAATACAACTATGAAGAATTATGAAATTGCCGAGAAAGTCGGATTTGCAGATCCCCATTATTTTGGGATCTCCTTCAAAAAAATGACCGGCTGCACACCGACAGAATATGCAAGGGAGAAACGTAAATGAGAGATATCCGGTTTGCGGCAAAGATCATAGGAAAATTTAAGAGTATCCAGAGTGCGATCTTTGCGGTGGTGACGGTGCTGCTTTTAAGCGCGGTGCTGGTCATAACAGGTGTTTCCATGAGATATACCCGCAATTCTATTTTTGAAAATTCTGCTGTCTACACCCAGAATATCGTGCAGCAGATGAATCAGAATATTGATTCCTATATTGATTACATGGAAAATATAGCCTATATGATCTCCAGTAACGAGGATGTACAGCAATATCTTTTTGGCGACAATGTGGACGATGGAACAAGAGAGCGTCTGCTCAATCAGTTCAAGACTATTCTGGACGGACGAAGTGATATCCGAAATCTTGGGATTATTGGAAGTAATGGACGGAAGCTGATCAACGACGGCAAGCAGTCTGTGAATCCGGATCTGAAGCTTTCCACCCAGGAGTGGTATCTGGAAGCTTTACAGAAGCCGGAAGGCCCGCTTCTTACATCTTCTCATGTACAGCACATCATCAGCGGAGAGCGTCCGTGGGTGATCACTTTAAGCAGGGGAATCCGTAATTTTTCCAACAGTGGTGAGAAAGAGGGAGTCTTTTTTATTGATCTGAATTACAGTGCCATCAGTGAACTTTGTGATCAGAATACGATCGGGAAAAAGGGATACGCGTTCATTCTGGATGAAAGCGGAAATATTGTATACCATCCCCAACAGCAGCAGCTTTACAATGAATTGCAGACTGAGAATATCGACCTGATCGTGAAATCAAAAGAAGATACGGTGCGTACCGAAAGGGGAAACAGAGGAAAGCTGTATTCCATTTCCAGATCAAATAAAACCGGATGGACCGTTGTGGGCTGTATGAGCGTCAGCGAACTTCTGCGTAAGAGCAATCAGGCACAGAGTATTTATGTGCTTATTTCCGCACTTCTGATGATCGTGGCACTGCTTTTTTCCAGATTTCTTGCAAAGAGTCTTACATATCCTCTTCAGCGTCTCAGAGATTCCATGTCCAGAGTACAGGAAGGGCATTTTGACGGAGCAGATGTGGAAATCGATTCAGAGAATGAGATCGGAAGCCTGACGAAATCTTTCAATGTGATGACACATAGGATACAGGATCTTATGGAGCAGAACGTGAAGGAACAGGAAGCAAAGAGAAAAAGTGAGCTTAAGGCCCTTCAGTCCCAGATCAATCCTCATTTTCTCTACAATACCCTGGATTCGATCATCTGGATGGCAGAGGGCAGAAAGTACGAAGAGGTTGTTCTGATGACAGCATCCCTGGCGCGTCTTCTTCGTCAGAGCATCAGTAATGAAGATGAAGTGGTTCCTCTCGCAAGGGAGGTGGAGTATGCCAAGGGTTATCTTACGATCCAGAAGATGCGTTACAAGGACAAGTTGGAATTCGAGATCGATGTAGAACCTTCTATATTAAATATCCCTCTGATCAAGCTGGTTCTCCAGCCGATCATTGAAAATGCCATCTATCATGGACTGAAATATAAAGAGAGTAAGGGACTTTTGCAGGTAAAAGGCTTTATGGAGGATGGAAATGCAGTTCTTCAGGTGATCGACAACGGTGTAGGTATGGATGAGGAAACATTGTCACATATTTATGATAAACATAAGGTGAATTATCATTCCAATGGTGTGGGTGTTTACAATGTACAGAAACGTCTGAAGCTTTATTATGGAGAAAATTACGGGATCGCCTATGAAAGTGAAAAAGGTGTCGGAACCACTGCCACGATCACCATTCCGGGAATACAGGAGGAATCAATATGAAAAAACATAGAAAACTCCTGACTTTTGGAGTGGTCATCTGCCTTGTAGCGGGGCTTGTAGCCGGAATATTCTATTATAAACAGGTAGAAGAAGAGAGAAAACTATCGCTGATCTATATTCCGAAGGTTGTGGATGGTACCAACGATTTCTGGACATCACTGATCCAGGGGGCGGAGATGGCTGCAAAGGAATATAATGCAGATATCCGCGTATGGGCACCTGAGGAAGAAAATGATGTGGATGGTCAGAACAAGCTGATCGAAAGGGCAATAGAAGAAAAACCGGATGCGATCCTGATCTCGCCGTCCAGCTTCACTGAATCTGACCAGCTTTTGAAGAAGGCAAAGGAACAGGGAATACATATTTCATTTATTGATTCCTACACACAGGAAGAGGTTCAGGACCTTACCGTTGCGACCGATAATCTGGAAGCAGGGCAGATCCTTGGCAGGTTTGCGAAGGATCTTGTGGGAGCGGATGATCAGATCGCGATCGTTTCACATGTAAAGGGTGTATCTACGGCAGTTGAAAGAGAAAAAGGTTTCCGGACAGGACTTGGCAGTCGGAAGGATAATATCGTGGATGTGGTATACTGTGATTCTCAGTATGACAAGTCCTATGAGCTTACAAAAGAGCTGATGAAAAAATATCCGGATCTCAAGATGATCGCGGGGATGAATGAATATTCCTCTGTAGGTGCTGCAAGAGCAGTAAAGGCAGCAAAAGCAGAGAACCGGATTAGGGTGGTGGGAGTAGACAGCTCACAGGAGGCCGTTCAGCTGATGGAACACGGAATCTTCCAGGGAATCGTTGTACAGAAGGCATTTAAAATGGGGTATGTGGGTGTTCGGGAAACAGTTAAGATGCTGCGTGGAGAAAACTATAAAAAGAATATTAATTCCGGGTGCCAGCTGGTAACTCCTGACAATATGTATACCAGTGAGATCGAAAAACTGCTTTTCCCGTTTAATACGTTAAAAACATATGGTGATCTTACACCGTAAATAGTCATAAATGCACAAAGAAAAGGGTTAAATATTTACAGTACAGTAAATATTTAACCTTTTTTTGAAAGATATTCTATTACAATTATTGATTTTTGACGGTATTATAATAACCAAGAAAACACAAGATACGTGCAAAACGTGAGGAGGGTAAAAATTGGAAAAGTTAAAACAAAATCCAATCGTTAAGAAGCTCGGATTGAACAGAATACTTCTTGTCTGTGTTCTGATTCTTATGTTCCTGGTTTTTAAAGTAGTTCTTGGAAACAAGTTTCCGGCTGTTGACAGTATCAAGTCTACTTTGAACTATGTGTACTTCCTGGGCTTTTTGTCACTTGGCGTTACATTCGTAATCGCTACAGGAGGAATTGATTTCTCCATCGGACCTGTAATGTTCTGCTGTGCACTGGTATCCGGTTACTGCATGACATCCTACAAGGTTCCGTGTGCAGTTGCCATGATCCTTTGCATTCTGATCGGTCTCTGCTTTGGTATTTTCAATGGCTGGATGGTTTCTTACATGTCAGTGCCACCATTCATTATTTCCATGGCATCCATGAACATTGCAAAAGGTATTGCTTCTGTATTCACGAAAACACAGTCCGTAAGCTGGCCGGCAGCCAGTGAGGCAAACGGCTGGTTCCGTAATATCGTTTCCGTAAATGGCTTCCCTGTAGGAATTGTTATTTTCCTGGTAATGGCAGTTATCTGCGGTATCGTTCTTTACAACACAAAACCAGGACGTTACATCCTCTGCCTTGGATCTAACAAAGAGGCTGTCCGTCTTTCCGGTGTCAACACAAAGAAATGGGAAATGCTTGCTTATATGATCTGCGGATTCCTGGTAGGTATTGCAGCACTCTTCTTTGTAGCTACATACACAACTGTTCAGCCAGGTTATGGCGATCAGTACAACAATGAGGCTATTGCAGGCTGCGTTATGGGTGGTACATCCATGGTTGGTGGACTTGCTTCCATCGGCGGTACTGTAATCGGCGTATTTATCATCTCTCTTCTTCAGCAGGGCATTATGGCATTTGGCCTTGGTAAAGGACAGCAGATGATCATCACAGGTATCATCGTTATCGTTGCAGTTTATATCGACGTTTCTGCAAGACGCAGAAAGAACTGATCTTAGAGGGAGGATGCGACAATGGGTGAAGTTATTTTAACTATGAAGGACATTGATAAGTCCTTTCCTGGAGTTCATGCTCTGGATCACGTTAATTTCGAAGTAAAACGCGGCGAAGTACATGCACTTATGGGAGAAAATGGTGCCGGTAAATCAACACTGATGAAGGTTCTTACCGGTATTTATCAGAAGGATTCAGGTTCCATCGTTTACAAAGGACAGGAAACAGAATTCCACAATACACGTGAGGCACAGGATGCCGGCGTTGTAATCGTACATCAGGAGCTGAACATGGTAGGTGATCTTACCGTTGCTCAGAACATCTTCATCGGACGTGAGCCGAAAAAAGGTTTTACCATCGATGATAAGAAAATGATCGAGGATTCCAAAAAGCTTTTCCAGGATCTGAACATTGAGATCAATCCGAAGGAAAAGATGAAAAACCTGACAGTCGGAAAACAGCAGATGTGTGAGATCGCAAAAGCAATCTCTCATAAAGCTGAGGTTATCATCTTCGATGAGCCTTCCGCAGCGCTTACCGAGAAAGAGATCGCGGATCTGTTTGAGATCATCCGTGACCTTCGTAAGAAAAATCTCGGTATCGTGTATATCTCACATCGTATGGATGAGATCAAAACGATCACAGACCGTGTAACAGTCATGCGAGATGGTGGTTATGTAGGAACCCTCATCACAAAAGACAGCACAAAAGAAGATATCATCAACATGATGGTTGGTCGTGTTATTTATGAGGATCCGAAGCAGGAGAGTGCAGTTCCGGCAGATGCACCGGTAGTTCTTAAGGTTGAGCACCTGAATGCAGGCAAGATGGTTCAGGATGTAAGCTTTGAGCTGAGAAAAGGTGAAATCCTTGGTTTCTCAGGACTGATGGGCGCCGGACGTACTGAGACAGCCAGAGCACTGTTCGGAGCAGACCCGAAACAGAGTGGTAAGATCTCTGTTATGGGTAAAGACGGACAGCTTCACGAGGTAACCATCAACAGCCCGCAGGATGCTGTTAAATACGGTATCGGTTATCTGTCAGAGGACAGAAGAAGATATGGCTGTGTTGTACAGAAATCTGTAACAGAAAATACTACACTGGCAACCATGGAAGAGTTTACCAATGGTATTTTTATCAACAAGGCAAAAGAGAAACAGGTTGCAGAGAAATATGTAAATGAGCTTGCAACAAAGACACCGACCACCGACCAGCTGGTAGTAAACCTTTCCGGTGGTAACCAGCAGAAGGTTGTTATTGCTAAATGGCTGACACGAGACAGCGATATCCTTATTTTCGATGAGCCGACAAGAGGTATCGATGTTGGTGCCAAGAACGAAATCTACAAATTAATGAACAGACTGGCAGCAGAAGGCAAATCCATTATCATGATTTCTTCTGAGATGACGGAAGTTCTCCGAATGAGTGACCGTATCATCATCATGTGTGAGGGTAAAGTTACCGGATGTATTGATATCTCCGAGGCAACCCAGGAAAACATCATGGACAAGGCCACACGGAATATCGATTAAGGAGGAAAGTCATGACTAAGAAGAAAAAAAGTATTTTAAGTGATCAGAGATTTATTGTTTTGCTCGTTATCATTATCCTGTGTGCAATATTCTCAGGCTTGAGTAAAGAATTCAGACAGTACACCACGATCCTGAGTATGCTGGATTTCTCATATTACGATCTTCTTATGGCGATCGGAGTTACATTCCCGCTTATCACTGGTGGTGTTGACCTGTCAATCGGAACTGGTATGGTAGCATACGCACTGATCGCCGGAACACTGATCAGAAACAACAATTGCCCGGTAGCTCTGGCAATGCTGATCTGTATTGTTCTTGGTATCGCAGTCGGTGCACTGAACGGTGTACTGATCGGTGTTATGAACCTGCCGCCATTTTTGGCAACACTTTGTACCTGTATGATTACCCGTGGTGCCGGCTCTCTTTGCAGCGCAACACCATGGCCGGGACTTACACAGCCGGGCGGATGGTTCCATACCATCTTCAAGGTAACAGTTGGTACAGGAAGAAGTGCTTCACGTTATCCGCTCGGTTTCCTGTGGATGATCATTCTGGTTCTTCTTATGGAGTACATCCTGAACCACACCAAATTCGGTCGTTACACAATTGCAATCGGTTCCAACAAAGAGGCAGCAGCCCTTTCCGGAATCAATACAAAGTTCTATCACGTAATGGTATACGTTGTCTGCGGTCTGTTTACAGGTCTTGCAGCAATCGCATACGCAGCAGTAACACCTACTGTACAGCCTGGTACTGGTGCCGGACTTGAGATGGATGCTATCGGCGGTGTATTCGTTGGTGGTGTAGCAGCTACCGGTGGATATGGTTCCGTGATCGGTACATTCGTTGGTATCTTCGTCATCATGCTTCTGAAAACAGGTCTTCCATATATCGGCCTGCAGGCAAACTGGCAGCAGATCATCACTGGTATCGTTCTGATCGTAGCCGTTCTGATCGATATCCTGAAAGAGAAAAAAGCAGCACACTGATATTAAGAAGTGTGTATAATAAGTAAGGGTGCTGTTTACAGAGAAATGTGAACAGCACCCGATAATCAAAGATGTGAAACGCCAAGGGGTAGCAACGGCGTATGAACATAAAAAACTATATAATATATTTTAAGGAGGAAATATTATATGAAAGCAAAAAAGGTTATGGCATTAATGCTCTGTGCAGCAATGGTAACAAGCATGAGCGCAACAGCAGCTTTTGCAGCTGAGGAGAAAGAAGATGCAGCAACAGAGGAATCCGCAGATTCCACAGCAGCTGAGGATCCTACCGCACAGTTCGACGGACTGAAAGCAAACGAAGCTTATGTGTTCCCGATGATGGTTAAATCTTTCCAGTCCACATACTGGGATGCAGCTCAGGAAGGTATGAAAAAAGCATCTAAGGAGCTGGGCGTTGATTATAAACCACAGGGACCGAACAGTGAGTCCGATATCGCTGACCAGGTTAACATGATCAACACAGCTATCGCTTCCAATCCTGTTGGATTAGGACTTGCAGCTTGTGATACATCTTCTGTTACAGATGCACTTAAGACATGTGCAGAAAAAGGAATCCCGGTTGTAACATTCGATACAGGTATCGCTGATGCTCCGGAAGGATCTGTAGTATGCGAGGTTTGTACAGACAACGCACAGGCTGGTGCAGTAGCAGCTGAGAATATGTACAACAGCATTAAAGACGTTGTTAAAGATGCTGAGGGACAGGTTGTAATCGGTGAGGTTAACCAGGATGCAACAGCTCAGAACATCCAGCAGCGTGGTACAGGATTCATCAACAAGATGATCGAGCTTCTTCAGGCTGATGGCAAGACTGTAGCAGTAAGCGGCAACGAGTTCTATGTAAACGCAGCAGAGGGTGCTGACGCAGACGCTAAAGACGCAGACGTTGTTATCCAGGTAGCTGTTCCGGCACAGACAACTGTAGAGCTCTGCTCCACAGAGGCACAGGCAATCCTTTCCCAGGAGAACTGTATCGCAGTATTCGGTTCTAACCAGGTTTCCGCAGAGGGTGTTCTTGCAGCAAATGCTAACCTTAACGTTCTTGGTTCTGACCCGGCAAACGGTGATGTAGTTGGTGTTGGTTTCGATGCTGGTTCTATCATCAAAGCAGCTGTTAAAGATGGCACATTCATCGGTGCTGTTACACAGTCTCCTCTTATGATGGGATACTATGCAATCTACGCTCTGACAGCAGCAGCAAACGGCCAGGAGCTTGAGGATGTTCCTACAGACGGTTACTGGTATGATGCAACAAATATGGAAGACGAGGATATCGCTCCTAACCTTTATGACTAATCATATAATTGATAAGATCGTGAAGTTATAATGAACGCGGATTGCGTTCACGGACGTATGAAATAAGAGATCCGCTGGCTGATTCAGTCAGCGGATTTTTTAAACAAATAATGCAGCAGTTCATAAATAATCGCTGTATTATTTGCAAATAAAGACACTTTTTTTGACAAAAGAGGTTCTTATCACCGGGAGGATCCTGATGTATGATAAATACAACATCAGATATGAAAGTGATCAGAAGCTTACATATTGAGGAGGATTTAAAAATGGCAACATATTATTTAGCAGTAGATATCGGAGCATCCAGTGGACGTCACATTCTGGGACATATGGAAAACGGAAAAATGATCCTGGAAGAAATCTATCGTTTTGAGAACGGTATGGTTAAGAAGGATGGAGAGCTCTGCTGGGAGTTTGACCGTCTTTTCACCGAGATCGTAAATGGTCTTAAGAAATGTAAAGAGATCGGCAAGATTCCGGTAAGCATGGGCGTTGATACCTGGGGTGTTGATTTTGTACTTCTTGACAAAGATGATAAGGTTCTTGGAAATACTGTAGGTTATCGTGATCATCGTACAGAGGGAATGGATGAGGAAGTTTATAAGACAATTTCTCTGAAGGATCTGTATGCAAGAACCGGTATCCAGAAAGCAATCTACAACACTGTATATCAGCTGATGGCAGTGAAGAAGAAACATCCGGAGTATCTGGAGCAGGCAGAGACACTTCTTCATGTACCGGATTATTTCCATTTCCTTCTTACAGGAAAGAAAACCTGTGAATACACAGAGGCAACCACAGGACAGCTTGTATGCCCGACAACTAAGGACTGGGATTATGAGCTGATCGATATGCTGGGATATCCGAGAAAGATTTTCCAGAAGCTGATCATGCCTAGCACAAGCATCGGACATTTAACAGACGCAGTGAAAGAAGCAGTTGGCTTTGACCTTGAGGTTGTAGCACCGGCTACACATGACACAGGATCTGCAGTTCTGGCTGTTCCGGCAAATGATGACGATTTCATTTATATCAGCTCCGGCACATGGTCTCTGATGGGAATTGAGAGAAAAGAAGCAGACTGCTCTGAGAAGAGTTGTGAGATGAACTTCACAAATGAGGGTGGATATGCGGGACGTTTCCGTTATCTGAAGAACATCATGGGTCTTTGGATGATCCAGTCTGTACGTCACGAGTTTGATGACGCATACAGCTTCGCACAGATCTGTGAGATGGCTGAGGAGGCTAAGGATTTCCCATCAAGAGTAAACGCAAACGACGAGTGCTTCCTTTCTCCTGAGAACATGACAAAAGAGGTTCAGGATTATTGCCGCAGAACAGGACAGCAGGTTCCGGAAACTCTTGGAGAGATCGCAACAGTTATCTACACAAGTCTTGCAGATTGCTACGCTAAGATCGCAAAGGAGATCGAGGAGATGACAGGAAGAACCTACAGCCGTATCCATATCGTAGGCGGTGGTTCCAATGCAGGATACTTAAATGAGCTGACTGCAAAAGCTACAAAGAAGGAAATCCATGCAGGTCCTGGAGAGGCTACTGCAATCGGTAATATCACAGCACAGATGCTGAAGGCCGAGGAGTTCAAAACTATCGAGGAGGCTCGTACAACCATCCATGAGTCCTTCGGTATCAAAGTATACAAAGCATAAATAATTGGAGGTCTTATTATGTTAGTTAACACAAAGGCAAAAGTTGGTGTATTTTCAATTGCTTTAGGCGCATACCTTCCGCAGTTCCCGTCTCTTGTACCGGAATTTGAAGCACAGTATGATGCGTTCAAGAAAACACTTCCGGGTACAGTAGAGATCATCGACGGTGGAATGGTTACCACAAAAGAGCAGGCTATGGAAGCTGGGGACAAATTCCGTGCAGCAGATGTTGATCTTGTATTTCTTCAGATGCTGACATATGCAACATCCTACAACATGCTTCCTGCAATCCGTGATCTTGATGTTCCGGTCGTTCTTGTGAACGTTCAGAAATTGAAAGCGCTGGATTATGAGCACACTGACATTGCCTCCTGGCTGGGTGAAGGCTATGCATGCGGTGCTGTAGGCGAGGCGGTTGCTGACCTTGAGAGAGCAGGCAAGAGACATGCGGTTATCACAGGCGTTGTAGAAGGCGGAGATCCGGCAGTTCAGGCTGAGATCGAAGACTGGTGCAAGGCTGCTCAGGTAAGAAGAAGATTCCGTGAGACTAACATTGCACAGATCGGAAGACCATATCCGGGTATGATGGATCTGTATATTGATGAGACAAACCTCTATAACAGAATGTTCCTCTACACAAAACAGTTCGACTGGGAGAAGATGTGGGCGATCGCTGATGATATCACAGACGAGGAAGCAATCCGTGCAAAGGCACAGGATATCCTTGATACATTCGATATTGAGGGCGGCGGCACGATCGAGAAAGTATGGGATATGGCTAAATACGTTGTTGCTTTTGAGAAATGGGTAAAAGACGAGCATCTTGGAATGATCGCTTCCCATTACGATGGATTTGCACAGGGTAAAGCCGGTGTCCTTGACAGTATGCTGATCCCGGCATTCTCCATGCTGATCAAACAGGGTACTGCATGTGCGGTAGAGGGTGACATGAAGGTTGCCATGGCAATGAGTATCTTAAAAACAATTTCCGGTACAGGTCAGCTTTCTGAGATGTACTCCATCGACTTCAACGATGATATCTGTATTATCGGACATTCCGGAAGCGGTGACGCGGACATCTCTGACAAGAAGCCAACCATGAAGATCGTAAAAGTATTCCATGGCAAAACAGGCGGCGGATATCTGACCCAGTTCTATCCGTACACAGGTCCGGTGACATACCTCGCGATCACCCAGGATAAAGACGGAAACTTTAAATTCGTTGTAGCTGAGGGCGTAAACGAGGAGGGACCGATTCTTTCCTTTGGTGATACAAACATGAGAACACGCTTCACATGCGGAGCAAGAGAGTTTGTTAACCGCTGGAGCGAGGCTGGCCCGACACATCATATGGCAGCTGCTACAGGAAGACACATCGATACGATCCTGAAGGTCGCAAAAATCTTTAACGTACCGGTAGATATCGTGACAAGATAAATTCTTTCTTATATATTTAACCTAAAACATATTCAAAAAAGGAGACTGCGCGGAGCGGTCTCCTTTTTCAGTGGGAAAAATAAGATAAAAAAATCTGCCGGAAATGCAGCTGGCAGATCCGGCAGATCAAAGCTTTGGATTTTTATTTATTTTTTATGCATAAGTGAGTGCTCTTTGAGAAGCTCATCGTGCAGCTGGACGGAAGACCAGTGCTGAGTTACCGGTGTGAGCATGGCCTTCAGTGCAACAGGCGTGAGCTGGTTTTCACGGAAAAAAGCAAGAAAACCATCCATCTGTGCACTGGAAAAATCCTTCAGTACGATCATTTCATCGTTGAAATTGATTCCCAGATTAAACTGGGAGGAGGGATGAAATCCCGGAATCTCAAAAAGATATCCAAGCGGATGAAGAAATTCGGGAGCTGTGATGATCCGTGTCTTAACCTTCTGTCGGTTCAGATAGCGGCGGATCTGGCGAAGACGTTCAGGATCATTAAAATTATATAAAAGTGCAGCTGGCTGTGTATTCATATAGTGTTATACCTCTTTTCTGTGTAAAGATTTTTGTGGAACGTAAGTTACTTTTCACGATGTGCAGGGAACCGGATTTCAACCTCCGTACCCTCTCCAGGATTGCTGGAATAAGTAAGTCCGTAATCATTTCCATAGAGAATTTGGAGTCTCCGGTGGGTATTATAAACTGCGATATTTGTGCCTCCGGACTGGCTTTTTCCCTTTCCGGAAAGGATAGTTGACAGGATTTCCGGCGAAATCCCAACACCGTCATCAGAAATCAGAAGAACAACATCCTCATTTTCCATCCATCCGGTAATAACAATAGTTCCGGATTTTGATTCTTTTTCCAGGATCCCGTGGAGAATGGAATTTTCCACAACAGGCTGAAGAGTCAGTTTCGGGATCTGGTATTCTGAAAGCTCATCCGGGATATCCGTGATCAGCTCAATGCTGTCATGGTAGCGCATATTCTGGAGTTGCACGTAGATGGTTACATGCTCCAGCTCCCTTGCAATGGTAGAGATTCCCTTTTTGCGGCTCAGGGTCAGCTTATAAAAACGGGAAAGGCTTTGTACTGCGTGACTGATCTCATCGGTCTGTCCCTGCAGTGCCATCCAGTTGATCATATCCATGGTGTTATAAAGAAAATGTGGATTGATCTGTGCCTGGAGGGAATTGAATTCTGCGATCCGGAGATCTTCGGCAGCCTTAGCCTGCTTCTCCATCAGTTCTTCCATTTTTCGAGTCATATAGTTGTAGGTATCGATAAGATTACCGATCTCATCATGTGCCTGTGGACTTTCCATAGGAGTAGGCGGGCCGTGGCGGACGGTCTGCATCTGCCGGATCACAGAAGAAAGTCTTCCGGTAATGGAATGAGCCAGGACATTGGCAAAAATAAGTGCCAGAACCAGAAAAACTGCATAGATCAGTACGATCTGGATCATCAGCCGGTTGCTCTCATGTATCAGCGGCGGGGAAGGCAGGACCGTCACCATAAACCAGTCTGTATTGGAAATGCTGTAAAAACCGGCATAAACCTTTGTGTCCAGAATGTTCCGTTCAATAAAGTTATTGGAAGACATAAAGGAAGCCTTGATGGTGTCGTAATCCAGTTGGTAGATTCCGGATAATGACGGATCTGAGGTAGCAACAATGGCATCACGTTCGTTTACAATATATGAAACACTTCCTTCCAGAGATAGATTGTCGGAAAGAATGGAAGTAAGCTTGTCATCGGAATAATACACTGCCAGATAAGCCTTATAGGCAGTGGAGTGATAATAAAGGCTTAAAGGACAGATATATGCCATATCACCATAATTCTTTTTTTCCCTGGGACCAAGATAGAAGGAAGGACAGAACATTTCCTGGGTGTTACGGTTTCCCTGAAAGATACCGTACCAGTAGGTACCTTTCGCCTGACTTAAGGGAGCAAGGATATTCTCAGTGTTGGGATAAGTATCCAGTGCCTTCAGATCATCAGGAAAATCCACATAGATCCGTACATCGGTAACAATGGAATCTGTGGTCAGACGCTGAACGGCATTTTTAAAATCAGTGGCATGGTTAGATGCTGCAAGCTGTTCTGCTGAATCGCTGACCGGCATATAAAAAAGTTCCTGAAAAAAATTCTGTCCTGTAATATTACGGGTAGTAGCGAGAATCGTATCCATAGTCCGTTCAATCAGAGGTGCAGTTTTTGCGGAGGCATCCTGTTCCTGCCGGATGGTATTGGAAACCACCATGCTATAAAGTCGCCCATAAAAAAGAAAGGCGATAAGACATGCAGGAACTACCACAATGCTGATCAGTGCAATGGTGAATTTTGTCTGCAGGTTTAAATTCAGGTAGCCGTTTTTGAAACGGCGCCAGAGGGCCCTCATGACATTTTCTCCCGGTATTCAGACGGGGAAAAGCCGGAGTATTTTTTGAAGCTTTTTCCGAAGTAATTGCCATCCGTATAGCCTACCTTGGAAGAAATCTCGGAAATCTTGTATCTGGGATCGGAAAGCAGCTGCTTGGCCTTTTCCATTCGGTATTCTGTCAGATATTGATTGAGAGTCTGTCCGGTCTCACTTTTGAAAAAAGTGCATACATAAGATGCGGAAAGGTATACATGGCCGCTGATATCTTTTACGGAAAGTGTATCGTTCATATAGTTCCGGCTGATATAATCCTTGATCATAAAGATCGTGGAATTTTCCGGCTGGGAATTTTTCGCATCTTCAAAATACTGGGCGGTTTTTTCTTTCAGAGCTTTGTGAAGCTCTTCGTAGGTGAAGGCGTTGTTTAACGTATCTACGATCAGATCCTGCTTTTCATGAAGTTCGGTTTCAAGCTGATTTTTTTTACGGGAAGCTGAAAGTGTATTAAACAGCTGGTAATAAAGATCACGGATCTGGTTGGGCATAAATGTGTGATTGCAGCTGTAATACCGGAAAAGCTCATCAAGAAACTGAGAACAGTGTTCTTCTTCTCCGGCCAGGAGATATTTGGAAAAAGTATTTTCCGGTGACTGCAGGAAATCCGGAACCGGTCCCTTCGGGGAAAGCCGGCGGATGGCATTTTCCGTCAGAAATGTTTTTTCCGGAAAGAAAAAACAGTTCTGCAGAAGGATCACGGCAGAAGCGTAGGACTGATAAACCCTGAAAATATCCGTTACGGTATTTCCGGCTGCGATCAGATGCTTTCCGCAGGTGTCATATTGCCTGGAAATATAGCTTCCCACTGCGGAAAGGGTAGTCGGGGAAAGTGCATTTCTTCCATATATGTGGTGAACCAGATACTGAACCCTTTTTTCCGCAAAAAGACATTTCAGATGGTAATGCTCCAGAAAATGGGAAATGTCGTTCTGGAGATCTTCCAGGAAAATGCCGGAGGCCTCCACAGATCCATTGAGCTTCACGATCACAGAGGTAAAATTCATGCCGTTCTCAAGAAGTTCCGACTGTCCCAGCTCCAGACAGAGATCTGCAATTTTGTTGTTATCGGAAGGTGGAAGAGTCAGCTGTTGTGCCAGCCGGGTGGCGATTTCCTGGGAATGGATCGCTTCGCCACGATGGGAGCGGAGCTTTTGTTTGTAAAGAGTCTGCGCTTCCAGAACTGCAGCCTGTACTTCCTCGGGATGCAGAGGCTTTTCGATGTAATTGATGGCTTTTAGTTTGATGGCAGCTTTCAGATACTCTTTGTCAGAATATCCGCTCATAAAGATAGGGATACTGTCCGGCAGGAATTTTTCCAGACGTTCCAGCATGGCAATGCCGGTCATCCGTGGCATCCGTACATCGCAGAGAATGATCTCCGGTTTATACAGTTTGGCCATTTCCAGTCCGTTCACACCATCGTCTGCCTGAAGGATCTCGGTGATCCCCAGAGAATCCCAGTCGATAGATGAGATCAGCCCGGTACGCGTAAGTTCTTCGTCATCAACGATCAGTAATTTCATATACAGTTCTCCAATCGAGCATAGCTTCATAGCTTTGTAAATCGGACGTTTACAGTTCTGTTTATATTCCCAGAAAACTGTAACGTCAGCGTTATCATTATAGCATAAAGTATATAGAAATACGAGAATGGGATAATGGTTTATGAGTAATATTTTACAGGGAAAAGAAGAATATTTTACCCTTATCCAAAAATATTCCCATTATCAGCCTGTGGGCCGGATGATAGAATATAATCAGATCAAAGGAAAGGGAGGAGAAAGAGCCGTGTCAGAATATGTTCTTGAATTAAAAGGTATTACGAAGATATTCCCCGGTGTCAAAGCTCTGAATAATGTACAGTTCCAGCTCAAGCCTGGTGAGGTTCACGCGCTGATGGGTGAGAATGGTGCTGGTAAATCTACGTTTATCAAGGTTATTACCGGAGTACATAAAGCAGAAGAAGGTGAGATGTTCCTGAACGGACAGAAGGTTGACTTCAAGGGTCCGAAGGATGCTCAGGAGGCAGGTATTGCAGCCGTATATCAGCATCCGACATCATATCCGCACCTTACAGTTGCAGAAAATATTTTTATGGGTCACGAGATCATCAAACATCATATGATCCAGTGGAAAGAGATGAATCAGGAGGCGAACAAGTACTTAGGTGAGCTGGATGCAGATTTTGATGCAACCGCTGAGATGGGAACTCTTTCTGTTGCACAGCAGCAGATGGTTGAGATCGCCAAAGCACTTTCCACAAATGCAAAGATCATCATTCTGGATGAGCCTACAGCAGCACTTACCAGAAACGAGTCTGAGAAGCTTTACACACTGGTTGACAAGCTGAAAGAGAATGGTGTTTCCATTATCTTTATCTCCCATCGTTTCGAAGATATGTACCGTCTGGCTTCCAGAGTTACCGTATTCCGTGATTCCCAGTACATTGGAACCTATGATGTAGATGGAATCACAAACGCAGATCTGATCAAGGCAATGGTTGGTCGTGAGATCAATGATCTGTTCCCGAAACCGGAAGTTGAGTTGGGAGATGAGATGCTCCGTATCGAACATCTTTCCAGAACAGGATTTTTCAAGGATGTTTCTTTCAATGTACATGCAGGCGAGATCGTAGGTCTTACAGGTCTGGTTGGTGCAGGACGTACAGAGGTTATGGAAGCTGTCTGTGGAATCACCCGTCCGGACGAAGGAAAAGTTTTCCTTGAGGGAAAAGAGGTTTATATCAAGACTCCTTCCGAAGCAATGGAAAAAGGTATTATCCTTCTTCCTGAGGACAGACAGAAGCAGGGCCTTGTCATGAGCTGGGGACTTGGAAGAAACGTAACACTTCCGATCATCAGCAAATATGCAAAATCCGGATTTAACGACGAGAAGGCAGAAAGAGAACTTTCCAAGAAACTTCTTGAGGAAGTAGATACCAAAGCAGTTGATATCTTCCAGCCGGCAAGCTCTCTGTCCGGTGGTAACCAGCAGAAAGTTGTTGTTGCGAAAGCTCTTGCTCAGGAAATGAAAGTAGTTATCATGGATGAGCCGACAAAGGGTGTCGATGTCGGAGCCAAAGCTGAGATTTATGCGATCATGGGAGACCTTGCGAAGAAGGGCTATGCGATTATCCTGATCTCTTCCGAGATGCCGGAGATACTGGGTATGGCAGACCGTATCATCGTTATGTGTAATGGCCGTAAGACAGGAGAACTGAACAGAGGAGAGGCAACACAGGAAGGAATCCTTGAGCTGTCCATGGAAAAGAGCACTGGAAAGGGGACTAAATAATGGAAAAGAAATCTGTTATCAAGAAGATTACAGGCTCCCGAGAGGCTCTGCTGGCAATTATCGTGGTCGTGCTGTTTGCCGTTGTCACAGTGATCAGCCCGTCATTCCTTACGCCAAAGTCACTCATGGAGATGCTGAAAAATAATGCAGTAACAATGGTAATGTCACTTGGTATGTTATGTGTCATGCTGGTAGGCGGAATTGATATTTCCATTATGTCAACCCTGGCACTTTCCGGTATGTCCATCGGTATGCTTCTGAAATACGGACATATCACAAGCACATTACTTGCTTTTATCATTGCAATGGCGATCGGTATTGCCTGCGGACTTGTTGTAGGCCTTGTAATTTCAAGAGCAAACGTTCCGCCTATCATTGCAACCATGGGCTTTATGTACATCTACAGAGCAATGGGTTATCTTGTTTCCCACGGTGGTGAATGGGCAAGTGCCGCAGCTCTTGGTGAGTTTAAGAATTTTGCAACAACCAGCTTCCTTGGCATCAACAAGGTTATCTGGGTGATCATCGTATGCTACGTGGTATTCTTCTTCTTTATGAAATGGACAAGAACAGGACGAAGGATCTACGCAGTAGGAAGTAATGCAAGCGCAGCACAGGTTTCCGGTATCAATGCAAAGAATATCAACCTTCTTGTATATGTGATCATGGGATTCCTCGCAGGTCTTGGCGGAGCACTTCAGGTATCTGTTTATGCTTCTGCAATGCCTGATATGCAGTACGGCGGTGAGATGGATGTTATCGCAGCCTGCGTTATCGGTGGTGTAAGCATGAGCGGTGGACGTGGAACCGTAGTAGGTGCATTCCTCGGTTCCATTATCCTTGCAACGATCGCAAAAGCTCTTCCGCTTGTAGGTATCAGTTCACTGTGGCAGAACATGATCAAGGGTGTTATCATCCTGGTAGTAGTTGTGATCAACGTTGTTCTGCAGAGAATCGCAGATAAAAACGCATTAAAGGGAAGGGAGATGTAAATCATGGCTGGAAAATCTGGAAGAAGTATTAACAATGTGCCGGAAAATCCGATGAAACACATCATATTCAGTTGGGAAGGCATCCTGGTCATTCTCTTTATCCTGGTAAATATTTTCTGCGCATCATTTTCTGAGTTTTATAATATGAAGAGTGTTCTTCGTCAGATGCCGGTTTACCTTGCAGAGGTATTCATGATGTTCCCGATGGCGTACATCCTGGTATTAGGCGAGATCGATATTTCCGTAGGTGCGATCGTGTGTCTCTCCGCTACCTTAAGCTGTATGGTCTGCAACACAAACGCTCCGTTCATTGTAGTAGTACTTACAGCACTGGTTGTTGGTGCCCTCTGTGGTGCGGTTAACGGATTTATCCTTACCCGTTTCAAGGAGCTGCCTCCAATGATCGTAACACTGGCAACACAGATCATCTTCCGTGGTATCGCTGAGGTAACACTTGGAGCCGGCGGAAGTATTGCAATCACAAACACAGACGGCTTCCGTGCCATCGGTGGAAAGGTTGGAAATGTTCCATATATTCTTTTCCTGGTACTGATCCTTGGTGTGATCTTTGCAATCTTCCTTGGAAAGAGCACATTCGGACGCCGTACATATGCGATCGGAACAAACCGTGTGGCAGCTTATTACGCAGGTGTCCACGTAGAGAAGATCCGTTTCATCATCTATACAATTATGGGGCTTATGTCTGGACTTTGTGCAGTGTTCCTGGTATCCTCTTCCTACGGTGCAAACACAACGACCGGTAACGGATTTGAGATGGATGCCATCGCAATGGCAGTATTCGGAGGTATCTCCTCCACAGGTGGTAAAGGAAACCTGGCCGGTGGTATCATTTCCGCATTCATCATCGTATGCTTACGAGTTGGTCTTGGACAGAAGAACGTAAATGCACAGGTAATCCTTCTTATCATCGGTGTACTTCTGGTAGCAGCAGTAGCTCTTCCGAATATCATCGGTGATGTGAAAAAAGCAGTCGCAATGAAGAAAAACTAAATATCACTTTTGAAAACCATATGATTGTTAGCTGCCTCCTTTGGTGTAGCGGAGGCAGCAGCATATAAAAAATTATATTCTTATAGGGAGGAACAACAATGAAAAAAAAGGTAATTAGCGCAATCCTTTGTGGAGCAATGGTTCTTGGTACAGTTTGCCCGGTTCTTGCAGCAGACGACAAATCCGAAGATACTAAGACAGAAGCAGCTGGAAATTCCGCAGAAGGCAAAAAAATCGCTCTGGTTGGTAAAGCAGCTGGTAATGCATTCTTCGAGATCGCAGCGAAAGCTTTCCAGGAGACAGTAGAGGCTGAAGGCGGCGAGGTTCAGGTCGTTTATCCTGAGACAGCCACAGCTGATGCACAGATCAAGGTTCTTGACAACCTGATTTCCCAGGACTTTGATGCAATCTGTATTTCCGCTAACGATGTTAACGCTCTTCAGGCTAAGCTTGAGGAAGCTATGGATGAGGGAATCAAAGTATCTTCCTTCGACTCCGCACCGAACAAAGACAGCCGTGAGATTTTCGTAAACCAGGCTGGTACAAAAGAAGTTGCTCAGGCACTTATGGATGCAGTTCTTGATATTTCCGGTGGTGAGGGACAGTTCGCTATCCTTTCCGCTACATCTCAGTCCGCTAACCAGAATGCATGGATCGATGCAATGAAGACTATCATGGAAGGCGATGAAAAATACAGCAAGCTTGAGCTTGTAGACGTTGTATATGGTGATGATGAGCCGCAGAAATCCACAGACCAGACAGCAGCTCTTCTTCAGAACTACAAGGATCTGAAAGTTATCTGCGCACCTACAACAGTTGGTATCGCAGCAGCAGCTAAATATCTTCAGGATAACGGATCTTCCTGCAAGCTGACAGGACTTGGACTTCCATCTGAGATGCAGGAGTACACAGGTGATGATGATTCTCATTCCTGCCCGTACTTCTATCTGTGGGATATGCAGGGCCTTGGAAAACTCAGTGCTTACACAACAATCTCTCTGATCAACGGCGACATCACAGGTGCTAAAGATGACAAGTTCACAGCTGGTGACCTTGGTGACTACACAGTAACAGACGCTGATGACGGCGGTACAGAGGTTGTTCTTGGTGCACCTCTGAAATTCGATACAAGCAACATTGAAGAGATGGCTAAGCTGTACTAATCAATCCTCAGATTGACTGTATAATCATATGATAAATCCTTTCAGAACAGGCGGAGTCTTCGGGCTCCGCCCGTTTTGTATGTTTGGATTTCGTGTATAGAAGGTTTCTGAAAAAATCTCCGCCTTCTGATTCTGGTTGTACTCTTATGGTTGCAGTGTTAAAATGAGGACAGCAGAACAGAAAACCATGAACAGATAAAGGAGCAAAATACATGCAGCAGGCATTACTGGATCAGCTGAGAAAGATTACAGATGAAGAGAGGAGAATTCTGGACGGAGAGGCAGAGGTAGACAAAGATCTCTACACATCCGGTCGGGACTTTACCGTGGACAGCCGTAAGATGCTGAAAGAAGGCAGGCTGATCGCTGTGCGTACACACACCCGTTTTGTGTATTTTCCGGCGCACAGGCATAATTTTGTGGAGGTGCTGTATGTGTGCGAGGGCTCTCTGACTAATATCATTGACGGAAAAAAAGTCATAGTTAACAAAGGTGAGCTGCTTTTTCTTAATCAGTTTACGAAGCATGAGATTCTGAAAGCGGGGCAGAATGATATTGCGATCAATTTTATGGTGCTGCCGGAGTTTTTTGATGTGGCCTATTCCATGGCGGGAAATGACAATATGCTGGCAGATTTTCTGGTGAATGTCCTGCGTCAGGATGAAGAGCGTGGGGAATATCTTCATTTTAAGGTTGCGGAAGTGCTGCAGATCCAGAATCTTCTGGAAAATATCATTTATTCTCTTGTAAACGGTGAGGAGAACAGAGAGCGGATCAATCAGACCACAATGGGCCTGATCTTTATGTATCTGGTAGAATCGGTGCAGTATGTGGAGATGCGGCTGCCCAATCAGTACGAAAATATGATTTCCATGACAACACTGGATTATATTGAACAGAAATACCGGACTGCCACGCTGACGGAGCTTTGTGGTCGTCTGCATCTTCCCATGCATGTCCTCAGTAAGATGATCAAGAAAAGCACAGGGTTTAATTTCAAGGAACTTCTTCAGAGAAAACGTCTGAACAAGGCTGTAGAGCTGATGTGTGAAACAGATCTGCCTGTCAGTGACATCATTGCAGCTGTAGGCTATGAAAATAACAGTTATTTTCATCGGGTATTCAAGGAACATTATCACATGACACCGCGGGCGTTCCGGGTGAAAAACAGTGAGAAAGAACAGGTGAGGCTGTAACAGCCTCACCTGTTTTTTTAAATATCATGGAATTGTCCGATCTTGTTTTTGATCCGCTGCATTTCGTTATCCATATCGATCACAGCGCGGGCGCAGTTCAGCAGCTCATTGCTGACTTCCTCATAACCGTCCATTTCTTCGATATTCTGCTTGTAACGCAGCTGATGCTCCAGAGTAGCCCAGAAATCCATACCGTTGGTACGGATCTGGATCTCTGCACGCATGGGAGTTTTTCCCTTGGAGAAGAATACAGGGATTTCCACAATCATGTGATAACTGCGGTAGCCGTTTGGTTTTGGATTTTTGATATAGTCCTTTACCTGAATGACGGTAATGTCATCCTGCCTGGTGATCAGGTCTGCAATGGTGTAGATATCATCGATAAAAGCACAGACAACACGGATGCCTGCCACGTCATTCAGTTGATTCTGAATATTCTCCGCAGTAAACTCATAGCCGAGCCTTTTGAGCTTTTTGTAAATGCTTTCCGGCTTTTTGATCCTTGTCTTGATGAAGGAGATCGGGTTACGTTTATATTCCAATGAAAATTCATCGTTGAGGACTTCCAGCTTGGTGCGTACCTCACGGACCGTACATCGATACATCATCATTAAATCATTAAATTTTGCGGAATTTTTGATAAAAACCTGCGGATCGGAGGTATCCAGCCAGGTGTTTGTATTTCTTTCTGCCATAGTGTTTTTCTGGTCCTTTCCATGTGACATTTATAACAATTACTTTTATACAATTATAGAACAAAATGATATTTTTTTCAACTTTTGTATTGACATATCAGAAACACTGTGCTATTTTATAGGAAAAATTTAATTGAGTAAACCACTAAACCGTTGAAGCGGAGATAAAGATATTCATGCGCGCACAGAGAGTCCGGGAGGGTGAGAGCCGGGTCGAGAGGCAGTTTATCAAATGGACCGCAGAGGGCACAGGGAAAGATACTTTCGGGTATCAAGTATTCTGTGACGTGAGGGCATACGTCAGTTGCCGGGAATATGAAGGTATTCCGCCAAGCGCACGGGTCAGACCGTGAATCAGGGTGGCACCGCGGGTGATTTTGAATTTAAAGCTCGTCCCTGACAGAACCAGATTCTGTCGGAGACGGGCTTTTTTTGATTTTATGAGCAAGCAGCGAATGCGGATCGCGAATGTCCCGTCCTCCGGTAAGGAATGAAAAACTCAGGAGGGCCTGTATATGTATCCAACATTAGAAAAAATCGAAGAAATCGCACAGTCAGGCGAATACCGGCGAATCCCTGTATGCAGAGAGCTGTATTCCGACCGCTATACACCCGTAGAAGTCATGAGGACCTTACGCACGGCCAGCAGACATTGCTATCTTCTGGAAAGTGCCAGCCAGACAGAGGTATGGGGACGCTATTCCTTCCTGGGATATGAGCCATCCATGGAGATCACCTGTACAGACGGAAAACTTCAGATCCGTATGATCCATGAGGACGGAACTGAAGAAAAAACCGTACAGCAGGTGAAGCATCCGGGAGATGCCATTCGGGAGATCCTGAAAGAATACAAAAGCCCGGTGCTGGAAAATATGCCGACCTTTACCGGAGGCCTGGTAGGATATTTTTCCTACGATTACATTAAGTATAGCGAGCCGAAGCTGGAGCTTACCGATGAGACAGTACAGGATTTCCGGGATATGGATCTGATGCTTTTTGACCAGGTGATCGCCTTTGACCATTACAGACAGAAGGTTCTTCTGATCACCGGCGTGATGACGGATGATCCGGAAAATTCCTACCAGAAGGCGGAAGCAAAATTAAAAGAGATGGCAGATCTGATCCGAAACGGAAAACAGAAGGAATTTCCGTCTTTGAAACTGAAATCTTCCATTGAGCCACAGTTCCCGAAAGCAAAATACTGTGAGATGGTTGAGAAAGCGAAACATTACATTCATGAAGGAGATATTTTCCAGGTAGTCCTTTCCAATCCTATGAGAGCAAAAGCCGAGGGAAGCCTGTTTGATACTTACCGTGTTCTTCGGGCTACCAATCCTTCACCATATATGTTTTATTTTTCCAGTGATGATATTGAGATCGCCGGAGCATCACCGGAAACACTGGCAAAGCTTACCGGCACAGAATTGAGTACCTTTCCGTTAGCAGGAACCAGGCCAAGAGGCAAGACAAGAGAAGAAGACGAAGCGCTGGAAAAAGGACTTCTGGCAGATGAAAAAGAACGTGCCGAGCATAACATGCTTGTGGATCTTGGTCGAAATGATATCGGAAAGATCAGTAAGATCGGTGCTGTGAACGTAGAAAAATATATGTGCATCGAGCGTTTTTCCCATGTGATGCATATCGGTTCCACAGTTACCGGCCAGATCCGGGATGACAGGGATGCGGTGGATGCAGTGGATGCCATCCTTCCGGCAGGAACACTTTCCGGAGCACCGAAATTCCGTGCCTGCCAGATCATTCAGGAACTGGAACAGAGCAAGCGAGGCATTTATGGCGGTGCTATCGGATATCTGGATTTTGCCGGAAACCTGGATACCTGTATTGCCATCCGCCTGGTTTATAAGAAAAACGGTGAGATCTGCATCCGGTCAGGAGCAGGGATCGTAGCAGACAGTATTCCGGAAAGTGAATTTCAGGAGTGCTGCAATAAGGCAAGAGCCGTTGTACAGGCAATCGAAACTGCACAGGAGGGACTGGAATGATAGTACTGATCGATAATTATGATAGCTTTTCCTACAATGTTTACCAGCTGATCGGTTCTGTGGAGCCGGATATCAAAGTGGTAAGAAATGATGAAGTGACAATAAAAGAGCTGGAGGCCATGAAGCCGGAGGCATTGATCCTTTCTCCTGGTCCGGGAAGACCGGAGGATGCGGGAATCTGTATTGAATCTATAAAATATTTCAAGGATAAGCTGCCGATCCTGGGAATCTGTCTTGGACATCAGTCCATCTGTGAAGCCTTCGGAGGGACAGTATCCTACGCAAAAGAGCTGATGCATGGAAAGCAGAAAGAGATACGTAAAGTTAGAAAGAGCCGGATGTTTGAAGGACTTCCGGAAACTTTTCCGGCAGCCAGATATCACTCACTGGCAGCTATCCGGAATACCTTACCGGAGGAACTGGTTGTTACCGCTGAGTCTGAGGACGGAGAGGTGATGGCACTGGAGCATAAAGAATATCCGATATTCGGATTACAGTTCCATCCGGAATCCGTTATGACACCAGATGGAAAAACAATGATCGAGAACTTTATGAAGGTTGTCAGAGATAGATAAGACAGAGAACAGCGATCCATAAAAGATAGAATAGTTACAGAACAGGAGGAGACAACAATGATCAAAGAAGCAATCATCAAGCTTTCAAAAAAAGAAGACCTTACATACAACGAAGCAGAAGCCGTAATGAATGAGATCATGGACGGAGCGGCAACACCGGTACAGATGGCATCCTACCTTACTGCACTTTCACTGAAAGGAGAGACTATTGATGAGATCACTGCATCTGCAGCCGGAATGCGTGCACACTGCATCAAGCTTCTCCACGATATGAATGTTCTGGAGATCGTAGGAACTGGTGGTGACGGAGCAAACTCCTTTAACATTTCCACGACATCTTCTCTTGTGATCGCAGCAGGTGGCGTTCCGGTAGCAAAACACGGAAACCGTGCAGCATCTTCCAAGAGCGGTGCAGCAGATGTTCTGGAAGCACTTGGCATAAAGATTACCATCCCGCCGGAAAAAAGTGCAGAGATCCTGAAAAAGATCAACATCTGTTTCCTGTTCGCACAGAATTATCATATTGCCATGAAATATGTGGCACCGATCCGTAAAGAGCTGGGAATCCGCACGGTATTTAATATCCTCGGACCATTAAGCAATCCTGCAGGCGCAAACATGGAGCTGATGGGAGTCTTTGACCAGTCTCTGGTAGAGCCGCTGGCACAGGTTATGATGAAGCTTGGCGTGAACCGTGGAATGGTAGTTTTCGGACAGGATAAGCTGGATGAGATTTCCATGAGCGCACCGACTTCTGTGTGCGAGATCAAGGACGGATGGTTCCAGTCCTATGAGATCACACCGGAGCAGTTCGGCTATACACGCTGCAGCAAAGAAGATCTGGCAGGCGGCACACCGGCAGAGAACGCAGAGATCACAAAAGCCATTGTAAACGGAACTGAAAAAGGCCCGAAGCGTCAGGCGGTCTGCATGAACGCAGGTGCAGCACTTTATATCGCAGGAAAGGCAGAGAGCCTGGAAGCCGGCGTAAGAAAGGCAGAAGATCTGATCGACAGTGGTGCAGCTGCTGCCAAGCTTGAGGAATTTGTTAAATTAAGCAATGAGATTTAAGGATAATGGTGGCAGGAGAAGAACAGGCACAGCTCATTAACTGACATATGAAGTTGTCAGATTTCTTAAAATTGCTGAATGAGAGTTGAAATGAAATATCAAGGAGACAAACAAAGAATGAGCGAAAAAAACATTCTGGAAGAAATCGCAGAAAAAACAAGAGAACGTATCCGGAAGGAAAAGCTTCAGTTTCCCCTGGATCAGCTGAAAATCCTGGCAGAAAAAGCGCCACAGCAGCCGTCCTTTCTGGAAGCATTGAAAAAGCCGGGTATGTCCTACATCTGTGAAGTAAAAAAGGCTTCCCCATCCAAGGGGCTGATCGCATCGGAATTTCCGTATCTGGAAATTGCGAAAGAATACGAGGCAGCAGGTGCATCTGCGATCTCCTGCCTCACAGAGCCATTTTATTTCATGGGAAGTGACACTTATCTCCGTGAGATCACAGAAACAGTGGATATTCCGGTCCTCCGAAAGGACTTCACGGTGGATAAGTACATGATCTATCAGGCAAAAGCATTCGGCGCATCGGCTGTACTTCTGATCTGTGCTGTCTTAAATGACCAGGAACTCCTGGAATACAGGGAGTTGGCAGAAGCTCTGGGAATGGATGCACTGGTGGAAGCTCATGATGAGAATGAAGTGGCAAGAGCATTAAAGACAGGTGCAAAGATCGTTGGTGTAAATAACCGTGACCTGAAAACCTTTAAGGTTGATATGAATAACAGTATCCGTCTTCGAAACCTGGCACCGGACAATGTGGTATTTGTGTCTGAGAGCGGAATCAAAAACGCAGGTGATATCGCTATCCTGGAAAGAAACCGGGTAGGTGCAGTCCTGATCGGTGAAACCCTGATGCGAAGCCCGGATAAGAAAGCTGTATTGGAAAATCTGAATGGTGGAGCGCTTGTATAAAGGCCGAACTAAAGAATAGAGCAAATAAGTAACAGAGCTGACCAGTAGCAAATAGTAACGAAACAGGAAGGTGCAGGGTCAGACAGAAAGGGCAGGATTGGCTGAATATGAGAGAACAACAGTTGAAACGTGGGAGCAGAACCAGAATCAAGATCTGCGGCCTGACCCGCCTGGAAGATATTCAGGCAGTTAACGAAGCAAAACCGGACTTTGTAGGATTCATTGTAGAATTCCCAAAAAGCAGAAGAAGCGTCACCGTGGAGCAATTGAAGGCTCTCCGGGAAAAACTGGATGAGAGCATTTTGCCGGTAGGCGTATTTGTCAATGCACCGGTGGGGCTTCCCGCACAGCTTTTAAATGAAGGAACCATTGCCCTGGCACAGCTTCACGGACAGGAAGACGAGAATTATATAAGACAGCTTAGGATCATGACAGACCAGCTTCTGATAAAGGCTTTTTCTATAAAAACAGAAGCAGATATAAAGAAAGCGATCCGTTCGGAAGCAGACTATATTCTTCTGGATCAGGGCGCAGGAGGAACTGGAGAAACTTTCGACTGGAGCCTGGTACCGGCGATCAAACGTCCCTGGTTTCTGGCAGGAGGTCTGGGCTGTGAAAATCTGGAATCAGCCATACATCTGCTTCACCCCTGGGCAGTAGATTTAAGCAGCAGTGTAGAAACCGGTGGTCACAAAGACCCGGATAAAATATTAGAAGCAGTATACGCAGTAAGGAGCATAAAGGAGGAAATATAACATGTCAAAAGGAAGATTCGGCATCCATGGCGGACAGTACATCCCGGAAACACTGATGAACGCCGTTCTGGAGCTTGAGGAAGCATACAACCATTACAAAAACGACCCGGAATTCAACCGTGAGCTCACAGAGCTTCTGAATGAATATGCAGGAAGACCCTCCCGTCTTTACTATGCGGCACATATGACCGAGGACCTTGGCGGAGCTAAGATCTATCTGAAACGGGAGGATCTGAACCACACAGGAGCCCACAAGATCAACAACGTACTCGGTCAGGTGCTCCTGGCGAAAAAAATGGGCAAGACACGTGTGATCGCTGAGACAGGAGCCGGACAGCATGGTGTTGCAACTGCAACCGCAGCAGCTTTGATGGGTATGGAATGTGAAGTTTTCATGGGAAAAGAAGACACGGAACGTCAGGCCCTGAATGTTTACAAAATGCGTCTCCTCGGAGCAAAAGTCCATGCAGTCACAAGCGGGACCGCAACCTTAAAGGATGCTGTTTCGGAGACCATGCGTGAGTGGACAAACCGTATTGCAGATACCCATTATGTACTGGGATCTGTTATGGGACCGCACCCGTTCCCAACTATCGTACGTGATTTCCAGGCAGTGATCTCCAGGGAGATCAAAGAACAGATGCTGGAAAAAGAGGGCAGACTTCCGGATGTTGTCCTGGCCTGTGTGGGTGGCGGTTCCAATGCTATCGGAACCTTCTACAATTTCATTGAGGACAAAAACGTTCGTCTCATCGGCTGTGAGGCAGCAGGACGTGGCGTAAATACTGCGGAAACTGCGGCAACCATCGCAACCGGTCGTCTCGGAATCTTCCATGGTATGAAATCCTACTTCTGCCAGGATGAGTACGGACAGATCGCACCGGTATACTCCATCTCCGCAGGTCTTGATTATCCGGGTGTAGGTCCGGAGCATGCACACCTTTATGATATCGGAAGAGCAGAGTACGTGCCTGTTACAGATGACGAAGCAGTAGATGCTTTTGAATATCTTTCCAGAACAGAAGGAATTATTCCTGCGATCGAAAGTGCTCATGCAGTGGCTTATGCGAAAAAGATCGCACCGACACTTGGAAAGGACAAGATCATGGTAGTTACTGTTTCAGGACGTGGAGATAAGGACTGTGCGGCGATCGCCCGCTACAGAGGGGAGGATATTCATGAATAGAATTACAGAAGCATTTGCAAACGGAAAAGCATTTATTCCTTTTTTGGCCTGCGGAGATCCGTCTCTGGAGGTAACAGAGCAACTGGTTTATGCAATGGAAGAAGCAGGAGCAGATCTGATCGAGCTTGGAATCCCGTTCTCAGATCCTACCGCAGAGGGACCTGTGATCCAGGAAGCCAATGTTCGGGCACTTGCAGGCGGCGTGACTACAGATAAAGTTTTTGCAATGGTAGAAAAAATCCGTAAAAACACAAAAATCCCAATGGTATTTATGACCTACGCAAACGTAGTATTTTCTTACGGAACAGAGCGTTTTATCAGGAAAGCAGCAGAAGTTGGAATGGATGGACTGATCCTTCCGGATGTTCCGTTTGAGGAAAAAGAAGAGTTTGATGTTGTGTGCAAACAGTATGGCCTTGATCTGATCTCCCTGATCGCACCGACCTCCCATGAGCGGATCGCCATGATCGCAAAAGAGGCGGAAGGTTTTGTTTACTGCGTATCTTCCCTTGGGGTAACAGGAATGCGTACCAGCATTACCACAGATATCGGAGCTATGGTGAAGCTGGTAAAAGCCCAGAAAGATATTCCATGTGCAGTAGGATTCGGAATCTCTACACCGGAGCAGGCAAAAAAGATGGCGGATCAGTCGGACGGTGCCATTGTAGGATCTGCCATTGTGAAGCTTTGTGGTGCCTACGGCAAAGACTGCGTGCCGAAGGTGAAGGCTTATGTGAAAGAGATGAAGGATGCGATCAGATAAATTTCCGGTTGAAATCGGAACACAGATCACAAAGTGTAATAAAAATCTGCTTTATCCAAAAAAAGGGTAAAGCAGATTTTTTTCGTGCTGAGCAGATTTCGGAGAAATTACAGAAAATATCTACTTGACAGTTAGAGACCAGGTGATAGATGATATAAAAAAAGGTGAGGAGGAAATTGGGGATGAATCGGGAGGAAGCAAAGGAAAAAGCAGAAGTGCTGGTTGCCAGAATGACGCTGGAGGAAAAAGCCAGTCAGTTAAGGTACGATGCACCTGCAATAAAAAGACTGGGAATTCCGGCATATAACTGGTGGAATGAGGGACTTCACGGTGTTGCCAGAGCAGGGCAGGCAACGGTTTTTCCACAGGCGATCGGAATGGCGGCAACTTTTGATAGGAAAAGCGTGGCAGAGATGGCCGGTATCGTGGCAACAGAGGGCAGAGCAAAGTATAATGCATATTCCGTAAACGGTGACAGAGATATTTATAAGGGATTGACGTTCTGGTCTCCTAATGTCAATATTTTTCGTGATCCACGATGGGGTAGAGGCCATGAAACTTATGGGGAAGATCCGTATCTTACAAAAGAACTTGGAGTTTCCTTTGTAAAAGCACTTCAGGGAAATGGGGATACAATGAAGGCAGCAGCCTGTGCCAAACATTTTGCAGTACATTCCGGGCCGGAGGCACTTCGTCATGAATTTGATGCGGAAGCATCCGCAAAAGATATGGAAGAAACGTATCTGCCGGCATTTGAAGGTCTGGTAAAAGAAGCGAAAGTAGAAGCGGTTATGGGAGCTTATAACCGGACAAACGGGGAACCCTGCTGCGGAAGTCCCACATTACAGAAAAAACTCAGAGGCGAATGGAAATTTCAGGGGCATTTTGTATCAGACTGCTGGGCGATCCGTGATTTTCACGAACACCATATGGTAACGGATACAGCCGTTGAATCTGCAGCACTGGCTATTAATAATGGTTGTGACCTGAATTGTGGAAACACCTATCTTCACATTATGAAAGCATACGAAAAAGGGCTTGTCACAGAAGAAACCATAACCCAGGCAGCAGTGCGGCTTTTTACTACAAGGTATCTGCTGGGGTTGTTTGATGGAAGCGAATATGACAATATCTCCTACCTGGAGGTGGAATCTCCCGGGAATCTGTCTGCAGCGGAGAAAGCAGCGGAAAAAAGTTTTGTTTTGCTGAAAAATAACGGGATTCTTCCGCTTGATAAAGAAAAACTGAAAACAATAGGAATTATTGGACCAAATGCAGACAGCAGACAGGCGCTGATCGGTAATTATCACGGGACAGCTTCCAGGTATATTACCATACAGGAAGGCATCCAGGATTATGTGGGAGACGATGTAAGGATCCTTACTTCCAGAGGCTGTGATCTGTTCCGAGACCGGACGGAGCACCTTGCGTTTACCAGAGATCGTATTACGGAAGCAAAGATGGTTGCGGAAAACAGCGATGTAGTGATCTTATGTATGGGACTGGATGAGACACTGGAAGGAGAAGAAGGAGATACCGGAAACAGCTATGTATCGGGAGATAAAGAAGATATTGAACTTCCCGGAGTACAGCGGGAACTGATGGAAGTAATCGCAGACACCGGAAAACCGGTAGTATTCTGTCTGCTGGCAGGAAGTGACCTTGATCTGAAATATGCGGCAGAGAAATTTGATGCAGTCATGATGCTGTGGTACCCTGGATGCCAGGGTGGGAAGGCAGCGGCAAAGGTAATGTTTGGAGAAATCTCGCCATCAGGAAAACTTCCGGTGACATTTTATGAAAGTCTGGAAGAACTTCCGGATTTTACCGATTATTCCATGAAAGGCAGAACATATCGCTATATGGAACGAAAAGCACAGTTTCCTTTTGGATATGGTCTGACATACAGTAATGTGGCAGTAGATAAAGCAGGGGTCAAAACATGTGGACAGAAGGTAAACGTGGAGGTAGAAGTGCGGAATAACGGCGCATATGATACAGAGGATGTTGTTCAGATCTATGTAAAAAATATCGACAGCAAAAACGCCATTCCCAATCCGATGCTGGCCGGTTTTCAGCGGATATTCCTGAAGGCGGGAGAATGCCGAAAAATAGAAATCCCAATATGGGAAAAAGCATTCACCGTAGTAGATGAAATGGGGAAACGGATGGAAGAAGGAAAGAAATTTGAAATTTATGCAGGCTGCAGCCAACCGGATGAAAAAAGCAAAGAACTGACCGGAATCATGCCGGTAAAGATCATCTGGGAAAAATAATAAAAAAATCTAAAGTAACAGGAGGGCGATGCATCAGGCATCGCCCTCCCTTCATATCTACCGCATAAACAACCGTACCATTTTCTCATAAATCTTCCGATATTTCTGATATCTCATAGGAAGATCGATCCAGGTCTTTTTATCTACAATACTCTTATAATGAGAGAATGTTCGGAAGCCGTCGATGCCATGATAGGATCCCATACCGCTCTCACCAAAGCCGCCGAACCCCATATTGCTGGTTGCCAGATGTATGAGGACATCGTTGATACAGCCACCGCCGAAACCACATCGGGAAGTAACTTCCCGGGCATTTTTTTCATCTTCGGTGAAGATATAAAGAGCCAGCGGATGTGCCATGGAATTGATCTTTGTTACGGCACCTCCGAGAGAGTCATAGGTGAGGACCGGAAGTACCGGGCCGAAAATTTCCTGCTGCATGACCGGATCATCGAAGGTTACGTTGTCAAGAACCGTCGGCTCGATCTGAAGTGTTTCACGGCTGGAACCACCGCCGCAGACAGTTTTGGCAGGATCGATCAGACTGTTGATACGGTCGAAATGCTTTTCGTTGATGATCTTTCCGTAATTCCGGTTTTTCAGAGGTTCTTTTCCATACTGGCGTGTAATCTGCCTGCGAAGCTCTGCGATCAGGGCTTCTTTGATCTCCGGATCACAGTAGATGTAATCCGGAGCCACGCAGGTCTGGCCACAGTTCAGAAACTTGCCGAAGACGATACGTTTTGCCGCAAGGCGGAGATTGGCTGTTTTGTCCACGATGCAGGGGCTTTTTCCACCCAGCTCCAGAGTGACTGGTGTGAGGTATTCGGAAGCCTTTCTCATGACCTCTTTTCCCACAGACTGGCTTCCTGTGAAGAAGATGTAATCAAAGTGCAGACTGAGAAGATGTGTGTTTTCCGCACGTCCGCCTGTGACAGTTGCAATGTATTTTTCATCGAAGTATTCATGGATTATAAGACGGATCACTTCACTTGTTGCCGGTGAGTAGGCACTTGGTTTCAGGATGACTGTGTTTCCGGCTGCAATAGCGTCTACCAGTGGTTCCATGGTGAGGAGAAACGGATAGTTCCACGGACTCATAATGAGAACCACACCGTAGGGAGATGGTTTACGGAAACTGCGGGAATGGAACTGTGCCAGCGGGGTTGAAACAGTATGTTCCTTCGCGTAAGAGCGGATATTTTTCAGCATATGCGTGATCTCGGAGAGCACCAGTCCGGTCTCACACATATAGCTTTCGAAATTACTTTTTCCCAGATCCTTTTTCAGCGCAGCGTGGATCTGATCCTCGTATTTCCGGATGGAAGCGCGGAGACGTTTCAGGGCGCTGATGCGAAAATCAAGGTCAAAAGTTGCGCCGGAGTAGAAGTACTGGCGCTGTTTATCTAAAAGCTGGTTGATCTGTTCTTTTTCCATGGAATTATAGTCCTTTCTGAAAAAATCCTGTATTCGAAATATCGAAATCTGTTTATTCCAATGTCTGTTTTAACAATTGCCTGCCGGAGGCATCAGCCTGTAATACAGTGTCTCAAGCTCGCTGGCATCCATCAGCACAGGAACCGGGTACAGAGGATTGGCTTCTTTATCTGCATAATGGGCAAGCTCCGGGATGTCCGTTTCCTGGATTTCCGGAATATAGTCTCCGATGCCAAAGCGTTTTTTCATATCTTTTATTGCATCAATAAACATCCGGGCAGCAGTTTTATCGTCCTCATGTTTATCGCAGAGACCGGCAGTTACGGCAAGGTTGCGGAGTTTGTGAGTGATGGAATCTCCGTATGTTTCCAGTACCATAGGAAGGATCACTGCATTGGCAAGCCCATGTGGAACATTATATTTTCCGCCGAGGGAATGTGCAATTGCGTGGACATATCCAACGTAGGATTTGGTGAAGGCACAGCCTGCGAAATAGGAGGCGCGGAGCATATTTTGTCTTGCTTCAATATTATTGCCGTCTGTGTAGGCGGTATCCAGATTTTCAAAGATCAGTCTGACAGCATCCAGGGCATTTTTTCTCGTGCCAGGTGTAGTGGAATTTCCAATGTAGGCTTCCACTGCGTGAGTCAGGGCATCCATGCCGGTGGTAGCTGTGATAAACGGCGGAAGGCTTAAAGTCACTTTTGGGTCAAGAACTGCGTAGCGTGGGATCAGCGGAAAATCGTTGATGGCATATTTGTGCCGTGTTTCTGCATCGGTAATGACAGCAGCAAGTGTTGTTTCACTTCCTGTTCCTGCAGTCGTGGGGATGGCGATGAGAAGAGGAAGCTTTTTGTGGATCTTCAGGATTCCCTTCATCTGAGCAAGAGACTGGTGTGGCTTGGCAATGCGGGCTGCTGTGGCTTTTGCACAGTCCATACTGGAACCACCGCCGAAGCCGATGATCGCCTGGCAGTCATGATCCAGATACATGTGAAGGGCTTCGTCCACATTGACGGTTGTTGGATTGGCAACGGTTTTGTCGTAGATATGGTAAGAGATGCAGCTTCGCTTCAGTGTCTGCTCCAGTCTTTCTGTAAGGCCAAGGCTTCGGATACCTGCATCTGTGATGATGAGTACATTGTTATAGTTTCTTTTTTCCAGAACTTCCGGGATCCCTTTGACACTTCCTATGATCTTCGGATTGCGGTAAGGAAGTAGTGGAAGGGCGAATTTAAAGACATTCTGGAAAATCCGGCAGTAAGCTTTTTTTAATGGATTCATGGTAGTTTTTATTCCTTTTAAAGTCAAATTATTTTATTCCAAATATTATATATAGCAGTTGGAATGGGAAAAGTCAAGCGATGAAAAATAAATCAGAGTATTAAAAAATGAGAAAATATGGTTCGAAATTTAAAAAAAATTTTTTGAAAAATAAAAATATAAATAAAAATCCTGTTAAATGAGATTTCCTTGTTGATATATTAATGAAAGAGCGTATAATTATAGTACATAGCAAGATAATATATAAACAGAAAGATAAGGAAGAGGAGATGTGACATGACAAAATATATAGAAAATGTAAATGTTTATCTCTCACAGATGAAGATTAAGCAGACATATATCAGTTTGAAAACGGGAATTGATGGGAAAAAATTGTCGCGTATTCTGACTGGTGTACAGGATATAAACAGCACCGATATGGAAAAAATAGCATCTGCGTTGGGGAAAAAAATGGATTTCTTTATGAAAGATTCTTTTTTTATCCCTCAGATCAGTGATTACACACAGGAAAAAATTGCTTTTTATGCAGGAAATCCTACAGAACGTCAGAATGAAATTGCGGGAAAGCTTGAAAATCTGATGGAAAATATTGATGAAGTAATGAGTGCGAAACATCGATTTATGAATATATCAAAGGAGTAGTCCATGGATATTAAACGTCTTAGAAAGATAATCCAATATGGGGATTGTCATAAAGAAGAGATGGAAGAGAAGATAAGAAGCTTCTGTTCTTTTGCGGGAATCAGTAACGATAAAGAACTTCTTAATATTATGCAGATCGTAAGACCATCTTTTCAGAAAAAAGGATATCTTATTATAGAACTGCCTTTCTGTGATCAGGAAATAGGAGCTCTTTGTTATAAAGGAGATGCGTTGGGATATATTGTACTTAATACATCATTGCCAAAGGTAAATGTGAATTTTGCTTTGTGCCATGAACTGTATCATGTGCTTTATCAGAAAACAGATTTTCGTACAAAGGTGGAGTTTGCCAATGATGATTATTATACACATGAAGAGGAAGTTGCAGCTAATTTGTTTGCCGGAATGCTTTTGATGCCCACAAGCGGATTTCGTTTTATGTTTCAGAAATTTCATGCGGAATCTGAAAATAATGAAAGAGATACAGTATTTCGCCTGATGAATTATTATCAGGTTCCTTATATGGCTGTACTGGTCCGATGCTTTGAACTGGAACTTCTGGAAGAATCAGATATATCAAAGATGTTACTGGAAATATCTGCAGATGATATAAAGAATGGTTTTTCCAGACTATGGCTGGATGAAAGTATTTTAAATCCATCGTATAGGGATGATTACGACAAGTTGGAGTACATGGTGAAGCGATATGGTGAAGAATGTATGGAAGGAGCTTATTTAAATGAAAGAACATTAAAAAAAGTTCTTCAGAATATGAAAAGGCTCTACAGAGAAGTAAGGGGGGAATAGCAAATGGCAGAAGGCTATGTGGATAACCCCTATAATATACAAGAAATCATGCCTTGGATAATTACCGGGAAAGATCAGATCATATCAGAAATTTTTTCCAGAAAGAAATGTTGTTTTTATGATGCTTGTTCATTCCGGAGACATTCCAAGCTGAAAAAAGAAGAAGCTGGGTATTTACTGAAGCATATGAAGACTCAGGATACCGTTCTTGTAATTACGAGATGCATTTTGATGGAACTGGCTTCTCATAGTGGAATACTAAATCAGGAATATATGGAATATATAAAATACATACGGGAATATGGAATACCGGTAGTGGTTCTGTATGAAGAGGATATTTTTTTCATCATGGAGATGGTTTTTAACACGAATGCTGCGATCAATAATTATTTATGCTGGGCGGTAAGACTATTAAAAGGACCGGTCAGTACCATAACATATACCATTGAAAATAATGCCGAGATTAATAAAGAAGTTATGCAGGGGAAAAATCTCAACAGTAAAGAAATATATCGACATTTTTTTGAAACAGTACGAAAAAATAAAGAATCGGGCGATAACCTTGGTGAGGAAATACTGGCTGTTTGTCTTCATATTTTGGCAAATATTCCCGGAGAAGCAGATGAAAAGTTTTATGTTATTACGGATGATAAAGGCGCAGCTGGTAAAATAGATAATTTATTTAAACGGACAAGAATGCAGTATCGTGGGAAAGAAATCGGCATATACAGTACACCGAAATTGGTTCAGGTTTTGTTCAGAAAAGGAATTTTGACAGAAAAAGATCACATAAGAGAAATTATGAGCGCAGGAATATCGGGAAATCTTGTAGTACTGGGAATAAGAAAAAGAGATATTCGTGTAAAAGAGATTTCATCAGATGCCGAAGAACTGTCAGATATGCTTATGCAGCCAGACGGAATTGATATTATATTTTAACAGAATAACTGTTTGGCAGTTATTCTGTTATGAGCAAGTAGCGAATGCGGATTGCGAATATCCGCTTGAGTGGAATAACTGCTTGCGGTATTCACCTGAAGATCACGGAGGAAATCATGCCAGAAACAGACACATCCGAAAAAAATCCTCTTCACGTATCAGAAGTGGATGATAATTTACAAGAATTAAGTCCTCACGGTTCCTTCGAGCTGCCGGTGGAAACCTATATGGCGAACTGTGAGATCTTTCATGCACTGTATGATCACTGGCACAGTGAGATGGAGATCATGTATATTGAAAAAGGCAGCGGCTTTGCCAGACTGAACCGGGAGAGCATCCGCCTGAAAAAGGGGGATATCCTGATCGTGAACTGTGGAGTTCTCCATAGTATGCGGACTGATCTTAAGAAGCCTCTTTATTATAAGAGTGTGGTTTTCAGCCTGGGCTTCCTTGCAGGTCAGCCGGGAGATATCTGCCAGGAATGTGTGGTATCACCATTAATAGAAAACAAGGCAGAATTCTGCCATCATATAGAAGAAGGAGATTCCGGATATGAGAAGCTTCGGGAAATTTTTCTGGAGATCCATGACTGTCATACGGAGAAGAAGCCATATTTTTATGTGAAGCTGAAAATGCTGTTCTTTGATTTCTTTTATGAGATGTTGACGAAGCATTATATTATCCCGGTAAGCACAGAGCAGAACAAGAGCCTTGCAGCAGTAAAGGAAGTGCTGGATCATATCAGCCTTCACTACCAGGAGAATCTTACCGTTTCAGAGCTTTCCGGACTTTCCAATTACAGTGAGTATTATTTTATGAAGCTTTTTCGCCAGTATACGGGAAAAACCCTGGTGGAATACATCAATGACTTCCGTATGGAGAAGGCAAAGTATCTTCTTACACATTCTGATGCACCTGTGACGGAGATTGCCATGCAGGTGGGATTTAACAGTACAAGTTATTTTATAAAGAAATTTCAGCAGTCCAATAAGATTTCACCGCATAAGTACAGGAAGAGTATGAGACAGATCTGAGAAAGATCCCGAAGCAACCGCATATGTCGCGTTTGCGTTTTTATGCAGAGCTACAGTAAAAAGTGAAAACAGTCTGACAAATATCTTGCATATCATGACAGGATTGTTATATTTTTGAAAAGAAATGCGTGATATCCTAATAACATCAAAAACAAAGCAAACAACCTTGTAAAAACATATTTCATCCCATCAAGATCCATGAAAGGAGATCAAAAATGGAAACATTAAGCAAAGTATTTGAAGACAAATATAACAAAAATGTAAAAGATTGTACAAACGAGGAAATCTATCACGGACTTCTCTCCTGGACAAAGGAGCAGCTGAAGGGCCGCGGCTACCAGGAAGGAAAAAAGAAAATTTATTATATTTCCGCAGAGTTCCTTATCGGTAAGCTTCTTTCCAACAACCTGATCAATCTGGGCGTTTACGATGAAGTTGCGAAATATCTTAAAGAAAACGGAAAAGAGCTTTCCATGATCGAGGAGATCGAGCCGGAGCCATCTCTCGGAAACGGCGGACTTGGCCGCCTGGCAGCTTGCTTCCTGGATTCCATCGCAACTCTGGGACTTCCGGGAGAAGGAATCGGACTTAATTATCACCTCGGACTTTTCAAACAGGAGTTTAAGGATCATCTTCAGTTTGAGACACCGAATCCGTGGATCCAGCCGGAGAGCTGGCTTACAGATGCAGGCGTTTCCTATTACGTGCCGTTTAAGGGCTTTATGCTGAAATCCACACTGTATGATATTGACGTGGCAGGCTATGAGAACAAAGCGATCAAGCTTCGCCTTTTTGATATTGATATTGCAGATGAGAGCATTGTAGGCGAGGGAATCTCCTTTGATAAGAAGGATCTGCTTCACAACCTGACACTGTTCCTGTATCCGGATGATAGCGATGACGCAGGAAGAAAGCTTCGTATCTATCAGCAGTATTTCATGGTAAGCAATGCGGCACAGCTGATTCTGGATGAGGCAACAGCAAAAGGCTGCAATCTTCATGACCTTGCCGATTATGCAGTGATCCAGATCAACGATACACATCCGAGTATGGTAATTCCGGAACTTATCCGTCTTCTCACAGAGCGTGGGATCGAGTTTGAGGAGGCATGCGAGATCGTATCTCATGTATGCGCTTATACCAACCATACGATTCTTGCAGAGGCACTTGAGAAATGGCCGATCTCTTATCTTGAGGAGGTTGTTCCGCACCTGATGCCGATCATCCGCAAGCTGGACGAGCGTATCAAAGCAAAATATCCGCAGGAAAATCTTGCCATCATCGACAAGAACGACCTGGTCCACATGGCACATATGGACATCCACTACGGATTTTCCATCAATGGTGTTGCATCCCTTCATACCGATATCCTGAAGGAGACAGAGCTTCATCAGTTCTATGAGATCTATCCGGAGAAATTCAATAACAAGACAAACGGAATTACCTTCCGCAGATGGCTCCTTCACTGCAACCATCCGTTGACTGAGTACATCACATCCATGATCGGTGATGGCTTCCGCAAGGATTCCTTTGAGCTTGACAAGATGCTTGGATTTAAGGGAAATCAGGACGTTCTTGCCAATATCCTTAAGATCAAACAGGATGCAAAGAAGAGATGTGCGGAGTTTATCAAAGCCAACACAGGTGAGGAGATCAACACACACAGTGTTTATGATATCCAGATCAAACGTCTTCATGAGTACAAACGTCAGCAGCTGAACGCCCTGTATATCATCGACCGTTACCTGAAGATCAAGGCAGGCGAGAAGCCGCAGCGCCCGGTAACCTTTATCTTCGGTGCAAAGGCAGCTCCTGCGTACGTTATCGCAAAGGATATCATCCACCTGATTCTCTGCTTACAGGAGCTTATCAATAATGATCCGGAGGTTTCTCCATACATGAAGGTTGTTATGGTGGAAAACTACAACGTAAGTGCAGCAGAGAAGCTGATCCCTGCCTGCGATATCTCCGAGCAGATTTCTCTTGCTTCCAAAGAGGCCAGCGGAACAGGAAACATGAAATTTATGCTTAACGGTGCTGTGACACTTGGTACTATGGATGGTGCAAATGTGGAGATCAGCCAGCTGGTAGGTAAGGATAATATCTATATCTTCGGTGAGTCCAGTGAGCAGGTTATCGAACACTATGAAAAGGCAGATTACTGCTCCAGAGATTTCTATGAGAAAGATGAGCGCATCCGTCGTGCAGTAGACTTTATCGTAGGAAACGAGCTTCTTTCTATTGGAAGTGAAGAGCATTTAAGAAGACTGCATCATGAGATCGTAAGCAAAGACTGGTTCATGACTCTTCTTGACTTCGAGGATTATGCGAAGGTGAAAGATCAGGCACTGTCCGATTATGAGGACAGAACCGCATGGGCAGAAAAAATGCTTGTAAACATCGGAAAAGCAGGATACTTTTCTTCAGACAGAACTATCGAGGAATACAACAGAGATATCTGGCATCTGACGGCGGAGAAATAAACTGGTTTTAGCCAGCTTACTCCGGTACGGAAGAAAATAGAAAAATAGAAAATAAAAACACCGGCATTCATCGGAAATATGTACCGGGTCTGAGCTGTCAGAGATGATCTGGCAGCCTGGACAGAACATGGTACAGATGAATGGTCGGTGTTTTTTTGTGAAATTGGTTACGAAAAATTGTTTACGGAATCAGGCAAGCGATACTTCAGGCCTTTCCATGCTTAAATGCCATCATCATTTCCTTGGTAAGACTGATATTATCACCCTCATCCGGGATTTCCTCGCGGTTGAACCAGGAGGCCATGGAGAGTTCGTTGTGGTCTACAGTGAGAGTGTCGTCGCCGTCCAGGTCACAGTAGAAGCCGAACAGGAGAGTGCCGGAGAAAGACCATGGCTGGCTTTTGTAGTAGCGGAGATTTTTGACCTTTACGCCGATCTCCTCCATAACTTCGCGGTGTACAGTTTCTTCAATAGTCTCGCCAATCTCGGCAAAACCGGCGATCATGGCATAACGTGTGTGGCTTCGTCCCTCATATTTGGAAAGGATCAGCTTATCGCCATTGGTAACGCCAACGATCACAGCCGGGGAAAGTACCGGATATTCTCCGTTTCCGCAGGAAGGACAAATCATTTTGCGCTCTGTCTTATCGTGTACCATTGGCTGGCCGCAGCAACCGCAGAAACGACGCTTGCTGTACCACTGAAAAAGCTGATATCCGGTGATTCCGGCAAAGGCCAGATACTGAGGCTCTGCTGTGCGAAGCACACGGATGATCTCAAACTGATATCCGGGAAGAAGGCTGGTATCCAGATCCGGGATCAGATAAAAATGTTCTTCATCAACAGAGAAGAGATAGATATAATTCTCATAGAGATTTTCAACTTTTCCTTCCAGCTCTCCAAAGCTTGGAAGAGTTATAGTTTCGCCATCTTTTTTCATAAGGATATTTCCTTCTCCATAGGCGAGGATGTGGCTTTCTTTATCCGGAGCCACAGGTTTGTACTCATTGTGATAGGTATGTGGTGCGATATCCTGGATCATGATCGATAATTCCTTTCCGAATTTATTGTTTTACAGCGTTTGCTGAGAAGTTTTGCCATATAAATACAGCACGTTTTCTACAGTATAAGCTTACCTTGAGAAAAAGGCAACTGTCCTTTTGGTGACCAGAAATAACAAAAAAAGTTGTATGAGTCAGAAAATCAGTGTAAGATAAATGTATTATATTGTGCAGAAGATGTGAAAGGTCTGAAATTTTTTCTGCATAGAAGGAGGAGATCATGTCAACAACAGAAAAGCCGGGACTGACCCGAGATACCATTAAATATCTGGCAATTTTTACCATGCTTCTGAATCATATCGCCAACGTGCTTTTGCCGGAAAACACGATCCTGTGGGAAGCGTTTATAGACATTGGCTACTTCACAGCCATTACCATGTGCTATTTTCTTGTGGAAGGTTTTTACTATACACATTCCCGGAGAAAATACGGTGAAAGACTTCTGATCTTTGCCGGGATCTCCCAGGTTCCCTATATGATGGCTTTTGGGAATTCACAGCTGAATATGATCTTTACTCTGTTTATCTGTTTTATGATCCTGGTTGTTCAGGAAAGGATGATGGCAAGTAAATGGAGAATTCCACTTTTGATCCTGCTCCTTCTACTATCCATTTGTTCGGACTGGGCGATTCTGGCACCGGTTTTTACCATCTGGTTCCATGAAGGCTGGGGGAACAGGAAGAGGATGATAACAGCGTACGGAGTCGGTGCTATCCTTTTTGCGCTGTTTAACTACAGCTCCTACGTGGAAAAAATGGCAGCCGGACCGGCAATGATCCATGCTCTGCTTTCGGCATTAGGGATCGTGGCATCAGGAATCATCATCCTATGCTTCTATAATGGCAAAAAATCCGAAAAAGCACCGAAGTTTTCCAAATGGTTTTTCTATGTTTTTTATCCGGCACATCTGCTGGTACTGAGTATAGTCCGCGTTATAATATAGTAAGAGATAAAATAAAATCTCTCCAATATTTATAACCGGATAGATTGCCGAAAATAAATTTCATATCCACATAAAACATAGTAATTCTGTAAGAAAACAGAAAAATAGCGAGAAAACTCTTTCAAAAATCCAAAGAAAAACGGCCACAAAAGTCTTCATCTGATCGTGAAAGTACCGATCTATTCTGCGGAAGGTGAACAGAAAGAACTGGTGGAAATACAGCTTCGGACCATTGCGATGGATTACTGGTCTGTGTTAGAATATGAGTTGTATTATAAAAAAAGAGACAATGCGGAAATTGAAGCAGAATAAAAAAAATATGCAGAAGAAATTGCGAATCTGGACTACAGAATGCTGGAATTACGAAATAAAATTGAAAAAATCTGAACAATCAGCGAGTGTGAGATTAGAATGCCTGTTATAAAAAAGAAAACGGAGAATTCCCTAAAAAAGAAGTTCAGGAATTCTCCGTTTTGTTGTTTGAGTCATTTCAGTCGGGACCCTGTTTATTATGTGTTATACTCTGCTCATCAACTGCAAAGATGACATTTCTCACAGGCAGACGGCGTGGCTGCGCATCCGCCAAGAGCAGTCTCACGAAGCTCTGCAGGGAGCTTTTTGCCTACGGTATACATGGCATCGATCATCTCATCCAGAGGGATGAACTGGGGGATACCGGCCAGTGACATTTCCGCTGCGATCAGGGCATTGGAAACACCGGCTGCGTTACGGTTCTGGCAGGGATATTCCACCAGGCCGCCTACAGGATCGCACACAAGTCCAAGCATGTTCATGAGAACCGTGGAAGCAGCATAAGTACACTGAAGAGGTGTACCGCCAAGAAGTTCCACAGCAGCAGAAGCAGCCATTGCGGAAGCAATTCCGACCTCAGCCTGACATCCGCCAACAGCACCTGCAACTGTTGCATTACGCATGGCAAGATAGCCGATAGCGCCTGCATTAAATAGTGCCTGGCGGATTTTTTTATCGGAAAAGCCGTAGACCTCCTGAAGAGCAAGCATCATTCCGGGAACGATCCCGGCACTGCCGGCAGTAGGAGAGGCAACGATAAGTCCCATGGAAGCATTGGTCTCAAGGGTTGCCATAGCGTAGGTGATACCCTTTCCGAGAACATTTCCGCACAGGCTTTTTCCCAGGTCATGAAATTCACAGAGTCTTCGGGCTTCACCGCCGATCAGTCCGCCCATAGATATCACGGGATCTTTGATGGGGGAAAATGCAGCGTCCTTCATGATCTCCAGAACACGGTCCATGCGCTGGTCCACGATTTCAGCAGTGGTTTCACCGAGAAGGATCTCACGCTGGCGCATTACTTCGGAAATCGGAAGCTTTTTTTCCTGGCAGAGAGCAAGGAGTTCCTTGGCATTTTTGAAATCCATAAAACACATCCTCCCTTTCCCTACATCTGAACAACCATGACATCATGGATGTTGGTGTTCTGGTGAATGCTTTCTACGATATCTTCCGGGAGATGACCGTCGGATTCCACGATCGTATAGGCTGTGGTTCCTTTGGATTCACGGAAGAGGCGCATGAAGGCAATGTTAATGTTACGTTCACTTAAGCATTTGGTGATGTAGGCCACAACACCGGGAGTATCCTGATGGATCACGATGATAGCACTGTATTCGCCGGTGAAATCCACTTTTACGTGGTTGATCTCCACAATGCGGACCTTGCCGCCGCCCAGCGATTCCCCCCGGACTGTCATTTCCTGTCCCTGGTCATTGACCATGTGGATATCGACAGTGTTGGGATGGACATCGGTTTCTGTTTCATTTGGAGTAAAGGAAAAGTCGATCCCCTGTTCCCTGGCAATATCAAAAGAATTCCGTATACGCATGTCATCTGTGGAAAAGCCCATGATCCCGCCAAGGAGGGCACGGTCTGTACCGTGTCCCTTGTATGTTCTGGCGAAGGAACCGTAAAGGATGAATTCCACTTTTTTCAGGGGTGGCGTGATCATCTTCTGGGCGAGGAAAGCAATGCGCGCAGCCCCTGCGGTATGAGAACTGGAAGGGCCGATCATGTTGGGCCCCATAACGTCAAATACACTGATAAAAGACATCTTGTTTAATTCTCCTGTGGTGTTTTTGCGATAAATTTCTTGTAAATGGTGTCAACGATCACGCCGATGGCGTTGTCACCGGATACATTGCAGGCAGTTCCGAAGGAATCCTGAGTAATGTAAAGGGCAACCATGATAGCACAGATGGCACCGTCCGGATCACCGGCTTCTGCTCCGAATACCATGTAAAGGAATGGAAGGGCAGTCATGATGGAACCACCGGGAGCACCGGGAGATGCAACCATTGCAACACCGAGAGTCATGATGAACGGAACGATGATCCCGAGACTGATGGGCAGCTGGTTCATAAGGCAGACTGCAGTAGCACAGGCTGTGATGGTGATCATGGAACCGGCCATGTGGATGTTTGCACAGAGCGGTACTACGAAGTTGCGGATCTGCTCACATACGCCATCCTTCTTTGCACATTCCAGGTTGACCGGGATGGTAGCTGCGGAAGACTGGGTTCCCAGAGCAGTTGTGTATCCCGGGATCTGATTTTTGATCAGAGTGAAAGGATTCTTTTTGCTGACAGTACCTGCGATCACAAACTGGATCGTAATGCAGATCAGGTGCATGATGATAACAACAAGGAATACCTTCCAGAGGATGCTTAAGATGGCAAAGGTTTTTCCGGAAATAGTCATATCTGTGAAGGTTCCGCAGATGTAAAGCGGAAGCAGCGGGATGATAATGGTATGAAGGACTTTGTCAATGATCTTGGAAAAGTCGCTTATTCCGTTATAAAGGCTGTTTCCCATTTCTTTTCCACGCATGGAAGAGAGGCACAGTCCCATGACAAAGGCAAGGGCAACAGCAGAAAGAGTATCCATGACCGGCTCCAGTGTGATGGAGAAAAACGGTGTCAGGGATGCGTCTGCGGTAGCTGCGATCTGATCCAGTGCACCTTCACTCATAAAGTGCGGAAACAGGCTGGATGATACCAGATAGGATGCGGAACCTGCGATCAGAGTGGAGCCATAAGCCAGAGCCACTGTGATCAGGAGAAGCTTCCCTGCACCCTGTGAAAGATCCGCAATACCCATGGTCACATAGGCAAGGATCATCAGCGGGATGACGAATTTCAGAAAGGTACTGAAAAATCCGGAAAGGGTTACAACAAAGCGACAGAAGCCTTCCGGAAGGAACTGGCCGAACAGGATACCTATGATGATGGCAATGATCAGCTTCGGCACAAGTCCGATCTTGATTTTTTTCTTTTCCATTTGGATTCTTTCCTCCTAAGTATGAATTTATTCATTTTGCACAAAAATACGATTGACGTCCTCGTGATTGTATTGTAACATTGACATAAAAATAAAGCAAATTCACAGATTTCATCATCACGATGAAAAAATTTCATAGAAAAAGGGAGAAAATAATGGAAATCCGTCAGTTGGAGACGTTTGTACATGTAGCACAGCTTCAGAGTTTTTCCAGGGCAGCAGAGGTTCTGGGATACACCCAGTCAGCTATCACTGTCCAGATCCGTCTTTTGGAAAGTGAGCTGGAAACAAGACTTTTTGACAGAACCGGAAAGCGTGTGGTGCTTACTCCGTCCGGAAAAGAGTTTATGGGGCATGCAAGCCGGATCTTATATGACGTAAATAAAGCAAAAAAGTCAATGAATGATGATGCGGAACTGAAAAATCCATTACATATCGGGACCATTGAATCTCTCTGCACAGCAAAGCTTCCGGCTGTTCTCAGCAAATTTCGTGAGCTTCACCCGAAAGTAAATATGCAGGTGACTATTGATACGCCGGAACAGCTGATACGAATGATGGAGCATAACGGGCTGGATCTGATTTACATACTGGATACCCCAAGGTGGGAGCAGAACTGGATGAAGGTCATGGAGAAGGCGGAGCCGGTAGTATTTGTGGCCTCTGCAGATTCGGAGTTTGCGGGAAAGACGCTGAAGATGGAGGATATTCTGGAAGAACCTTTTTTTCTCACGGAAAAGAATGCCAATTATCGACAAGCTCTGGATCAGCAGCTGGCACTTAAGAAGCAGGCCCTGTCACCGGTGCTGGAGATCAGCGATACCGCTTTTATCATCCGCATGCTGGAAAAGAACCACGGACTTTCCTTTCTTCCCTATCTGGCTGTGGAGCGGGATATCCGGAAAGGAAGAATTGCCCTTTTACATGTGGAAGATGTGGAGATATCCATGTACCGGCAGATCTTTTACCACAAAAATAAGTTTAAGACGAGAGAGATGGAGGAGTTTATCCGTCTGGCTGCAGAGTAAAAGTCAGAACTTGTAAAAACAAATAAAATGTGGCACTATAAAAGAAAAAAAGTACAGGAGAGAAAAATGGATTTTATTGAAGAAGCAAAGAAGCTTGGCTTTTCCGATGCTGCGGTCATGAAAACCGATAAGCTGGTGTTTGTGCCGGAATACCGTGTTTTCTGTGAAGAAAATGCCTGTGGTAATTATGATAAAAACCCTGCATGTCCACCGGAAAGCGGGACTGTGGAAGAAATGAAGGAACGTGCCCTGGATTATGAGAACACCCTGGTGCTCCAGACGACGCAGGACAGACTCATGGATTACAAAAAAGCCAAGCTTGCACATAATAAGCTGACAGAGCAGCTCTCAGAGAAGATGAAAGAGTGCGGAAAAACAGATATTCTGATCATGAGCGCCGGACCGTACAAGCATAATTCCTGTATGTCTGCCTATTGTGTGGATGCGCAGAAGATGGCAGATGCTGTGGGAATGCAGTGCTGGACCAATGATGGAAAGTTCCGGTATTTTTCGCAGATTCTTTTTCGAGAGTAGAGCAGCGCATCTTTTTATACATTTTTTGTATAAAAACTGGACATATTGTCAGGAAAAGGGTAAATTTATTTTGAAATGATCAAACAGGAGGGAAACCAGAATGGAGAAATCAACAGTTTATTTCACTGATTTTCGCTGTCCGGTGGGAACCAGCCAGCTGGACAAACTGAAAAAACTCTGCGTTGCCGCAGGAATCAAAGATATCGATATGGATGGAAAATTCGTAGCCATCAAGATGCATTTCGGAGAGCTTGGAAATATGGCATTCCTTCGTCCGAACTATGCGAAGGTAGTCGCAGATCTTTGTAAGGCGCAGGGCGGAATGCCGTTCCTGACAGATTGTAATACTCTTTATCCGGGAAGCAGAAAGAATGCACTGGAGCATCTGGACTGTGCAAATCTTAACGGATTTAACACGATCACAACCGGATGTCAGATCATCATCGGTGACGGAGTTCGAGGAACCGATGAAGTAGAAGTTCCGGTAGTAAACGGAGAATACTGCAAAACTGCCCTGATCGGACATGCTATCATGGACGCAGATATTTTTATCAGTCTCAGCCATTTCAAGGGACATGAGGCAACCGGCTTTGGCGGCGCCCTGAAGAATATCGGTATGGGCTGCGGAAGCCGTGCCGGAAAAATGCAGCAGCATGCCAGCGGAAAGCCGGCCATCCATGAAGATATCTGTCGTGGCTGCCGCCGCTGTGCGAAAGAGTGCGGAAGTGATGCGATTACATATGTAAACAAGAAAGCAGTTATCGATTACGATAAATGCAAAGGCTGTGGCCGCTGTATCGGTGCCTGCAGCTATGATGCCGTATACAATCCGAACAGCAGTGCAAACGAGCTTCTTGACCGCAAGATGGCAGAGTATGCACAGGCTGTCTGTCACGGACGTCCTCATTTCCATATTGCACTGGTACAGGATATCAGCCCGAACTGTGACTGCCATGGTGAAAATGATGCGCCGATCCTTCCTGATATCGGAATGTTCGCAAGCTTTGACCCGGTTGCATTGGATCAGGCCTGTGCAGATGCCTGCCTGAAGGCAACACCGATTGCCAATAGCCAGCTTGGAGAGCATCTGGCAGAGCCGGGATGGCACTGTCATCATGACCACTTTAAGGATTCCAATCCGAATATTGAGTGGAAGGCAACTCTGGATCAGGCAGAAAAGATCGGCCTGGGAACCAGGGAATATGAGCTGAAGATAATCAAATAAGCAACAGAAATTATATAAAATCACGAAAGCACGCCTGTAACATGGCGTGCTTTTTTATGCGAATTAAGAAATATAAAATAGAAAAAACGGTATTTTAAATAAAAAATATATGCGTGCATATGCGTGCCTAAAAGATGACCACTGTGAATAATATACAAAGAAATAACAGGAAAATTTGGACAAAAACGAGAAAACAGAAAAAGCTGTAAGTTTATATTGCATAATAAGATTGCGTGTGATAACATACACACAACATAATTAACACGCATTTGACACGCAAATAAAGAATAATGGCACACAAATAAAAGAATATCAGGAATAAGCAGAGCTAATGTGCAGGAAAACGTGCAGGTCGTGTGTACAGAAACAGGCTGCATTCTGTGAGCAGAGAGTACAGAGCAGGCCGGAAATCTTTTTCAGAGGAGGAAATTATGACAGGAATACAGAAAAAACAGCGTTTGCTGACTATGATATTCGGAGCTTTCGCGATCTTTTTTACCGGATATCCCCATGTATGGTCTATTTACCAGCCCTATGTGATGGAGCAGGCAGGCTGGAGTCAGGGACAGGCATCCATGTGCTTTTATCTGGCACTGAGCACCTTTGTATTCGGAAATATCGTAGGCGGAAGGATGCAGAACTGCTTTAAGGAAAAGACAATCGTATGGATCGGAGGCGGGATCTTTGCGGCAGGAATCCTGGCATCCGCATTTCTGATCGTTCCCACATCGCTTCCTATGTATCTCTCTTATGGAGTGATGCAGGGATTCGGACAGGGAATGATCTACACGGTGATCCTGGCAACCGTGCAGAGATGGTTCCCGGACCGTACCGGATTTGCTTCCGGCGTTGTGGTAACTGCCAACGGACTTTGCGGATTTTTCCTGGCGCCGCTGAGTCGAAAGCTGCTGGAGGCAGAGGGCGTGCAGAAAACCTTTCTGATCATTGGGGCAGCCATCGCAGTTTCCTGGATCCTGTGCGGCATCTTTTTTCAGGCACCCGATAAGCGACTGGTGAACGCAGGTGGCTCTGCGGCAAAGTCCGGGACATCGGAGATGAAGCAGTATACATCCGGAGAGATGATGCGTACAAGAAATTTTTATCTTCTTCTTGCGACCATGTTCTTTGGACTGATTTCTTATTTTATGGTTTCACCGGTATCCCAGACCTACCAGATCGACCTTGGGATCCCGTCTGCAGTGGCAGTCAGCGCCGTTATGCTTGGATCCATTGTCAATGCGGGAGCAAGACTGGTGCTTCCGACACTGGCAGATAAAGTGGGAAGGATCGTCTGCATCAAAGGAGTGCTGATCGTGGCAGTAATCGCTATGGGAGTTCTCGCTGTATCAAGCTCCCTGGCAGTAACGGTTGCCATTGTTCTGATGTACGGCTGCTACGGAGGCATCATGGGAAGCTTCCCGTCTCTGACAAGCTCTATTTTCGGAATGAAGCATACCGGGGAAAATTACGGATTCGTCATGTTCGGCATCGTATTTGCAACCTTTGGCGCACCGGCGATCTCCGGCCTGGTGAGCAGCAAAGGCTATGAGATGAACGTGGTATTTGGAATCGGAGCTGTTTTTGCAGTGATCGCATTTGTATGCCTGACTCTGCTTGGACGGAATCTTGTGCAGGAAAGAAAAAAGACGGACATATCTGAGAAAGAAAAATGTGAGCCGTCTCTGGAAAACTGAATATTTTTAGCGCTGACAGCCTCAGAATTGTGAGTTGCAGGGACCAGATATTTCTGCTAGGGTAACTGAAGGATGAGAAAATCAGGTATTGTTTTTGCCTGTTTATGGAAGAGAGTGCGTGAAATACTGCAATAATAAGGAGTTGATGCATATGATCACCTGCCAGGATATATTGGAGTTGCATCTGGACGGAGTGGAGCTGATCGCTGGGGAAAAAGGTCTCACAAGACCTGTCACATGGACCTATATGGTGCAGACCCGGCCTTTTGAGGAACATATGAACCAGGGAAATTTTGCCCTGTGTGTGGTAGACTATGTCCGGTTTGACCTGGAAGAAGCACAGAAAGCCATGGAAGAACTGTATAGGCTTGGAATTTCCGGCTTTGGGGTTTCAATCACCGATGACAAAGAATCCGTTCCGAAGGAGATGATCGACAAAGCCAATGCGCTTCAGCTCCCGCTGTTTTACATCCGGTGGAAGGGAGCTTCTTTTGTGGATATTGCCCAGAGTGTGGGAAAGATCATCCTGGAATATGAAATGCAGAACAGGCGGATGGGAGATTATCTTTACAATCTTCTGTTTGGCTATGATATTAATGACCGCTATATCGAAAAAATCTCCCAGCAGTTCGGGATCAACTTTACAACACCCTGCAGAGTAGGGATCATTGTGGCTGACCGGAAGTACGGCATCAATCTGGAGCAGGATGAGCATATCTACGAGTATTATGCCAATTATCTGAACCAGGAAGTCATGGCAATGGAAGGAAAGCCCATGTTCCTTCGGTTTCTCAACAAATTTGTCCTTCTTTTTGAGGCAAAAAAAGACAAAAGCATTGAACATGAGCTGGAGAAGGTTCTGCAGAAGATCGATGCCAGTCCGCAGTTTCACGGAACAATCCGAAGCACCTGTATTCTGGGCGGTATCTACACCAATCCGGCAGACTTCGGCACCAGCTATCAGGAGGCAAAGCGTCTGATCCCCAAAAAAGACATACTTCCAAATCCCAAGCACAAGAAAGTTTTAAGTGCAACAGCCATGGGAATTTATCAGTATCTGTTCAACAACGACAACCATGATGAGATCCTGAATTATTGCAATGAACGGCTGGGAAAGCTGGAGGAATATGATCATGCCAACGGAACGTTTCTCCTGGATACCCTGCTTGCCTATTACATGAACGGGTTCAGCGTCGGAAAAACGGCGAAGGAACTTTTTATTCACAGAAATTCTCTGCAGTACCGGCTGAATAAGATCCAGGAGCTGATAGATTTTGAACTGGATGACTATATGGAATATCTGGATATGATAAACTGTATCCTGATCAAACAGCTGATGTTTTCCTAAAAAACAGGTTCATATAAATACAACACTGTGCAAAATAAACAGTTAATTTGTGCAAAATAAAAGTTGACGAAAAGCTTCTCCTGAGTATAATGAAGTCTATCAAACAACAAAGGCGTTGAAGGAAATGAAAAATTTCTTTCAGCGCCCTTTTTGTTTACAGGCGAAAACGTTCAGGTCGACCAGCTAAATATGTTTTGGGCCAGCTATGTAGAAGAGGAGGAAACAAATATGAAAAAAAATCTTTTAGGCAAAATGGTGATCACAGGTATTATTTCCGCAGCAATGTTAGCATCTACAGCGACTTCCACATGGGCAGCAGACAAATCAGATAAGGATGTGTTAAGGGTTGGCATGGAATGTGCATATGCACCATTCAACTGGACCCAGGATACAGATACAACCCCGGACGGAAGCAAGGCAGAACCTATTTACGGCAGTGATTATTACGCATATGGCTACGATGTGGCAGTAGCTCAGAAGCTTGCAGATCAGCTTGGAATGAAGCTGGAGATCCATAAGGTTGAGTGGTCCTCCATCGGAATCTCCATGGATGCCGGCGATTATGACTGTATCATCGCAGGCATGGGAAAAACGGCAGAAAGAGAAAAATCATATGCATTTACAGAACCATATTATTACAGAGATAACTGTATCGTGGTAAAGGCAGGAGGCAAATATGACGATGTCAAAGGTCTTTTCGATCTTGCAGGAACAGGCTGCAAGGTTACCACACAGCTTGGAACCGGATGGGTACCGCTTCTGGATCAGATCGACGGTGCAGAGCAGTCCGGAAACTATGAGACAACATCAGAGTGCTTTATGGCAATCTCCAACGGAGTTGCAGATGTCTGCGTTGTAGATGTTCCTACAGCAGAATCAGCAGCACTGACAAACAAGGATCTGAAGATCATCAACCTGGATGAGAAGGATACCTTTAAAAATGATGATGAAATGGTCAATGTCTGCATCGCAACAAGAAAAGATGATACAGAGCTGAGAGATAAGCTGCAGGGTGCCATGGATGATATTGGCTGGGATGACAAGGAAAAAATGGATGAGCTTATGGATACCGTCCTGACACAGCAGCCGGCAGCAAACTAATCAAAGCGGGGTGGAGATATGTTAGGTTTTTCAATTACAGATCCGACAAATTCTCTGGAATGGATGATATTCCTGGCGAAAAAATATTCCAGTATGTTTCTGGAAGGAACATGGCTGACGCTCTATATAGCAGTAGCAGGAACCCTTTTGGGTTTCCTGCTGGGCTACATCATCGGGATCATTCAGGATATCCGGATCAACGAGGGAGACAGTGTTCTGAAAAAAGGAATTTTCCGGATACTGAAAGCAATCTGCAGAGTCTATGTAGAGATCTTCCGTGACACACCAATGATCGTGCAGGCAATGGTTCTGTATTATGGTATCCGGCAAGCAAACGTAAATATCACACCGCTGTTTGCAGGTGTCATGGTAACGGTGTTAAATACCGGAGCTTACATGGCTGAAACAGTAAGAGCCGGAATCGGTTCCATTGATCTGGGACAGAGAGAAGGCGCCTGGGCTATGGGAATGTCGCCCATGAAGACCATGATCTATGTGGTCCTTCCGCAGGCATTCAAAAACATCATTCCGGAAATGGCAAACACATTTCTCACAAATCTGAAAATGACTTCCGTTCTTAACGTCATCGCAGTACAGGAGCTGTTTATGGCAGCCAAGACCGTAGGCGGAAATTATTATAAATATTTTGAATCCTATCTTGTTATCGCAGTGATCTATTTTGTACTCTGCTTTGTATTCAACCGGTTATTCACCTTCCTGGAAAAGAAGATGAAGAAAACAGAGAACTATGTACTGGCAGTGGAATATATGGATAATCCGTAAGGAGGGAAGAAGTTATGAGTGATGCCATCATATCCGTAGAAGAATTAAGCAAATCCTTTGGAAAACATGAAGTACTGAGAAAGATCGATTTTAATGTGGCTCCCGGGGAGATCATCTGTATCGTTGGTTCCTCCGGTTCCGGAAAATCCACTCTGCTTCGCTGTATCAATAAGCTGGAGACCCAGACCAGCGGAAAGATCCGGTATCATGGAAAAGAGATCGGAGCAGTCCAGAAAGAGATCAATGAATATCGCTCCAAGGTAGGAATGGTATTTCAGTCCTTTAATCTTTTTAATAACATGACCGTTCTTCAGAACTGTATGCTCTGTACAAGGAAAGTACTCCATCTGTCAAAAGAGGAAGCTTTTGACCGGGCCATCACGCATCTGAAACAGGTGGGAATGGCACCGTTTATCAATGCAAATCCCACACAGCTTTCCGGTGGACAGAAGCAGAGAGTTGCCATTGCAAGGTCTCTCTGCATGAATCCGGAGGTTCTGCTTTTTGATGAACCTACCTCAGCTCTGGATCCGGAGATGGTAGGAGAGGTCTTAAATGTTATGAAAGAACTGGCAACAACAGGACTTACCATGATCATTGTAACCCATGAGATGGCATTTGCCAGAGACGTTTCCACCAGGACGATTTTTATGGATCAGGGTTACATTGTGGAGGATGCACCTCCGGCGGAGCTGTTTAAAAATCCTAAAAATGCCCGTACCAGAGAATTTTTGAGCCGTTATCTGGCAGGATAGGAAGGAGTATAAAATGGAAAATTTTATTGTAACCTTTGCCAGAGGTTTTGGAACCGGCGGAAAGGAAATCGCCTCCATGCTGGCAAAAGACCTTGGGATCCACTGTTATGAAAACCGTATCCTGACACTGGCAAGCCAGATGAGCGGACTGGATGAAAAGCTCTTCCTGGATATCAATGAGCGTATCCGCAATAACGGAGGATTTACAGGATTCCTTAAAGGGCTGCCCAGATCCAGACAGTACATTGCAAGAAATGAAAAATTTGTTTCTGATGACCGGTTGTTTGAGTATCAGTCACAGATCATCAGAAACCTGGCAGATCAGGAATCCTGCGTGATCGTCGGAAAATGCGCGGATTATGTCTTAAAGGGCAGAAAAAATGTGGTAAGTATCTATATCGAAGCGCCGCGTGCCTTCTGTCTGGAGCGGACCATGCAGAGGATGAAGGTATCCGCAGATGTGGCAGCAGCCACCATTGAGAATACAGATAAGTACAGGGCGGACTATTATAAATATTATACAAAAGGAAATTACTGGACTAATCCCGTCAATTACGATATGACGTTGAACAGTGAAAAAGTCGGAATTGCAGGATGCGTAAAGATGATCGAAGAATATCTGGTGATGAAGGGTCTGATCACACGGGAACAGATCTTATCAGAACAGATCACAAAAGGGGAGGAAAAGAAATGAAGCTGGAAGAAATAGGACTGACATTTGAGGATATCAAGGAAAAAGTAAACAAATACATGATCGAGACCTATGAGAGAATGGATTTTCTGGCAGAAAGCGCAAAAGATCAGTATATCTACAATGAAAAAGGGGAAAAGTATCTGGATTTTTATGCAGGTATTGCCGTAAACTCCGCCGGAAGCTGTAATGAGAAGGTGGTAAAGGCCGTGGTAGACCAGGCACAGACACTGATGCATACCTTCAATTATCCTTATACCATTCCACAGGCACTTCTTGCGGAAAAAGTCTGCACTACCATCGGAATGGACAAGATCTTTTTCCAGAACTCCGGTACAGAGGCAAATGAAGCTATGATCAAAATGGCAAGAAAATACGGAATCGAAAAATATGGTCCGAACCGTTATCATATCGTAACTGCAAAAATGGGATTCCATGGAAGAACCTTTGGTGCCATGTCCGCCACCGGACAGCCGGGAAACGGATGCCAGGTTGGCTTCGGTCCTATGACCTACGGATTTTCCTATGCACCGTACAATGATCTTGAGGCTTTCAAGGATGCCTGCACGGAAAATACCATTGCCATTATGATAGAGCCTGTACAGGGCGAGGGTGGTGTCCATCCGGCAACCATGGAATTTATGAAGGGACTTCGGGAATTTTGTGATGAGAACGATATGCTCCTTCTTATTGATGAGGTTCAGACAGGCTGGTGCAGAACCGGTAAGGTGATGAGCTATATGCATTACGGGATCAAACCGGATATCGTGTCCATGGCAAAGGCCCTTGGAGGAGGTATGCCGATCGGCGCGATCTGCGCTACAGAGGAAGTGGCAAAAGCATTCACACCTGGTTCCCACGGAACAACCTTCGGCGGACATCCGGTTTCCTGTGCTGCGGCACTTGCAGAGGTTGGTGAACTTCTCGACAGAGATCTGGCTGGCAATGCGGAAAAAATGGGTACTTATTTTATGGAAAAACTTGCAAAGATCCCTCATGTAAAAGAAGTCCGCGGGCAGGGCCTTCTGGTAGGCGTGGAATTTGATGATGCTATTTACGGTGTGGATGTAAAGCATGGCTGTCTGGACAGCCATCTTCTGATCACTGCAATCGGAGTACATACCATCCGTATGGTACCGCCGCTGATCATTACAGAGGAGAACTGTGATCAGGCGGCTGCCATCATTGAAGAGACAGTAAAAGCACTTTCAGAATAAGCGGAGGAGATGGACAGCATGAAAAGATTTACATTTTCTGTACCGCAGAATATTCTTTTTGGTGAAGGTGTATTAAAGGAGCTTCCCGGGGCAGCCGGGAAGCTTGGAGGAAAACATGGCTTTATCATTTCCGGCCCCACACTGAACAGACTTGGCGTAGTGGGGCAGTGTGAAGAAATCCTTACACAGGCCGGCATTGCAGTCAGCACCTTCTGTGATACAGAAGGAAATCCATCCGTGGAGACTGTGGAACGTGCAGCAGAAGCGTTCCGGGCAAGCGGAGCGGATTTTATTGTCGCTCTTGGTGGGGGTTCCCCTATGGATGTGGCAAAAGCTGTCGGTGTTGTGGCAAAATACGGCGGCAGCATCACAGAATATGAAGGTGCAGACAAGGTTCCTGGGGAGATCGTCCCGCTGATCGCCATTCCTACAACAGCAGGAACCGGTTCAGAGGTTACGGCTTTTTCTGTTATTACCGATCACAGACGAAATTACAAGCTTACAGTATTTTCCTATAAGCTGATCCCGGCTTATGCACTTCTGGATCCGCTGCTTCTCACCTCCGCACCGGCTTCGGTGGCAGCTGCCTGCGGGATCGATGCACTGATCCATGCAGAGGAATCTTACGTTTCTCTGGACGCATCCCCATTTTCCGAGGCCATGAGCGAAAAAGCAATGGAGCTGATCGGGCGGAGCATCCGCACCTACGTGGCAGACCGTAGCAATCTGGAAGCAGCTTCCGATATGCTGGCAGGCTCTCTGTTTGCCGGGATTGCTTTTTCATGGGCAAGACTTGGAAATATCCATGCCATGAGCCATCCGGTCAGTGCTTTTTTCAATGTGTCGCACGGTGTTGCAAACGGAATCTTGTTTCCGTATATCGTGAAATATAACGAAGAGGCAGCCTTCGGAAAATATCGGAAGATCTATAATTATATTTCCGCGGAAAAGAAATGTGAGTCTGAGTTTTCAAAAGGAATGCTGGAACAGGCAGTCCGTGAACTGAATACACAGGTTGGAATCCCTGCAAAATTATCCCACGCAGGGGTTACGGATGAGTATTTTGCGCAGATGACAGAGGATGCCATGAAAAGCGGAAACATTGCGGTGAATCCTCAGAAAACCGTTCGGGAGGATATCCTGGCACTGTATAAAGAGGCATTGTAAAGATAGTATCGGGTAAGTATGTGACACCTCTGTATAAATAAAATCTGTCATCAGAGTACTTGCGTAAATAAAAAAGATATTGGCTTCCCGAAATCAGTAAAAAGCTGTTTTCCGGGGAGCTTTTTTGCAGTGAAAATTATATTATAAACATAAAGATTTATACAACGAACATGTACGGATAAAATATACGATGCTATTGTATAGACAGTAACCAAGCTTAACGCAACAGAGCAAAATACAGTAGAAAGAAGAATGCATATGGAGAGCATAGCGGTTAAAAATCTGTACAAAATATATAAGATCTCACAGCGACAGGAAGGTTTTACCGGGATGGTGAAATACTTATTCCATCCCCAATATAAAGAGAAGGAAGCTGTAAAAGGAATTTCTTTTTCCATACATCAGGGTGAATGTGTAGCTTTCCTTGGGGCAAACGGGGCAGGAAAATCAACGACTATTAAAATGCTTACAGGGATCATGAAACCGACAGATGGAAAGATTTCCGTTATGGGAAATGATCCATTCAGGGAACGAATCAGAAATGCCGGGAACATAGGCGTTGTGTTTGGTCAGAAAACACAGTTGTGGTGGGATATTCCGGTAAAAGATTCTTTTGAACTGCTGCATAGTATTTATGAAATCCCGGACAATGTTTATGGAGAAAATCTGGATCTGTTTAAGAAAATCCTGGAACTGGAAGAATTTATGGACCAGCCGGCAAGAAAGCTGTCCCTGGGCCAGCGAGTAAGGGCAGATATAGCAGCAGCTCTTTTACATGATCCGCCGGTTTTATTTCTGGATGAACCAACAATAGGGCTGGATGTGGCAGTCAAACAGAAAGTATATCAGTTTTTACAATACATAAATAAAGAAAAAAAGACCACGATTTTGCTGACAAGCCATGATCTGAAAGATATGGAATGGCTGTGCCGGAGACTTATCATTCTGGAAAAAGGAGAAATTTTATTTGATGATGAAATAACAAAAATATTTGATGATTATCCGGAAGCAGAAACACTGGAAGAAATTGTTATTGAACTGTTCAATGGAAATACGAAGAATTAACCGTCTGATTTTGTTTTTCTGAGGAGAGCAAATATGAGAAAATATCTGGCACTGATAAAAGGGGGATTTCTGGAAGGAATTGCTTATAAAGAAAATTTCCTGACCGGTTTGCTTGCAAATTTTATTCAGGTTGTAGTTTTTTACTATGTATGGAAAAGTATTTTTTTATATCATACGGAGATTAATGGATATACATGGGAAATTATGAAAAAATATGTGATCGTTTCTTTTTTGTGCAACAGTACGTTTTCCTTTGGATTTGAAATGCAGACAGCCAACAGTATTATCAGTGGAAATATAATCACAGATTTGTTGAAACCGCTGAGTTACCGAAGTTTGACTTTCTTTAAAGCTGTTGGAACAGCAGGAATGGAATTTCTGATCACATTTTTATGGTGCGGTACTTTTCTGGTAATGTGTAACGGAATGCAGAATATAGAGATGTGGCGAGTTCTTCTGCTGCTTTTCTCCATACTTTTGGGAATGGGAATCAAATTTAACATTCAGTATATATTTTCCATGCTCTGTTTTTATACAGATAATGCATATGGTGTTGTAAAAGGGAGAGAAGTTTTGACAAATTTCTGTTCTGGAGCTCTGGTTCCGCTGGCATTGTTTCCTGGATTTTTGCAGAAAATTGTTATGATTATGCCCTTTTCAGGGATTGTATATATTCCATGCAGCATATTTGACGGAATATTTTGCTGGCAGAAATGTTGGGAAGCACTTTTGTTCCAGAGCGTGTGGAATGTAATATTATTTGCATTTGGAAGCATCTTCTGGAAAAAAGCATCTTCCGTTATCGCATTATATGGAGGTTAAAGATGGGCAGATACAGGAAATATTTCAAAATATACCGGAAGATGCAGGAAATGAATATAAAATCCCTGATGTATTATCGAGCAGATTTTCTGATGATGACATTTTTTACATTGCTGTCCCAGGTATCCAATCTGGCAGTTATCGGAATTATCTATGCCAATATTCCCACAGTTGGTGGCTGGTCTGTATGGGAAATTTTATTGTTATACGGATATCTGTTATTTTCAGAAGGATGGGTGAACTTTTTCTTTCAGGGTTCCTGGAAAATTGCACAGATGGTAAATAAATCAGAAATCGACCGGTTTCTCGTAAGACCGCTTCCGGCAGGAATGCAGATGGCAGCTTCCAGGATTGATTTTGACGGATTAAATAAAATGATCATAGCACTGGGAATATTGTCAGTTGGAATAAAAAACTGTAAAATAAACTGGACGATCATAAAAATTCTGTATTTTGTGGCATCTCTGCTTACAGCATCTATGATTCGTTTTTGCATGATCTGGATGGCAAGCTGCAGGTCCTTCTGGATGCAGGGACCAAAGAATTCATTAAACTATCTGGTTCTTTCTGTAGGAGAAATGGCGAAATATCCACTTATTATATACCCAGGCCTGCTGAAAGGAATCTTTGGATACATCATACCCTACGCATATGTCAGCTATTATCCCGCCGGTTTTTTGCTTGGAAAAAATGACATGTTAGCAGGATGTCTGTTACAGTTTCCTGTCTGTTTAGGGATGTTGTGGTTATCAGCAGTGTGCCTGAAACGTGGACTGGGAAGATATGAAAGTGCTGGAAATTAAAGATCGTTTACAGGGGAGGTGAGTTCATGCTTGGAAGTAAAGATATTTTTCTGGATCGGGCAAAGCGGGAATTGTCGGTTATGCAGATGAACCACTGCGGTATCCAGGAATGTGAAAAAGGACATATGTGGCAGTTTCAGGCACGGCCTTATCATCTGCTGCATTTTGTACTGCAGGGAGAAGGAAGCTTGAAAATTTCAGGCAGAATGCTGAATGTACATGCCGGACAGGCATTTTTTATACCTGCGGGAATAGAAGGAAAATACATAGCTTCCCTGCAGAACCCCTGGAAATATGCCTGGATCGGATTTTATGCAGACAACGGAAATAAATTTATTGATCTTTTATTTGGAAAAAACGAGATCCTGGATCTGGTGCTTTCGGCTAAAGAACTGGAAAAAGAGATCCTGTCGATTTTGTCAGTTATGGATAAAAGACTTCAGGATGTGGTCATTTATCAGGAAGAAGATTTTCCGGGAGCACAGTTTTTTTCCATACGGAATTTTTCCGCATCCCTGGAAGCAAACAGCAGAATGCTGCATCTTTTTGCCAGACTTCTGGAAACACAGGGAGATATAAAAAAGCTGACAAGAGAAGAAAAAAATCTGGCAAAAGATGCAAAAAACTATATGGACCGCATGTACAGCCGAGATATCCGGATCCAGGATGTGGCAGGAATCCTTCATGTACATCCAAACTATCTCAGCACATTGTTCCGCCGGGAATACGACCAGTCACCCCGGGAATATCTCCGTAAAGTAAGGATGAATCAGGCAAAGATCCTGCTGACCACCACAGAATATTCCATATCCGATATTTCATCAGATGTTGGATATACGAATCCGTTTCAGTTTTCAAAGGTATTCAAAAGCTGCTATGGAATTTCACCTACAGAGTATCGAAATATGAGACAAGTGTAATACAAACATGTTCAGACTGGCAGCATAATTGCGATCATGCTGCCTTTTTTGCTGCTTTCCAGTACTTTTACCTGTCCGTTATGCTGTCTGACAATTTCACTGACAAGTGCAAGCCCCAGGCCGGCACCGCCCATAGCGCGGCTTCTTGATTTGTCCACACGGAAGAACGGGGTGAAGATTTTTTCCTGATATTCAGGAGGAATGCCGATTCCGGTATCAGAGACTTCAAGAAAGACGTAATTGACAGACGTGGATGTATCTGTTATTTCTTCGGAAAGATGGATGTTTACGGTTACTTTTCCACCGGAGTGATTGTATTTGATCGCATTTTCCACAAGATTGTACACAGCGCGATACAGCAGCAGATAGCTTCCGGTAATGATGCAGTCCCCCTCCTGCTGGATCAGTTCAACATCCTTCTGTTCCGCTACGGAAGCCAGGTCGCAGAAAACCTCATCAGTCAGTGCTGCCAGAGAGATCCTTTCGGAACGTTCAACAGTCTGTACACCGGTCATATCCAGGAGAATCTCAGCCAGATGGGAAAGTCGCCCGGTCTGTTCCTGGAGCATGGCAAAAATCTCCTGATAATCTTTTAAAGCAGGTGCTTCCCTGCGGGCAAAAACCTCCAGATTTGTCTGGATAACGGCAAGAGGAGTCCTCAGCTCATGGGCTGCATTGGCAGAAAATTGCTTCTGGGCAGTAAAAGCTTCATCCAGGCGTGCGAGCATTTTGTTAAATGAAATTGTCAGGCGGGAAATCTCGTCATTGGTAGCAGGAACTTCAAGAGTCTTCGAAAGGTTCTGGGCCTCTATTTTGTTCACCTCCTGGCTGAGCCTGCGAAGAGGAAGTAATGCCTGACGGCTGATAAAATATGTGCAGATACTGCTGAGAAGGATGATGATTCCTGTTACCATGAGTCCTTTGGTGAGAAAAAGCTTTTTTGTTAGCTGCAGCTGATTGGAAAGCTCCGGAAATAAGACGGAGGGATTCATATTAAAGGTGATGGGAGCAGAATCAGTGTTATCGATCCGTATCATGTAATCTCCCAGATCCTCCATTCCGGCAACTGCGGACTGGCTAATAAAAAAATACATCAGAATGCAGGTGACTGTCATAAGCAGCGCAGTGATCAGTGTCAGACGCCATTGAAGAGAAAGCTTTCCGGTTATTTTTTTCATTGTATATCCTCCGTTAAAATGTAACCCTGGCCGATCTTATTCTGTATTGGATCAAAGCCGAGAGCAGTGCGTAGTTTTTTTCGAAGAGAAGAAATGTGGACACGAATGGAATTGCTGAGACTGTTGACGCTTCCGTCCCAGATATGCTCGATCATTTCTTCCGGGCTTATGATACGGTTCTGATGAAGAAGGAAATATTCCAGCAGAGAACTTTCCTTTCGGGTCAGAGAAAGGGGGAGTCCATCGATACTGGCCTTTCTTGTACGGGTATCAAAGCTGATACGTCCGCATTGCAGACACACATCCTGCTGGATGAATTTTCTTCGTGTCAGACTTCGGATCCGTGCCTCCAGCTCTTCAAAATGAAAAGGCTTTGTGAGATAGTCATTGGCACCGAGATCAAGCCCTTCAACCTTGTCCTGGATCTGTCCTCTGGCAGAGAGGATCAAAACGGGAGTGGAAGTATCGGATTCCCGAAACTGGCGCAGGATTTCCAGACCATCAACGCCTGGAAGATTCAGATCAAGAAGGATGAGATCATAATTTTCCACAAGACATAATTCCAGTCCTTCATCCCCGTCAAAACATGTGTCCGCTTCATAGCCATCCATACGAAGTCCCTCCGCAATAGACTGGCAGAGCTGCTGTTCATCTTCGATTATCAATATATGCATAATAAATCCTCCAAAAAAACAGTTGATTTTGCTTTGTTATCTATAATATCATGTATAGCATAAAATTCCTGTAAATTTTTTTATTTCTTAACAGAGATTTTATACAGGGGATGATATAGTAAGGCTACAGAGAACAAAATTTACATATAAAATATATGCTGGTTCCGGATATGGGCCGGTGATATCAGAAGGGAGAATGTAAACAATGAAATTAAGAACACAGAAAATAACAGCACTTATGGCAGCTGCGGTATTAGGAATATCTGCATTTGGAAGCGTACCGGTAACAGCGGCGGAAAGCACGGAAATAGCAGATCCCGGAGCGGCAATGATGGTGGATGGAGAGGCTGTTTCATCAGATCTGGTAGCAGGTACATTTAAGCCTTCCGACGTAACCTGCAAGGCACAGGATTCTTATGAATATCCGTTTCTGGGACTGAAGCTTTCACTTTCGAAGGAGCTGTTAAAGCAGATCAAGGACCAGAGCATTGCAATGCTTACCACGGAAGATTTTGAGAATCAGACCAATGCAGTGACATATGCCTACGTAAGCTGGAGCAAAATGACAGAGGAACAGAAAAATGCTGAAATACAGAAGATGGGAACAGGATATGACGACTGGGTGGCAGGTCTGGACAGAATCGGTACAATTGGCGTTTATGACGAAGCTTCGCAGAAAAAGCTGGATGAGATCACCGGCTGCACAGAGCATAAAGAGCTTGGAAGCAGCAGTGATGGGAAATACAAATATTATCTGAGCACCAACAAAGATGCAGATGAAAAGCTGACAAAGGAGCTGGAAAAGATCAAAACCGATATTACGGAAATGACACCGTATCAGAATATTTCCGTGTTTGACCAGCCACAGGATACCAGCAGCAACCCGGAGGATGTAAAATCTGTAGGAAAATTTGAAACAACAGGAATAGATGGAAAAACATATACAGAAAAAGTGTTCAGTGACTATGACCTGACGCTGGTAAATGTTTTTACAACCTGGTGCTCACCATGCGTAAAAGAGATTCCGGAACTTCAGGAGCTCTATAAAGAAATGAAAGATAAAGGCGTCGGAGTAGCAGGCGTAGTGCTTGATACTACAGATGAAAAGGGAAATCAGGACGAGGAAGCTGTAAAGAAAGCAGGCATTCTTCAGGAAAAAACAAAAGCAGAATATCCGTTCCTGATGCCGGATACCACTATGATGAACGGTCGTCTGCAGGGGATTTCCGCATTTCCTGAAACATTTTTTGTTGACAAAGATGGAAACATTGTAGGCGATACCTATACAGGAAGCCATACACTGGACGAATGGAAGGAAATCGTGGAAAAAGAGCTTAAAAACGTTTCAAAGTAAAACATGATCATTATGGAGAGTGGAAAAATGATTCGGAAAATAACAGAATCCAGGTGGATCGGACCAGCTCTGGCGTTTTTGGGGATTTTACTGATGATACTGGGAATCTGCAGGGGCGAGGTATCTGTAGTTTTTACAAAAGCGATCAACATCTGTATGGAGTGTATAGGCATTGGATAATAAGAAGATGAAAATAAATGAATGGCCGCGGCATGGGATCCAGGCATTGTGGGCGGCCCTTACAAATAGTCACATATCAGGGTTTATAACTGGCAAGATCTACACCGGAAAACTGAAAAATGTATGTGTTCCGGGGCTGAACTGCTATTCCTGCCCCGGGGCAAGAGGGGCCTGCCCCATTGGTTCTCTTCAGGCTGTGATCGGAAGCTGGAACTTCAAAATGGCATATTATGTAGCTGGATTTCTGATCTTTGTAGGAGCGTTGCTTGGAAGACTGGTGTGCGGATTTCTCTGCCCCTTTGGACTGATCCAGGATCTGTTGAACAAGATTCCTTTTCCAAAGAAGATCCGGACATTTCGTGGAGATAAGCTTCTGCGAAAACTGAAATATGTGATCTTTCTTGTATTTGTGATCATACTTCCCATGTTTGTAGTAGATATCATGGGGCAGGGAGCACCATATTTCTGCAAGCTGATCTGCCCGGCAGGAACGCTGGAGGGAGGTATCCCGCTGGTGCTGCTGAATAAATCCATGCGAAGTGCAGTAGGCTGGCTGTACATGTGGAAAAATACGATCCTGGTGATCACCATTATCTTATCAATTATGATATACCGTCCATTCTGTAAGTATATCTGTCCGCTGGGAGCTTTTTATTCGGTATTTAATAAAGTTTCCGTTTTTCGTTACAGAGTAGATAAAGAAAAATGTGTTCACTGTGGAAAATGCAGAAATATCTGCCAGATGGAGGTCGATCCGACAGAGGATCCCAACAGTACAGAGTGCATCCGATGTGGAAGATGTAAAAAGATATGTCCGACACAGGCGATCCGGTGTGGGTTTGCAGGAAAATCCTGATACAGAAAAATACGAAAACGGTACAGCTTATAAAATATAAGATGTACCGTTTTTTGAGACAGTAAACTACTTTTCCATATTATCTATCAGTAACATATTCAGCTGTTCCCAGCGCTTCAGATCTTTTTTTGTAAAAAGAAGCTGGTGGCGGAAAGCTTCGGTAAGCTCCTGCGGTTTTAAAGTGATCACACATTTGAATGCGCAGGGCATCAGATCCGCACTGGAAATCCCACACAAAAGTCCTGTTGTAAAATCTCGAAGCTCCAGAGGATTAAAAATGTACAGGAGATCTTCTTCCAGTGGGTTATACTGATTTACAAAGGAAAAACGGATCAGCATATCACTGTAAAGAACTTTTCCGGTGTAAAAAACCTCACTGCTTCTTCCGTTAGCAGAAACAGAACAGATCGTTAAGGTTGCTTCATATTTTCCGGATTCGCCCTTTTTTTCATAAATATCGATGACGCCATCCTTTGTACGCTGATATCGTCCATCATAAAAGTAAAAATATAGCCTCTGGGCCTGAAAAAATGGGCTTTTTTGTCCTTTTCCCGGTGCATTGGACGGTTCACTGGCTGTTTCAGGAAGACCAGTGGTAAGCTGGGACATAGATACCTGGAGAATCTGGCTGATCTCATATAAAGTTTCGATATCAACGGAGATATCTCCGTTTTCATATTTGCATATGGTAGCTCGGCTTTTATGGATGGCATCTGCCAGATCCTGCAGAGTCATCTTTCCGGCTTTTCGGTATTTTCTTATTTGTTCACCTACATAACAGGTAAAATCACTCATTTTGTTTCCTCATACTATCTATTTTTCTTATTAATTTTCATTGCATACGATTATATCGGAAAAACAGGTGATTTGTAAAGTGGTAAGAAACTTTTTTGGAATAAAATTTCGTAAAAAGAAACTTCTGCCATTTGCACTTATCTTTATTTAGGGTAAGATATAGCTGTTAGGCTGAAGGTTTCAGCCTATATCAAATATATACTTGAAGAGGGGAAATTGAAATGAAAGAAAAAGGAAGCAGCTTTTCCGGCTCAATAGGTTTTGTCCTGGCGGCAGCCGGAAGTGCAGTAGGAGTTGGAAATATCTGGAGATTTCCATATCTCTGTGCCAAAGATGGAGGAGGACTTTTCCTGCTGGTTTATCTGATACTGGTACTGACTTTTGGATTTGTACTGTTGACAACGGATGTAGCACTTGGGAGAAAGACAAAGAAAAATGCATTGAGGGCTTTTGAAGCTCTTAATCCAAAGTGGAAATTTTTAGGACATTTAACGTTTCTGGTTCCGGCATTGATCATGACCTATTATTCTGTTATCGGTGGATGGATTGCAAAATATTTTTTTACTTATATTATTTCTGATGGGAAAGATGCGGCTTCAGATGGATACTTTACATCATTTATTACATCAGATATTGCACCCGTTGTATTTATGCTGATTTTTCTGGCCCTGACTGCCTGGATCGTATTTCGTGGTGTGGAAAAGGGAATCGAAAAGTTTTCCAGGATCATTATGCCGGGGCTGATTCTTCTGATCGTGATCATTGCCATTTTTTCACTGACACTGTCCCATACTGATACGGATGGAACTGTCCGCACTGGTGTGCAGGGGCTGGCTGTTTACCTCAAACCGGATTTTCATGGACTGACGGTAAAACGCTTCCTGGAGATCCTTCTGGATGCGATGAGCCAGTTATTCTTTTCCTTAAGTGTATCTATGGGAATCATGATCACTTATGGTTCTTATGTGAAAAATGAAGTTAATTTAAATAAAGCAACAAATCAGATTGAGATCTTTGATACCGGCGTTGCGTTTCTTGCAGGAATGATGATCATACCGGCTGTTTTTGTATTTCTCGGAAAGGATGGAATGGCTTCCGGCCCAAGCCTGATATTTATCTCACTGCCAAAGGTTTTTGATGCCATGGGAGTATTTGGCCGTCCGGTGGCAATTGCATTTTTCCTGATGATGGGATTTGCGGCACTGACTTCCTGCGTATCTGTCATGGAGACACTGGTTGCAAACTGCATGGAACTTTATCATAAACCACGTAAGAAAATGTGTGGTGCTGTCGGAATCTATTCGCTTGTTACAGCAGTACTGATCTGCCTTGGTTATAACAAACTGTATTTTGAACTTAAGCTGCCAAATGGTTCCGTTGGACAGCTTCTGGATGTGATGGATTATATCAGCAACAGTTTTCTGATGCCGTTTATCTCGCTCTTGACAAGTATTCTGATCGGATGGGTGATCGGCCCTGACTGGATCATAGGAGAAGTGGAACGAAATGGGGAACATTTCAAACGGGCAGGGTTATATCGCTTTATGATCCGTTATGTAGTGCCGGTTGTAATGCTGATATTATTCCTGGTATCTACAGGATTTGCAGATTTGATTTCATAAGTGTGGTAATATGTTTATAGCGTCTGGACAGTCGCATTAACGGATGACCAGTACAAGATACGATTAAACAACAGAGGATTTGATGAAAAAAGATATGTACGAATGTTGGAGAGAAAACTAATACATAGAACGGAAATGATTCAGAAAATTAGACTTAGCTCACTTTAAAAGTGAAAAAAATAATTTGATAATTTATTGACAACCATTAATAAATATGTTAGTATTCAATCATCAAATTAATAAAGTCTTCGGTGACTGACGGAATTGTGGGATAACCACGAGGGAGCCGGAGATTCGATGAGTCGACCGTCTGGGCAGTATTTGAAAAACTTCAGATACTGCTCTTTTTTATGGGATAAAAGATGCAGACGGTTGCAGCGGAGAAAGGAGAACATTATGGGATTCAAAAGTGACATCGAAATCGCACAGGAGTGCACAATGGAGCCAATTACCAAGATTGCGGAGAAAGCAGGTATTGATGACAAGTATCTGGAGCAGTATGGTAAATATAAAGCAAAGATCGACTATAATCTTCTGAAAGAAACAGACAAAAAAGACGGAAAGCTGATCCTTGTGACAGCCATCAACCCGACACCGGCAGGTGAGGGAAAAACTACGACAACCGTAGGTCTTGCAGATGGAATGCAGAGACTTGGAAAAAATGTTATGGTAGCTCTTCGTGAGCCATCTCTGGGACCGGTATTCGGTGTCAAGGGTGGTGCTGCAGGCGGCGGCTATGCACAGGTAGTTCCGATGGAGGATATCAACCTTCATTTTACCGGTGATTTCCATGCGATCGGTGCGGCAAACAACCTTCTTGCAGCAATGATCGACAACCATATCTTCCAGGGTAATGAGCTGAATATCGACCCGAGAAAGATCACCTGGAGACGCTGCGTGGATATGAACGACCGTCAGCTTCGTAATGTAGTAGACGGACTTGGCGGAAGAACAAACGGTATGCCGCGTGAGGACGGATATGACATTACCGTAGCATCTGAGATCATGGCAGTTCTCTGTCTGGCAAGTGATATCAAAGATCTGAAGGAGAGACTTTCCAGAATCATCATCGGATATACTTACGGCAAGGTTGCTGAGCAGAAACCGGTAACAGCAGGAGATCTCCACGCAGAGGGTGCTATGACAGCACTTCTGAAGGATGCCCTGAAACCAAACCTTGTTCAGACACTGGAGCATGTTCCGGCGATCGTTCATGGCGGACCATTCGCAAATATCGCTCACGGATGTAACTCCGTAACCGCTACAAAGATGGCTATGAAGCTTGCTGATTACGCGATCACAGAGGCTGGCTTCGGTGCTGACCTTGGAGCTGAGAAATTCCTGGATATTAAGTGCCGTATGGCAGGTCTTACACCAAGTGCAGTTGTTATTGTAGCAACCGTACGTGCCCTGAAATACAACGGTGGCGTTGCAAAGGCTGATCTGAACAATGAAAACCTTGAGGCTCTTGAAAAAGGTATCCCGAACCTTCTGAAGCATGTAAGTAATATCAAGAATGTATACAAACTTCCATGTGTGGTAGCTATTAACGCATTCCCGACCGATACCAAGGCAGAGCTTGATTTTGTGGAAGCAAAATGCAAGGAGCTTGGCGTAAATGTAGCACTTTCTGAGGTATGGGCAAAAGGTGGCGAAGGCGGAATCAAGCTTGCTGAGGAAGTAATCCGTCTTGTTGAAGAGCCGAATGATTTCACATATGCTTATGAACTGGAAGGCTCCATCGAGGACAAACTGAACCAGATCGTACAGAAGGTTTATGGCGGAAAGAAAGTGGTTCTTACAGCAAATGCTCAGAAGCAGGCGAAACAGCTGGAGGCACTTGGATTTGGCAACTGTCCGATCTGTGTAGCTAAGACCCAGTACAGCTTAACAGACGACCAGACAAAACTTGGTGCTCCGACAGATTTCGAGGTAACAGTAAGAAATCTTAAGATTTCCGCAGGTGCAGGATTTATTGTTGCACTGACAGGTGAGATCATGACCATGCCAGGTCTCCCGAAAGTACCGGCAGCAACTAAGATCGACGTAGACGAGAGCGGTAAGATCACAGGACTGTTCTGATATAACGTATAGAGAGTTTTTGAGGGGAATTCAGATAGAAAGCGGTAGAGCCTGCAAAAATAGAGGCTCTGCCGCTTTTTCTTATACTATTATAATATTGTTTATAATTATTTTACTAGTCTGAAAATTCCATGTATGATATACTTAGAAAAAAGCAGGAGAGTGATTAATTGAAATTTGAGTGGGATCAGGAAAAGAATCTGATCAATCAGAAAAAACATAAGATATCATTCGAAACTGCAGCATATGTATTTTAAGATAAGAATTACATAGAAATGTATGATTTTGAGCACAGTACAGAAGAAGACAGATATATTGCTATAGGATGTGTTGGTGAAGTTTTATTTGTGGTGTTTACCGAAAGAAAAGAAAACATTCGGTTGATCTCAGCTAGGTTGGCAACGGAATCGGAGAGGAGGCTCTATTATGATCAAAACATTTACTATTAATAAAGGGCAGAAGCCGACAAAAGAGCAAATACAGGAAGTTATGAATGCAAAAAAATCACCAATTGTACCAGATGAAGATGCACCAGAGTTGTCACCAGCAATGTATAAAGCTTTTAAAAGCAGTGTGATACAGCGAAATCGAAAGAAAAATGCATAAAAAGAGAAAAAAATCTATAATCGAACACATTTTCTGATATAATAAGAAAAGAAAAAATTTCCGGAGGTGTGTCCATGGATAAAAAAGAAGAACATATCTATATAGCTATTGATCTGAAATCATTCTATGCTTCCGTGGAATGTCAATAGCGGGGCTTAACGGCTATGAAGATGTAATCCGGGAAATGGCCAGACTTACCGATGACTGGGTACAGTTATCCGAAGATAAAAAACGGGAATTGGATGAAAAACTGCAGGAGCTGATATTGGAAAAGGCAGGTCAGGTAAGAAAATTCTATATGTATAAGCGAAAAGTGTTTTTTTAAGATGATACAGAAATTTAATTAGAAAAAATTGTAGAGATAAATGAAAGTGGGGGAAAATATGGTATACACATGCAAATATAAATCACTAATCGGAGATATTTTGCTTGCCGCAGATGAAATCGGACTTACCGGCCTATGGTTTGAAGGACAGAAATATTTTGCAAATACACTTCCGGAAGATTATGTTCCACAGGAAACGAAAATTCTCACAGAAGCAAAAAAATGGCTGAATGTATATTTCTCCGGTGAAGAACCGAAATTTACTCCGCCACTTCATCCCACTGGTTCAGTATTCAGACAGGAAGTGTGGAAGATTTTATTACAGATCCCTTACGGACAGACGATCACATATGGAGAAATTGCGCGCAGAATGGCAGTGATGAAAAATACTTCTCATATGTCGGCCCAGGCAGTAGGCGGTGCGGTTGGTCATAATGAAATTTCCATTATCATTCCCTGCCATCGGGTCGTAGGAACAAATGGAAGTCTGACAGGATACGCCGGAGGAATTGACAAAAAAATTTTACTTCTTAAGCTGGAGCGTACAGATATGAGCCGTTTATTTGTTCCAAAGAAAGGAACTGCACTGTAAAACTCCGGCTGAGAGGACGGTCTGGTGCAGACATCCAAGAAAAGACAGATATTTTATTTATGAAAGCATGCTATGAAAATTGCCAGCAGGATTTCGGAGGAATAATTATGGGAAAAATACTGGATGAAGATTTAATCTACGAGATACTGTCCGTGGTGGAAGAGATACCTGAGGGAAAAGTGGCCTCCTACGGACAGATCGCACGGCTGATCGGGCGGGATAAAAATTCACGTCTTGTAGGAAAAGTCTTAGGTATGGCAGAATTTTACGGGAAGTATCCCTGCCACAGAGTTGTGAACCAGGCAGGGCGTACTGCACCAGGCTGGAGAGAGCAGAAGATGCTTCTGGAAGACGAGGGTGTGGAGTTTAAGGCAAATGGATGTGTAGATATGAAGCAGTATCAGTGGGAGGAGTAGTGTTTTATGAATTGTAGAAATATGATGCAGATCCCGGAGCTTACAGAAGTTCTGAAGCTGAAAGCAGGGGAAAACGGTCTGGAGTAGTCTGTACGATGGGGCTATTTTGCAGACTGCCTGCAGTGCATCAAAAGTGAATACAGGATTGAATAACTATATCCATGGAGGAGAATTCGTAGTTCTGACAAATCCCAGTGTCACCAACGACAGCCGGAAACTCGTGCTGGAGGAAAAGGACAGAAACGCCGCAGAGCAGCTGTCTTCCTCTATTCTGGATGCAGAACATTTAAGCCGAGAGCGTGTGATGGCACAGGCCAGATATCTGAACCTTGCACCGCTTACCATGACCGATGAGCAGATGGAGAAAGGACTTGAGATCTTTGAAGCTTCTCTGAAAGAGGCATTAGAAGCATAGATTAATAGAAAGTTACTCTGTAATAGAAAGCTACTCTGTAATAGAAAGCTACTTTGTAACAGAAAAATAAAACATGCTTGACAAACCATAAATTCCTCATATAATTATCAATAGTAATTAACTAAGATAATTATATGAGGAGTTTTTTTATGACAAATGAAAAGATCAAGCGGATGTTTGATGCATTTTATCAGGCAAAGCGGATCCGGGATATGCTTCCGCCACTGCCCCAGGGGGTGATGCCATCCTACATACAGTATCTGGATGTGATCCATTCCCTGCAAAGGAAAAAAAAGGATATCCGGCTCTCTGATATCAGTGATGCCATGAACCTGCCGCGTCCCGGTGTCACCAGAACAGTGAAAGAAATGCAGGCAAAGGGATATCTTCAGAAGCTTACGTCTCCGGATGACGGGCGCGTTACTTACATTTCCATAACAGAAAAAGGAGAGAGGCTTTCCAGAAAGTATGATCAGGATTATTTCAGCAGTCTGGCGCCCTATCTTTCAGAGATTTCCGAAGAAGAAGCAGACAGTATGATCCGGACCGTCGGGAAATTTTATCAGATTATGTGTGACAGGAGAGAAGATTATGACAAATGATAAGGCAGATTTTACCCAGGGAAATATCCTGAAGAAGCTGGTCGCATTTATGATGCCGGTACTCGGCGCACTGATCCTGCAGGCAGCCTATGGTGCGGTCGACCTTCTTGTGGTGGGAAGATTTGGTTCCACATCCGGATTGTCAGCGGTTTCCACCGGAAGTCAGGTACTGAATCTGGTTACCTTTGTAGTGATTCAGTTTGCTATGGGTATCACAGTTCTGATCGCGCGTTATCTTGGAGAAAAAAGACCGGAGCAGATCGGCTCCGTCATCGGTGGGGCTGCGATCGTCTTTACCATGATATCGATCGTGCTGTTTATTGTTATGGTAGGTTTTGCACATCCGATCTCCGTGCTGATGCAGGCACCGGAAGAAGCGGTAGCGCTGACTGCATCTTATGTACGGATCTGTGGAAGCGGAATTTTCTTTATTGTTGCGTATAACCTGCTGTCTGCTATTTTCCGTGGCCTTGGTGACAGTAAATCTCCGCTGCTGTTTGTGCTGGTGGCATGTATTGTAAATGTGATCGGAGACCTGGTACTGGTAGCCGGCTTACATATGGATGCAGCAGGGGCAGCTATTGCTACGGTTTCTGCTCAGGCCTTAAGTGTTGTATTTGCAGTAGTTCTGCTGATAAAGAAGAAGCTTCCGTTTACCATTACAAAAAAAGATTTCCGGCTGAATCCTCAGTGCAGACGTTTTCTTAAGATCGGACTGCCGCTGGCACTTCAGGAATTCCTGACCCAGATTTCATTCCTTGCTTTGTGTGCATTTGTCAATCGCCTGGGTCTGGAAGCATCCTCCGGTTACGGAGTTGCATGTAAGATCGTAAACTTTGCCATGCTGGTTCCAAGCTCTCTGATGCAGTCCATGGCTTCCTTTGTTTCACAGAACGTAGGAGCCGGAAAGCCAAAACGTGCGAAAAAATCTATGCTTACGGGAATTGGAGTTGGTCTGTCTGTGGGATGCCTGGTATTTATCCTGATCCTTCTGAAGGGGGATGTACTGGCAGGATTCTTCTCCGCAGATGCCGGTGTTATCCAAAAGGGCTTTGATTATCTGAAGGGCTTTGCACCGGAGACACTGGTTACAGCTGTTCTGTTCAGTATGATAGGCTATTTCAACGGAAACAACCAGACCATCTGGGTTATGGTCCAGGGTCTGGTCCAGACGCTTCTGGTACGACTTCCAATGGCGTACTTCATGAGTATCCAGCCGGATGCCAGCCTGACAAAGATCGGACTTGCAGCACCGGTATCTACCACAGTGGGAATCATTCTGAACATCGGATTCTTTCTGTACTTCACTCGTGCGAAAAAAGAAATTGTTTCGGAAGAATGACCGGATAAAGGGATGTAAATGAGGGGGTGATATGATATAATCAAAATCACCCCGGCAGAGGTGATGGCACTGACCCTGAAATAGCTGCCGGAATCTTGACAGCTGTAAAGGAGGAGGACTGGATGATTTGCGGGATGACGTATTTTCAGATATGTCTGTATTTTTTGTTTTATTCTTTTGGAGGATGGGTCGTTGAAGTTATCTTCCATGCAGTAACATTAGGAAAGGTTATAAACCGGGGATTTCTCAACGGTCCGGTATGCCCGGTGTACGGATTTGGTGTACTTTCCGTGTTTGCGTTGCTTAATACGCTTCAGAGCGGCGGACATCAGATGAGTGAGGGAATGATCTTTCTGTTTGGAATCGTTCTTGCAACTGCGGTAGAGCTGGTTGCCGGATGGCTTCTGGATGTATGCTTCCATGCAAGATGGTGGGATTATTCCAATAAGCCACTGAATTTTCACGGCTATATCTGTCTTGAGTTTTCCCTGATATGGGGACTTGCCATTGTGATGGTTGTAAAGGTTTTTCAGAAGTATGTGGAGCGTCAGGCTTCTCATACACCTTCCACACTGGAATGGGTTGTTATGGCAATTCTGTATGCGGTGTATCTGGTAGATTTTATTGTAACAGTGGCGGTGATCCGAGGACTGAATAAGAAGCTTACCCGACTGGATAAGGTACGTGCAGATCTGAGGATCGTGAGCGATAAGCTCAGTGATACTCTGGCAACAACTACCATTGACACAGCACAGAAGGTGGGAGAGGGAAAGGTTCAGGTTGCTCTTGCTAAGGCAGAGCTCAGAGATGCGACTGTGGCTCAGAGAGAAAAATCTGCTGAAATGCTTCGGATGAAGAAAGCGGAGCTTCAGGCACAGTTTGATGAGCTGTCAAACTCTATTACAAATCATACGGTATTCGGCCAGGGAAGAATCATTAAGGCTTTCCCGGAGATGAAGCACAGAGATTATTTTGAACTGATCCAGGAGCTGAAGAAAAAACTCAGATAAGAAAAAAGAAATGCGATAAAGAGGCAGCAGGAAATGTTGAAATTTCCTGCTGCCTCTTTTAGTACAGAGTTTCAGCCTATCGAATTCTTTTCTTTATCATTGGTCCGATGATCATGGCGATGATCATTTTTATGAGATCTGCCGGAATAAACGGAATTACACAGATTCCAAGAGCCGCTTTGAAAGTGGAATCTGCAACGATGCAGAACCATACAGTTCCGAAAAGATAGCATACAATTGTTCCTGCGATCATACCAACGAGCTGGATCAGAGGCTTATGGCAGTTGTCAATTACCAGTCCGGCAATAACAGCCATAACGATAAAGCCGATGATGTATCCGCCTGTAGGACCGGCCAGCTTTGCAGGACCGCCGGTAAATCCGGAAAATACCGGAAGACCTACAAGGCCAAGCAGAAGATAGATCAGATAGCTGATGGTTCCTTTTTTCCATCCGAGAAGATATAGGGACAGGTAGATGGCAAGATTGGTAAATGAGATCGGAACCGGACCGATCGGAATGGACAGCGGCGCAAGAATACAGGTGACAGCTGCCATAAGAGCGGTCATGGTGATCTCGTAGGTTTTTGTACGTGGTGCAGAGACAGTATTTGTCTGATTCATATTAAAAGAGCCTCCTTTGAAAAAGGTAATGTATTTACTGGCTTGGGTAAGCAATGAAATGCTGTAAGTGTGTATGACAGGTCATATGTACAGAAGGATGCTTATGCAGATTCAATCTCATAGGTGAATCCTGCATCCGTAATGGTTTTGAGAGTGTCTTCGATTCCCTGACCACCTTCTGTAAGATAACCGGAAGCGAAAATAGAGTCTACAACACTGAGCAGTTTTTTTTCTTCGCCCTTGAAATAAACTTCTCTTCCGGCAGCACATCGGATATCTGCTTTAGGTACAAGAAGTCTTGCCAGGCAGAGGACTTTCATGCAGTATTCTGTTGTCAGCTGGGAAATATCTGCATTTCCGAGAGGAGTTCCCTTGATCGGAAGAAGAAAGTTGATCGGCAGTGCTTCCGGCTGGATCTCACGTAATTCCAGAAGCATGTCAACAACGTCCGCCTTGCTTTCACCCATGCCAATGATACCGCCGCTGCAGATCTCGAAACCAAGTCCCTGAAGCATATGGATATTCTGGACACGCTGGTCAAAGGTATGTGTACTGCAGATATTATGATAAAAGGAACGGCTGCTGTTCAGGTTATGGTTGATCCGGTCAAGACCAGCCTCTTTCAGCATTTTTGCCTGGTGCTCTGTGAGAAAGCCTATGGAGCAGCAGAGATGGGTTCCGTGTTCTTTCATTTTGCGGATCCTGCGGGCCAGCTCCTCGATCTCTTTATCTGTAAACTTCATACCACTCAGGCCGATACAGTGTCTGGATAAATGATACTCATTTACGAAATCATTGTCCTGATATAATTTGTCTTCATCTACCCATTTGTATTTATCAATATCGGCAGTGGAACGACATGACTGGGCACAGTATGCACAATCCTGGGAACAGTTTCCGCTGCGGGCATTGGTAAGGATGTGGATGCTTACCCGGTTTCCCTTATATTTGTAACGTAAACTGCTGGCACGGTCGATCAGTGCCTCGAGTTCTTCGTCCGGAGTATCTAAAATTGCAATGGCTTCATCTCTGGAAAGCGATGGAGCTTCTTTTTCGCATGATGCAGTGTTCATGTCAATACCTTCCTTTTGAGTTTTTTGTACGGGTATCACTTTATCACATAGAAATATTAATTGTCAACTGAAAATTCAAAATAGGTTTACAGTTAAAAACTGTAGTATTAAGGTATTGCTTAGCCTTATCGAAGCAGGGAATTTTCTTGATTCGGTTAAAATAATTCTCAAGTGAATATCATATCTTTATAAAATCTTAATACGGAAGCAGAGACTTTTATACTATCTTTGAAAGCAATTATATATAATAAAATGCGTTACGAAGATAGCACTGTTAAAAGTATTGATAAGGAGTTCTGATCATTTATGCCGGAAAAATCATATAAGAAAAAACATATGACATCTTTTCAGCTGATTATCATGGGGTTTGCAGGAGTGATCCTTTTGGGAACCGTTCTGCTGATGCTTCCATTTTCTTCTGCGGAGAAAGTGATCACACCATTTCATGAGGCACTTTTTACAGCCACTTCGGCGGTATGTGTTACAGGCCTTGTGGTAAAGGACACTGGAAGCTACTGGTCCCTGGCTGGCCAGACGATCATTCTTGCACTCATACAAACAGGTGGGCTTGGAGTAGTGACTGTGGCTGCGTCTGTTTCCCTTCTTTCCGGAAAGAAAATATCCCTCATGCAAAGAAGCACCATGCAGAATGCTATTTCAGCACCTAAAGTTGGAGGGATCGTCAGACTGACAAGGTTTATTTTAAAGGGAACATTTTTGATCGAAGCAGCGGGGGCGTTGCTGCTTCTGCCGGTTTTTCTGGTGGATTTTGGTAAAAAGGGAATCTGGATGTCAATTTTTCATTCAATCTCTGCTTTTTGTAATGCCGGCTTTGACATTCTGGGGACAGCTTCTAGTATCTTTCCATCGCTGACAGGGTATTCCGGAAATATACTTATAAATCTGGTAATTATGCTGTTGATCATTACAGGAGGAATCGGTTTTCTCACATGGGATGATATTTATACAAATAAACTGAACTTTAAACGCTACCGCATGCAAAGCAAGATCATTCTCATGACTACCGCATGTCTGATCTTATTTCCGGCAGTTTTTTTCTATATCTGTGATCTGACAAAATTACCCATGGGAAAACGCCTGTTAGCAGCAGCGTTTCAATCGGTAACGACAAGAACTGCCGGATTTAATACTATAAACATTTCAGAGATGAGTGAGGCATCAAAAGCAGTTATGATATTGTTAATGCTAATTGGTGGTTCACCGGGATCTACAGCAGGTGGAATGAAAACAACAACTTTTTCAGTACTTATTTTAAATGCAATTGCGACATTTCGAAGTCAGGAAAATGCAGGGGCTTTTGGTCGAAGGCTTGAATATCATGTGATAAAAAATGCAGCGACAATCGCCATGTTATATTTTGCCTTGTTCTTTGGCGGCGGAATAGCGATCAGTGTGTACGAAGGCCTTCCACTTTTAGATTGTCTGTACGAAGCTGCTTCAGCTGTTGGTACGGTAGGTCTGACTCTGGGAATTACACCGGAACTTCATATTTTTTCACAAGTCGTGTTGATCATACTGATGTACTTGGGACGTGTAGGTGGTCTGACCCTGATCTATGCGGTATTTTCCGGAAGAAATAAGGGAAATGCAAAGCTTCCTCTGGAAAAAATCACAGTTGGATAAGAAGGAGAAAAATAATATTATGAAAAATGTATTGATTATTGGACTTGGAAGGTTTGGAATACATATTGCCATGCAGCTCAATCAGCTGGGACATGAAGTTATGGCAGTTGACTGGAAGGAAGAAAGAGTGGACAAAGTACTGTCGTTTGTGACGAATGCTCAGATTGGTGACAGTACCAATGCTGAATTTTTACAGTCCCTTGGAATTGGAAACTACGACATTTGTTTTGTGACCATTGGAGACAGCTTTCAAAATTCTCTTGAAACAACATCCCTTCTGAAAGAACTGGGCGCAAAATTGGTGATATCCAGAGCTGAACGTGATGTTCAGGAAAAATTTCTTTTACGCAATGGTGCCGATAAGGTAGTTTATCCGGAAAAGCAGGTGGCAAAATGGGCATCCATCCGTTATACAGATGATCATATCCTGGATTATATGGAGGTGGACGCTTCCCATGCAATTTTTGAAGTGGAAGTGCCGGAAGAATGGGTTGGAAAAACAGTGGGTGGACTTGACATCAGAAAACGCTACAATATTAATATCCTGGCAGTAAAAAATGAAGAGGAATTCAGTATTGCAATTTCTCCGGAAACGTATTTTGCAGAGAATGATAAATTACTGGTATTAGGAGAGTACAGAGCTCTTCAGAAGTGCTTCCGCATATAGCTCATTGCCATGAAGAAAAAATTTTGACCACAGAACAGCTGTGTGATATAATTCCAGAAAACAGTAGCAGAAGGAGAATGACAGAATGAGCTTGAAAATGGAGGATACAGTAAAAAACAGAACCTATCCGAAACGGCCATTTGCATGGTATGTGGAAAAACCGTCCGCAAAAGATTACTTGCTGACGGTTTTTATATTTGCAGTATGCACTTTGATTGGCCTGTTGTTTCAGAAACTGGATCTTACAGATACAAATATTGTAACGATATACATTCTGGGCGTATTGATAACTTCGATCGTGACAGATGGTTATCTTTGCAGTGTAGCCGGATCCTTTTTAAGTGTATTCTTATTTTGCTTTTTCCTGACGGAGCCAAGGATGTCTTTTGAGACATATGCGGTGGGATATCCGGTGACATTTTTCATAATGCTTATTTTGTCCGTACTTACAGGAACCCTTGCGGCAAAGCTGAAAATGCATGCAAAGCTGTCTTCACAGCTTGCCTTTCGTGCACAGGTTCTGTTTGATACGGATCGTTTGCTGCAAAAGGCAAAAAGTGAGACAGAAATCCTCGGAGTTACCTGTACACAACTGATACGTCTGTTAAACCGCAGCATCACGGCATATGTTGTGGAAAATGGAACTTTATCAGAAGGAAAGCTTTTTTCAGGGGAAAAAGAAAGCACAGAGGATTTTCTGACACAGGAAGAACAACAGGCGGCCAGATGGACTTATGAAAACAGACAGCGTGCCGGCGCATCCACGCAGCATTTTTCACAGGCAAAATGCTTATATCTGGCAATCCGAAGCGGAAATAATGTTTATGGCGTAATTGGGATCCCTCTGCAAAAAGAAACACTGGACTCTTTTGAATACAGTATCCTGCTGTCTGTAATAAATGAATGTGCACTTGCAATGGAGAATGTACAAAATGCCATAGAAAAAGAGAGAAATGCGGTTTTAGCAAAAAATGAGCAGTTGCGTGGCGATCTTCTTCGGGCAATCTCCCATGATCTGCGTACGCCGCTTTGTTCCATTTCAGGAAATGCAGATATGCTTCTCAGTAACAGTGACCGTCTGGATGAAGCTACAAAGTATCAGATCTACACGGACATTCATGATGATGCAGAGTGGCTGATCGGAGTTGTGGAAAACCTGCTTTCAATCACCAGGATCAATGATGGAAGATTGAAGTTTAAATTTACGGATCAGCTTTTGGATGAGGTAATAGCAGAGTCACTACGACATATCAGCCGGAAGCATGATGAGTATAAGATCGTGGCGGACTGTGAAGAACTTGTTCTTACACGTATGGACGTGCATCTTATTATACAGGTGTTGGTAAATTTGATCGATAATGCGATAAAATATACGCCGTCAGGCTCTGTCATCAGCATTCGGGGGGTTAAAAAAGCCGGGAAAGCACAGATAAGCGTGGAAGATAACGGCCCCGGAATTCCGGATGAAATGAAGCCGCATATTTTTGAGATGTTTTATACAGGGAAAACGACCGTTGCAGACAGCCAACGGAGTCTGGGGCTTGGTCTGGCACTTTGCCGCTCTATCATAGAAGCTCACGATGGAACCCTGGTTCTTTCGGATCATGCTCCGCATGGATGTAATTTTACTTTTACTTTACCCTTAAGCGAGGTG
>ENA-OWPD01000098-OWPD01000098.1-human-gut-metagenome-genome-assembly--contig:-NODE-98-length-109370-cov-8.003824_pt1 | contig 109370 bp, 62 predicted proteins | sample MGYA00248262_ERZ651842 | MGnify/ENA primary metagenome ERZ651842 (study PRJEB26924, sample SAMEA4378253) | human gut metagenome | biome: human gut; feature: human-associated habitat; material: faeces... | reverse complement strand
TCTAACCGATTTGCTTTCTTCTTCATTGTATAATTATTCTAAGAATGGCGCAAAAGTATGCATTATTTCGGAGAAAAGATGCATAAAACCAAAGTTTTTTTGCATAAAAGTAAAAAATATGCTAAACGATGAGAGCCTGCTTTTCTGTTTTGTGTCAAAATGTATACCCTTTCAATCAAAATACATAAGGAAAAGGAGGAGGGAATCGCCTATCTTTGCCATGTAGGTAAATGGATACCTTAAATATATAGACAGAATACCATGAAACAAAACTTTTTTGCAGTCGACCTGGGCGCGACGAGCGGCCGTACAATCTTAGGAACTTTCATTGAAGGCGGATTAAATCTGGAAGAGATTAATCGTTTTCCTAACCACCTGATTGAAGTGGGTGGACATTTCTATTGGGATATTTATGCATTATATCGTCACATTATTGACGGATTGAAGTTGGTTGCTCATCGTGGCGAATCCATTGCTTCTATCGGTATTGATACCTGGGGAGTGGATTTTGTATGTGTCGGAAAAGACGGTAATTTGCTTCGCCAGCCTTATGCATATCGTGACCCACATACAGTAGGAGCACCGGAGGCTCTTTTCTCCCGTATTTCCCGTAGCAAAGTGTATGGTAAAACGGGTATTCAGATTATGAATTTTAATTCACTTTTCCAATTAGATACTTTACGTCGCAATCACGACAGTGCGTTGGAGGCGGCAGATAAAATTCTGTTTATGCCGGATGCGTTGAGTTATATGCTTACCGGAGAGATGGTGACGGAATATACGATTGCTTCGACAGCCCAGCTGGTGAATGCACAGACACGATGTTTGGAGCCGGAGTTGCTGAAAGCGGTAGGATTAGGTGAGAAGAATTTCGGCCGTTTTGTATTCCCGGGTGAAAAGGTGGGAGTATTGACGGAAGAAGTGCAAAAGATAACCGGACTGGGTGCAATTCCTGTGATTGCGGTAGCCGGCCATGATACCGGTTCTGCTGTTGCTGCCGTTCCGGCATTGGATCGCAATTTTGCTTATTTGAGTAGCGGGACCTGGTCACTGATGGGAGTTGAAACGGATGCTCCGGTGATTAATGCCGAAACGGAAGCGTTGAACTTTACCAATGAAGGTGGTGTGGAAGGAACTATCCGTCTATTGAAGAATATCTGTGGAATGTGGTTGCTGGAACGTTGCCGTCTGAATTGGGGAGATACAAGTTATCCTGAATTAATCAGTGAGGCGGATGCTTGTGAACCATTCCGTAGTCTGATTAATCCGGATGATGACTGTTTCGCGAATCCTGCGGACATGGAAAAAGCTATTGCTGAATATTGCCGGGCTACCGGACAGTCGGTTCCCGAGAAACGCGGACAAGTAGTGCGTTGCATCTTTGAAAGTTTGGCTTTGCGTTATCGCCAGGTGTTGGAGAATTTGCGTTCACTTTCTCCCCGTCCGATTGATACATTGCACGTGATTGGCGGAGGTAGTCGGAATGATTTGCTGAACCAGTTTACTGCCAATGCGATAGGAATTCCTGTGGTAGCCGGTCCATCTGAAGCAACAGCCATCGGTAATGTGATGATTCAGGCCATGGCGGCAGGCGAAGCAACGGATGTTGCCGGTATGCGCCAGTTAATTAACCGTTCTATCCCGTTGAAGACTTATCAACCGCAAGACACGGAAGCTTGGGATGCGGCTTATATCCATTTTAAAAATTGCGTTCGGAAATAAATAGAACGATCGACAGAATAATCATTTTTAAAACTAATAGAATATCATGAAAAAAGAAGAACTGATTCAGAAAGCGTATGAAATTGCTGTGGAACGTTATGCAGCAGTAGGTGTAGACACCGAAAAAGTATTGAAAACTATGCAGGATTTTCATCTGTCACTTCACTGCTGGCAGGCTGATGACGTTGCAGGATTTGAAGTACAGGCCGGTTCATTGACCGGAGGTATCCAGGCAACCGGTAATTATCCGGGCAAAGCTCGTAACATTGATGAACTGCGTGCTGACATCTTGAAGGCTGCTTCTTATATCCCGGGTACTCATCGTTTGAACTTGCATGAAATCTATGGAGATTTCCAAGGTCAGGTGGTAGACCGTGACCAAGTGGAACCGGAACATTTCAAGAGTTGGATAGAATGGGGTAAAGAACATAACATGAAACTTGACTTCAACTCTACTTCTTTCTCTCATCCGAAATCAGGTGACTTGTCACTTTCTAATCCTGATGAAGGTATCCGTCAGTTCTGGATTGAACATACCAAACGTTGTCGTGCAGTTGCAGAAGAAATGGGTAAGGCACAGGGCGATCCATGTATCATGAATCTTTGGGTGCATGACGGAAGCAAGGATATTACTGTAAACCGTATGAAATATCGTGCGTTGTTGAAAGATTCTTTGGATCAGATTTTCGCTACCGAATATAAGAATATGAAGGATTGTATCGAATCTAAGGTGTTCGGTATCGGTCTGGAAAGCTACACGGTAGGTTCTAACGACTTCTATATCGGTTACGGTGCTTCTCGCAATAAGATGATTACGTTGGATACCGGTCACTTCCACCCGACAGAAAGTGTAGCTGATAAAGTATCTTCATTGTTGCTTTATGTTCCTGAATTGATGTTGCACGTAAGCCGTCCGGTTCGTTGGGATTCAGACCACGTAACTATCATGGATGACCCGACTATGGAACTGTTCAGCGAAATCGTTCGTTGCGGTGCTTTGGACCGTGTACATTATGGTCTTGACTATTTCGACGCATCTATCAACCGTATTGGCGCTTATGTGATTGGTAGCCGTGCAGCACAGAAATGTATGACTCGTGCTTTGCTCGAACCGATTGCGAAGTTGCGTGAATACGAAGCAAACGGACAGGGATTCCAGCGTTTGGCTCTGCTCGAAGAAGAAAAAGCGCTGCCTTGGAATGCAGTTTGGGATATGTTCTGCTTGAAGAATAATGTTCCTGTAGGTGAAGATTTCATCGCAGAAATCGAAAAGTACGAAGCCGAAGTAACTTCTAAACGATAAGTTATGGATATTTTAATCGGCTTATTGATTATAGCCATCGGTAGCTTTTGCCAGTCCAGTTCTTATGTGCCTATTAAAAAGGTAAAGGAATGGAGCTGGGAAAGCTTCTGGTTAATACAAGGTGTATTTGCCTGGTTAGTGTTCCCGTTCCTGGGTTCACTACTGGGGGTACCCCAGGAAAGTAGTTTGTTCGACTTGTGGGGAGCGGGAGGTGCTGGAATGAGCATCTTTTATGGTATATTGTGGGGAGTAGGAGGGTTGACTTTCGGACTTTCCATGCGTTATCTGGGCGTTGCGTTGGGGCAGAGTATCTCATTGGGTACTTGTGCCGGTTTCGGAACTCTTCTTCCGGCTCTTTTTGCAGGCACAAACTTATTCGAAGGCAACGGGTTGATTCTTTTGTTGGGTGTTTGCATCACATTGGCGGGTATTGCCATTATCGGGTATGCCGGTAGCTTGCGTGCACAAAACATGAGTGAAGAAGAAAAGCGTGCTGCCGTAAAAGACTTCGCATTAACAAAAGGTTTGCTGGTTGCACTTCTTGCCGGTGTCATGAGTGCTTGTTTTGCTTTGGGACTGGATGCGGGAACACCTATCAAGGAAGCAGCTTTAGCCGGTGGAGTGGAAGGGCTTTACGCCGGTCTTCCGGTGATCTTCCTGGTTACTTTTGGCGGATTCCTGACAAATGCAGTTTACTGTCTGCAACAGAATGTGGCTAATAAATCGATGGGTGACTATGCTAAAGGAAAAGTATGGGGCAATAATTTGGTTTTCTGTGCGTTGGCTGGTGTACTATGGTATATGCAGTTCTTTGGACTGGAAATGGGTAAGAGTTTCCTTACGGAGAGTCCGGTATTGTTGGCTTTCTCCTGGTGTATTTTGATGGCATTGAATGTCACATTTAGTAATGTTTGGGGAATTATTCTGAAAGAATGGAAAGGCGTGTCAAACAAGACCATAACTGTGCTGATAGCTGGTCTGATCGTACTTATCTTCTCATTAGTGTTCCCAAATTTGTTTTAAAAAATTCAGGTATGGATTACATGGATTACGCAGTTTTTTTATAACTTGCGACGAAATCAGTGTAATCCATGCCTAATTAAAATTATATATAGAATGAAATCAATCTTAGAGAATCGTCCGGGACTTGCCAAAGAAGTAAATAAGGTAGCAGAAGTTGCCGGATACTTGTGGCAGAAAGGATGGGCTGAACGTAACGGTGGTAATATCACTGTTAATATCACAGAGTTTGTAGACGATGAAATCCGTCAGATGAAACCGATCAGTGAAGTTAAATCTATCGGTGTGACTCTTCCTTATCTGAAAGGATGCTATTTCTACTGCAAGGGAACGAATAAACGCATGCGTGATTTAGCTCGTTGGCCGATGGAGAATGGTTCGGTGATCCGCATTCTGGATGACTGTGCCAGCTACGTAATTATTGCGGACGAGGCTGTGGCTCCGACATCGGAATTGCCTTCTCACTTGAGTGTACATAATGACCTGTTGAGTAAAAACTCTCCTTATAAAGCATCTGTACATACACACCCGATCGAACTGATTGCCATGACACATTGTCCGAAGTTCCTGGAAAAAGATGTGGCTACTAATTTGTTATGGAGTATGATTCCCGAAACAAAGGCATTCTGCCCGCGTGGTTTGGGTATCATTCCTTATAAATTGCCTAGTTCTGTAGAATTGGCGGAAGCTACCATCAAGGAATTGCAGGATTATGATGTTGTGATGTGGGAGAAACATGGTGTATTTGCAGTTGATTGCGATGCGATGCAGGCGTTCGATCAGATCGATGTACTTAATAAATCGGCTCTCATCTATATCGCAGCGAAAAATATGGGCTTCGAGCCGGATGGTATGAGTCAGGAACAGATGAAAGAAATGACAGTTGCTTTCAATCTGCCTAAATAATATTTTTACCAGTCATTGAATTTAGCAACCGCAGCATTTTCTACCCTGGAAGGTGTTGCGGTTAACCCTTTAAACAAATAGCACAACCATGAATCGCATTATTTTAAATGAAACTTCTTACTTCGGTGCCGGATGCCGGAGTGTGATTGCTGTGGAAGCAGCCAGACGTGGCTTTAAGAAAGCCTTTTTTGTAACGGATAAAGACTTGATTAAGTTTGGAGTAGCTGCCGAAATCATTAAAGTATTTGATGAAAACCAGATTCCTTACGAACTTTATAGTGATGTAAAAGCCAATCCAACGATTGCAAATGTGCAAAACGGTGTGGCTGCTTACAAAGCTTCCGGAGCTGATTTTATCGTAGCTTTGGGGGGTGGCTCTTCTATCGATACTGCCAAAGGAATCGGTATTGTTGTGAATAACCCGGATTTTGCAGATGTGAAGTCTCTGGAGGGTGTAGCTGATACCAAACACAAAGCTGTACCTACCTTTGCACTGCCTACTACTGCCGGAACGGCTGCCGAGGTAACTATCAATTATGTGATTATTGATGAAGATGCCCGTAAGAAGATGGTTTGCGTAGACCCGAACGACATCCCTGCCGTGGCTATCGTAGACCCTGAACTGATGTACTCGATGCCGAAGGGGCTGACTGCCGCTACCGGTATGGATGCTTTGACACATGCCATCGAAAGTTATATTACTCCGGGTGCTTGGGTAATGAGCGATATGTTCGAATTGAAGGCTATTGAGATGATTGCACAAAATCTGAAAGCAGCCGTAGACAATGGTAAAGATGTGGCAGCTCGCGAAACAATGTCGCAGGCACAATATATTGCCGGTATGGGATTCTCGAATGTCGGTTTGGGAATAGTTCACTCAATGGCTCATCCGTTGGGTGCATTCTATGATACTCCTCATGGGGTAGCCAATGCTTTGCTGTTGCCGTATGTGATGGAATACAATGCTGAATCTCCGGCAGCTCCGAAATATATCCATATTGCGAAAGCAATGGGAGTGGACACTACCGGAATGAGTGAAGCAGAGGGAGTAAAAGCGGCTGTTGAGGCAGTGAAAGCACTTTCTGCCAGTATCAATATACCGCAGAAATTACATGAAATCAATGTGAAGGAAGAAGATATTCCTGCACTGGCTGTAGCTGCTTTCAATGATGTTTGCACAGGCGGTAATCCTCGTCCTACTTCGGTAGCAGATATCGAAGCTCTATATCGCAAAGCTTTCTAAAGTTAGTTTTTGCGGAAGTTCTTTTCACCACAGATTACACGGATTAGCACAGATTCAATCTTGAATTATTGATTTTCTATATCAAGATTCTGTGTTAATCCGTGCAATCTGTGGTGTTTCCTTACTACAACCGGATGTTTTTTTATACCCTTGCGTGTGTTTTCTGAAAATAATTCCTATTTTTGTCCAACTCAATTACATGAAAACACACTGGTATGATCGAGGATAATAGTTTAGGATTAGAATTTAAATATCTGATTGTAAATGACATGGACCGTAAATTCGGGCTATGGGTAAATACTGTCGGTTATCAATCCATTCCTCCTGATTCACCTTATCCGTTGAAAGAGCATCCTTCCGGTTACTTTTTTAATGCAGAAAAAGGAAGAGTGCTTCGTGAGTATCAATTGGTATATATCACCAAGGGGCGTGGTTTGTTTTCATCTGATTCTACCTCTGAAAAGCAAGTTTGTAAAGGTCGGCTGATGGTATTGTTTCCCGGACAATGGCATACTTATCGCCCGTTGCGGCAGACTGGTTGGACGGAATATTATATCGGTTTCGAGGGGCCTATGATAGACGCCATTGTTGATGATGCTTTTTTGTCGCAGGAACAGCAAATACTGGAAATAGGCCTTAATGAAGAGTTAGTCTCATTATTCTCCCGTGCTCTTGCCGTAGCCGAAGCGGATAAGATTTCCGCGCAACAATATCTTTCCGGAATTGTGCTCCACATGATAGGGATGATTCTTTCCGTCTCCAAGAATAAGGTTTTCGAGATGAGTGATGTGGATCAGAAGATCGAACAGGCAAAAATCATTATGAATGAAAATGTTTCCGGCAATGTGGACCCGGAAGAGTTGGCTATGCGACTCAATATTAGTTATTCATGGTTTCGACGTGTTTTTAAGGAGTATACAGGTTATGCTCCTGCTAAATATTTCCAGGAATTGAAACTTCGTAAAGCTAAACAAATGCTGGTGGGAACTTCCCAGTCAGTAAAAGAGATTTCTTTTTTTCTAGGTTTCCAGTCAACCGAATATTTCTTCTCTTTCTTCAAGAAACGTACGGGACTTACTCCGTTGGAGTATCGTTCGTTCGGGCGGGAAGAATGAATAGGATGAAGTCCATATCTATTAGTTATTTGGCTCTGATTTTGGGAATATCATAAAAACTGTTACTTTTGTGGCGAAGATAATGTGCTATAAACCATCATTCTTGATATGCGCGGACAAAAACTATCTAAGATCCATTTTCTTATTCTGCTATCTCTTTTAGGATTTATATCTCCTCTTCAATCACAGGAATATAAGTTCAGAACATTGGGTGTGGAGGATGGATTGTCGCAAATAACGGTGAGCGATATTTGCCAGGATGAGAAGTCGCGTATATGGATTGCCACACTGGATGGTCTGAATTGTTTCGATGGCAATCATATCAAAGTCTTTAATCATTTTCATAACGATTCCATCAGTTATGGTAATCTATATGTCACCCAGATGGTGGAGGACGGCCAGGGGAGTCTTTTTCTCTTGACTTCTACCGGACTTTTCCAGTTCGACCTTGAAACGGAGAAATATTATATTCTTCCGGTGCCTTCTCCTTCCACTCTTGCCAAAGGAAAGTTGGGAGTGTGGATTGCAGAAGGGGGAAAACTCTTCTTGTATGATAAGAATACCCGTTCCGTGAAACCAATGTATGCGGAGGTACATTTGCCGGACACCGGGCCGACAATGGTAGAAGGTTCGGAAGGAAATCTTTGGGTTGCTTTGAAAGATGGCGGGGTGATGCGTGTGGATACTTGTGGATCGATGTCGCTTTATTTGCCCGGAATCAAGGTGATGAAACTGATAAAAAGTAACGATCAGAATATTTGGATCGGTTCGCAGGATCATGGTGTTTTCTGTTTTTCACCTCAAGGTGCAGTCATACATCATTATGATTATAACGACAAGAGTGTTTACACGGTCCGGGATGATATGGCAAGAGCGCTATGTCAGGATTTGGAAGGGAATATATGGGTAGGTTACAGAAGCGGATTGAGTAAGATTGAGGTGGCTACCGGGAAAATATTTCATTATCAGGCGGATCCTAACCGGGTGGGGGCTATGTCCAATCGTTCGGTGACTTCTCTTTATACGGACAAACAAGGAACTGTCTGGGTGGGGACCTATTGGGGTGGTGTGAACTTTTTCTCACCGGAATATCAACATTTTGTACATTATCATGCTTCGGATACCGGATTGTCTTTTCCGGTGGTGGGTGCTATGGCAGAAGATAAATCCGGAAATATATGGATTTGTACAGAAGGTGGAGGACTGGATTTATATCAACCGGAACAAGGAACATTCAAGCATTTTAATGCGCATACCGGATATCATTTTAGTACGGATTATCTGAAAGATGTCGTTTTTGATGAGGCTAATAACTGCTTGTGGATTGCCGCTGACTTTACAAACAAGGTCAACTGTTTTCATCTTTATAACTATCGGAATGACATATATGACCTCGAACCGCTCGGAGAGGAAAGTGTGGGAGAAGCTCTGTTTGCCTTGGCCGACACTCCTCGTAAATTGTATGTAGGTACAACATCTGCAGTTGTTAGTCTGGATAAACAGACCTTAAAAACTGAAGTGTTGTTTCATCAAAAGGAGTTGTTTACACATAATTATAACACTTTGTTGCTTGATTCGAAAAACCGGCTATGGTTTGCTTCCGATGATGGTTGTGTAGCTTATGTGATTGATGAAGGGCGGTTTGAAACGTATAGGATAAGTCTGAAGAAGCAGGTCAGATCTCAAAAAGAGCTGGTCAATGTCATCTATGAAGATCGAAAGGGAAACATTTGGGTCGGAACACATGGCAACGGGCTTTTCTTGTTGGATAAGAAAGATCGATTGTTTCGTTTGCATACTCCTGAAAGCGTATTATCGGGAGAAAATATCAGAGTGTTGGGCGAAACTCCTTCCGGGAATTTATTGATTGGTACCGGACATGGATTGTCTGTGTTAGAACAGAAAGACGGGAAAGTGATAAACTTCAATTCTAAAACAGGATTTCCGCTGACTCTTGTTAATAGGAAATCCATGCATGTATCCCGCAATCATGATATTTATATGGGAGGGGCTACCGGACTGGTTGCCATTCGTGAAAGTAGTTTGTCCTATCCTCCGAAAATATACGATTTGGAGTTGGCGCATTTGTATGTCAATAACAAAGAGATTACCACAGGCGATCAAACCGGCATCCTAAATAAGTCCTTTGCCTATACCGACCGGATTAAATTGAATTATTTGCAGAATGTGTTTTCTATCGGTTTCTCGACAGACAACTTTCTGCACATTGGCGGTGGTGAGGTAGAATACCGGTTGATAGGTTCTAATGACGAATGGAGTGAGAATCGTTTGGGGAATGATATTACCTATACAAATATATCTCCGGGCGATTATGTTTTTGAGATCAGATTGAAGAACTTTCCGGAAGTAATCAGATCTCTTCATATAACGATCACACCACCTTTTTATGCCACCTGGTGGGCTTATACTATTTATGTGTGTGTGATTTTGACGATTCTATTCTTTGTAGTGAGAGAATATAGAATTCGGCTGTTCTTGAAAACATCATTGGATTTTGAACTTCGTGAGAAACAATACATTGAAGAAATGAACCAATCCAAACTGCGTTTCTTCACTAATATCTCACATGAAATCAGAACCCCTATTACCCTTATCCTGGGGCAGGTTGATCTGTTGTTGAATTCCGGTAAGTTGTCTACGTATGCTTATTCGAAATTACTGAATATACATAAAAATGCCGGTAACCTGAAATCATTGATAACGGAGTTGCTTGATTTCCGGAAACAGGAGCAGGGACTTTTGAAATTGAAAGTTTCTCAATTTGATTTATATTCTTTACTCAAAGAGCATTATGTATTGTTCAAAGAATTGGCAGCTAACAGGAATATTTCGTTTGTTTTGCATGCTGACTGTGAGCAATGCCTCGTGTGGGGAGATCGTATGCAATTGCAGAAAGTGGTTAATAACCTGCTGTCGAATGCTTTTAAATATACTTCAGACGGTGGAAGTATCAGTATGGAATTGGCTGATGGAGCGGATGAATGTATGTTTTCTGTTTCAGACAATGGGGCAGGAATATCCGAGGAAGATTACGTGAAGATATTCGAGCGGTTCTATCAGGCCGAGAATATCGGACAGTATGGAGGAACGGGTATCGGGCTGGCTTTAAGTCAGGGGATTGTGAAAGCTCATCAGGGAGATATAACTGTAGAAAGCCAGTTGGGGAAAGGTTCATGTTTTAAGGTCACTCTGAAGAAAGGAGATGCTCACTTTGATTCTTCTGTTTCCCGGATTGAACCGGAGCAGGATAAGGAATATATTTATTATTCGGAAGATAAAGAACTATTGGTTAAGGAGGTACAGTCGGCTCAAAGTGAGAGTGGGACTACTGACTGCAAGCTGTTGGTTATTGATGATAATGAAGAAATCAGAAATATCCTTGTAGATATCTTTTCTCCATTGTACACGGTTGAAACTGCAAGTGATGGTGAGGAAGGGTATGAAAAAGTAAAGATGATGCAACCTGATCTGGTTATTTCGGATATTATGATGCCCGGAATGCCCGGAACGGAATTGTGTGCCAAAATTAAGAACAATATTGAAACCTGTCATATCCCCGTCGTTCTTCTGACTGCTCTTAGTGCGCCCGAACGTGAGTTGGAAGGATTGAGAATTGGAGCGGATATTTATGTGGTGAAGCCATTTAATATGCGGCGGCTGGTGATGCAATGCAATAATCTGATTAATACCCGCAGACTTTTACAGAATAAATATGCCCATCAGCTGGATAGCAAAGCGGAGAAGATTGCAACGAATGAACTCGATCAGAGGTTTATCGAACAAGCGACACAGGTAGTGGAAGATAATATGGAAAATCCCGAATTCAGTGTAGATGTCTTCTCACGTGAGATGGGGGTGGGACGTACTGTCTTATTCCAGAAGATAAAAGGTATCACGGGAAGTACGCCAAATAATTTTATCATGAATCTGCGTCTGAAAAAAGCTGCATATTTTCTGCAGAATTCTCCGGAAATGAATATATCGGATATTGCTTACCGGTTAGGATTTGGAAATCCTCAATACTTCAATAAATGTTTTAAAGAACTTTTTGATATTGCTCCTACGCAATACCGAAAAGCTCATAATACCTCCTCCGAACCCTCTGTGAAGTGATTAAAATAAGTCATCTGAATTTTTAGACTAGATAAAACGAACAATTCGATAGGGTGCAATATATTCAAATGCGATACTTTTGTGGCGTTGGATAATGCCAGCTTGTACTTGAGTTTTCTTTGGTTAGGTGTGTCCGCACACACTTTCATTTGGTAGACCGGGTACTGTGTAATCTTTATTCTAATATAATAATTATTGTGTAGTATTATGAAAGACAAATATCCATATAATAAATAAAAGATAACATCTTATTGGAGAGAATCAATATATTTTCCCCAATTAATTAAGTAGTGAGTAAAACCTTGATAATTAACCAATTTAATTTTATTCTAGTTATGAAAAATTTGCAGAGTAGGACAAAAGTGCGGTTGCTTCAGTCGTTGCTTTTGATTTCCTTGAGTCTCTTTTTCCTTGTCAATCCGGCTTATGCTCAAGGCGGGTTTGCAGTGAAGGGAGTTATTGTGGATAAAACAGGATTTCCTTTGCCTGGCGCCAATGTGATGGAGAAGGGAACATCTAATGGGACAATTACAGATTTAGATGGTAATTTCTCATTGAATGTTTCGAAGAAGGGAGTTACTTTGACTGTATCATTCATGGGATATACCCCTAAAGATGTGGTAGTGAAAGATAAAACAATGAATATTACGCTTGAAGAGAACTCTAAGCTATTGGACGAAGTAGTGGTAGTGGGTTACGGTACGATGAAAAAGCGTGATGTAACAGGAGCTATTACTTCCATCTCAAGCGAGGCCATTGAGCAAAAAATGGCTACTAATGTTTTTGAAGCATTGCAGGGTACTACTGCCGGTGTACAGGTGGTATCCGGTTCCGGACAGCCCGGTGAATCTTCTTCTATCAAAATACGTGGTACTTCCACGTTCTCTGCCGAAGGGGTTACTCCTCTTTATATCGTAGACGGTGTGCCTTTGGAAAGTATCGACGGTATCAATACGAATGATATCACTTCTATGGAGATTTTGAAGGATGCCGCTTCTGCAGCTATCTACGGTTCGCGTTCGGCGAACGGTGTGATTATTATCACTACCAAAAGTGGGCAGGAAGGTAAAGCCCGTATTGATATCAAGTATAATCACTCGTGGGGTACATTGTCTCACAAGGTTCCACAGGCAAACCGCAAGGAACGTTTGTTGTACGACCAATATCGTAAAGAGTATTTTGAAACATACGGCGGAGGTAATCCGGATGAAAGTAGTGATATACTGAATGATCCGTTGAACTCTTTCTTTAATGTGGATAACGATTATCTGGACATGATTACAAGCACTGCACAAAAAGATCAGGTGGATATCAGTGTAGGTGGTGGTACAAAGAAATTGAAATATTTCATCAATACCGGTTATTATAACGAGAAAGGTATTATTTCCAATACCGGTTTTCAAAGATTAAATACTCGTATCAACTCCGATTATTCACCGACAGACTGGATGAATATGGGTAGCCGTATTTCTTTGACTTATTCTAAAAAGAAAGGTCTGAATGAAGGTACATTATTGAGTGCGGTATTGACTCGTCGCCCTTATTTCAATACTTATTATCCGGATGGCTCTTTGGTTGGAGTGTTTAATGGTCAGAAGAACCCTATTGCACAGGTTAATTATACAACAGACTTTACAGACTCTTATAAGGCGAACTTTTTCCAGTTCTTTGAAATCAAATTCAACAAATATCTGAAGTTCAGAGCCAATATCAATGCCAACTTCTATCTGGACAAGCGCAAAAAACTCGAACCGAGTCTTATCACCGATGAATGGCAGAAACAGAATAAGGGCTATTCTTATAATTACTTGAACTGGAACTGGATGAATGAAGATTTCATCACTTATGCACGTAAGATCAAGGGACATAATTTCAGCGCGATGGTGGGTGTTAGTGCTCAACAATGGCGTTATGAAAATGAAACCTTTGTGGGATTGAATTCCTCTACCGACTTTATTTATACAATGAACGCGTTTGCTGCCAATCTGGATTTATCCTCTACGGGATCTACATTGAGCAATCACTCCATGGCTTCCGTTTTTGCACGTGTGACGTATGATTATCTGGGGAAATACCTGTTTACAGCGAATATGCGTCGTGACGGTTCTTCTCGTTTTGCGAAAGAAAACAAATGGGGAAATTTCCCGTCAGTGTCAGTGGGATGGCGTTTCTCTGATGAGAAGTTCATGAAGTTCTCGAAGAAATTCCTGGAAGATGGTAAGATACGTGTAAGTTATGGTATTACGGGTAATGAAGCGATCGGAAACTATGACTATATTTATTCTTATTCTCCGAATTCTATCTATGACGGAGTGGGTGGCGTTATTCCGACCCGTATCGGTAAAGACAACCTGAAATGGGAGGAAACCAAACAGTTCAACCTTGGTTTGGACTTGAATTTCTGGAATAGCCGTTTGACGATTACTGCCGATTACTACGATAAATACACAGACGGTCTGTTGGCAAACTACCAATTGCCTAAAGAATCCGGTTTTGCATATATGAAGACAAACGTCGGTGAGATGAGTAACCGCGGTTTTGAAATTGCCGTTACCGGTGATATTATCCGCACAAAGGACTGGAAGTGGAATGCTTCTTTCAATATCTCCAGAAATATCAACCGCATTGAGAAACTGTCTGAAGGTAAGGCATATATGGAAGGTGATATCTGGTGGATGCAAGAAGGCGGCCGTGTAGGTGACTTCTATGGATTTAAAAGCGCCGGTATCTTTGCTTACGACGAATCGAACGCTTTTACAGATAAATGGGAACAACTGACTCCGGTATTTGAAAATGGTGTATTCCAATATAAGTATTTATTGAATGGAAAGGAATATGCAGGTGATATCCGCCAGAAAACGTTACCGAACGGCAAACCGTTCCGTGGTGGAGATTACAACTGGGAAGAGCCGGAAGGAACTCGTGACGGTGTGATTGATGATAACGACCGTATGGTGATTGGTAATGCCATGCCTGATGTGACCGGTGGTTTGAATACAACCGTGACTTGGAAAAGCGTAAGCTTGTATTTGGGATTCTATTATTCTTTGGGAGGACAGATTTATAATGCAGCCGAGCATAATCGTAATATGTTCAAATATACCGGAACCACTCCTTCACCGGAAGTCATTCATAATATGTGGTTGCATCCGGGCGATCAGGCCATCTATCCGCGTCCGTATAACGATGATTTCAACAATGCCCGTATGGGTAACTCGTTCTATCTGGAAGATGCTTCCTTTATTCGTCTGCAGAACGTACGTATAGCATACGATCTTCCTGAAAACTGGATAAAGAAGCTGATGTTGAAGAATATAAATATCTACGCTTTTGTAAACAACGCATTGACATGGACCAACTATTCGGGATTTGATCCTGAATTCTCTACGAGTAATCCTCTGCAGGTAGGTAAAGACTCTTACCGCTATCCGAGAAAGAGAGAATATGGTATTGGTTTTTCTGCAAACTTTTAATTGAAGATATCGTATGAAGAATATAAAATATTTTGTTGGAGCTATATGCCTGGCTCTATCATTGAATAGCTGTTCAGACTTTCTGAATGAGGAACCGGTGAGTGAAATCCCGGCAGGTGACATGTGGCAGACCGCCCGTGACGCTAAAGCAGGTATAAATGAAATCTATGGATTGTTGCGTTCCACTTTACGCGAGAATTATTTTTATTGGGGTGAGTTCCGTTCGGATAACGTAGCTCCCGGAGCACCGGTGATGGCCGATCAGGCACGTGTGATTAACAACCTGATGTCTACGGACGAGAAATGTGCGAAATGGACGACCTTGTATCAGATGATTAACCAGACCAATCTGGCCATCAAATATGTTCCTAATATCAGTATGCCGGATGTGGCAGACCGTAACGATTACCTTGGACAAGCGTATGCATTGCGTGCTTTGGCTTACTTCTATGCTATCCGTGTCTGGGGAGACGTACCTTTGTTTATAGAACCTACTGAAAAGTATTCGGAGGCTATCTACAAGGAACGTACAGATAAGAATTATATTATTGATAATGTAATCCTTCCGGATCTGAAAAAAGCGGAGAGTCTGATTAACCGTAACAAAAATTACGAACGCAAACGTATCTCTATCTGTGGCGTTTGGGCCATCATGGCTGATGTTTATATGTGGACAGAGCAATATAATTTGGCTGATCAGACCATTGATAAGATGGCTGATATAAAATCTTCCAAAGGGCGTCTGGTAGATTTTGAACCCTCTATTCAAACTTGGCATACAATGTTCACAGAGGAATTGAATAACAAGCCATCGGATGATACTCCGGAAAATGATGAGTATTCTACAAAAGAGTTTATTTTCCTGATTCATTTTAATATGGATGAAGTGGGAACCAATGGTTATAGTTATATGTATCAATGGTTCTCCGGCTCTGGTAACCGTGCTGCCGTTTTGTCGGATAAGTTGATGAGTGTTTTCAATGAACCGGATATGCAGGGTGATTTGCGTAAAGCTTATACTGTGAAAGATTATCAGAATGGAAACGAATTACGTAAATATATGGCCGGTGATATTAGTAACTCATTAAATAAGACTTGTGAGGTTGCTTATCCTATCTATCGCTACACGGATATGTTGTTATTGCAGGCCGAAGCACGTGCCCGTTTAGGAAAATGGGAAGAAGCTCTGGATTTAGTGAAGAAAGTACGTGACCGTGCCGGACTGGTTACTCCTACTGCACTTAGTTTTGCATCGGAAGATGAAGTCATTAATTATATTCTGCGTGAACGGCAGGTAGAGTTAGTGGGTGAAGGCCGTCGTTGGTTCGACTTGTTACGTACAGGGAAATGGGAAGAAGTGATGAAGCCTATTAATGGCATGAGTCAGGATGGAAATGAGCTGTTCCCGATTCATTATTCTCACATATTGGAGAATCCGAAGATAACTCAGAATGCATATTATGGTAACAATTAAAAAGATTGAAACGATGAAAAAGACAATATATAGAACGCTTTTCTTTTGCTTGAGCGTTATTGCGCTAGCTGGGTGTGACTTGGAATTGCAGAAGAATTATGATTATGAAGCATCAATAGATGATCCTCATGTAAATGTAACAGCTTGGGAGTATTTTCAGGATCATCAGGATGTGTTCTCTGAATTTACTACTGCTATAGAGTATACAGGTTTGAAGGATTATTATACTCAAACCGAAAATAAATACACTTATTTGGCTTTGAATAATACGGCAATGCAATCATACCGTGAAAATGCCTTTCCGGGGATAGCCTCTATTACGGACTGTGATAAAGAAACGGTGAAAAATATGCTTTTATACCATATTGTAGATGGTGAATACAGTTCCTATGGTCAACTGCAGGTGGAAGCTATGTTTGTTTTGACAATGCTTCCCGGGGAAAAGGGATTGATGACAATGTCTGTCTGGAAGAATCCGTGGCAGGCTGCCGTAGGCAAGATCTTGGTGAATGAAACGGGTAGTAATGGCAAATCACCTCAGCGTAATGCCAAAACTAGTAATATTTTGCCGACGAATGGTGTCATTCATATCTTCGAGAAATATTGTTATTACCAGAAATAATCAGTATTACATTAAAATGAGTTTATTATGATTCGTAAATTATATACCATCTTATTAATCGGGCTTTGTTTAAACTTAGTAGCTTGCGGCGACGACAATGAAGGCATTGATCCTAATGCGTCTGCTCCTGTTATCAAATTTCCGATGGAACAATTGGATGTTGATTTGAATAAAGTTGACAATCTGCCAGTAGTAGCTGTAATCAAGTCCCAGGCTGGATTGCAGAGCGTAACGATGAAAATCCAGACTGTAGAGGGTACTGTTGAGTATAAGACTGTCACGGATTTTTTTAATCCTAACTCTTATAGTTTGTCGGAAAACTTAGAATATAATGCAAATTATCAGGCATTTATTATTGAAGCGACTGATAAACTGAATCATGCTATCACAGGAACACTGCCCATATCTGTGACTGATGTGGTAGAACGTCCGGTTATCACTTTTGATCCGGAAGAGATTATCTATGATGAAATGGATGAGAATCCTACTATTCCTCGTACTACATTTAAAATAACTTCGGAGGCTGGTTTGAAAACAGTTGAAATGTATTTGGTTTCAGCTAGTGGACAGGAAGCGAAAGGAACGATAAATTTGAGTGGGGAGAAAGAGTACACGTTTGACGAAATGATTAATTATAAAGAAGGCGACAGAGGTTTTAAAGTAAAAGCGGAAGATACCTATGGTTATATTACGATTTCAACGTTGCCTGTAACTTATAAAACTATCCCCGGACCTTCTTTGACCTTAACAGAATCCACAATTTTTGCAGGTACTGATGCTAAAAAAGGAGTATCTATGCAGATTGAGTCAGTACGTGGAGTGCACGAGGTTGTAATTTATCGTATTGAAAATGGATCGGAAGTTGAAGCCTTGCGTGAAACAAGAAGTGGAGAGCATACTTTGAATTATGCTCCGGAAATAGATTTTACCGAAGCTACTTCAAAACTTAAGGTAGTAGTCTCTGATGGGAGAGAAGGTAAAGAAGCAACAGGTTATGTGAAAGCGTATGTTAATATGGATGTTGCTACACTAAATGTAGGTAGCCAGCCTCTTGCTAATAATGCACATGAGAAATATCCGGATGCATTTGGAATGGTGTCTTTGAATGATTTGAAAACATATTCTGTTGATTACGCAATCGCTAATGAGGCTAATGCGAAGAATATAGACTTTAAGTTCTATTGTTTTGGAGCTGCAGGTTCTCCTCGCTTATACTCTATGGATAATACAGGAAAGGATGGTGAGTTTTCCGGGTCTACTGGCAAACTGTCGGCTATAAAAGTGAAAAACTTAACACGTTTTGCTATATTATCCAACTTCGATTATGAGAATGCAACTGTGACTTCTATTTCTTCAGAAATTCTTTCAAGTAGTATAACTCAAAGTCTGCTGGATCCTATTGCTGTTGGAAATATTATAGCCTTCCGCACAGGAGGTTCTTCTGCGGCAGGTGGAGGAAGAATTGGAGTTATGAAAGTTATTAATATAACGGAACCTAAAGATTTGGTTTCTAGTAATGCGACTGCCCGAGTAATGACTGTTGAAATCAAATTCCCCCAAAAGAAGTAAAGATGCTCCCGTTCGCAATGTATTGAAACAGGTGGATTGTATAGGGATAAGAGGTTAGTTGTTGTGTACGAGATGAATGTCTCGTACACGATACTAACATTAACTGAAAGTAATATGGAAAAACATACATACAGGTATTTTTGCTCTTTTTGTTTAGCCAGTTTGATATTATTGTTCGCAATAAGTTGTTCTGGCAGTGCAGAAGAACCTTCAGAACCAGAAACTCCTACTACTCCAACAGATGAGTATACTTATCTGAATGTAGAGTATAGAAAGTGGCAGAATGGGACTTTTCAGTCGTGGACTACTGCAGATTCCCGTGAGACCCGTATCATTGATAATATGAACCGATACGCTCCTTCGGGAGATTATAGCAGGACTGCATGGGGAGGACGGATCGGGTTACAACCTTCTTCTGTAACAGGAAAAGAAGGGTTCTTCCGGGTTGCCTATTGTGGAGGACGAGTTTACCTGCTTGATCCAGATAATGGAGCTGTTATTTTGCACGGAATTCAGCATGTTCGTCCAGGGGAGTCTACAGCTCACCAGAAAGCTTTCAGTACAAAATATGGAAGTGAGGTCCGATGGAGTGAGGTGACTGGTAAAATGTTGGCGGACAATCATATAAACTATATCTCATATGGCTCAAACCGTATTGAAGCATTTCCCGTAGCGGTACGTGCCAATTTGTTGACTCCGCAGACACAGAAAATAGCTTATGCGGAAACGCTGTATCTACTCCGCACTTTTATGTGGGATATGACTAAGAATTTGGGATATGCTTTTGATGATGATAAATATAATCGTCTGGTCCTTCTTTTCGAACCCACATTTGCAGCATATATTGATAATCTTGTACAGGAGAAATCAGCATTGTTTGCAGGTGATAAACATTTTGTCGGATATTATCTTGATAATGAATTGCCGTTTGCAAGTTACCAGAATGGTGATCCAGTAAAGGGAATTGATTTGAAGCATTTTCTATCCTTGCCCGATCGTTATAAAGCTGCCCGGATTTATGCGGAGAAGTTTATGCAAGAAAGAGGGATTGCTTCTTCGGCGGCAATAAGCAAGGAAGATCAGGAAGACTTTCGTGGAGTTGTATCTGATTATTATTATCAGTTAGCTACAACAACTGTTCGCCGCCATGATGCGGAGCATCTGATCTTAGGTACGCGCCTTCATGACTGGAGCAAATATAACCAGAAAGTGGTAGAAGCTTGTGCCCGTTACTGTGATGTTGTTTCTGTTAATTACTATGGACGTTGGCAACCCGAAACCGACTTCCTTGCTAATTTGAAAGCATGGTGTGGTGCGAAGCCATTTCTGGTATCAGAATTTTATACGAAAGCAGAGGATGCCAGTTATCAAGGGGTTAAATATGCAAATACTGAAGGCGGTGGTTGGCTTGTCCGTACACAAAAGAACAGAGGAGAATTTCATCAGAATTTCTGTCTTCGCTTACTTGAAACTCAGAATTGTATTGGATGGGTACATTTTGAATACAACGATGGTTATGCTTCGGATGGCAGTGCCTCAAATAAAGGAATCGTTTCGCTGGAATATGAACCCTATGAGTCTTTCCTCTCATATGTACGACAACTGAACTTGGCTGTATATCCATTGATTGATTATTATGATGCCAAGCAATGAGTAGGATAGTTTATTGAGATTTTGATAGAAAAAGAAAATATAATTTGAAATAGTTACTACAATGAAGAAGATCAGTTTATTAGCTCTTTTCTTAGGCTTTAATATAGCTTTAGGTGCTTGTTCAGATGACGACGCAGCTCCAATTGTGAAAAATGAATCGTTTCAGCTTCCCGCAAAGGCATATGTTTTGGCAGAGCAAACAAAACGTGCTATTGTGATAAGAGATGCAGAAACCCAACGTAATGTATGGAGTTGGGACCCTTATACTGCTCGTGTTCCTTCGGCACATCAGGATTGGTTTATTAATCCGAGCGAAGTAAAACCGGTATTTAATAAACGCTATATTCTAATGACTGCTTCCGGTGGGGCGGTAGCTTTAATTCGCTTGTCAGACCATAAATTAATGTTTTATGCAAACTGTGGACAGAACCCGCATTCTGCAGAAATTTTGCCAGATGGAAATATCGTTACGGCAGAGTCGAAATCCGGTGAAATCAATACCTTTGTCGTAGATACGGTAAAAGTATTAGGAATGAAAGCTAATACCATAAAACTGGGTAATGCCCATAATGTAGTCTGGGATAAGGAAAGAGAATGTATCTATGCTACGGCTACTATACAGGCGGGTGTAACAGCTTTGTTCCGTATGAATTATAATGGAAATCGGAATAATCCGCAACTTACTAATCAGACACGTATATATACCTTCGACAAGGAATCTGGAGGACATGATTTGTTCCCGGTGTATGGTGAAGAAGATAAATTATGGTTGACAGCGGCTTCGGCAGTTTATAAGTTTGATATTTCTACGGATGTTCCGACCTGTGAAAAAGTATACAGCATAGCCGATATAAAAAGTATCTGCAACGGACCGGATGGAATCCTGATGTTGAAACCGACTGAAGAGTGGTGGGCAGAAGGACTTGTAAATGAGAAGGGAGAAGAACTTTTCAAAATGGACGGAGCCAAGATTTATAAAGGCCGTTGGATGATAGACAATCTTTTCAGTTATCCGGAAAAGCATGATTTCGTGTTGAGTGAGGACTGATTAAGTATGGTGGAAGATTGATTAAGTACATAAGTTGAATAATTAAGTTTGGAACAATGAGGAAACTTCTTCTTTTTTTATTGGTATCTATCGCATTACCGGCCTTGGCGCAGAATGGAAAGAAAGTGTATGCCGACTTTCACGGAGTGCGCTATACCCGGCAGCATGACGGAAAGCTGGGGCGTTGGGAGATGTATGCCAATACGGAAAAATCAAGTACCGGAAGGAAGTCGCTGTGTTATAATGCCGATCTGATAGACAGCGAAGGACGGCATGAGATAGCGGCAGTGGCTTATCCCCAAGTCGGAATGCAGTCCAATCTCGATCCCGATTATATCGAATATCAGATATTGTCGGCAAAAGCGGCTAAGATAGATGGATTCTTTATCGAATGGGGATTCAAGCCTCACGAAAATGACATCTTGTTGCGTGAAATGCAGAAAGTGGCGGCGAAGTACGACTTTGAGATTGGTGTAAACTGGTGCGACGGTTGGTTGTATTATGACTGGATTACTAAACTTTATCCGGAAATCAATACCCGTGAGGCAAAGACCGAATACATGGCCAAATGTTACCAATATCTGGTGGATAGCGTCTTTACCGGTCCTACAGCTCCTATGGTGAAGGGAATGCCTGTTTTTTATCATTTCGGTCCCGGAGCGAAAGTGGATGAATATAAGAAAGTATTATCATTGGCGAAGTTACCGCAAGGAATGAAGCAACCGGTTGCTTTACGCCGTTGGGCAGATTGGGGAAAACTGGAAAATGATAAATATATCCCCGTCACTCGTAGCGATGAAATGGATATCTGGAAAGAAGTGGGAGAAATACCGACTGCATGGCTTCCTGCCCGTGTTCGCACAAGAGATCAGGCACATGCTGAATGGGATAATTATGCCATACAGGATGATGTTATTGAGTTTATGAAACCTTTCCGTGATTCAATTTGGCATAGTAACAATCCTGCTTATACCATTAAGTCGGGATTTGCCATGCCGGGAATGGATAACCGGGGCTGTGCAGGCTGGGGACGTGGACACTTCTATTATATCCCTCGTAACAATGGAGAAACTTATCAAAGTATGTGGAAGTTCTGTATGGCAGAGAAGGACAGCCTGGACATGATGTTTATCGCTTCGTGGAGTGACTATACCGAAGGACACGAAATAGAGCCGACCATTGAAAACGGTGACCGTGAACTACGTACGACTTTAAAGTATGCAGCGGAATTCAAAGACGAACAGGCGGACGAGCGTGGATTAACCTTACCTTTAATGCTTTTCCGGCTGCGAAAAGAAGCCCGTTTCCTGGAAAAGACGAAGATGGACGTATCCGCTTGTCAACGTTCGCTCGATAAGGCGGCATTGTTGATTAGCCAGGGACGTTATCCGGTGGCGATAGGCTTGTTGTCACAAATAGAAAATGATGTCAAGACAGCAAAATCCGCTTTGGCGGTTGAGATGATGCGTTTGCGTGAGTCGGACATGAAGATTCAGGGAAAGCGAAAATCCGGTGGTTACAATGCCGAAGAAACTCTCTCTATCTCTTTGCCCAAAGAGCTGGTTTCCAAATTACAAATGAATAACTATGTAGGGTATCTCTATTTTGAATACCTGGACAAGGGAAATGAATCTCTTTTTATACGTTCATCTACACAGCGCGAACCGAAAGAGCCGTTTAAAATTGTATCCCGGATACGTACCGACAATACAGGTGAATGGAAAAGCGCAAAAGTAGAATTGTATAAGGATAATATCATGAATGGATTCAATATGCCTACTTTCTATTTAAAAGGAAATGTCGTAGTTCGTAATTTGTCATTGGGTTATACGATCTACTCAGTCAAATAAATGCATGGATGAAGAGTTTTAATTGGTTATTAGTTTTATCTGTACTATCCTGCATCGGATGTTCCTCTCCGGTTCATGAAGACGGTAGGGGATGTGCTTTCGTATCTGACAGTATTCAATATCGGGTCGAGTTTATGTCGGCGGGGTGCGTGCGGATTCTGTCTTTTCCCGAAGGTGATACGCTGGTAACAAAAAGATTGGTGGGTGATTCGGAAAAGCCGGCTTTCAAAGATTATAAATGGGAAGATACGGGACAGAAGCTGCTCTTTCGCACCCGTGAACTTTCCGTAGTTTTTGATAAGGCAGATGCGGCTTTCATTTTTCAGGAAACATCCACAGGTAAGTTATTACTAAAAGAGAAAGGGGATAGAAAGGCACGGAACTTCAAACGTTCGGTTGCCGGAGGTGAACAATGTCTCGAAGTCACTCAACGCTTTGTTCCTACCGAGGATGAGGCCATTTACGGACTGGGACAGTATCAGAATGGAATCATGAACTATCGGGGGAAATCTGTACTTCTGTTACAGGCCAATATGGATATTGTCAATCCGTTCCTTATTTCGACCAACGGATACGGTGTCTTATGGGATAATTATTCTTCTACGAAGTTTGAAGATACGAAGGAGGGCTACTCATTTACTTCCGAAGTAGGTGATGCCTCCGACTATTATTTTGTCTATGGTAAGAATATGGACGAAGTCGTTGCCGGTTATCGGGAATTGACGGGGGACGTGCCGATGTTTGGAAAATGGGTGTATGGCTTCTGGCAGTCCAAAGAACGTTATAAGTCGTTCGATGAATTGAAGGCAGTCGTTAAAGAATACCGTAAACGGGGAATTCCGTTGGATAACATTGTGCAGGACTGGGAATATTGGGGAGACAAACCTCATTGGAACAGCCTGACCTTCCATCCGGCAAACTTTAATCATCCCCGTCAGGTTATTGATGAACTGCATCAACAGGACCATGTTCATTTTATGCTTTCCGTATGGCCCGGATTCGGACCGGAAACGGCTGTCTATCAGTCTTTGGATTCTATCGGTGCATTGTTTAGTGAACCTACATGGGCAGGTTATAAGGTTTTTGATGCCTACAATCCTGTCGCGAGGGATATTTTCTGGCAATACCTCAAGAAAGGACTCTATGATATGGGTGTGGATGCCTGGTGGATGGATGCAACGGAACCATCTTTCCGGGATGGATTCACACAGTTGAAGCAGGAAGAAAGGACCAAATCAGCTGGTAATACTTATCTGGGTAGCTTCCACCGTTATCTGAACACTTATTCTTTAGAAATGCTAAAGGACTTCTATCAACGCCTGCGCACCGAGAGCGATCAGAAGCGTATATTTATCCTAACTCGTTCCGCCTTTGCCTCGCAACAGCATTATGGTACAGCCGTATGGTCGGGTGACGTTTCGGCTTCATGGGAGAATATGCACAAACAACTGGTTGCCGGCTTAAACTTGTCTATGTCCGGTATTCCGTATTGGACTTCCGATACGGGAGGATTCTTTGTCACAGAACGGGATGCAAAATATCCCGACGGACTGAAAAGTAATGATTATAAAGAGTTATATTCCCGTTGGTTCCAGTTTAGCGCATTTACTCCTATCTTCCGTGCTCACGGTACGAATGTGCCGCGTGAAATTTGGCAATTCGGTGAAGAGGGGACATTATCTTATGATAATCAAGTGAAGTATATCCATCTGCGTTACCGTCTGTTGCCATACATTTACTCAATGTCCCATCAGGTAACCGCCAATAATTATACCATGTTGAGAGGTTTGGCAATGGATTTCACAACAGATACCCGGACATTTGATATTGATAATGCCTATATGTTCGGTACTTCCTTATTGGTGCGTCCGGTATTTCATCCGCAATCGGAAGAAAAGAACATCTGTATTTATCTGCCGGAACATAGCGGTAAATATTGGTATGACTTCTGGACCGGAGAAGCTTTTGAAGGAGGAAGAGAACAAATGCAGACAAATATCCTCGACATACTTCCGCTCTATGTGAAGGCTGGTTCTATCTTGCCTTTGGCAGAAGTGAAACAATATGCGATGGAATATCCCGATCGTGAACTGGAATTGCGTATCTATGGAGGAGCGGATGCTGCTTTTTTATGGTATGAGGATGAAGGTGATTCCTACCGCTATGAAGAGGGTGTATGTTCGAAAGTGCCGATGCAATGGAAAGATTCGGAACGGACATTGACTATTGGACTGCGTGAGGGAACTTATCCCGGTATGCCGGAACAAATAAAAATGCATGTGAAATTATATCTGCCTGAAGGTGCAGGTCTTGATAGCAAAGAGTGCGTCTACACAGGTAGAGAAGTAAAAATAAAGTTTTAATTATAAGTATATATCGATTATGAAGAAGTTTCTCTATATTTTTATTCTATTGTTTATTGTGGGATGGGCACAGGCGCAACAGCGTGTGGTATACACAATCAACGACGGATGGAAATTTACAAAAGGATCTCCGTTTGAAGCGCAGCTGGCCGGCTGTGACGACTCTTCTTGGGAGACGGTCAATATACCTCATACATGGAATAATAAAGATGCAGACGACGAAACTCCGGGATTTTATCGGGGACCGGCTTGGTACCGGAAACAATTGTTTGTAGATAAAAGCCAGGAGGGACGTCAGGCAGTGATCTATTTTGAAGGAGCCAATCAGGAAGTACGATTCTATCTGAACGGTCAGTTCGTGGGAGAACACAAAGGAGGGTATACCCGTTTCTGTTTTGACATCACTTCCCATTTGCGTTATGGACAGGAAAACCTGTTTGCCATTTATGTGAACAATGTCTATAACCCTAATATTCCTCCCTTATCTGCCGATTTTACTTTCTTTGGCGGTATCTACCGGGATGTCTATCTGCAGTTTATGAATCCGGTGCACATTGCAACGAATGATTATGCTTCGTCAGGAGTTTATATCCGTACACCCGAAGTGAACAACTCCGCAGCCTCGGTAGAAATTACTACATTACTGACGAATAATACACTTCAACCAGCAGAAATCAGGGTGGAAAATGTAATCTGCGATGCGGATGGTAAGGAAGTGAAAAAGACTCATGCGGAAATAAAGCTGGCATCCGGTGAAACAAAGACAGACATCTCTAAAAAGATAAAAATAGATTCGCCCCGTTTGTGGGATATAGACGATCCTTATCGGTATATGGTATATACGCGTATTCTCGATAAGAAAAAGGGTACTTTGCTGGATGAAGTGGTGAATCCGTTAGGCTTGCGCTGGTTTAAATTTGATTCGGAAAAGGGCTTTTTCCTGAATGGCAAAGGACGTAAACTAATCGGAACTGCCCGGCATCAGGATTATTTTCAGAAAGGAAATGCCTTGCGCGATGAGTTGCATGTACAAGATGTACTGTTGTTGAAAGAGATGGGAGGGAACTTCCTGCGTGTGTCACATTATCCCCAAGATCCTGTAATCATGGAAATGTGTGATAAACTGGGTATTGTGACTTCGGTTGAAATCCCCGTTGTCAATGCTGTTACGGAAACTGAAGAGTTTTTGCAGAACTCCGTTGAGATGGCTAAAGAAATGGTACGTCAGGATTTCAACCGTCCTTCTGTTATGATTTGGGGGTATATGAATGAGATTTTTCTGCGTCGCCCTTATACCGAAGGCAAGCAATTGGAAGATTACTACCGCTTTACTGAAAAAGTAGCCCGTACCTTGGAAGCGACCATCCGCGAGGAAGATCCTTCAAGATATACCATGATGGCTTATCATAATATGCCTCAATATTACGAAGACGCCCATCTGACCGAAATCCCGATGATTCAGGGATGGAACCTGTATCAGGGCTGGTATGAACCGGATATTAATGAGTTTCAACGTTTGCTTGATCGTGCTCATAAGGTATACAAAGGAAAAGTACTGATGGTTACGGAATATGGACCGGGAGTAGATCCGGGACTTCATTCCTACCAGCCGGAACGTTTCGACTTCTCACAGGAATATGGTTTGGTGTATCATAAACATTATCTCCGTGAAATGATGAAACGTCCGTTTATTGCCGGTTCCAGTCTGTGGAATCTGAATGATTTTTATTCCGAATCCCGTGTCGATGCTGTTCCTCATGTAAACAATAAAGGAGTTGTCGGATTAAACAGGGAGAAGAAGGATGTTTATTGGTTTTATAAGACAGCTTTGTCACGTCGTCCGATACTTGTTATAGGTAATCGGGAGTGGAAAAGCCGTGGGGGAGTGGTGAATACTGCACAGAAAGAATGTATTCAGTCTGTTCCTGTATTCTCCAATGCGGAAGAAGTAGAGCTGTTTGTGAACAATAAGAGTCTGGGAAAGAAAAAGGTGGAAGATAATTATGCTTTGTTCGATGTACCGTTCGTTAGTGGGGAGAATCTCCTGGAAGCGGTTGCTGTGGCTGGTGATAGCAAATTGCGGGATATGCTCCGGATTCAGTTCCAGTTGGTAGGCTCACAGTTGGAAGACGAAGCGATTCCATTTACGGAAATAAATGTAATGTTGGGTTCTCCGAGATATTTTGAAGACCGTACAGCAAATGTAGCATGGATTCCCGAGCAGGAGTATAAGCCCGGTAGCTGGGGATTTGTAGGCGGAACTTCTTATCGTCGTAAAACAGGATTCGGCAGTATGCTTGGTTCGGATATTGACATTCTGGGAACGGATATGAATCCAATCTTCCAGACTCAACGTGTTGGAATAAAATCTTTTAAAGCTGATGTACCGAATGGAGAATATTCCGTATATTTGTACTGGGCAGAATTGGAGTCGGACAAAGAGAGGGAAGCGTTGGTTTATAATCTGGGAGCTGACTCGGAACAGACGTTTGCCGGAAACCGTAGCTTCGGAATTTCAATGAATGGAACGACTGTTTTGGATGATTTCAACATAGCTTGTGATTACGGATATGCCCGTGCTGTTATCAAGAAGTTTGTAGTAACGGTGAAGGATGGAAAAGGATTGAGTGTTGACTTTCATAAAAAAGAAGGAGAACCTATTCTGAACGCTATCCGTATTTATAGAAACTATTAATCATAAACACTGTCAATATGCTTAGGTCTATTTATTTACTGTCTTTTCTCCTCCTGCAATCTTTATTTGCTTTTGCCGGGAATGTAAAGGAGAATGTTCCGTCTTCTTTTGACTTGTATGTATGCATCGGACAATCCAACATGGCGGGGCGTGCAACATTAACTCCGGAAGTCATGGATACCCTCCAAAATGTGTATCTATTGAATGATAAGGGGAATTTTGAACCGGCAGTAAATCCTCTCAATCGTTATTCTACAGTTCGGAAAGATTTGTCAATGCAGCGTTTGGGACCGGCTTACGGCTTTGCTAAAGAGATGGCCCGACAAACGAAACGTCCTGTCGGACTGGTAGTAAATGCGCGTGGAGGCTCATCCATCAACTCCTGGCTAAAAGGGAGTAAAGACGGATATTATGAAGAAGCTCTTTCCCGGGTTCGGATTGCAATGAAGCAGGGAGGTGTTTTGAAAGCAATCCTTTGGCATCAGGGAGAAGCCGATTGTTCGAATCCGGAAGCGTATAAACAGAAACTGATTTCTTTGGTGAAAGACTTGCGGGAAGATCTGGGCATGCCGAATCTACCGGTTATTGTAGGACAGATTTCTCAATGGAACTGGACAAAAAGAGAAGCAGGTACAGTCCCCTTTAATCAGATGATTAAAAAAGTTTCTTCATTTATTCCCCATTCTGATTGGGTATCATCGAAAGGATTGGGATGGTATAAAGATGAGAAGGACCCTCATTTTAATACGGAAGCACAACTGTTATTAGGAAAACGTTATGCGAAAAAGGTACTGAAGTTCTATAAACATCAATAGAATACCCTTTTTCGAGGAACATAAAAGCCGGCTGATTCATGAGGGATCAGCCGGCTTTTGTATGGTGAATAACTAAATACTGCCTTGTTGATAGAAAAGAAGTCTATATACTTAATCGTCTTATTATAAACGAATTAACCTGTTAATAACTTTGTTGATATCCTTGTTGATAACTGAAATTAGGTTGTGAATAAAACCAGTAAAGAAGAGTCGTCATAAAAAAGAAGAACCGCATTTCTGCGATTCTTCTTATCTTTAGTTGCGGAGATCCGACTCGAACGAATGACCTTTGGGTTATGAGCCCAACGAGCTACCAACTGCTCCACTCCGCGATGTTTAACGGGTGCAAAGGTACGGCTTTTTTTGAAACAAACAAATAATTTGCTGAATATTTTTATAAAAAAGTTATTTTGAGGCTATTTGAACTCTTAAGTAGAATATGAAAAAAGGTGGCTTTATCGTTGAATATTAGTTGCTTGTAGATATATATCACAATACCTAATATTATTTTTTAGGGATAGAAAAAACGACTTCTTATTTTTATTAGTAGATTAGAAAGCGTTTGCTTTCGATTATTGTTTTCTGTGGATAAAAAAAATAAGTTTTTAGTTAAAAACGTCACAGGTAAAAGATATTTTTGTAATTTTATCATCTAATAATATGAAGATAGCGTTAAGTGCCTATGGCTGATTGCTGTAAGTTAACATTATCTTCTGTTATCTGTAAATTTGTTAATAAGCTAATATCCGAATATATATTGAAATGGAATTTAATATAATCCATATAAGAATGAAAGTATCTCTTGCTTTTGTTTTAATGAATTTCTTTATTTTACATTGTTATTCGTTGTCAAGTGATAAGATGCAAGAGGCAGATAAAACTTTACAACGGCTTGATAGCTTTTTGGTAATCAGAGATTTTTATCAAAAACAAAAAGATGAACGGATAAATATTCTTCAAAATAAGTTGAAAGATAAAAAGTTATCTTTATCTGAAAACTATAGTTATTCTCATTTATTATTTGAAGAATATTCAACTTTTCAATATAAGCTAATGTATATGTACGCACAACGTCTTGTTTCATTAGCAAAACAAATGAATGATAAAAATAAAATAGTAGATTCTGAAATATGTGTTGCATATAGCCATTTGTGGGGAGGAGCCTTTAAAGATTCTTATGAGTATATTAATAGTGTCGATACGGTAGATACGTCAAAAGATACACAAGCAGATTATCTTCTATGTTTGTTAAACTTAGAATATGAATCTGGGCTTTATGTTAAGCCCTTACATTATTTGACCGATAATTATAAGCAGAAAATGTTTGAAATCGTTAATAAGATGGAAGCAATATTGTCTGCCTGTGATGATCGTTTGTTAGAAGCGAAACAAAAAGCTTACTATCTATCTAATGATTTTGACCGCTCATATCAGTTTTTGTCTGAACGTTTGAAAGGTGCTGAAGGAGTTTCTCGGTCTGTTTCTTCTCGATTAGGTGATTATGGTTTTTTGAATTTAGAGAAAGGAGATACGTTAACTGCATTTATTTATATGTCTCGAGCAGCTATAATAGACATAAAATTAGGTTCAAGGCAAATTCCTGCTTTGAGAAAATTGTCGGAGACAACCTATGCTTGTGGAAGCTTGGAGAGATCGTATCAGTATATCCAGTTGGCTATGAATAATGCTGTATTTTTTGATTCCAGATATCGTATGTATGAATCCAGTTCAGCGTTGTTGGACATTGATAGAGATTTATATGAGTTGACAAAAGATCAGAAGGATAAATTGAATATAGTAATAAGTTTAATTATTGCTTTTCTTTTAGCATTATTGGTTTCATTCTTTATTATTTGGAAGCAAAAGAAGAAATTAATGGTCTCTCAAAGAATTATTGAAGAACGGAATAAAAGTTTGCTAACAAGTAATGAACGGATTAAAGATATAAATAGAGCCTTGTTTGAGGCTAATTGCATCAAAGATGCTTATTTAGGAAAGATTCTGATGATGAATTCTTCATCTATAGTTAAAATTGAGAATTTGGCACAAATCGTGATCCGTAAGATTCGTGCTAAACAGTATGATGATATTATAAGCTTTATAAATAAGAATAATTATGTGAAAGTAAGGACAGAGATGTTGGAGCATTTTGATAGAATGTTTCTGAAACTTTTTCCAGACTTTATTGAGAAATTCAATACTCTGTTTGAAGAAAAAGATCAGGTTATCATTCAGGATGAGTTTACATTAACACCTGAATTAAGAATTTTTGCTTTGACAAGATTGGGAATTACGAAAAGCGATATTATAGCTGAAATCCTGGATTATTCATCAAGTACGGTCCGTAATTATAAAACGAAGATGAGGAACATTTCAATTGTAGACAACAAAGACTTTGATAGAAAAATAATGGAAATAGGACCTGAAACCGAGGATTAGAGTTCACTTTTCTTTGGTAAAATAGGGGAGAAATCTTTTTTTTACTGTACTTTTTATAAAAAAGGTGTTTCTTGTAAATTGTTGATATATAGATGTATATGAAATAAAGTCTGTATAGTCGCTGTATATTCTTATAATTGCCAATAATTAATAGTATATATTTGCGATATGAATAACACTGAAAAATCCAACAACAATGAAAAACCTATTTACATGGATTCTGCCTTGTGCATGTATTATACTTTTGGCTTTTGCTACTTGTTCTAATGATAATGTAGGAAGTGATGGAAATGGAGAAATAGCGGAACCACCTTTGGTTGCTCAACCTACTCCTATAAGTTTTTTGAAAACTAATGGTACTGTCTTGTGTAATGAGGCTGGTGATACTATTCAGCTTAAAGGAACAAATTTAGGTTCTTATATCTCTTTAGAACAATGGATGAGTCCTGTTGGGACTGGACACTTATCTCGGGATAAATGGAATCTGAAAGTCTCTTCCAGTGATGGAGCAAATCCGTCGCAAAATATTATAGATAATAAGAATAACACCTATTGGTCCCCCAGTCCTACTAGTACGTTGGAACAGGAGTGGATTACAATCGATTTTGGAGAAGAAGTAGTCTTTAATGTATTAAGATTTGATATCAGACGCCTGAATAATGATGCATCTTATGACCTTGGAGTATATAAATCAAATGATGGCAGTGGATGGGAACTAATTGGAAATTATAAAGGGCAGGTGAATAGTGATAATCTCCAAATAGGGATGGGAGACTTTTTCATGGCTAAATATCTCAAGATAAATGTTAAATCACAGGAATATAAAAACTGGAAGATTACGGAACTTAACTTGAGTATGAATGATGATTATCACATTCGTAAGGCATTAATTGATCGTTTTGGTGTAAAAGAGGCTGATAATTTATGGGATCATTACTGTAATAATTGGATAAAGGAAAGTGATTTGGAACTGATCCGGTCGATGGGGATGAATGTAGTACGCGTACCTTTTTTCTGGATGGAAATAATGGACGAGACTGGAAATATCAAAGATAACGCTTTCAGACACCTTGATTGGATTATAAAGGAATGCAATAAAAGGAATATTTATGTAATACTGGATTTTCATTGTTCACCGGGTGGGAATGATGGTTATGTAACGAGCGGAATGGCCGGATATAATAATTTGTGGCACAGTTCGGAATATCAGCAAATGACACTTAATATCTGGAGAGCTATTGCGGAACGTTATAGAGATGAACCGACCATAGCTTGTTATGATGCGCTGAATGAATCATGGAGTACTTCATCCGAAATGACACTTAATAATTTCTATAAGCAAATTTATTCCACTATCCGTTCGGTTGATAACAGACATGTTATCTGTTTTCAGGGATTCCCTTCATTTGAATTTGTTTCTTCACCGGTTCAGAATGGCTGGGAAAATGTAATGTATCAGGCTCATTATTATAATACAGATTATAAGAATGAAGCTTCGCAGGATGGTTTTGCGATACATGCACTTTCTGAAATGATTCGATATCAGCAGAGGTGGAATGTACCGATACTTGCTGGGGAATTTTCATTTTGGGAACATGAAAAAGTCTGGAAGAAGTTTCTTGTTGGTATGAACTCAATGCATGCTTCTTGGACAAACTGGTCTTATAAAAGTCGTGAATCAAATTCTTCCAGAGCGAACTTTGCCTTTTATACAGATCTTACGGTTGGTGATCCGGATATTCTTCTAAATAGTGCAGACGAGATCAAAAGTGTATGGAGCAAAATCACTTCCGGTAACTTTGTTAAAAACACTCCTTTTATCAATCTCATAAAAGGAGTTATAAATCGAGATTCGCAGATTAGTGCTACTCCTATATATATAAAACAGTGGGATGGAACATTTTTAAAACTTTCGGATAACGGTGAGTTGAGTTTCTCTGTAATAGATAGTAAGGATGCAAGTAAATTCTATATTGAAAAACAAGCTAAAGGAGGCATTGCGATAAAAGCACCTAATGGTAACTATTTATCTGTCGATAGAAATTCTAAGATAATATTTTGCTCACAGGCAGTACGTGGAGAATATGAATTATTTCATTGGATTGACCTGACTAATTCAGAGTTTGCTTTATGGGGATATCATGGTTTCGTTAGTTGTAATGGAGGAAATGCAAATCTAACGAGTGACAGAGATGCGATAGACGGTTGGGAGCGTTTTACCTGGACTGTGGCATCTAATTAAGATCACGATAGAGGCTGAATATGAAGTACAATACGAATAAAATTTGTATTGTTGCTTGTCTTGTACCTGTTTTCTAATACAAACTAATATTAAAATATAAACAATCCAGTACAATGAACATTGATAGCAGTTAGTCGTAACATTCTTTTGTTATAGCCGTATTTATGCTTATTATCGAATACAATAAAAGAGATAAAATTTTAATACTTTTACTTAAATAAAATAGTATGAAAAAAAACATTGCCAAGATTCTCTTAACACGTAAGAATCGAAACTGTGCGATCATTGTATCATTCTTTCTATTGATGATACAACCCGTATTCTCTCAAGAGAATATAAGACTTTCAGGAGTTGTTGTGGATGATGAGACAAAAGAAACTCTTATCGGAGTAACAATTCAGGAAGTAGGAACAAACAATTATACAACTACAGATACAGAGGGGAAATTTACCCTATATAATGTGAATGGCATGTCTGCAAGAATCAAGTTCACTTATGTAGGATATCAGGAATACATAGCCACTGTCCCGGCTAATAAAGTATTAAATATAAGGATGCTGACTGATAAGATGCAGTTAGATGAAGTTGTTGTGGTGGGATATGGAAGCCAAAAGAAGGAAAGTGTAGTAGGAGCTATTGCGACAATTAAACCTAGCGTTTTAGTTCAAAATACAACTCGTTCAATCACAAATGGACTGGCAGGTCAGGTGGCAGGTGTGATTGCTGTACAAAAAACAGGGGAGCCGGGGAGTGATACTTCTGAATTTTGGATTCGCGGCATTAATACTTTCGGCGCTAATTCTAATCCATTGGTTTTAGTTGACGGAATAGAGCGCGGGTTGAATGATATTAATCCTGAAGAAGTGGAGTCGTTCTCTATTTTGAAAGACGCTTCTGCTACTGCGGTGTACGGTGTACGTGGTGCAAACGGTGTTATACTGATCAAGACTAAAAAAGGAAAGATAGGTAAACCAAGAATCACTTTTAAAGCTAACTATGGCTTTTCTAACCCGACGCAACTTCCTGAGTTCGTTGATGGGGCAAAATATATGGATGTAATGAATGCGGCGGCTGTTCTTTCCGGACAAAGCCCTATGTATACACCTGAGGTCATTCAGCAGACAAAAGATGGAACCGATGTTGATCTCCGGCCAAATGTAGATTGGATGGGCTTGATTACAAAGTCGAATGTTCCTCAATCTCAATACTCTGTAGATATCAATGGAGGTTCGGAAAGGTTGCGTTATAGTTTGGTCTTAGGGTATTTCACGGAAGACGGAATGTTTATTACCGATAAAAGTACCGGATATAATTCTGAATCGAACTACAACCGTATAAATGTGAGAAGTAATATAGATTTGAATTTGACTCCATCCACCTTGGTCACTGTAAGCATCGGAGGTTATCGTAATAGTAAAAATGGTTCGGCTACTGCTACAAGTGACATTATGGATGCTATGTTTAAATCAACACCTATTTTGCATCCCGCAGTCTATTCTAACGGGCAACTCCCTCAATATGGAGATCGTAAAAACCCGTATGCACTAGTCACTCAGACGGGCTATTCAAAAACTTTAAGTACCACAGTACAAACGTTGATTTCTTTAAATCAAGATATGGGGGCTATTTGGAAACCATTGCAAGGTTTAAATGCAAAGCTCACTTATTCTTTTGATAATTATAACTGGAGTAGCCAGAGACGGGGGAGAACTCCGACCTATTATTGGGCTGATGGGCGAGACGCGGATGGTAACTTGGTGACGAACATGGTAGGATCAGAAGGAGAACAATTTTTAGGTTATGAAAAAACGGCAGGAGGTAACTATACGCAGTACATAGAACTTCAGGCCAACTATCATAGGACTTTTGGGAAACATACTGTCGATGGCCTGTTGCTTTTAAATCGCAGGGAGTATATAAATTCTGACGCAGGTGATCCTATTTCGGCTATTCCTTACCGAAACCAGGGCTTGGCAGGTCGTATTGGCTACGATTATGATGCCAGATACTTTGCGGAATTTAACTTTGGTTATAATGGATCCGAGAATTTCAAGAAAGGACAAAAATATGGTTTATTCCCTTCTGTTGCGTTAGGATGGTTGGTCACTAATGAGAAATTCATGCAAGGTGCGACTAATATTCTCTCAAAATTGAAGATCAGAGGCTCTTTGGGACTTGTTGGCAATGACCAAATCAACGGACGCCGATTTGGTTACTTGGCTACGATTGATGCAATCGGGGGATATAACTTCGGATATACGGAGAACTATTACAAAGGTGGTTATATCGAAGGAGATATGGCTGTTGACAACCTGACCTGGGAGAAATCATTAAAGGCTAATGTCGGACTTGAAATTGGCTTGTTTAATAGTATAAATATTCAGGCTGATATCTTTAAAGAATGGCGGAGTGATATATTCATGGAAAGAAAGACAATTTCCGAAACTGCTGGTTACAATAAGTATGCCTATGCTAATTATGGAAAAGTTGAAAACAGAGGTTTTGAAGTAAGCATGGATTATAATAAAGCTATAAATAAAGATTGGTTTGTTTCGGCAATGGGAAACTTTAGTTTCGCGCGTAATAAAGTGACAGAATATGACGAGCCGGCAGCACTGAAGGCTACTTCCCGTGCACAGACCGGACATTCGTTGAACCAACATTTTGGTCTGATTGCCGATGGTCTGTATACATATGATGATTTTAAAATAGCCAACGAAGAAACGCAGGAATTTGTATTAGCAGATGGTTTGCCAACTCCTAACTATGGTACTGTAAAACCGGGTGATATAAAATATCGTAACATAAATAATGATGATAAAATAGATGATGGCGATATTACAGCGATTGGTAAACCCTGGGTTCCGGAAATCGTATATGGATTCGGAGCAACGGTTCGTTACAAACTGATAGATTTTGGAGTATTCTTCCAAGGCACGGGTAATGTAACAAATATGCTCACCGGAGATTATCTGATGCCAGGCAGTGGTGGTGGGGCCGTAGGTAACATCTATTCAAATGTAGATGACAGATGGACACCGGAGAATCAGAGTAGCGATGTCTTCTGGCCTCGTTTGGCTACAACTCAGAGTTCTAATAACAGCCAGGTCTCTACATGGTGGATGAAGAAGTCTAACTACCTGCGTATGAAAAATATAGAAGTAGGATTTACTTTGCCTAAAAGTTGGCAAAAAGCTTGTCGTCTGGCAAATGCCCGTATCTACTATCGTGGTACGAATTTATTGACCTTTGCCGCATTTGACTTGTGGGATCCTGAACTAGGTTCAAGTGACGGTTTTACTTATCCGGCATCAAAAACGAATACTTTTGGCATTGAATTTACATTCTAACAATCAAAGATTATGAAAAAGCAGAATATACTATTAGTTGCATTATTTACAATATTACCACTTACATCGTGTGAGGATTATCTGGATAATACACCGGATAACATTGTAACTTTAGAAATGGTTTTTAATTCTAAGGATGATACAGAACAATGGCTTAATGGTATTTATCAATATGTTTGTGACCCGCTGTGGGGATGGGTGTATAATGACGGACATGGTGCGTTGTCTGATGATATGATTATTCCCACAGCTCAGGCAGAGTGGGGAGGTTGGGCAGTGAAGGCGCAGCAGGGTAACTGGACTGCACAGTCTGAATATGGAACAGATGTTTGGAGAGACACTTATAAGGCTGTTCGTCAGGTGAAGCTGTTGGAGGAAAATATAAAACCGCTACCGGGGTTATCAGAATCATTGATTGAGGATTATAAGAATCAGGCTAAATTTCTCATGCTTTATTATTATACCAGAGTGCTTGAGATGTATGGACCATGTCCTTTGGTTACAGAGCTTGTGCCCAGTGATGCACCTTACGATGAACTTATGATGGAGCGTACTCCGTATGACGATATCGTTTCGTATCTGGATCGTGAACTGTTGGAACTCGCTGATAAATTGCCGTTAGAAAGAAAAGATGATGATTATGGTAGGCCGACTCGGGGAGCTTGTCTGGCTGTTCGTGCTAAAATGTTGTTGTTCGCAGCCAGTAAGTTGTTTAATGGGTGCGATTACTACAAGGATGTAGCTAATCTGGATGGTACTAAGTTATTTCCACAACAGGAAGATCCGAATAAATGGAGAAAGGCCGCCGATGCATATAAACTGGTTATTAATTTGGCAGAGAATGAAAATCTGTATGAACTTTATAAAGAGTATAATGCAGATGGGAGCATTGATCCATTCTTGTCGTTAAATCATTTGTTTACTGCTGCTTCCAATGCCAATCCAGAAGTGATTTGGGGGCGTCCTAGTTCTTCAAGAGGGGACTGGATGAAAGCTACGGCGCCACGTGGTTGTGGGGGATATGGTTTTGCAGGTGCAACACAATCCATAGTGGATGAGTTTTATGATAAAAATGGCAAAACAATCGATGACTCTCAAGTTTATACTGAAAATGGTTTTTCAACAGAAAATGATATCAGAAAAACAAAGTATAGTCAAGCAGATGGATTAGGAACAGAAGGGTTGGTGACGCCTGCCGGAACATATAATATGTATGTAAATCGTGAACCGAGATTTTATAATACTATTTTGTATAATGGATGTTATTATCCTACAGAAGGAAGAGGTACTCGTTTTGAATACAATGGATGGGATGGTGGCCCCAGCTTGGATAGTCCGGTATGCGGATATCTAGTAAGAAAGCAATGCCATTGGGGAGCAAAGCCGAGAGAAGGAACAGTGCCTTATTATCAAGGGATTATTATTCGTCTGGCAGAAGTTTATTTAGGATATGTTGAAGCACTGAATGAATGTGACCCTACAAATTCAGATATTACAAAATATTTAAATTTAATTCATGAACGTGCCGGAATCCCTTCTGTGGAAAATACTTATCCTGAAATTGTAGGTAAAAAGGAATTGATGAGAGAATATATCCGTAAAGAACGCCGTATTGAGTTAGCATTTGAAAGGGACTGTCGCTACAATGATCTCCGACGTTGGATGATAGCCGAAGAGGAGTTTGACAAACCGATAACTGGCATGAACTTTTATGGTGGTGATTGGACGGATACAGGACAGTTTGCTTACTTTAAGCGTACAAATGCATACACCGGAAAGAAAATATTTATGAAAAAGGAATATTTGTGGCCAATCAATCAAAGCTATATTGATAATAATCCTAATCTGATACAAAATAAAGACTGGTAATAATAAGGCAAGGTTCGTAGGATTAGTAGACCATAATAGAACATCTAACTAATACTGACAACTTAATAATAGATTATGAAAAAATATATCTTAACATTATATTTTATATTCATAACAATAGTGTTATGTCTGGCCTCAACATCCAAGAATCCCCAATTAGGCAAGGTTTCTATTGAAAAAGTGGTAAAAGCTATGACTCTGGAAGAGAAAGTCATGTTGCTTGTTGGAGGAGAGTTGACTGGGGTAACGGGTAGTGAAGTTGGGGTCGGATATACTCAAACTTTGGTACCCGGAGCAGCGGGAACCACGTCTTCTATAGCACGTCTAGGTATTCCAGCTATAGTTTTGGTAGATGGACCGGCCGGAGTTCGTATTCAACCCACTCGTGACAATGATCCGCATACCTATTATTGTACAGCTTTTCCGATAGGAACCCATTTGGCTTCTACTTGGAATACAGAGTTGGTGGATGAAGTAGGACAAGCTATGGGAAATGAGGTGAAAGAATACGGTGCGGATGTTTTGTTAGCGCCTGCTTTGAATATACAGCGTAATTCTCTTTGCGGGCGTAATTTTGAATACTATTCGGAAGATCCGGTGTTGTCGGGTAAGATTGCGGCAGCAATGGTAAGAGGTGTACAAAGTAATGGCGTTGGTACTTCAATCAAACATTTTGCAGTGAACAACCAAGAAACAAATCGTATGGCAAATAATGTGCATGTTAGCCAAAGGGCACTTCGTGAAATCTATCTGAAAGGCTTTGAAATTGTTGTCAAAGAAGCTAAGCCGTGGACTGTCATGTCTTCTTATAATTATATTAATGGAGTCTATGCTTCTGAAAGTTATGAATTGCTGACAATGCTTCTTCGTGATGAATGGAGATTTAACGGACTTGTAATGACGGATTGGTTTGGAGGAGATGATGCGGTAGCACAGATGCGTGCAGGAAATGACTTATTGATGCCGGGACGCGAGCATCAGTATAGGGCTATAATGAAGGCTGTGCAAGAAGGCACTCTTGATGAAGAAGTCCTTGACATGAATGTAAAACGTCTCTTGGAACTGATTTTGTTGTCTCCTCGTTTCAAAAAATACAAGTTCTCAGATACTCCTGATTTAAAGGCTCATGCGGAAGTAACCCGGCAGGCAGCCTCGGAAGGGATGGTATTGCTTAAAAATAAAGGACACGCATTGCCATTTGCAAAAACGGTCAAAAGCGTAGCGGCTTTCGGTACAACTTCTTATGATTTTATAGCTGGCGGTACGGGAAGCGGTAATGTATACAAGGCTTATACAGTCTCTTTAGCTGATGGATTGAGAAACTGTGGTTATCAGTTGGACCAGGAAATAGCTTCTTTCTATGCAAAATATATAAAAGAAGAAAATGAGCGATTAGAGAAAGATACGCTTAATCCGTTGGCAGCATTCTTTAATCATCCTCGTATTGGGGAATGTGTACCTGATATAGCTTTTATAAAAGAAAGAGCAAAGCAGTCAGACGCTGCTATAATTACATTGGGGCGTAATTCAGGAGAGTTTATTGACAGAAGTGTTCCTGACGATTTTAAGTTGACAATTGAAGAAATGTCATTAATAGCCAATGTGTGCGATGCTTTTCATGCTGAAAACAAGAAAGTGGTTGTCATATTGAATGTCGGTGGCGTTTTGGAGACGGCTATGTGGAAAGAATTGCCCGACGCTATCTTGCTGTCATGGCAGGCTGGTCAGGAAGGTGGTAATGCAGTAGCTGACATTCTTTGTGGAAAAGTTAATCCTTCTGGTAAATTACCTATGACATTTCCGGTTAATTATATGGATGCTGCTTCGTCAGCAAACTTCCCTTATGATCATAAAGCCGATGTGCAGCAGATATTGGATGCGATAACTAATGGACGTGGAAAAAAGACAAAGCTTCGTAATGTGGATTATACCAATTATGAGGAAGATATTTTTGTCGGTTACCGTTATTTTGATACGTTTGGGAAAGACGTGTCCTATCCTTTCGGGTATGGTCTTTCTTATACGAAATTTGAGTATGGTATTCCTGAAGTAAAAGAAACTTCTAAGACTTTTGAAGTGACTTTTTCCGTCAGGAACACAGGTTCCGTGGCAGGAAAAGAGGTGGCTCAATTATACATCGTTGCTCCGAATTCCAATTTGATGAAACCGGCTAAAGAGCTGAAGGCATTCACGAAAACAAAATTATTGTTTCCAGGAGAAGCTCAAATACTGGCTATGAGCATTCCCAAAGAAGCGTTGGCATCTTTTGATTCAGATTTATCTGCATGGGTTGCGGAAGCAGGGCAGTATGAATTGTTGCTTGGCTCATCTTCCAGGGATATAAAGCAACGTTTGCAGGTAACTTTATCTCAGGTAATATCAGAGAAAGTAAATGATATTTTGAAACCGGAAGTCACCTTGCAGCTTCTTACTCCCTAAAATGTCCTAGTTTGAAATAATTAATCGACTCAATATATGAAAACAATGTTACTATTTGTTTCCCTATTTCTCCTGATTCAGGGAACTGGCGCGCAAGATGTTTATGAACAACAGCGTGAATCTTGGATGAAGAAAGCTGAAGCGTCAAAGCCACAGTTGAATAAGACAGTCTATCGTCCGCTTTATTTGGTTAAGTCCGTGTCTGATCCTACGGCATATCAAAACTGGAGAATGGAAAAGAGTGAGGAAATGGACGCTCTTTATAGTATATCATTCAAACAAAAAAAAGAATGTACTGTAGATTTTGGACGTCATATGACTGGATACTATAGTTTTAAATTGACTACCTTGAGCAGAACTCAAGATGCTCCGGTACGCATAAAATTCACTTTCGGAGAAGTTCCGGCAGAGCTGAATACTCCTTTTGATCCTTTCCCGGGTACATTAAGTAGAGCATGGTTACAGGATGAAGTAATGACTATCACTGAAATAGATAAGTACATAACTATTCCGCGTCGATTGGCAGGCAGATATGTCAAAATGGAATTGATGGGAGCTTCGAACGACTTTGATTTTGCTTTGACGGATATGTACTTTACTGCAACTACTTCTGTTTCTGATATAAAACTGAATTTACAAGAAACGGCATCTCGGGAAATACGCGATATAGATCGGATATCTGTAGAGACTCTAAAGGAATGTATGCAGACTGTATACGAGGATGGTCCTAAGCGAGATCAGCGTTTGTGGATTGGAGATTTATATCTTGAATCTATAGCCAATGCTTATTCATTCAAACAATTTGATTTAACCAAGCATTGTCTGTATCTTTTGGCTGGTTTATCAGCAGAAGATGGACGGTTACATGCGAATGTGTTTGAGAATCCCAAACCCCATCCGCAATTCGGTTCTTTCTGTCTGACCTACAGTCTGCTTTATAATGTGACATTGCTGGAATATCTAAAAGTAACGAATGACAGAGAGACAGCTATAGATTTATGGCCTGTTGTAAAGGTGCAGATAGTAGATGCCTTGAGTTATTTGAATGATGATTATATTTTTAATAAGTTGAAAAAGAACTCTTTTGTTTGGTTGTTTTTCGACTGGCGCGAAGGGTTGGATGACAATACTCCCATTCAAGGACTTTTACCATTTGCGTTAGAGCAGAGTTATGAATTGGCTAGGATGCTGGGTAAAGAAACAGAAGTCAAAGAGTGGCCGTCCATTGCAAAGAAGATGAAACAGGTAGCTAGAAAACAATTATATAAAGCAAAAGAAGGATACTTTGTAAGTGGAGCAGGCGAACAAATATCCGTTATGTCGCAAATCTGGATTATTCTGTCAGGGACTTTAGATGCCAAAGAGGGAAGAAAAGCTCTGAATACAGTCTTATCAATGGAAGATGCTGTAAGATTGGGTGCTCCGTATGCTTATCATTATTTGGTTGAAGCTATGATTAAGTGTGATATGAACGAGGAAGCTAAAAAACTGCTTATTGATTATTGGGGAGGAATGGTAGAGAAAGGTGCAGATACATTTTGGGAGGTTTATGATCTTAAAGATGATTATCTCTCACCTTATAATTTCTTTCCCATGAACAGCTACTGTCATGCATGGAGTTGCACTCCGGTCTATTTTATCCATAAATATCCGGATATTTTTCAGAAGTAATGGCAGATAAGGTAGAGAAAGGATGGATGTAAATGAATCAATGAAGTATATAGTTGACAAAGTAAGAATATAAATGAAAAAAAGTGTATTGATTGGCGGATTGTATTTTATGGGAATGGCTTGTGCGCTGTCTGCGCAAGGTAGGAAGGATATTCCTTTGTATAAAGATGCGAAAGTGCCTGTTGAAAAACGTATAGACGATTTGATTTTACGTATGACGTTGGAGGAGAAGATTTTACAATTAAACCAATATATATTAGGGCTGAATAATAATGCGAATAATGTAGGTGAGGCTGTGAAGGAGATTCCGGCAGAAATCGGTTCATTGATTTATTTTGATATAGACTTGAAGCTTCGTAATGAGATGCAGAAAAAGGCGGTAGAAGAATCTCGGCTGGGTATTCCGATAATTTTTGGATATGATGCCATACACGGATACCGTACTGTATATCCCATCCCACTGGGGCAAGCCTGTTCATGGAATCCGGAATTAGTTGAGAAAGCTTGTGCGGTGTCTGCACAAGAGGCTCGTATGTCAGGGGTCGACTGGACATTTGCTCCTATGATTGACGTAGCACGTGATCCTCGTTGGGGGCGTGTGGCCGAAGGTTATGGTGAAGATCCTTATACGAACGGGGTTTTTGCTGCTGCGTCCGTACGTGGTTATCAGGGAGATGATATGTCGGCGGAAGATAGAGTAGCAGCTTGTCTCAAACATTATGTCGGTTATGGAGCATCAGAAGCTGGTCGTGACTATGTATATACCGAGATTTCGCAACAAACTCTTTGGGACACCTATATGCTTCCTTATGAGATGGGAGTGAAAGCGGGGGCAGCTACTTTGATGAGCTCATTCAATGATATTAGTGGAGTACCTGGATCAGCCAACTATTATATCATGACGGAAATTTTGAAAGAACAATGGAAGCATGATGGATTTATCGTTTCAGATTGGGGGGCTATAGGCCAGTTGCAGAATCAGGGATTGGCGTCTACGAAGAAAGAAGCTGCCGAATATGCGTTTAATGCTGGTTTGGAGATGGATATGATGTCTCATGCCTACGACTCTTATCTCAAAGAATTACTGGGGGAAGGCAAAGTGACAATGGAGCAGGTTGATGAGGCTGTCCGTCGTGTTTTGCGTGTGAAGTTTTGTCTCGGTTTGTTTGAACGTCCTTATACTCCGTTTACAAATGAGAAGGAACGTTTTCTGCTGCCTCAAAGTTTAGCTGTCGCAACCCAGCTTGCGGAAGAATCAATGGTGTTGCTGAAGAACGAAAACCAAGTGTTGCCTATTGTAGATAAGAAGAAAATAGCTGTTGTAGGTCCGATGGCGAAAAATAGGCAGGATTTGTTGGGATCGTGGTATGGACACGGAAGGGATACGGAGGTAGAAACACTATATGACGGATTGGTTGTTGAATTTGCTGGAAGAGCAGAAGTACGTTATGCTATGGGGTGTGCTTTGGATGGTGATGACAGTACTGGTTTTAGAGCAGCCTTGGAGGTTGCACATTGGGCAGATATGGTAGTTCTCTGTTTGGGAGAAAGCCTGACTTGGAGTGGAGAGAATGCTTCTCGTTCCACAATTGCACTTCCGCAAATTCAGGAAAAATTGGCGAAAGAGTTGAAAAAAGCTGGTAAGCCTGTAGTATTGGTTTTGTCGAATGGACGCCCTCTGGAATTGAATCGCCTGGAACCGCTTTGTGACGCTATCCTTGAAATCTGGCAGCCAGGTATAAATGGCGCACGTCCGATGGCAGGCATACTGTCCGGACGTATCAATCCGTCAGGAAAACTAGCGATGACTTTTCCCTATGCAACAGGACAAATTCCTATTTATTATAATCGACGTAAGAGTGCGCGTTGGAATCAGGGATTCTATAAAGATATTACTAGTGAACCATTATATCCATTCGGACATGGTTTAAGTTATACAAAATTTAAATATGGTGTTCTCTTTCCTTCTGCCACTACTCTAAAACGTGGAGAAAAACTATCAGTGGAAGTTGCAGTTACTAATGTTGGCACACGTGATGGAGCTGAAACGATACATTGGTTTATTTCCGATCCTTATTGCTCTATCACTCGTCCAGTAAAAGAATTGAAATTCTTTGAAAAACAGTTGATTAGATGTGGCGAAACAGCACTTTTTCGCTTTGATATTGATCTGGAACGTGATTTGGGATTTATAGATAGAAATGGTAAACGATTTTTGGAAGCTGGGGAATACTATATTATTGTGAAGGATCAAAAAGTAAAAATTGAATTGATTAATTAGAGTTGATTTATTCTCTAAACTCTGTTAACTAGTTACTTAAAATTAAGAACTGTTTGTGAATTGTTAGCGACAAATCTTTGTAATTTTCTTGTATGGTCTAAAGAAAAGAATTACTTTTGCTCAAAATATTCAGCAATGTGCAATTTGTAACCTATGACCGTATCCAAGACAAAAGCCAAATTAGTAGATGTAGCCCGTCAGCTTTTTGCGAAGATGGGAGTAGAAAACACAACTATGAATGATATCGCTCTTGCTTCTAAAAAAGGTAGACGAACGCTCTATACTTATTTTAAAAGTAAGGATGAAATTTATTTGGCTGTTGTGGAATCGGAATTGGATATTCTGTCGGATATGATGAAGCGGGTGGCCGAGAAAAATATCTCACCGGACGAGAAATTGTTGGAGATGATATATACCCGGTTGGACGCGGTAAAAGAGGTGGTCTATCGAAACGGAACATTGCGTGCTTATTTCTTCCGTGATATATGGCGGGTGGAAAAAGTTCGCAAGAAGTTTGATGCAAAGGAAGTCCAGCTCTTTAAAGCCGTTCTTCTGGAAGGACAGGCAAAAGGAGTTTTCCATATTGACGATGTGGAGATGACTGCCGACTTGATACATTATTGTGTGAAAGGAATTGAAGTTCCTTATATTCGTGGCCATATAGGTGCACATCTGGATGAAGATACAAGAAATAGATATGTGTCCAACATTGTGTTTGGCGCACTGCATAGAACAGAAATTTAATTAAATAACTTTTAGTATGGGATTATTAGACGGAAAAACAGCCATTGTGACCGGTGCTGCTCGCGGTATTGGTAAGGCTATCGCTCTTAAGTTTGCTGCCGAAGGTGCAAACATCGCATTTACTGACCTTGTCATTGACGAAAATGCAGAAAATACAGCAAAGGAACTTGAAGCAATGGGCGTGAAAGCCAAAGGTTACGCTTCTAACGCGGCTAACTTTGAAGATACTGCAAAGGTCGTTGAAGAAATCCACAAGGACTTCGGACGGATCGATATATTGGTAAACAATGCCGGTATCACTCGTGACGGTTTGATGATGCGCATGAGCGAACAGCAATGGGATATGGTAATCAACGTGAACCTGAAGTCTGCATTTAACTTCATCCATGCTTGTACACCTATCATGATGCGTCAAAAAGCTGGTAGCATTATCAATATGGCCTCTGTTGTAGGTGTTCACGGAAATGCAGGACAGGCTAACTATGCTGCTTCCAAAGCAGGTATGATTGCATTGGCTAAGTCTATCGCACAAGAGTTGGGCTCTCGTGGCATCCGTGCCAACGCTATCGCTCCGGGATTCATCCTGACAGACATGACAGCTGCTCTTTCTGACGAAGTAAGAGCTGAATGGGCAAAGAAAATACCTTTGCGTCGTGGTGGTACTCCTGAAGATGTGGCAAACATCGCTACCTTCCTGGCTTCTGATATGTCATCTTATGTGTCAGGTCAGGTGATTCAGGTAGATGGTGGTATGAATATGTAATCGAACAGAATGACTGTTGTATACGAAGACAACCATATAATTGTAGTCAACAAGACCGCTTCCGAGATTGTCCAGGCAGACAAGACGGGGGATACACCGCTTTCGGAGACTGTGAAACAGTATCTGAAAGAGAAGTATCAGAAACCCGGAAATGTTTTCCTCGGTGTGACACACCGGTTGGACCGCCCCGTAAGCGGTCTTGTTATTTTTGCCAAAACGGGTAAGGCACTTACACGGCTCAACGAGATGTTTCGCACCAGTGAGGTGAAAAAGACTTATTGGGCGGTTGTGAAAAATGCTCCGCAAGAACCGGAAGGTGAACTGGTACATTTTCTTGTACGTAATGAAAAGCAGAATAAAAGTTATGCATACGACAAGGAAGTGCCAAACAGCAAGAAAGCGATCTTGCATTACCGGTTGATCGGTCATTCGGAGAATTACTATTTGCTCGAAGTCGATTTAAAAACCGGACGTCATCATCAGATTCGTTGTCAGCTGGCAAAAATGGGATGCCCTATCAAAGGGGATTTGAAATACGGTTCTCCACGCTCCAATCCGGATGGGAGCATTTGTCTGCATGCCCGGAGAGTACGGTTCACACATCCTGTCTCAAAAGAACTGATAGAGCTTGAAGCTCCTCTTCCCGAAGGGAATTTATGGAAAGGATTCGCCATAGATTAACACGAATTTCCACAGATTCATCTATTATGTTATTTAATAGACGGTATGTAGTTTATCTGTGGAAAATCGTGTAAATCTGTGGTCGGAACTTGCCAAAAGAGTAAACTTGCCTGCCATTTTTCTTGTAAACTCTAGCGACAGTTAGTTAATTCCTAAATAGGTAGTATATTTGCATCATTCGCTAACTATAATTTTCAATCATACCAAAGAAAAATACGAATGAAGGCATTTAAACTACTTGCACTTACTTCTTGTGTCTTGCTTGCAGCGGGAAATGGAGTAGCGCAACAGAACTATTCAAAAAGTGAAGGATTATTGCAGTACGTCGATCCGTATATCGGATCCGGTTATCATGGACACGTCTTTGTTGGGACGAGTGTTCCGTATGGAATGGTACAGCTGGGTCCTACCAATATCCATAAAGGTTGGGACTGGTGTTCGGGTTATCATTATTCCGATAGTATTTTAATCGGCTTTTCACATACCCATTTGAGCGGTACGGGTTGTACTGACTTATGTGATATTCTCATCATGCCATTGAATGAGATCCGTACCCCCAGAGGCAATCAGGATGATATACGCGATGGGTATGCTTCCAGATATTCTCATGCGAATGAAATCGCCCGTCCCGAATATTACTCTTTGCTTCTCGACCGTTACAACATCAAAGCCGAACTGACAGCTACAGATCGTGTAGGCTTCCATCGTTATACTTATCCCGAAGGAAAACCTGCTTCCATATTGATCGACTTACGTGAAGGAAACGGATCGAATGCTTACGACAGCTATATCCGTAAGGTAGATGATTATACGGTAGAGGGGTATCGTTATGTGAGAGGCTGGAGTCCTTCCCGCAAAGTTTATTTTGTGTTGAAAAGTGATAAGAAGATAGAGCAGTTTACTGCCTATGACGATAATGCCCCGCAACCTTGGGATCAACTGAAAGTGGCATCGGTGAAGAGTGTCCTGACTTTTGGTAACATGAAAGAAGTGAAGATAAAAGTCGCCCTTTCTTCTGTCAGCTGTGACAACGCAGCGATGAACCTGCAATCCGAACTTACTCACTGGGATTTTGATAAGGTGGTGGATATGAGTGCCGCCCGATGGAACAAGCAACTGGAGAAGATGACAATAGAAACTGATGATGAGGCTTCCAAACGAGTGTTCTATACCGCCCATTATCATACTATGATTGCCCCTACGCTTTTTTGCGATGTGAATGGAGAGTATAGAGGAATGAATGACATGATTTACACAGACCCGAAGAAAGCCAACTATACGACTCTTTCTTTATGGGATACCTACCGTGCATTAAATCCTTTGATGACTATTACTCAACCTGAAATGGTTGACCATGTAGTCAATTCGATGATTTCTATCTATCGTCAGCAGGACAAACTCCCTATCTGGCCTTTGATGAGTGGAGAGACCGATCAGATGCCGGGGTATAGCTCCGTGCCGGTGATTGCCGATGCATATCTGAAAGGATTTACCGGGTTCGATGCGGAAGAAGCATTGCAAGCAATGATAGCTACAGCTACTTATGAAAAGCAGAAAGGAGTACCTTATGTAGTCAAAAAAGGCTATATCCCTGCCGACAAAGTTCATGAAGCTACTTCCATAGCCATGGAGTATGCAGTGGACGATTGGGGAATTGCCGCTATGGCACGTAAGATGGGAAAGGCAGAAGATGCTGAAACATTCTCAAAGCGTGCTCATTATTACAAGAACTATTTTGATTCTTCTATCCATTTTATTCGTCCGAAACTGGAAGACGGTTCTTGGCGTACTCCTTACGATCCGGCACGTTCCATCCATACTGTTGGAGATTTCTGTGAAGGAAACGGATGGCAATATACTTTCTTTGCTCCACAAGACCCGTATGGGCTGATTGCCTTGTTTGGAGGTGACAAACCTTTTGCAACGAAGCTTGATGGTTTCTTTACCAACACCGACAGTATGGGCGAAGGAGCTTCGAGCGACATAACCGGATTGATCGGACAATATGCGCATGGAAACGAACCGAGCCATCATGTTGCTTATCTTTATGCGTATGCCGGTGAACAATGGAAAACGGCGGAAAAGGTTCGTTTTATCATGAGTGATTTTTACACAGACCAACCAGACGGCATCATCGGTAATGAGGATTGTGGCCAAATGTCTGCCTGGTATCTTCTTTCATCTATGGGACTCTATCAGGTGAACCCATCGGATGGTGTATTTGTTTTCGGTAGCCCCTGTTTTAAGAAAGTAGAAATGAAGGTACGTGGTGGTAACACTTTTACTGTAGAAGCACCAAATAACAGCAAAGAAAATATCTATATCCAGAAAGTGTATTTGAATGGCAAGCCTTATGATAAGAGTTATATCACTTATCAGGATATAATAAATGGCAGCACATTGAAGTTTGTAATGGGAAAAAAGCCTAATAAGAATTTTGGTAAGGCTCCGGCAAACAGACCAGTTGTTTTGAATAAGATAAATGGATAAAGATGGCTTACTTATAAAAGACAGCTAATTATTGAAAGGAGGAAGAAGCCTCCGACAATGAAAGAATAAAGCTGGTTCTCAATATTCAATTCAGTTTTCAATAGGTATTATAAGGCTTTCCGATTGTAGCATTTAATTCTGCTTCGGAAAGCTTTATTTTATACTAGAAACGGCTGAAAAGCAAATCCTTAACAAGAACTTACTGTTTTCAGCCGTTTTGGGGATATAGTTTTAAGAAATAAGTTAGTCCTGATTACATCTTTCCTTTAAAAAAGAATGTAATCAGGACTATTTTTATAACTATGGCAGCGGATCAGCCTTTGCCGGCCGTTTCGGATCATAAACGGCTACTCCTACTTTAGAGTCAGCACAACCATAATACAAATACCATTTGTTTTTGAAGTAGACCATTCCTTCGATAAATACGGTTCCATCCACATATTGCCCACTCTTTTCAAAGCTGTCCATCGGGCGGAAGAACGGTTCGTCGAGACGGGTGATAAAGCGGGTAGGATCATTGGCGTCGAAGAGTGCTTGTCCGGCAGCATAGACATTGGCGGTATAGCGTTTGTCACCTTTTCCTGAATGGTTCTTACCATTATAAAGAAGGACGATTCCTTTCGGAGTGTAGATAGCTGGAGGCCCACATTCGGTGAGATGGCTGTCGAAGTAGCCGTCACGGGGAGAAAACAGCTTCTTTAGGGAGCCGTCAATGTTGACAATCGGTGTCCAGTGGATTAAGTCATCGGAAGTAGCTGCGAATACATGCTCTTCTCCCCAGTACATAAAGTATTTCCCGTTGATTTTCTTGATAACCTGCTTCCCTTTAACAACTTCGGTCAGGATAGAGCCGGACTTACAACCCAAGTTGAAGAACTTTCCATCAAATGCTTTGGCAAAAGCAGGACCGTGTTTTGTCCAGTCTTTTAGGTTGCGAGAGGTCGCTACTGCCAGGCGAGGCACATGGCGATTCCATTGGGTGTACATCATTACATATAATCCGTCATCGGTTACGGCAATTCGTGGGTCTTCGCAGCCGCCGGGCCATTCCAACTCTTTTTGTGAATCATTATCCGGATAGAATACAGGAGTCTTTTCCCGTTGGAAATGTGTGCCGTCGGTAGAAGTGGCATAACCGAGGCGGGAAGTCCGGTGTCCGATACCGACACCTGATTTATCCTCTGCACGGTATAACACGACAGTCTCACCATTGTAGAGTGTAGCAGCCGGATTGAATGTATCGTTCGATTCCCACGCAATAGAATCTTTGGTCAATGGACAGTAAAACTTGGTGTTTTCTATAGGAGATATTACCGGATTGACATTCTTTGGACGTTCAAAACCACCGAAAGCCCAATCGGGTAATTGGTTTTCTTTATGATTGGAAGACTGTCCGTAGGCAGTACAAGTCATTATGGTTGTAGTAAGTAGGAATAAAAAAGTTGATTTCATATTGTTCATATTATATGGGGCATTTATTTTTTAGGAGTCATATACTCTCTACATATAAATTGGAAAATAAATAAAATGCTGTCATCTGTCACCTGATTGGATATAAATGATTGATTATAAATATACTGCAGTGTGACAGCATGATGTGATGGCAAGGTGACGACAACTTTGCTGTCACCTTGTTGTGTCGAAAGTAAGGATTTTATTGCTTCTCTGCTATGTGGGTACTTATTTCTCTATCCGGAGCGATATTCAAGGATTATCAGACTATTACGGAAAAGAGAGTTTCAGTACTTGAAACTGTGGTTTCAAAGGCGTGAAACTAAAGTTCCTCAACCTTGAAACTACTTTGGAAGCGTAAGCTTCAAGGTTAGAAACAGTTATCTCATAAGCAGGAATACAATAAAAACATAATAGAAGACTATTGAATACTATTCAGTAAGTCTACCTTTCCTTCATTCACGAGTTTTAGGATTAGTTCTCCGAACAGCGTATTTTGCCATGCAAACCAGGAACGAGTAAAGTTTTTCGGGTCGTTCTTGTGGAAAGATTCATGCATGAACCCTGTTCCGGCATCCGTATCCATCAGCATTTTGATACAGGTCTTGATTTCTGCGTCGTTTTGACTGGTGAATGCTTTCATCATAATACTCATGGGCCAAATCATATCATATCCGATGTGCGGACCGCCAATTCCTTCGCCGGCAGTACCTTTGAAGAAGTAAGGATTATCTTCGCTCCATACAAACTTACGGGTATTCTGATAGATAGGATCGTTCGCTTTCACATCCCCAAGATAAGGCAGGGCAATGAGACTCGGCACATTGGCATCATCCATTAACAGTTGATTGCCAAAACCGTCCACTTCGAAAGCATAGATTTTGCCATATTTCGGATGATTGTAAACCGCATACTGTTTCAGGGCTGCTTCCACTTCGTTAGATAATGTAGTACATTCTTTAGCTAAATCAGGTTTCTTGTTGACCGTATTCAGAATTTCGGCAGCTTTGCGCAATGAAGTAACAGCAAAGAAGTTGGACGGAACGAGGAACTGGAAAGTTGTAGCATCATCCGAAGGACGGAAAGCAGAAGCAATCAGTCCGACCGGCTTTACAGGATTACCCCAGCCGTCGTTGGTCATTGTATCGAGTGCACGTTCCGTTTTGCGTTGGAAACGATAAGGACCTTTCGGATCTTCTTTTCGTTGCTGTTCCTTAAACGTTTTCAGAACCTTCGCGATGGCTGTAAGCCATTCGTCGGAGAATATACTGGCATCTCCCGTCGTCTTCCAGTAATGATAAGCAAGACGGATAGGATAACAGAGCGAGTCGATTTCCCATTTGCGTTCGTGCAGTTCGGGCTTCATGTCCGTAAGGTCGCTCATCCATTCGCCGCCTTCGGAATTCATGTTGAAAGCATTGGCATACGGGTCGATATTGATACACTTGAACTGACGTTTGATAACGCCGGCCAGCATCTTTTTCAGTTCCGCGTCTTTGTTGGCGAGTTGCACGTAAGGCCATACTTGTGCACCTGAATCGCGCAACCACATGGCGTGGATGTCGCCTGTATAAACAAACGTATCATCTTTACCGTCAAAATGAACAGTAGTATCCAGTGTGTTTGGGAAACAGTTTTCGAACATCCATGCCAAGCGGGCATTCGTCAGCAGTTGCTTGATATGCGCAATCTGTTGTTCCACAGCTTGCGAGACAAACAGACGTTTCGATGCTTCCGGACGGTTCGTCTGATAGTTGTTGATTTTGGTATTATCTTGTTGGATGACAAAATCACTGTTCGTTATAGCCTGCATATTGCTAGGACCAAAGAGTGCTATGGACAAACAAAAGGCTTTAGTTATATTCATGGTAATAGTCTTTTTTTGTTGATTAGTATTGGTTATGAAAGTGTTGCGGAGAAGAAGTGTTAAATCTCTGCAAAGAATTCAATAAGACAGGCATTGTCGAGCAGCCATTTATACTGCTCCTTGTTATGTCCCGACCAATCCCTGCCTAATAATCCGTTTTCATCCCGGTAGTTTTCCCAGGCGTGAAGCGCATTTTCCACCATCGCATCGACATACGTCGGATTCTTGTCAATCTTATACAGAGCTTTCAGTCCTCTGAATAAGATCACGTTAAACCAGGCCATGTCTTTATGCACTTTGACAGTCGGGTCTTTCTTATCGGCTTTTGTGCGGAAAAAGGCATCTGTTCCTGCGGCTGTTTGCTGTGCATCGCGCAAATACTGCTCATCTCCCGTTTCCTCATAGAGCAATACACCCGCCTGAATCATCTGTCCACTGTTGTAGGCGTACTTCTCTTTGGAAACTTTCCCTTTCAGGTTGATGTTATCCCAGTAAAGATGGTCGGTAGGGTTGCACAGATGCTTTTTCGTCCAGGCATACGTCTCTTTTGCTTTTTCGAGGTATTTGGCATCCTTCGTCAGCCGGTACAACTTGACACCGAGCACAGTAGACGGTGCATTGGAACAAGTATGCTTCGCTTCCTTCTGCTGTTCACACCAAAAAATACCACCCCCCATCTCGTCGCTCCATCCACTGTAGATATATTGATACAATGCAACGGCTTTTTCCAAAGATGCGGGCTTGTGAGTCAGTTGGTAATAATCGCAGTAATCCAGTGCAATCCAGATGTTATCGTCATAATAACGTCCGTGCTGCCCATACTTGGTGGGATATGACTGATAACAGGCCGGCAAGCGGCTGTTATCCCAATACTGTTCCATTCCCGGTAGAATTCTTTTCTCGAGAATCTTTTTGTACTTCTTGTTTCCGGTCACTTTGTATAAAGCCACACAACCCGACATCATCCCCGAATACGGCCATAGAAAAGAAGCCTTCAGCATTCCGTTCTGCTGCGTTCCGCCCGCCAGATAAGTAATTTTTTGGTCGGGATTGACAGGATACGTTTCTGTTAGTAGTCCGTCATTCGTCTGATAGAGATTCAATACATTAGATAGAATCGAGTCGGCAATAGAAAGATAACGGGTATTTCCCGGTGTCTTTCCCACTGCGGAAGTAAGGCAAAATAACATACAGGCTACAAAACATATATTTCTCATAGGAATATCGGGTTGTGTGGTGAAACTTTCAGGTTATAACTAGATACAAAGATTATTTCTGCTGACGCTGGTCAAATTCCAGTTCCACCTTTACGGGGAAATGGTCTGAAGGAGTACGCGCCTGATAAGTCTTGATGTCGATTTCTTCCGGGCAATCGTTCGCCTGCTTCTTTTCTCCCTTGCCTACGATGCTGCGGTAAGTATCCGTCAGCACACCATATCTTTTCACTAGGAAAGACGGAGAAACGAATACATGGTCGATACGGCTTTCCGTAAAGCTGTTCGGGTCGAAGTCGTTGAACGTTCCGTTGATAGCATAGCGGAAGCCGGCCTTCTCGTAAGAGTCGCACAACACCCCTTTGCTCACAAAAGCATCATAAGACTGGTGGGTCTGGTCGACGTTGAAGTCTCCCGTCAGGATGGCCGGAAGCTCTTTGCCTTTGCCAAGTTCTTTCATCTTGTCCTGTACGAGGAATGCACTTTCCACGCGTGCCTTCTTGCCGATATGGTCCATGTGCAGGTTGAAGAAAAGGAATTCGAAGCCGGTATCCTTACATTTGAAGTGTCCCCAACTGCAAATACGAGGCAACACGGCATCCCATCCTTTGCTCGGCACGTCGGGAGTTTCCGATAACCAGAAATCACCTTTCTCTATCACATCAAACTTGTCTGTGCGATAGAAAATAGCAGAATGTTCACCTTTCTCTTTGCCGTCGTCGCGGCCTACACCGATATAATCATAACCGGGTAATGCTTCTTTCATATCTTTCAGTTGATGAATAAAGCACTCCTGCGTGCCGAAAATATCGAAATCGTGGTATTGCACTATTTGGGCAATGACCGGGTAACGTTGTCCCCAACCGTTTCCGTTGATTGAATCGCCACCGTTGGCGTTTCTCAAATTGTAGGAGGCAACGGTGATAGAAGTAGGCTGATAGTTACTTTGGCAACCGCAAAAGACGATCGCAACAAGGGCAATTAGTAAAAGGTTTTTCAGTTTCATGTTTTTATAGTTTGTTTGGTAGATAATTCATTGATCTCCAAAAGTACAATATTTTATTCAAACGAAAGAGAGTAAGGTACATCTTTTTCTGTGGTTCCCCGTTGTTTATTGGGGACGGGGCTCATTTGAAATTGAATATTAGCACCTTTAATCAGCTGGTCATGTGTAAGGAAATTACGGGTTTGTGATTTCCCGTTTACTTTCATTTCCTTGATGTAGCGGTTGTCAAGCTGGTTGTTATCTGCCTTGATCGTGATGGTCTTTCCGTTCTCCAAATGTAACTTCGCTGATTTGAAGAGCGGGGTTCCTATGATATATTCATCCGTTCCCGGGCAAACCGGATAGAAACCGAGTGCGGAGAATACATACCAGGCGGAAGTCTGTCCGTTGTCTTCGTCACCGCAATAACCGTCGGGACCGGCGGTATATAGTTTGTTCATAATCTCACGTATCCAGTATTGAGCTTTCCAGGGTTCGCTTGAATAATTGTAGAGATATACCATGTGCTGAATAGGCTGGTTGCCATGCGCATATTGCCCCATGTTCATTACTTGCATTTCACGCATTTCGTGAATCATGCTGCGGCTTTCCATTCCCAGTTTACCCGGGATGACAAAAACAGAATCCATCATCGCGTTGAATTCTTTCTTGCCTCCCATCAGGTTGATAAGTCCTTGCGGGTCGTGGAATACGCAGAAGCTCCAGTGCCAGCTATTCCCTTCGCAAAATTCACCGCTCCAGTCCACTGCATCGAAATTCGGATTGAATACGCCTTTGTTATCTTTGCCAACCATCAGTTTGCGTTCCGGGTGATAGACATTTTTGTAGTTCAGCGCGTGTTTCTTATAAATGTCGATTTCGCTCTCCGGTTTACCAAGTTTCTTACCTAATGTATAAATTGCCCAGTCGTTGTAAGCATACTCCAATGTACGTGCAACGTTTTGTCCTATGCCGATATTGTTGGCAACATATCCCAGTTGGTTGTAAGATTCGTAACCGAGACGACCTGAAGCAGTCCCGCGAAGATGTGCATTTGCTCCATGTTTCAATGCTTCCCAAAGAGTTTCGATATCATATCCGCGCAATCCTTTGATGTAAGCGTCGGCCACTACGGAAGCCGAGTTGTTGCCTACCATACAATCCCGATGTCCCGGGCTGGCCCATTCCGGCAGGAAACCGCTTTCCTTGTAAGTATTCACTAGTCCCTCCTGCATCTTTTGATTCATTGACGGATACATCAGGTTGAGGAAAGGGAACAAGCAACGGAACGTGTCCCAGAATCCGGTGTCGGTAAACATATAACCGGGACGCACTTCGCCGTTGTAGGGGCTGTAATGCATGACTTGTCCCTTAGCATCTATCTCGTAGAAACTGCGTGGAAAAAGCATGGAACGATATAAACAGGAATAGAAGGTGCGTAAATTATCGATATTATCGTCTTCTATCTCTATTTTACTCATTTCACGGTTCCAGATCTCTCTTCCGTTCGCTACCAGTTGGTCGAAACTGTTTTTGCCAAGCTCTTTGAGATTCAACTCCGCCTGTTCGGGGCTGATAAAGGAGGAAGCAACACGTGCGTGTACGATTTCTCCCTTTTTCGTGGCGAATCCGATCACGGCACCTGTGTGGTTTCCTTTTGCTTCTGTTTCATTCGGAAGAATGTTGTTTTCGAAAACTGTGGAAACGAATGTGAATGGTTTGTCGAATTGAATCACGAAATAGTTTTTGAAGTTTTCCGGCACACCGCCGCTATTCTTGGTTGAATAGCCGATAATCTTGTTTTCTTCCGGAATCACTTTCACATAAGAACCTTTGTCGAAAGCGTCTACAATCACGTAGGCATTCTTTGTCTCCGGATACGTGAAACGGAACATGACGGCACGCTCCGTAGGAGCAAGCTCGGTTGTTACATCATGGTCGGCAAGGTATACCTTATAATAATAAGGTTTGGCAACTTCCGCTTTGTGAGAGAACCAACTGGCACGTCGGTCTTGATCGAATACCAGTCCGCCGGTGATAGGCATGATGGCAAACTGCCCGTAGTCGTTCATCCAGGGACTGGGCTGATGTGTTTGTTTGAATCCCCGGATTTTGTCGGCATCATACGTGTACGCCCAACCGTCTCCCATTTTACCGGTCTGCGGTGTCCAGAAATTCATTCCCCACGGCAATGCCGTAGCCGGATACGTGTTTCCGGTAGACAGTTCAAACTTGGATTGAGTGCCTACCAGTGTGCTGACATAGTCTACCGGATTCTTAACGGCAGAAGATTGCAGGCTGTACAACACGGCACCTCCAAGAAATAGCAAGTGTTTAAATGAAAAATGTGTTTTCATGAACAAATGAATTTATAGATTTGAAAATAATTTCTACGACGAAAATAGGGAGAAAAGGAATGTGCTTCTAGTAATAGAGGGGCTAAATCGCCTCTTGTCGCTGAAATTAACTACTCTGGCACGGAGCTTTACTTATATTCCGGCCAAAAAAAAGCTCGGAATGTTTTTTTGTTTACCTTTGTCATATAGCAAATCTAAGAATAATACACTATGGGAAAACAGTCGGTTTTTATTTTATTCTTTTTTCTTAATCTGTTGATACATAACGCTTATGCTTATAATTTGAAGCAAGTTGCAGATAAAGAGTATATGTCTAATAGTTCGATTACATCTCTGTGCCAGGATGAGCGTGGATTGATGTGGATCGGGACCTGCGACGGACTGAATATTTATGATGGACAGGAGATTGAGGAATTTAAGACTCGTGACAAGGAGGATTACTTATCTGGTAATCTGATTGACAATATTGTGTATACGGGTGAAGATATTTACTGGATTCAAACCTACTATGGGTTGAACCGTTTGAACCGGAAAACCAATACAATCACTCACTATAATGAATTTCAGAAACTCTTCTTTATGAATAAGGATAGTCATGGCAATCTGTTCATTATCCAGGATAGTAACTGCATCTATTATTATCATAAAAAAGAAGGAGTCTTCAAGAAAATCAATATCACGGGAATCCCGATTTCCGATATCGTAAACTTCTTTATCGACGGTAACAACCGGATGTGGGTAGTCATGAAAGGATACAACCGTTGTTATGACATACAGCAGGAAGCCGCATCGGGAGATATCACCCTGTTACCCCAGAAAACAAACCTGATTTATCAGACTTCCTTGATTTATTGTTTCAATGACGAGCAATCTCTTTATTACATAGACAAGGAATTTAATTTCTATGCTTTCCATATTCCGACCCTGAAGAATGAATTTATTGCCAATCTGGGTAAGGAAATACAGGAACGTGGCAAAATTTCGTCCATCGTTCATTATCATAACAGCTATTTTGTGGGCTTTTTGATGGATGGTATTCTCCTGTTGGAGAAACAGAAGGAGACGGATCATTACCAAATTCAGTCGTTACCTATCAACAGCGGTGTATTCTGTCTCAAGAAAGACCGTTTTCAGGATGTTGTTTGGATTGGTACCGACGGGCAGGGTGTTTATCTTTATTCGAACCCGCTTTATTCTATCAAATCAATGGTGCTTAGCAATTATACCGAGAAGATAGAACGCCCCGTGCGTGCCATCTATCTTGATGATGAACGTACTTTCTGGGTGGGAACCAAAGGAAACGGAATTCTTAAAATCTATGATTACGAATTCGATAAAAACATCTCCGACTGTCGGGCGGAGGTGTTGACTACCTCTAATAGTGCTTTGAGTAGTAATGCCGTTTATTGTTTTGCCAAGAGCCACCGGAATTTGCTTTGGATAGGAGACGAAGAAGGATTAACTTATTATTCATATCGGGAAAAACGTATCAAGAGTATACCAATACGGATCGGTAACGAAGATTTCAAATACATCCATGACATTTACGAAACAGCAGATTCCGAACTGTGGCTGGCGAGTGTCGGCATGGGAGTGGTGAAAGCTCGTATTGCCGGAACACCGGACAATCCGGTGATTGTGGATGCGCAACGTTACATCATCAATGACGGCGAACTGGGATCGAACTATTTCTTTACTATTTATGCGGAGAATGAAGCCAATCTGTTGTTTGGCAACAAAGGATATGGGGTATTCCGCTATAACGAAACGACGAATGGCTTGGAACCGGTGTCTACTCACAAATACGAAAACATGACCCTGAATAATATTCTCGCTATCAGTAAAGACAGCAGCAATAACTATCTTTTTGGAACGAGCTACGGATTGATAAAGTACACATCGGAAACCTCTTATCAGCTCTTCAATGCCAAGAATGGTTTCCTGAATAATACCATTCATGCAATTCTTAGAAACTCGTCCGACGACTTCTGGTTGAGCACCAATCTTGGATTAATCAATTTCGATACGAAAAGGAATGTCTTTCGTTCATACGGTTTTGGAGATGGTTTAAAGGTGGTAGAGTTTAGTGACGGTGCCGCTTTTCGGGATTCCCGGACTGGTACTCTGTTCTTTGGCGGAATTAATGGAGTCGTGGCTATCCGGGCGGATGGCCGTCCGGAGCAGCTTTATATGCCTCCTGTTTATTTTGATAAGCTGTCTATCTTCGGTGAACAATACAATCTGGGCGAATTCCTCACCCGGAAGAAAGAAACTGAAGTCTTGAATTTGCAGTATGACCAGAATTTCTTTTCTGTTTCATTTGCCTCTGTGGATTATCTGAATGGTAATAACTGTACCTATTTTTATAAACTGAAAGGATTGAGTGACCAATGGGTAAACAATGGTTCGGAAAGCGGAGTCTCTTTTACGAATATGGCTCCCGGCGAATATACCTTACTGGTGAAATATTACAATAGTGTTTTTGATAAAGAGAGTGATGTCTATTCCCTGGTCATTCGTATAGGCGATCCGTGGTATGCTTCCTGGTGGGCTTATTTGATTTATGCCTTCTGTCTGCTTTTACTGGCAGCCTTATTGATACGTTCCTTTATCCTGCGCTCCAAACGTAAAAAGCAGGAATTGCTGAACGAGATAGAGAAACGCCATCAAAAGAATGTCTTTGAGTCCAAACTTCGTTTCTTTACCAATATCGCACATGAATTTTGTACTCCGCTGACTTTGATTTATGGTCCTTGCGGACGAATCCTTTCATCGAAAGGACTTAGTAAATTTGTCGTAGACTACGTACAGATGATTCAGACGAATGCGGAGCGTCTCAACAACCTGATTCATGAATTGATCGAATTCCGTCGGATTGAAACGGGAAACAGGGAAGTACGGATTGAGTCATTGAATGTGTCTTCCATTGTGAAAGGAATAACCAAAACGTTTGTCGAGATGGCTAAATCCAGAAACATCACTTTCTTGAGCAAGATACCCGAGCAGGTGATGTGGAACTCGGACAAAGGATTCCTGAATACGATTATTATTAATCTGATTTCTAATGCCTTTAAATATACTCCCGACGGACAAAGTATCAAGATTGAAGTGGATACGAGCGGGGAAAACATGCTGACGCTTCGTGTAGCGAATGAAGGAAGTACCATCAAGGAAAAGGATTTTCAGTATATTTTTAACCGGTATGCCATTTTGGATAATTTCGAGAATCAGGATGAAAAGAACTTTTCACGGAACGGCCTGGGACTAGCCATCTCTTATAATATGGCAAAGTTGCTGAATGGTACGTTAAAAGTGGAAAATACTCCTGACGGATGGGTGATGTTTACACTAACCTTGCCGGTCGTGAAACTGACTACCGGAGTGTTGGAAACCAAGCGGCTCACAGCGGAATACATCCCTAAGATAGATACTCAATCGATACTGAAACTTCCCCAGTATGAGTTTGATAAGATGCGTCCTACGCTTTTGGTTGTCGATGATGAAATCGAAATGTTATGGTTTATTGGAGAAATCTTCTCGGCTGACTTCAATGTGGTAACCTTGCAAGATCCCGAACGGCTGGATCAGGTGATGAATGAGGTTTATCCGAATGTGATAATCTGTGATGTCATGATGCCGGGAATGGGGGGCATTGAACTGACCAGGCGGATCAAATCGGTGAAAGAGACGGCGCATATTCCTATTATTGTGGTTTCTGGACGACACGAGATGGAACAACAGATGGAAGCCCTTTCTGCCGGTGCGGAAATGTATATCACAAAACCGTTTAGTGCGGAGTATCTTCGTATCTCTGTCTGTCAGGTGATAGAACGGAAAGAGGTGTTGAAAAATTATTTCAGTTCGCCGATCAGTTCTTTTGAAAAGTCGGACGGGAAGTTGACGCATAAAGAGTCGAAGAAGTTCCTTCAGTCGGTTTTGAAGATTATCAATGATAATATAACGAACAAAGATTTGACTCCGCGTTATATCGCCGATCGACTGGCAATCAGTCCCCGGAGTCTTTATCGGAAGATGGAAGAGATAGGAGAGGATAGCCCGACCGATCTGATTAAGGAATGTCGTTTGCACATAGCGAAAGATTTATTGCTGACCACTAAAAAGACGATTGATGAAATTGTATTCGATTCGGGATTCTCGAACAAAGTTACTTTCTTTAAGGTGTTCCGTGAAAAGTATGAGTGCACGCCAAAAGAGTTTCGGATGAAACATTTGGAAGAGGTTCAGCAGTAGCCTGTGGCGGGAATTTTTAAAGAAAAAGAAGAAGTAAATATCCGTGTTAATATAGTAAATATCCGTGCCAAAAGGTAAAAAAAGGCAGTTAATTTTCTTTTGGTAGAGTTTAGTGATTTTATCTTTGTCTCATCGAAGTTATTAAGTAGATAAACTTGAAAAGTATTAATTTATTAATCTTTAATCTAATGAAAAGGAAACTTAGTTTTTTATTTCTTTCAGCATTGACCATTCCATTTTTTATGGTATCGTGCAGTGATGATAAAGAAGAACAGGAAGTGAAACCGGCAACAGATCTGGTTGTCGATAATAATTCGGTGACACTACTACAAGGAGACGAAATTACGGTGAGTATCACCTCCGGTAATGGAGATTATTATGTGAAGCCATTTGATGAAAATGTGGCGACGGCTACAATCAATGGTAATAAGGTGACTATTAAAGCTACCGAAAATAGCCAGTTGGAAGAAAATAACCGTACGGAAACCACTATATTAATAGTAGATGGACGTAAGAAAGTGGCTAGAGTGCTGGTTCGGGTAGCAAAACTCTGGGATTTGACGGTAGATGCACCGGAAGAAGGTTTTGACCTCTTTATCGGTGAAAAGAGACTGGTGAAGATTTTGACCGGTAACGGAGATTATCAGATTTCCATACCGGAAGGTGCTGATAAGTTTTTGGAAGTGGGTGAACTATCCGGACAGGTTATTCCGTTGACTGCCAAGTTCGAGACTGGAACCGATCCGGTAAATGTTACGATAACAGATAAGAAAGGTAAGACAATCACTATTCCTGTGGTAGTGAACATCGTGGATCTGACACTGAAAAGTAATGAAGCCACTTTTGCCGAACCGGATGCCGAATCTCAATATATCTCTATTGAGAGAGGTAATGGCGGATATAGTTTCACTTATCAGGTGGGAGACGGTGAGCCTACTACGGATGCAACGATTGTGGAAGCTACTGAAAAAGAGAACCTGATTACCTTGAAACCCAAAGCTAGAGGTGATGTGAAAGTGATTGTGACAGACCAGAAAGGTTCTGTGGAGGAGATTGCGGTGAAAGTGAATCCATATAACCTTAAACTGGAAAATGAAGCAACTTCTTTAATCATTGGTGGTTATGAGGCATCTACTGAAATAGCTATTACCAGAGGAAATGGTGATTATAAATTGGCACAACTCACGGATGATAATAAAACCTATTTGAAAACCGCTGAATTGATTACGGAAGACGGGGCTACCAGGTTAAAACTGACAGGAAAGAAGCTCGGGACTACCACACTGGAACTGTCTGATGCGGCAGGTCAGAAATTGACGTTACCAGTTTATGTGAATCCGGTATGTTATCGTATGGAATATGACGTATGCTTTAAAATTGATATTAAAAAGTATGCCGAATCATATTCAGAGGTGAAAAGTATGAATCAGCTTACTCTTGAGGTTGTGTTCTACCCGACTTATACTCGTTCTATGCAATCGTTTATAGGTTTGGAAAGTGTATTCCTGCTTCGTGCAGAAGCTAAGGATGTGAATCCGCGTTTTGAAATAGCCACTAAAATTAATGGTAAGAGTGATCCCCGTTTCCGTAGTCAGCAAACTATTTATTGCGATGATTCGGAAGGTGGACGTAAGACTCCGGGTAAATGGTATCATATAGCCATTGTATATGATGGAACGAAATCAAGTACTAAAGAGGCTTATAAAATGTATATAAACGGAGTGAGAGAAACGTTGACTCCTGCAGATAACTCTTATGAGGATTGTGCCCCTAATTCATCTCTCAATCTGACAGATGTAGGTGGAAATGATAAAGCACTGTTGATTGGGCGTTCCGGAGATTCATATCGGGTAGGATATTGCAAAGTTTATCAGGCACGGATGTGGAAGAGAGCGTTGGACGAAAGTGAAATTAAAGCGAATATGTGCAAAATCCTTAATGCAGAAGAACACTCTGACTTGATGGGATATTGGGTATTCTCGAAAGGTGTCGGGGGTACTACGGTTTTTGAAAATTGGGGAAATGGCGGCAACGGATTGGATGCGCAAGTTTGTTTGCAGAATATAAGCGAAAATAAACCTGCCTGGGGAGCGGAACTTCCTGCAACTTATAATGGAGATAAGAGCCGTTTTGAACCAATTGGATGTCCTCATTCATACTAAAACTAGGAATATAATAATATGAGAAACAATATGATAACAGAGAAATTAATCAAATTTGCCCTGCTGTTTTTTCTTATCGGACTGACGGCTTGTGACAATAAACTGAATCCGGGATTTGATCCGGATGATTATGAACCGATTGTTCCGCCTGAACCTGTTAGAACAATGGATGCAATGGCTAGTGGCGAGCGAGTAGTACTTTCGGGTGCTTCGTTGACGGATATTGCTCTGAAATGGACGCCTACCGAGAAACACGGAAATACAGTATATCGTTATGAAGTATTGATTGATACGATCGGGGGCGACTTTACCAAACCGGTAGAAACGATCTTTTCTGACAATAACGGTCTGGAATCACAGTTGACTTTAACCCATTATCAGGCAAACACAATAGGTAAACTGGCTAAATTCCGTTGCAATACCAACGGCACACTGCGTTGGAAGGTGCGTGCTTATTGCGGATTGGATCAGGCTCTTAGTAGTCTGGAAGGCTATTTCGTAATTTTTATGATGGACGGCATCGATGATATGCCTTCTGAAAACGAGCCGGTTTATATCACTGGCGTGGGTACGGAAGATGATGGTGATGAAGCGGAAGCACAACAAATGCTCCGTCAGAATGAAGGAATCTATCAGACTTTCACTCAATTGAAAGCCGACCAGCCATTTATATTTATGTCTACTGTAGAAGGTCGCAAATGCTATTATTATGTAGACGACAACGGAGTGTTGCGTGAGCGTAATGATGGTGAAGACTATACAGTTACGGTTCCTCAATCAGGCATCTACCGGATTACCATCAATATGGGTGAACAAACGATCAGTTACGATGAAATAGGAGCTGTATATCTTTATAACCATTCGGGTGGGTATAGACAGGATTTCAACTATCTGGGATATGGCAAATGGGGTGTGAAGAATTATACTGCCCGGAAACAAACGGAAAGTTGGGCAGGAAGCGGTGAAATCCGTCATAGCTTTAAGATGGAAATCAACGGAACAACCTACCGTTGGGGACATAAGGAGAAAGATAAAGGGCAACCGAATCTGACTACTGACAACAGCTATTATAATTTATATCAACTGGCATTGGGCACAGATCCATGGGATTACAGTTTCCGTTTCTGCGACGAATTACTGCAGTGGGGCGAAAAGCAGGGAAATGTCTATTATGCTACGGTGAAAACCGATGTAACCCTCTATTTCAATGCAGAGTTTGGAACGTACACCCACCGTTGGGTAGCTTCGGAAACGAATGAAGATTAAAACTGAATAATAATATGAAGAACTATATAGTATCATTATCAAAAAGAGCTTTGCTGTTAAGCGGTGCACTGGCAATATTTACAGCTTGTGACGACGGCGATCTGGGAGACATCTACAAAGGTAATTCATCCGGTGAATATGTGTCGGATGTGAACTGGACAGATGCAGCCGACAAAAGTACGGGAACTTATATCAAATATTTCTATGAGAATGCCAGCGGACGGGATACCTTTTGCGGAAGCATTTACTGGGAAAAACCGAATACACCGGAAACCGGAGAACCGGCAAGCACGGGCGGTAGCGGCGGATGGTCGCAGGGACATGCATTGGACATCGTGATCGATGCTTATATCCGTCACGCAAACAATCCCGAATATCAAGCTCATTTGTATGAAAACATCATGAAACCTTTCCTGCCGGCTTTTGATGACTGGAATGAACATTGCGGTTATGGTGGCAAAGACTTCTGGAATAACTTCTATGATGATATGGAATGGATGGCACTGTCTTGTCTGCGGGTCTATGAATTGACTGGCGATCAGGATTACTACAGTGCGTTGATGAAGATGTGGAACCATATCAAGGGAGCGAAGAATGACTATAAAGGGGTAGGAGGAATGGCATGGAAAACGGATGCGCCGGCTTCACGTATGTCTTGTTCCAATGGTCCCGGTTGCCTTCTGGCTATGAAATTGTATCAGCTTACCGTTAAGGAGGCTAAAGACGGCTGGGAAGAGCAGGCTGCTTATTACCTGAACTTCGCCAAAGAGGTATACAACTGGATGACGGCTTATCTGTGTGATATTTCCACCGGACAGGTATATGATAATCTTAGTATTAAAGATGACGGTACACCGGGAGATCCTGATAAAGTAGCCTTGTCTTATAATCAGGGAACATTTATGGCGGCTGCCCTGGAGCTGTACAACGCTACAGGTGAGGATGAATATCTTCGTAATGCGGTTGCTTTCGGCTCTTACCAAGTGAATAAGAAGATGGATTCCAACTATCCGGTATTCAGTGGTGAAGGAAATTCGGGAGATAATCTTTTATTCCGTGGAATATTTGTCCGTTACTTCCTGGATATGGTGAAACAGCCGACTAACAGCCTTTATCCGGAAAAGACCAAGAATAAGTTTATCGCTGCATTGCGCAGCTGTTCTGATGTGCTTTGGACGTTGGCTCATCCCGAAGGCTATTATGTGTGGGAGTACGACTGGGCAAAAGCACCGGCCTTCGGTAATCGCGACAACAGGGAAGATCGCCTGACAATCTCCTTGAATGCGGAAGTCCCGGGAGCAACAATGATTGAAATCCGTGCCCGTTATGAAGACTGGGTGCAAGGTAAAGCAACGGAAAAGGCCAACTGGGTCGGACCGGATTTCGGTAAGAAAGCAGAGGAATAAGATTGATTTATTACACATAGAAAATCGAAAAGAAAGATGATACATATAAAAAGAAATATTTGTCTGGTGGCTGTTTCTTGCACTCTTCTTGCAGGTATACCTTTGCAGGGTGTGGCGCAAACGGGAAGAACGGCAAAGGTGCAGGCCACACAAAGCAATAAAATAACAGTGTCGGGTACGGTATTGGACAAGACGACAAATGACCCGTTGATCGGTGTGTCTGTTGTCGTGAAAGGAGTAGCCAATGCAGGTACGATTACGGATATGGATGGTAAGTTTACATTGAAACTGCCTTATGCGGAAGCTCCGTTGGTGTTTTCTTACCTGGGTTACCAGCCGCAGGAAATTGTTCCCGGTGCAAAGAAGGAACTGACTGTCTTACTACAGGAAGATACGAAAGCCTTGCAGGAAGTGGTTGTGGTAGGTTATACCAAACAACGTAAAGAAACGATGATCGGTTCTGTTGCTACCATCACGACAAAAGATCTGACGCAAAGTCCTACTGCCAATATCAACAATGCACTTGCCGGACGTCTGCCGGGTTTGATTGTAAACCAGTATGCGGGTGGTGAACCGGGTGTGGATCAAAGTGAATTGTTTATCCGTGGTAAGGCAACTTACGGTAACCAGAGTGCCATTGTCATTGTCGATGGAATCGAACGTGACATGAGTTACCTCGCACCGGATGAAATTGAAACATTCACTATCCTGAAAGATGCTTCCGCCACTGCCGCTTATGGTATCCGTGGTGCAAATGGTGTAATCGTTATTACTACCAAACGTGGTAAGGCAGCGGAAAAGGCAACCGTGAACCTGAAAGCCTCTATCGGTATTAACCAGCCGATCGGTTTCCCCGAATATTTAGGTTCTGCCGATTATGCAACTTTATATAATGAAGCCAGATTGAACGATGCCAAGATGACGGGCGCAGACATCAGCAGTTTGAACCTTTTCTCTCAACAGGCAATAGACAATTTCCGCCGCGCCAAAGGGGATAACTCCGATGGCTTGGGATATGACTGGGATTATTATGATTTTGCCTTTAAACCGGGCTTGCAGGAAGATGTCAGCCTCTCCATCCGTGGAGGTACGGACAAGGTACGTTATTATGTACTGGCCAATTACTTTTCACAAGGAGGTAACTACAAATATGCGAATGCCGGTGAATATGATTCACAGACTAAATTCACCCGTTACAATTTCCGTTCGAACATCGATATTAACATTAATCGTTATTTGAGCACCCGCCTGGATTTGGGTGCCCGTATTACCGACCGTAATGCACCGGGTACAACAGCCGGTCGCCTGATGACCATCTGTGCTACCCAGCCTCCATATCTGCCCATCCTGGTGGAAGAAAACGCGCATCCGCAGAATGAGGAATACATTCAGCAAAACCCTCGTGGAATGCTTTATGGTGACAATATCTACCGTTACAATCTTCTGGGGGAATTGAGCCGTACCGGTTATCTGAATGAAAAGAACACGTATCTGAATGGTAGTTTTGCCATGAATCTGGATATGGAATTTCTGACGAAAGGATTAAAGGCGGAAGTGATGTTCTCTTATGACGCCTCCGAAGGACGCTGGATTAATCGCAAACTGGATACTTACAAAGACGGTTATCGTGAATATCCGAAATATGCGACGTTTATGCCGATCGAAGGTTCGGATGCTTATATGGCAGGCGGACACTATACGGGTGCTTACAAAACGGGTAACAAATATGATATTGACCAGACTATTGGCAACGGATTCAGTCATAACGCTTCTGACGGACGTACTTATATACAGGCACGTTTGGATTACAACCGTTTGTTTAGCAACCGCCACGAAGTGACCGCCATGTTATTGGCAAACCGTGGTAACCGTACTGTTAACAATGAATTGGCTTATCATAGCCAGGGTATCACCGGACGCTTTGCTTATTATTATAATCAGAAGTATCTGATGGAATTTAACTTCGGTTACAATGGTTCCGAGAACTTCGCTCCGGGCAAACGTTACGGATTCTTCCCTGCTGGTTCAATCGGTTGGGTAGTCTCTGAAGAGGAATTTATGAAAAAGGCTTCCTGGATTGATTTCCTGAAAGTAAGAGCCTCCTATGGTTTGGTAGGTAGTGACAATGTCAGCAGCCGTTTCCCATATCTGGCTTTCTACGGTGGTGGCAGTGGTTATGATTTCGGTAATAACTTTGGTACGAATGTAGGCGGAACTTCCGAAGGTAATTTGGCTAATGCGAATCTGACTTGGGAAAAAGCCCGTAAACTGAATGTCGGTATTGACTTTACTACCCTGAACCAACGTTTGGCATTGACGATAGATGCATTTTATGAATATCGTTTTGACATTATTACAGATATGAATAGTGACGGTATCATGGGATATCCGGATATTGTAGGTAAAGATGCAGCTTTACAGAATCTGGGTGAGGTAAGCAACCGCGGTGTGGATATCGAATTGAGCTGGAATGATAAGATTGGAAAGGATTTCCGTTACTATATTCGTCCGAACCTGACTTTCTCCCGCAACCGTTTGGAATATAAAGCGGAAGTTGCCCGCAAGAACTCCTGGCGTAAAGAAACCGGTAAACGTTTATACGAAAACTTCGTCTATGTGTTCGATCATTTTGTAGCCGATCAGGAAGAGGCTGACCGTTTGAACAAGATCGGTTATCAGCCGTGGGGACAATTAATTCCGGGAGATGTTGTTTATAAGGATTTGGATCGTAACGGAGTGATTGATGATGAAGACCGTACAGCAATGGGAAATCCGCGTAGTCCGGAACTGATGTTCGGTATTCCTTTCGGTTTCCAGTATAAGAACTTTGATTTTAGTGTATTATTGCAAGGTGCGACAAAATCATCTATTCTGTTGAATGGGGCGGCTGTATTTGACTTCCCGCAATTTGAACAGGATAAGATCGGACGTGTGAAGAAAATGCATCTGGACCGTTGGACACCGGAAACGGCTGCTACTGCCAAATATCCGGCATTGCATTATGGAACACATGATAACAACAAGAATGGAAACAGCAGTTTGTTTTTGTATGATGCTTCCTACCTGCGTCTTAAGAATGTGGAAATTGGTTACAATGTATCGCCCAAATTATTACGTAAATTCCATGTGCAACAGGCACGTATTTATGTGCAAGGTCTGAATCTGTTGACTTTTGATAAACTGGGTGATGTGGATATTGATCCGGAAACGAAATCCGGAGACGGAGCTTCCTGGTATCCTATTCAAAAGGTTTTCAATTTTGGTATTGATATTACATTCTAAATAAGATAGAAATATGAAAAAGTTATATAGATTTTCAGCAATTGCTTTATTGGTCCTGCCGTTGGTCTTTACTTCGTGTAGCGATTACCTGGACCGGGACGATGATGATAATATTACGGAAGCGGACGTTTTTGCCCGTTACGAAAAAGTGAACGGACTAGTCTCCGACGTATATGCGGCTGCAAAGAAAGCAGACCGTCCGCTGGTGTTTTTCGAGCACTTCAGCAACAGTGCCATTACGGACGAATGTGAAGGAACCAACGTAGAGGGAAACATTACGAATAACTTCAATAACGGCGCCTGGAACCCGAACTCTTTGCCCGGTAGTGTAGGGCAATATTGGGAAGCTCTTTATGAAGGAATCCGTAAAGCGAACCTGATTATAGAAAATGTACAGAAGTATAACACGCCCGACAACCCTCAACAGGATGGTGATCTTCGTAACCGTATCGGTGAGATGTATTTCATGCGTGGTTATTTCCACATGCTGTTACTGCGTATGTATGGCGAAGCTCCTTATATTGACCGTGTGATTAATGCCGGAGATAATATGGACTTCAAGAAAGAATCTGTTCATTCGATGGTTGAAAAGATTGTTACCGATGCACAAACTGCTTATGGCATGGTTCCTAATAAGTATGTGAAAACTTCCGAGAACTTTGGCCGTGTGGATAAGGGAGCCTGTCTGGGATTGATTTCTTTTGTTCGTTGGGTAGCGGCTACTCCGTTGTGGAATGGTGCTTCCCAATATGGATACAACTTGCGTCGTGTGTTTGAAAATGAGTATGCTTATGATGCTACTCGTTGGAGAAAAGCCAAAGAAGCGGCTAAAGCCGTTCTGGATTTCGAAGTCGGCGGCACCAAGCGTTATTCTCTCTATACGAAACATGATGCAAATGATTTCAAGGATCCGGCTGACGGTAATCTGAATGACAGCCGTGTATATGCTCGTTTGTGGGATATGTTTTATGATATGGATGCCTTTGCCAATGAGTATGTGTTCTTTATGACGAAGAGCAAGGATCAGGCATGGCAGGGTGATATTTATCCGCCCAGCCGTGAGGGAAGTTCGCGTCAGCAACCGGTGCAGGAACAAGTGGATGAATACGAATATATCGTAGGTGATTATGGCTATCCGGTATATTCGGCAGAAGCCCGCAAAGGTGGCTATGATGATACTAATCCGTATGTGAAAGGTACTCGTGACCCGCGTTTCTATCGCGATGTAATTTATCACGGAGCTCCTTACCGTAATAATAAGAACGAGTCGAAAACGATCAATACGGCGAGTGGTTCCGATAAGATTGGTGCTACCAATGCAACTACTACCGGTTATTATTTACGTAAATTCCAACAGGAGTCATGGAACAAATCCGGTAACTTCAGTATCAATGCGCCCGCCATCTGGCGTCTTCCGGAGTTTATTTATATTTATGCAGAGGCTTGTAATGAATTGGGCGAGGATATCGATGAAGCTTATAAATTGGTGAATACGGTTCGTGAACGTTCTTTTATGAAACCGATGCCGCCGGAAGTAAAGACTAATCAACAGTTGATGCGTGAATACATTCAGCGCGAACGTCGCGTGGAACTTTTTTATGAAGGAAAACGTCCGTGGACTTGCCGCTTGTATCTGGAACCCACCAGTAAGGAAGAGCTAGCAAAGGAAAGCCTTTGGAAATCGAGCGGGAGTGACAATTCAAAACGTACACAGAAATACTGGGCTGCCAATAACGGTGCATTGCCCCGTTGCCAGCGAATGATTAACGGAATGCGTCCGGTGCAGGATGAGAATGGAGCCATTACGGTTGACGGTGTGAAATATAGAATGGAGCGTTTCTGCGTGGAAGAGCGTACGTTCTCTATTCAGCATTATCTGTTCCCGATTCGCCAGAGTGAGTTGCAGAAGACACCGACCATTGAACAAAATCCCGGATGGTAAACCGGTAGGAATGTATAACTTTAAAAAGAAAATCAGATGAAACGAATCTATACATATATGTGTCTGTTGCTTTTGTCGGTATTATCGTTTGCCGTTACAGGTTGTGATGACGATGATGACGACGATGTGGCTAAAGACTTGATAGAGTTGATTGTGAACAAACCGGTAATACGTATCGGGCAGAATGAGGAAGCCAAAGTGAATGTAGTGGTTGGAAACGGAAACTATACCGTGAGAAGTTTCAACACTGCCATTGCAACGGCTACCGTTTCCGGCGAATTGATAACTGTAAAAAGTGGCTCACAGAATGGGGCCACTACCGTCGAAGTAATGGATGGAGAAGGAGTAGTTGCCAATATTTCTGTGAATGTAGGTGTATTTGAATTGGAAGTGGATGAACCGGAGGTGATCTTGGAAGTTGCCGGTGAAAAGCAACTGATTGTTAGCATGGGAAACTTTTCCAGCAATGATGAATTGTCTTATGAGGTGGAGGATGAAACGGTTGTCAGCATGGTTAATACAGATCAGTTCCGTCCTTTCTATACTTTGACAGGTTTGAAGAACGGACATACAACAGTGACTTTTACAGACCATAAAGGAAAACAGGCAGTGGTTCAGGTGACGGTAAATCCGATTTCTATCGATGTCTCCAACCTGACACCGAGAGTGGGAGTCAACAATAAGATCATGATTACGGTAGAAAAAGGGAACGGAGGTTATAGTCTGACAGCAGAGGATGAAGAGATTGTAGCTATTCAGCAGGTGGATGACACTCGTTTCAATTTAATAGGTAAAAAAGCGGGTATCACTACCGTGTTTGTCAGAGACGAAGCGGAACAGGAATTAAGTCTGACCGTTACGGTGGTACAGGCAGATAAAGTAGCGAACCTAGGTAGCGGTAATTACTTTAAAGTACCGTTTGAATATAATGGTACGGCAGATGAATCGCTAAAGAATTTGAGTACGATCACATTTGAGGCTCGTTTCAATATTGAGTCGTTGAATGGCAATGACAATGGAAATGCTCGGATTAATACGGTGATGGGTATAGAGAAGAAATTCCTGCTGCGTGTCGACGTGCATAAGGGAGGAAGCAATGATGAAGAACGTTTCCTTCAGCTTGCTGCAGATGATAAAGGTAGTATTCGCTATGAGGGCTCTACTAAGATAGAAACCAATAAGTGGTATGATGTGGCTGTGGTATTGGATAATAGTAAGAGCGGAAGCGAACGGATTGCATTGTATGTAAATGGTGTCAGAGAAACGCTTCAATTATCAAACGGTACGCCGGATGATTTGAAAGAGATCAATCTTACTTCTGATTTCTACATCGGCCAGTCTGATGGTAAACGCCGGTTGAACGGAGCTATCAGTTATGCCCGTATTTGGACAAAAGCCTTGTCGGATCAACAGATCTCCGAGCAGAGCGGCAAGTTGTTGAGTGAGGATAAGGATGGAATGGTAGCTAATTGGTTATTCAATAATGGAAATGGTAATACCAAGACATTTGTGTCCTTGGCAGGAAAGAGCTTCGAAGCAGAGGCGGCAAATATTGTTTCAAGTTGGAAAACAGATCCGATATTGGAAACAAGTACTCCTACAGAATAATTGTAAGAAGATAGGATAATAAAAAAGCCATCCCCGGAATAGACGAAAGTAGGGATGGCTTTTTTTGTAGTGTGCTTACTATTCTTCGGCAGACTATGTCCTGCATGTTGTTGGCAAGGTTATTCCTTGACAGGCTCAGCCGGTTTGTCTTTTGATGTAGTGTCTGTGACAACTGTATCATTGACATTGGCGGCGAGTGCAACCAGTGATGCCTTTGCAGGCGCGTCTTCTTTAGTTACAGTATCTTTTACTACTGTATCATTGACAACTGTTGCATTGATTTCTGTCGGGGCTGTCACAGCTTCTGCAGAACTCTGAGCCTTTACAAGGAATGAACCACCACAAACAAACATAAACATTGCTACTACTAATACTAATTTTTTCATAATCGTTTGCTTTAATGATTATTAGACATATGTTTTCAATTCTCTACCTTTGTGTTAAGGAATCGGTTATTGCTTTTCGCTAACGTTTAATTAAAGATCAAAGCGCGTGCCAAAATTAGATAATGTATGATAAGTGATTGATAAATAAGGGAATGAGGAAGATGATGCCAATTAGGATAGTGGGGAAGTATGTGTGGAGTGTGTGGAAACTGTGGCGGGGAGTGTGGAATTATTCCACACTCCCCGCCACAGTTCTTTTATTTAGGTAATCTATTTACTTAATTTCATCCGGCCAGGGACAAGGTTTACCTGTCGCTTTGAAAGTTGGTCGTTGTGCATCTACTTTTCTTAGAAAGTTGCCCAGCTCTTTAGAAAGTTTCTTCACGATGTCCGGATGCTGTGCACTAAGGTCGTTGCTTTCTTCTATATCATCAGGTATGTTGAATAACTCTTTTTTTCCTGTTCCATAGTAATAAATCAATTTCCAGTCACCGTTTCGAACGGCACAATTAAAGTTGATTCCGGGACCGTCATTTCCCCAGTTGTTAGGCATATTCCAGAAAAGACTCCGACCCTTAGCTGGGTTGCCTGTCTGTTTCAGCAGAGGGATGAAACTGATACCGTCTATCGGTTGAACTGTCTGGTAGTTCTTGACACCTGCCATTTCAAGAATAGTAGGGTAGAAGTCTTCTATCAACAAGTAGTTGTTGCATTTGCTTCCCGGAGCTACTACTCCCGGCCAACTGACAATCATCGGTTCGCGGATACCGCCTTCATAAGTAGAACCTTTACCACTGTTCAATGGATAATTCTGTGTATGCAGCTTGCCGTCACGCCATCCGGATTCGGATGCAAGTCCTCCGTTATCACTCATAAAAATGATAATAGTGTTGTTGGCTTCTCCATTCTTTTTCAGCCAGTTCATTAAATCACCTAAACTTTTATCCATTCCTTCAATCAGTGTGGCATAAGCAGCTTCATGGTCTGTCATTCCTTTTTTCTTGTACTTCTCATAGAAGCGCATATCTTTGTTCAAAGGAATGTGGATGGCATATTGCGACATATACAAATAGAAAGGCTGATTATACTTTTTCGCTTTATCCAGTGCTTTAATGGCTTCCAACGTCAATGCTTCAGTTACAAAGGTTTCCGTTCCCCAATATTTCTCTAATCCGGGAACAGACATCAGTGATACCGCTTTCCCATCTTTGGTATGTCCGTAGTTCTCTTCTCCCAGGTAACTGGCAAGTCCACCGGCCGCATGTCCGGCAATATTTACCTCGAATCCCCAATGATGCGGATCTTCCCCTGGAGTATCTATCGCTCCGAAATGGGCTTTTCCACAATGTATAGTATGATAACCGCTGTTCTTTAGCAGTTGCACGAAGGAGGTTCCTACGAAAGTATGATTAGTGCCGGACACTTGACTTACTCCATTGTAATTCCAGTTAGGGACTGCCAGAATGCTATCTTTACGGTCTGTCATTGTATTCTTTTGCAGCGTCCAGTTAGTTACTCGGTGACGTGCGGCGTTGGTTCCGGTGATGAGGCTGCACCGGGTAGGAGAACTGATACTGTTGGCATACGCTTGAGTAAACATCATTCCCTGTTTGGCTAACCGCTCCATATTGGGAGTCTCGTACAATTCGTTATAGTGTGTCTTCTGTGTCCAGAATGGGAGTGAAGTATCCTGCCATCCCATATCGTCTACCATAAAGAGAATGATATTCGGACGTTTGTCCGCGCGTTCTATTTGCATATTGCTTTGTGCTTGCAGATTGGTTACTGCGAGTGGCACAAATGCAAGGGGTAATAATGTTTTTTTATTCATGGGGGTCATTTTATTCTATGGAATATGCATTAAAATTAATAATATCTGGTAATGCGATAGATTCGGTTAAAGATAAGTTCGAGCACTACAAAAAGGAATCATTTCTCACCGTGATGAGAATAAATACTCATAGTAATGAGAACTTTTTCTCATCGCATTGAGAAAATTTTCTCATAGGCATGAGAACACTTGAGAAAATGCAAGAACGTAACTTGTTACAAATCAATATTGTATAATTTCAATTTATTATATAAAGTTTTCCGATCAATATTCAGTAATTGCGCTGCTTTACTCTTATTGTTTCCTGTTTGGCGTAGTGCCTCCAAAATATGCTCTTTTTCAGTCTCTTCATTGTGTAATGCAATGCTCGTATTGCTGGATGCAGGAGTTTCTAAAAGCTCGGTCCCCAATTCCAATAGAGTAATGAAACTGCCTTGTGCCAATAAAGTTGCTCTTTTGACGATGTTCTTCATTTGGCGCAAATTTCCCGGCCAATGATAATTCATTAAAGCTTGCGATGCTTTTGCATCGAAACCAATCAGGTGTTTATCCAGTTCCTTGTTTGCCTGATCGAGGAAGAAATTGGCAAAGAGCAGAATATCTTCTTTCCGTTCTTTCAGATCGGGCATACGAAGGGTAAATTCATTGATACGATGATAAAGGTCTTCACGGAAAGTACCTTTTTCAATGGCTTGTTCCAGATTCTCATTGGTGGCAGATACCAGACGAATATCTACCGATATCTCCTGTGTAGAACCTACCGGACGTATTTTTCTCTCTTGCAAGGCACGAAGCAGTTGTATCTGCACTTCATAACTAAGGTTTCCGATCTCATCCAGAAAGATAGTACCACCGTTGGCTGCAACGAAAGCCCCCGTTTTATCTGTCAGAGCACCTGTAAACGAACCTTTCACATGACCGAAAAATTCGGAAGCAGCCAGTTCTTTGGGGATAGATCCACAATCTACGGCAATAAACGGTTTATCGTTTCGTTTGCTAAGTTGATGAATACGGTGCGCCACATACTCTTTTCCTGTTCCGCTGGAACCGTTGATAAGTACGGACATATTGGTCGGAGCTACCAGACCTACATAATTGTAGAGTTGTTTGGCTGCATCACTTTCTCCTTCCAGATAAGCACGATGATTTTCTGTTGAATCTTTAGATGAAGTAGAAGCACCTTTTTTAGAAGAAGATTTAGTAACGTTATGAGTAGCAAGACTCTTTTTAGACTGCAGACATTCAGAAATTTTCTTCAGTAATTCTTCCGGATTTACCGGTTTGGCTATATAATCACGTGCTCCCAGTTTCATTGCCTGTACGGCGGATTGTATATCCGCATATCCAGTCATGATGATTAAAGGAATGTCCATGCCTTGTTCATTCATCCATTTCAGCAGATCGATACCTTCGTGGTCGGGTAGTCGCAGGTCTGATAAAATCAGATCGACGTTTTGGCTTTCGATATGTTTTCGGGCGCGGGCAATATTACTTACTGATGATACTTCAAAGCCCTTTTTGCCTAGCCAGGTTTTTAGCATCATTCCAAAAGTGATATCATCTTCAACGATCAATATGGAGCTCATCATGTCAGGTTTTGATTCTTTTAAGTCACAAAGGTAAGAGGATTTAGGCGAAAGTGGTATATTTGCAAACTTAAATTAAATAAAAGTGTTATGAAAAAGATTCTATTGATTATATTAACCATATCGTTTTGCGGACTTACTGCCTGCAAAACCGGAACAAAAAAAGGAGGAGACATGGATAAAGAAACGTTGGTAAAGATTGAGACAACTTTAGGAGACATCGAGGTGAAACTATATAATGAGACACCGAAACAACGCGATAATTTTATCAAACTGGTGAAGGACGGAGTTTATGAAGGCACACTCTTTCATCGTGTAATCAAAGATTTTATGATTCAGGCTGGTGACCCGGACTCAAAGAATGCACCGAAAGGAAAAATGCTGGGTACGGGAGATGTAGGTTATACTGTTCCCGCTGAATTTGTATATCCTAAATATTTCCATAAGAAAGGTGCCCTGTCCGCTGCCCGTCAAGGAGATAATGTGAACCCGAAGAAAGAATCTTCCGGTTGTCAGTTCTATATCGTGACAGGTAAGGTGTTCAATGACTCTACCTTGCTGGGTATGGAAAGCCAGATGAATGAGAATAAGATTAATGTTATTTTCAATACGCTGGCACAGAAACACATGAAGGAAATTTATAAGATGCGAAAAGCAAATGACGAAAACGGTCTTTATGATTTGCAGGAAAAGTTGTTTGCAGAGGCACAGGAAATGGCAGCCAAACAACCGGAATTCCATTTCACTCCGGAGCAGATTGAGGCATACACAACGGTAGGCGGTACTCCACATCTGGATGGCGAATATACAGTGTTTGGCGAGGTTGTGAAAGGCTTGGATATTGTGGATAAAATCCAGCAGGTGAAAACTGACCGCAGCGACCGTCCTGAAGAAGATGTAAAGATAACAAAGGTGACCATACTTGACTGAATCCTATGAAAATCAACAGGCATATTCTTGATAATGGGTTACGTCTGGTACATTCGCAGGACGAAAGTACGCAGATGGTTGCCCTTAATATATTATATAATGTGGGAGCTCGCGACGAAGATCCCGAGCATACTGGTTTTGCCCATCTGTTCGAACATCTGATGTTTGGAGGGTCGGTGAATATTCCCGATTATGACATGCCGCTTCAACTGGCGGGTGGAGAGAATAATGCCTGGACGAATAATGATATAACCAATTACTACCTCACTGTACCTCGTCAGAATGTAGAAACCGGCTTTTGGTTGGAATCCGACCGGATGTTGAGTCTTGATTTTAACGAACGGAGTCTGGAGGTACAGCGGGGAGTAGTAATGGAAGAATTCAAACAGCGATGTTTGAATCAGCCTTATGGGGATATCGGACATCTTTTGCGTCCTCTGGCTTATCAGACGCATCCTTATCAATGGCCTACTATCGGAAAAGAGTTGTCGCATATTGCCAATGCTACGCTGGAAGAAGTGGAGGCATTCTTTTTCCGTTTTTATGCTCCTAATAATGCTATATTAGCTGTGACCGGCAATATCTCTTTCGAAGAGGCGGTTGCTTTGACAGAAAAATGGTTCGGCTCTATTCCTCGTCGGGAAGTTTCTCAACGGAACCTGCCACAGGAGCAGGAACAGACGGAAGAGCGCCGGTTGACGGTAGAGAGAAATGTTCCTCTCGATTCTTTATTTATGGCATACCACATGCCTGCCCATTGCCATCCGGATTATTATGCATTTGATATTCTGTCGGATGTGTTGAGCAACGGGCGTTCCAGCCGTTTGAGCCAGCGTTTGGTACAGCAGAAACAATTATTCTCAAGTATAGATGCCTATATTTCCGGCAGTGTAGATGCGGGGTTATTCCATATTAGTGGTAAACCTTCGGCAGGTGTCACCCTGGAACAGGCGGAAGCGGCAGTACGGGAAGAACTGGATTTGTTGCAACAAGAATTGGTTGACGAACAGGAACTGGAAAAGGTGAAGAATAAATTTGAGTCTACCCAGATATTCGGCAACATCAATTATTTAAATGTGGCAACCAACCTGGCTTGGTACGAATTGCTTGGCCGGGCGGAGGACATGGAAAAAGAGGTCGATCGTTATCGGTCTGTCACAGCCGAACAATCGCGGGCGGTAGCTCAATCTGCTTTCCGTAAGGAGAACGGAGTAATACTTTATTATAAGAAACAACAAAATTAAATTCTCCCTTTTTTATAATCTATCAGTGAAAGGGAAAAGTCCCTTTGCCTGAAAATGGAGATACGTTTAGGTAACGGAAAAGTAAATGAGACATATTTATAGTACATATAAAGAGCATTATAAAGCACTAATTTTTCTCGGACTGCCGATTGTGATCGGTCAAATAGGAGTAATCGTTCTTGGATTTGCGGATACGTTAATGATCGGACATCATAGTACGATTGAGCTGGGAGCAGCTTCCTTCGTCAATAATGTGTTCAATCTGGCGATAATTTTCAGTACGGGCTTTTCGTATGGGTTGACTCCGATTGTGGGAGGTTTGTATGGAACCCGCCAGTATGCCCCTGCGGGACAGGCTTTACGCAACAGTTTGCTGGCAAACCTGATGGTTGCATTGCTGCTGACTGTCTGTATGACTGTTCTTTATCTAAATATAGAACGTCTCGGACAGCCGGAAGAATTGATTCCCCTGATTAAACCGTATTACCTTGTTTTGCTCGCTTCACTCGTGTTTGTCATGCTTTTCAATGGATTCAAGCAGTTTACAGACGGAATTACGGATACAAAAACCGCTATGTGGATATTGCTTGGTGGAAATGTCTTGAATATCATAGGAAACTATATCCTGATTTATGGAAAGCTCGGATTGCCCGAGTTAGGTCTGTTGGGAGCAGGTGTCAGCACGCTGTTCTCGCGTATCGTGATGGTGATTATATTTATCATCATCTTTATGCGTAGTCCGCGTTTTGTCCGCTATAAGATTGGCTTTTTCCGTTTGGGATGGTCACGAGCTATATTTGGACGTTTGAACGGCCTCGGATGGCCGGTTGCTTTTCAAATGGGAATGGAGACAGCCTCCTTTAGTCTAAGTGCGATCATGATCGGTTGGCTGGGTACTATCGCTCTGGCTTCTCATCAGGTTATGCTGGCTATTTCACAGTTTACATTTATGATGTATTACGGTATGGGGGCCGCTGTGGCTGTTCGTGTCAGTAACTTCAAAGGTCAGAATGATATCATTAATGTACGTCGTTCTGCCTATGCAGGTTTTCATCTGATGATGACATTGGGCGTTGTGCTTTCTTTGATTGTCTTCCTTTGCCGGAATTACTTGGGAGGCTGGTTTACCGACAGTCAGGAAGTGGCTGCTATGGTGACCTCTCTAATCTTCCCTTTCCTCGTTTATCAGTTTGGCGACGGACTGCAGATTACTTTCGCCAACGCTTTGCGTGGAATTTCAGATGTAAAACTAATGATGGTGATTGCCTTTGTCGCCTATTTCATTATTTCCCTTCCTGTAGGTTATTTCTGTGGCTTTGTGATGGGATGGGGAGTAGTAGGTGTCTGGATGGCGTTCCCTTTTGGTTTGACAAGCGCAGGATTGATGCTTTGGTGGCGTTTTCATCACATGACGAAACTCCCCGAACCTCATCCCAAAACCTGATACTAAATACTTGATACTTAAAAATTAATACTTAACCCCAATGGCTTCCTTCCGTTTTACAAAGTTGAAAATAACCGCCGGTTACACTTTGTTGCTGGCGATCCTCCTTTTCTCGCTGGTGTTTGTACATCGTGAGATGGAAGCATTGTCGGCCGCCGACGATCAACAGAATTTAAGAACAGACAGTCTATTGACCCTTCTCCATGAGAAAGATCAAAACACGATTCAGATGTTGCGGGTGCTAAGTGAGGCAAACGACAGTCTTCTCTCTGCTTCGGAAATCGAAGAAATCATTTCCGAACAGGATTCAGTTATTACCCAGCAGCGGGTACAACATCGGGTCATTACTAAGCGTGACTCTTTAATCACTACTCCTAAAAAGAAGGGATTCTTTAAGCGGCTCGCCGAAGTGTTTTCCCCTTCTAAACAAGACAGTGCCGTATTAGTAAATACATCGTTGGAAGTCGCTACCGATACCATTCTTCAACCTACCACTTCCAAAGACTCTCTTCAGCAGAAAATCCGCATGGCTACCGAAGAAAAACGACTGCAACGGAGGAAAACAATCCGGCGTACCAGTACAAAGTACCAGCGGATGAATACGCAGTTGACGGCACGGATGGATAGCCTGATTAAACAATATGAGGAAGAAATGACCTTGCGTGCCCGTCAGGATGCTGAACTTCAGCAGGAAGTGAGGATGCGGTCGGCACGTATCATCGGCGGTATCGCGGTTGGTGCCGTACTATTATCTGCTTTTTTTCTGATATTGATTATGCGGGATATCTCCCGTAGCAACCGTTACCGCCAGCAATTGGAGGTGGCGAATAAACGGGCGGAAGATTTACTGATCGCCCGTGAAAAATTGATGCTTGCCATTACCCATGATTTTAAAGCTCCGTTAGGCTCGATTATGGGATATACCGAACTCCTGTCCCGGTTGACAGAAGATGAACGGCAACGATTCTACCTCGACAATATGAAAAGCTCTTCAGAACATTTATTGAAGTTAGTCAGTGACTTGCTTGATTTCCATCGACTTGATCTCAATAAAGCGGACGTGAATCGTGTAACCTTTAACCCCTCCCAGCTATTTGATGAAATTTATGTCAGTTTCGAACCTCTGACTGCTGCCAAAGGATTAGCCTTGCAATGTCACGTCGCTCCGGAACTGAACGGAGGATATATCAGCGATCCTTTGCGACTCCGGCAAATTGTGAATAACCTTTTGTCTAATGCCGTAAAATTTACTCAAAAAGGCGAGATCAGTCTGACAGCCGGTTATGATTCTTCAAAGTTAACCGTTGCCATAGCCGATACAGGAAAAGGAATGGCGTCAGAAGATCGTGAACGCATTTTCCAGGAGTTTACACGTCTTTCCGGTGCACAGGGAGAAGAAGGATTCGGGCTTGGATTGTCTATTGTGAAGAAGCTGGTTACCTTACTTGAGGGAACAATTGACGTGCAGAGTACATTAGGTGAGGGGAGCTGTTTTACGGTCGTTCTGCCTCTGTATCCGGTAGGTAAATCCCTTGCAGAGAGCGAATCTCCGGAAAGTGAATCTTCGGAGAATGAAAGTCCATACGCTCCCAAACAGTCGGCTGCCATTCCTCCCATGAAAGTCATTCGTGTGCTTTTGATTGATGACGATAAGATTCAGCTGAATCTGACTGCTGCCATGTTGAAACAGCATGGTATTGATGCAGTGTGCTGTGAACAGCTGGAACAGCTGATTGAACAACTTCGCTCTTCCGTCTTCGATGTATTGCTGACAGATATACAAATGCCTGCCATTAACGGGTTTGATCTGGTAAAACTATTACGGGCTTCTAATATACCACAAGCAAAAACAATCCCTGTTATTGCTGTGACTGCCCGTAGTGAGATGGATAAAGCCGCTTTACATGAACATGGTTTTGCCGGTTGTTTGCATAAACCGTTTACAGTAAAGGAATTGTTGCTAACAGTAAATGAAGGTCAACTTTCGGCCGATGAAGCGCATATAACAGAAAATATGGGAACTGCCGGGATCAACTTTTCTGCACTGACTGCTTATTCTGAAGATGATCCGGAAGCAGCATACTCTATCATTCACACTTTTATTGAAGAGACAGGCAAGAATGTCGAACGGATGCAGCAAGCATTGAATGAAAAGGAAGTGGATGGGATAGCTGCCATGGCGCATAAACTTCTCCCTCTCTTCACAATGATCGGAGCGGAGGATACTATCGCCCCGTTAAAATGGTTGGAGGCTTGTCGTGGAGAAGAATTCTCGGAAAAAATAGAAGAAACAACATTCAATACATTAGAAGCTGTCCGTAAAATAATTAGTGAAGCGGAGCATTATTTGGAGGTAATGAAGAATACCCAATAAGCCGGTTTCTTCTACTCCTTGGCTACTATCTGTATCTTTCTTACTATTACCCAAACCTTTTTTCAAAATAATTTGTTTACTTTGTGTCACCTTATTTACACTGACACATTTTACATGAAACGAAAATGGATACGTTGGGTAAGCTGGATACTGCTTACTCCTATAATACTCTTTGTAATACTAATGGTATTGCTTTATGTTCCTCCCGTTCAGAATCTTTTGCGTCGGGAGGTTACTGCATACGCCTCTAAAGCAACCGGCATGCAGATTCAGGTGGAGCGGATAGACCTTCGTTTCCCACTTAATCTGTTGGTACGTGGCGTGGAGGTCATTCAACAACCAGATACCCTTTTGTCTTTAGAAAGCCTCAATGTCCGTGTACAGGCATGGCCGTTGATAAAAGGAAAAGTTGAAGTGGATGAAGTGACTTTGAGCCGGGTAGCCGTTAATTCAGCCGATTTGATGGAGGGAATGAAGATTAAAGGCGTTTTGGGACGTTTCTTCCTGCAAAGTCATGGCGTCGATCTGTCTAATGAACTAGCGGTAATCAATCAGGTCGAACTATCCGACACTCACGTGCAGCTACTGATGAATGATACCACAACTACGCCCAAAGATACCACAGCTTCTGCTCCGATCAACTGGAAAGTAGCTCTTCATCAGTTGAAATTGAAAAATGTATCGTTCAGTATGCAACTTCCTGCTGATTCCATGCGTATGGCGGCCCATATTGGAGAAGCAGCCATCGATGATGCTCAAGCAGATTTGAAGAATCAATACTACGACTTGAAGAAGTTCTTATTATCGGGAACCTCCGCCAGCTATGATACCGGAACTGCTCAACCGGCAGAGGGCTTCGACGCTTCTCATATTGCCGTCCGGGATATTCGCATCGCTCTGGATTCCTTGCTGTATAAAGGGAGGGATATGAACGCAGTCATTCGTGAATTTACCATGAACGAACGTTCCGGATTGAGCGTCACTTCCCTGACGGGTAGAGCCTACTCCAATGATTCTGTTATCTGTGTTCCCGGTTTGAAACTGAACACTCCCCATTCTGAAATCGATTTATCTGCCCATACCTATTGGGAACTGGTCAATATCCCCACTACGGGACGCTTATCCGCCCGTCTCAATGCCTATATCGGCAAAGAAGACGTCATGCTATTTGCCGGCGGTCTGCCCGAAAGCTTCAAAGAAGCCTATCCATTCCGCCCGCTCGTCATCCGTGCCGGCACGGACGGCAATCTGAAAGAAATGCAGATTTCCCGTTTTACGGTAGACCTGCCGGGTGCTTTTGCATTGGAGGGCGGTGGCCTTTTGGAAAACCTCGCCGACAGTCTCACACGCACCGGAACCATCGGCCTGAAAATGACCACTCAAAACCTGAACTTCCTGACCGCTCTGTCGGGAGAAGCGCCTAATGGTACGCTTGTCATTCCTGACAGTATGAATCTGGTGGCGAAAGTGGATATCAAAGGTCCTGAATATAAAGCAAATCTCCGTTTGAAAGAAGGACAAGGAGCTATGGACGTGAATGCAGCCTTAAATACCACTACCGAAGTCTATAAGGCTGATCTGAAAATAGACAATCTGCAACTTCATAGTTTCCTCCCGAAAGATTCTATCTATGAACTTTCTCTTTCGGCTGCGGCTAATGGTCGTGGATTAGATGTCATGTCCTACCATTCATTTGCCAAATTGAATCTTTCATTAGATCAGCTTCATTATGCTAAATACCATCTTTCCAATCTTGATCTGACGGGAGAACTTAAAGGCGCATTGGTCACTGCACATCTGACAAGTGACAATGCTTTATTGAAAATGACAACGGATGCTGAATACAATCTGGCACACAGCTACCCCGACGGTAAAATAACGATTGATGTCACCCAACTGGATTTGCATGAACTGGGAATCATGCCGGAGCCAATGAAGCGTCCGCTGACTTTCAATTTTTCGGCAGAGGCTCGTCAGAACCGCGTATTTACCCATTTAATCTCTGGAGATATGAAACTCGATTTGAGTGCACGTTCCGGTGTTAATCCTTTGATTCGCCAGTCCACTCATTTTGTGGATGTACTGATGAAGCAGATTGATGAGAAAGCCTTGAATCACGCTGAATTACGCAAAGCATTGCCAACTGCTATTTTCTCTTTCTCCGCAGGACAAGAGAACCCTTTGGCATATTTCCTGGCTACCAAGAAGATAGCTTACCATGACGCTTCAGTGAAATTCGGAACGGCTCCCAACTGGGGAATTAATGGAAAAGCCGCTATCCACGCCTTGAAAGTAGATACCTTGCAATTGGATACCATCTTCTTTACCGTCAAACAAGATACCACACTCATGAAATTGCGTGCCGGAGTTATTAACGGTCCCAAGAATCCGCAATTCTCCTTCTCTACCACACTGACGGGAGAAATTCGTGATCGGGATGCCGAATTGCTGGTAGACTTTAAGAATGGAAAAGGAGAAACAGGAGTATTACTCGGTGTCAATGCACGTCCCTTGTTCGAGGGCAAAGGAAAAGGCGATGGACTGGCTCTCACCTTGATTCCGGAAGAACCGATAATCGCCTTCCAGAAGTTTCATTTCAATGAAAATCATAATTGGATTTATGTGCATAAGAATATGCGTGTATACGCCAATGTAGATATGTGGGATGACGAAGGAATGGGATTCCGTGTACATTCGGTGCGGGGAGACACCGTTTCTCTACAGAATATTGATGTGGAAATCCGAAGAATCAGTTTGGCTGATTTGAGCAGTGTACTTCCTTACTTCCCAGAAATAACCGGTTTATTCTCTGCGGAAGCGCACTATGTACAGACCGAAAAGGATCTTCAACTTTCGGTTGAAGCAGCTATTGATGAATTGACTTATGAACGTCAACGAATTGGTGACGTGACAGTGGGAGCCACCTGGCTGCCGGGCGAACAGGGAAAACAATACCTGAACGCCTATCTGAATCATGACAAAGTGGAAGTGATGGTGGCGGATGGTAAGCTGGTTCCAACCCAGACAGGAAAAGACAGTCTGGAAGTAAACGCTACTCTGGAGCATTTCCCGCTACGTGTAGCTAACGTATTTATTCCTGATAAAATGGCTACGCTGGCCGGTGATATGGATGGTAATCTGAATATTGCGGGTAGCACCGAACAACCTTTGATAAATGGCGAACTGATATTGGATAGCGTTTCTGTCCTTTCCCGCCAATATGGTGCTAATTTCAGGTTCGACGACCGTCCGGTACAGATAAAGAATAATCGGTTGGAATTTGATAAATTCGCTATCTATACAACAGGGAAAACTCCATTCACGATTGACGGTTATGTTGATTTCAGGGATATGTCCCGACCGATGGCAAATCTGAATCTGCTGGCGCAGAACTATACGCTTCTGGATGCCAAACGCACTCGTGAGAGTCTGGTCTACGGAAAAGTCTTTGCCGATTTCCGGGCAACAGTGAAAGGGCCGTTGGATGGATTGAACATGCGTGGAAACATGAGCCTGCTGGGTAATACAGACGTTTCCTATATCTTGACCGACTCACCGTTGACGGTACAGGATCGTTTGGGAAGTCTGGTAACCTTTACTTCGTTTAGCGACACCACTACGGTTGTTCAACAAGAAGTGCCGACTGTTTCTTTAGGCGGGTTAGACATGGTGATGATGGTACATATCGATCCATCCGTCCGTTTGAAAGTCGATTTGGATGCAAGCAATGACAATCGTGTCGAACTGGAAGGGGGAGGTGACCTCTCTATGAAATATACTCCGCAAGGTGATCTGACATTGACCGGACGCTATACGTTGAGCGGCGGTTTGATGAAATATGCTTTACCTGTCATTGCTGCCAAAGAATTTGCTATCGATAACGGTAGCTATGTGGAATGGACAGGAAACCCCATGGACCCGATGTTGAACTTCAAAGCAACCGATCGTATCCGTGCTTCTGTTTCCGAAGGAGAGAACGGCGGAACGCGTTCGGTTAATTTCGATGTGTCCATTGTCGTCAAGAACCGGTTGGATAATCTTTCCTTTGCATTTGATGTATCTGCTCCCGAAGATGCAACCATACAAAACGAGTTGACAGCCATGGGGGCGGAAGAGAGAGGTAAACAAGCCCTCTATATTATGGTTATGAAAACCTATCTTGGCACCGGACCGATTGGTGGCGGAGGTGGTGGATTGGGTAAACTGAATATGGGTTCCGCACTGAACTCCGTATTAAGCAGCCAAATTAACTCATTGATGGGAAATCTGAAAAATGCCAGTGTTTCTGTCGGTATCGAAGATCACGATTTGTCGGATACGGGTGGTAAGCGTACGGATTACAGTTTCCGTTATTCACAACGTCTCTTTAACAACCGTTTCCAGATTGTAATCGGAGGTAAGGTTTCTACAGGTGAGAATGCGACGAATGATGCGGAATCCTTTATCGATAACATCTCTCTGGAATATCGTTTGGATAGAACCGGAACCCGTTATGTCCGTCTGTTCTACGATAAAAACTACGAGAGTGTACTCGAAGGCGAGATTACGGAAACCGGAGTCGGTCTGGTACTTCGCAAGAAACTGGACAAACTCAGTGAACTGTTCATCTTTAAGAAAAAGAAGTAAGCATGAAAGGGATATATAATAACATATTAGCAAGTTGTCTGATTGGTATCATTTTGTTTTCGGGCTGTTCGGTGACAAAACACCTGCCTGAAGGGGAGGTACTTTATACAGGAGGAAAAACGGTGGTAGAGAATAAGTCGGCAACACCGGTAGGAGAGACGGCTTTAACAGAGATTGATGCGGCTCTTGACAAAACTCCCAGTACAAAGATGTTAGGAGGCCTTCTGCCTATTCCTTTTAAAATGTGGATGTATAACGACTTTGTGAAATATAAAAAGGGATTTGGAAAGTGGATGTTCAACCGCCTGGCTGCCAATCCTCCGGTGTTTATCTCTACTGTCAATCCGGAGGTTCGTATCAAGGTGGCTACAAACTTACTCCGTGATTATGGTTACTTCAATGGAAAAGTGACTTATGAAACATTGGTTGATAAGAAAGACAGCCTGAAAGCAAGTATTCTTTATACGGTAGACATGAAGAATCCTTATTTTATAGATACGGTTTATTATCAGCGTTTCACTCCCCAAACGTTGCGCATTATGGAACGGGGACGTCGAATGTCCTATATAAGTCCCGGTGAGCAGTTTAACGTGGTCGATCTGGATGAAGAACGTACCCGTATCAGTACGCTGTTGCGTAACCGGGGATATTTTTACTTCCGTCCCGACTATATGACTTATCAGGCAGATACAACCTTAGTTCCCGGAGGACACATCAGTCTTCGTTTGATTCCTGTGTCGGGGTTGCCTGCTGCTGCGCAGCGTCCTTACTATGTAGGAGATGCTTCCGTCTATTTATACGGGAAGAATGGAGAAATGCCGAATGATAGCATGTTGTACAAGAATCTGAATATTCATTTCTATAAGAAACTGCAGGTTCGCCCGAACATGCTTTATCGGTGGTTGAACTATCAGCAATTTGTGCGGAATACACAGATGCGTGCTTCCAACCGTACCCGGCTTTACAGCCAGTATCGGCAGGAACAGATTCAGGAGAAGCTCAGTCAGCTGGGAATATTCAGTTACTTGGATCTGCAATATGCTCCAAAAGATACAACAGCTGTTTGCGATACCTTGCAAGTGACGATGCAAGCTACTTTTGCCAAGCCGCTGGATGCCGAACTGGAATTGAATGTCGTAACCAAGAGTAACGACCAGACCGGGCCGGGAGCCTCATTCGGCGTCACCCGGAACAATGTGTTCGGAGGTGGAGAAAGCTGGAATGTAAAGCTGAAAGGTTCTTATGAGTGGCAAACCGGCGGAGGAGAGAAGAGTTCTCTGATGAATAGCTGGGAGATGGGAGTTTCTACTTCTTTGACTTTCCCGCGGGTGGTCTTCCCGCATTTGGGAAAACGGGAGTTCGACTTTCCGGCAACGACGACTTTCCGCCTGTACGTCGACCAGTTGAACCGTGCCAGATATTACAAACTGTTATCCTTCGGTGGAAATGCTACCTATGATTTCCAGCCGACACGTACAAGCAGACATAGTATTACCCCTTTCAAATTGACATTCAATGTCCTGCAACATCAATCGGACGAATTTATTGCAATAGCGGAAGCCAATCCGGCCTTATATATCAGTTTGAAAGACCAGTTTATTCCTGCCATGGAATATACCTATACGTATGATAACGCTTCCGCACGCGGTATAAAAAATCCGATTTGGTGGCAATCCACCGTCACTTCTGCCGGAAACCTGACCTCCTTGATTTACCGTGCTTTCGGTCAGCCTTTCAACAAAGAAGATAAGCGTTTGCTCAACGTACCTTTCGCACAGTTTGTAAAGCTGAATACGGAGTTCCGCCATTTGTGGAATATGGACAAGAATAATAAGATTGCTTCCCGTGTGGCCTTGGGTGCTCTCTTCTCTTATGGTAATGCAACGATAGCCCCTTACAGCGAACAATTCTATGTAGGCGGTGCTAACAGTATTCGTGCCTTCACGGTGCGTAGCATCGGACCGGGTGGCTACCATCCGTCGGAAAGCCGCTATTCCTACCTCGACCAGACGGGTACTTTCCGTTTCGAGGCAAATGTGGAATATCGTTTCCGTATCTTTAAGAGTATCTGGGGAGCTACTTTCCTGGATGCCGGAAATGTCTGGTTGATGCGTAAAGATGAGGCTCGTCCGGACTCACAGCTCGAACTGAAAACTTTCCCGAAACAAATCGCCTTGGGTACTGGTGTCGGTATTCGGTATGATATGGATATTCTGGTATTCCGTCTCGACTTCGGTATACCTTTGCATTTGCCCTACGATACCGAAAGAAGTGGATATTACAATGTCACAGGAACCTTTATGAAGAATCTGGGAATACATTTTGCTATCGGTTATCCCTTCTAATGAATGATTTTTGTACGATTTTGGTAAATAATGATTGATATTTGTCCTGTTGGATTCAACTATTTTTGTAATTTTGCAACGAAATCTGATGCCGTTGACATCACTAACCTTTTAATATTACACAATTTATGAAACCAACTTTATTCTTATTGGCAGCCGGTATGGGTAGCCGTTATGGAGGCTTGAAGCAATTAGACGGACTGGGTCCTAATGGCGAAACTATTATGGATTACTCTATCTATGATGCTATCAATGCCGGATTTGGTAAGCTTGTATTTGTAATCCGCAAAGATTTTGAGCAAGATTTCCGTGATAAAATTATTTCCAAATACGAAGGTCACATCCCTTGCGAACTGGTATTTCAGTCTATCAACGATCTTCCGGAAGGCTTTACTTGTCCGGCAGACCGTACAAAACCATGGGGTACAAACCATGCAGTAATGATGGGTGCTGATGTGATTAAAGAACCGTTTGCAGTAATCAACTGCGATGACTTTTATGGTCGCGATTCTTTCCAGGTAATGGGTAAATTCCTTTCAGCTCTTCCTGAAAATTCAGAGAACGTTTATTCAATGGTAGGTTTCCGTGTAGGAAATACCTTGAGCGAAAGCGGTACGGTATCTCGTGGTATCTGTAGCACAGATGCTAAAGGATTGTTGACATCTGTAGTAGAACGTACGAAGATTCAACGTCTTGATGGTGAAGTGAAATATATCGGTGATGATGGTGAATGGACTGCTACTCCCGACACTACTCCGGTAAGTATGAACTTCTGGGGCTTCACTCCTGATTACTTCGCTTACAGCCAGGAATTCTTCAAGACTTTCCTTAGCGATCCGAAGAACATGAAAAACCTGAAGAGCGAATTCTTCATCCCATTGATGGTGGATAAATTGATTAATGACGGAACCGCTACTGTTGAAGTACTGGATACTACCAGCAAATGGTTCGGTGTTACTTATCCGGAAGACCGTCAGAGCGTAGTAGACAAGATTCAGGCATTAGTAGATGCCGGCGAATATCCTGCTAAGTTGTTCTAAAGAAGAGACATTGGTAAAGATAGAGGGCAGTCATTCAATAAGAATGACTGCTTTTTTGTTTTTCATAACGTATAATACTAAGCTGTATCTAATAAATATTCAGTATCTTTGCAGTCCAAAATGTTATAAATCAGAAGCAGAAGTGATTTCAGTAGAAGGATTATCAGTAGAATTTAATGCGACGCCGCTTTTTGAGGATGTCAGCTATGTAATTAATAAGAAAGATCGCATTGCGTTGGTCGGTAAGAATGGTGCCGGCAAATCAACCATGCTGAAAATATTAGCCGGCTTGCAGTCGCCGACACATGGCATTGTAGCCACTCCGAAAGATGTAACCATCGGATATTTGCCGCAGGTCATGATTCTCTCCGACAATCGGACGGTGATGGGAGAGGCGGAACTGGCATTTGAACATATTTTTGAACTTCAGGCGAGGCTGGAACGGATGAATCAGGAACTAGCCGAACGGACAGACTACGATTCGGAAGAATACCATCAGTTGATAGACCGTTTCACACATGAAAACGACCGTTTCCTGATGATGGGCGGTACAAACTATCAAGCGGAAATTGAACGGACTCTGCTCGGACTGGGATTCAGCCGGGAGGACTTCGAACGTTCTACTTCGGAATTTTCCGGCGGATGGCGTATGCGTATCGAATTGGCAAAATTGCTTTTGCGTCGCCCGGATGTGCTTTTGCTCGACGAGCCGACCAATCACCTCGATATTGAAAGTATCCAATGGCTGGAAAACTTTCTGGCTACACGTGCCAATGCAGTCGTATTGGTCAGCCACGACCGTGCTTTCCTCAATAATGTAACGACCCGTACCATCGAAATCACTTGCGGCCAGATCTATGACTACAAAGTGAAATATGATGAATTTGTAGTCCTGCGTAAAGAACGTCGCGAACAACAGCTTCGTGCATACGAAAACCAACAGAAACAGATACAGGATACGGAAGACTTCATCGAACGCTTCCGCTATAAAGCTACCAAAGCCGTACAGGTGCAGAGCCGTATCAAACAGCTGGATAAAATAGACCGCATTGAAATAGATGAAGAAGATAACTCCTCGCTTCGTTTGAAGTTTCCTCCTGCCAGCCGTAGCGGAAACTATCCTGTGATTTGCGAAGATGTGCGCAAAGCGTATGGCAGCCATGTTGTTTTCCATGATGTAAACCTCACTATCAACCGGGGAGAGAAAGTAGCTTTCGTCGGTAAGAATGGAGAGGGTAAATCTACATTGGTAAAGTGTATCATGGGAGAGATTGACTTTGATGGTAAGCTCACCATCGGTCATAATGTACAAATCGGCTATTTTGCACAGAATCAGGCGCAAATGCTGGATGAGAACCTGACTGTATTTGATACGATCGACCGGGTAGCTACGGGCGATATCCGTCTGAAAATACGTGATATACTGGGAGCTTTCATGTTTGGAGGCGAAGCCTCGGACAAAAAAGTGAAAGTCCTCTCCGGTGGAGAACGTACCCGATTGGCAATGATTAAACTTCTTCTGGAACCCGTAAACTTCCTGATTCTGGACGAACCGACCAATCACTTGGATATGCGTTCGAAAGACGTATTGAAAGAAGCGATCCGCGAATTTGACGGAACCGTAGTTCTTGTCAGCCACGACCGTGATTTTTTGGATGGACTTGCGACTAAAGTATATGAGTTCGGTGGCGGACTGGTAAAAGAACACCTCGGCGGTATCTATGAATTTCTGCAAAAGAAAAAGATAGATAGCTTGAACGAACTTCAGAAAGGGGCAGGCTTATCCACTTCTCCTACGGCATCTGCCAAAGGAAATAATGAACAGGAAGCCGCACAACCTTCGGAAAACAAACTCTCTTATGAAGCTCAAAAAGAACTGAATAAGAAAGTGAAGAAACTCGAGCGCCAAGTTGCGGATTGCGAAACCTCGATCGAAGAAACCGAAGCAGCCATAGCCATCATCGAAGTGAAAATGGCCACTCCCGAAGGAGCTTCGGATATGAAACTGTATGAGCAGCATCAGAAACTGAAACAGCAGTTGGATACTATTGTTGAAGAGTGGGAGCGGGTTTCGATGGAACTGGAAGAAGTGAAAGGCTAGAACTACCTTTCCAATAACATGATAATTCTATAACATATTATATGAGTATGAAAGTAACCAAGTATTTACCAATTCTTGCCGTATGCCTTATGACAACAGGATGTAACAGTAAGAAAGAGGCCGTGCTGACGTCCGGTATCGACCTTGCTAATCTGGATACCACGGCTGTGCCGGGTGCAAGTTTTTATCAATATGCCTGTGGAGGTTGGGTGAAAGATCATCCGCTGACAGACGAGTATTCACGTTTTGGCACATTCGATATGTTGCGCGAAAATAGTCGTGAACAACTGAAAGCATTGATTGCCGAATTGGCAGCAAAGAAAGATAACGCACCGGGCAGTGCTGCCCAGAAAGTAGGCGATCTTTATAATATCGCAATGGATAGCGTAAAACTGAATCAGGAAGGTGTAGCTCCGATCAAAGCGGAACTGGCAGCCATTGACGCTCTCAAGGATAAAGGAGAGATCTATGCATATATCGCCGAAAGCCAGAAGAAAGGCATCCGTCCTTACTTCACCATGTTCGTAAGTGCAGACGATATGAACAGTTCCATGAATATCGTACAAACCTATCAGGGAGGTATCGGAATGGGACAACGCGACTATTATCTGGAAGATGACGAACAGACTAAAAATATCCGTAACAAATATCAGGAACACATCGCCAAGATGTTCCAGTTGGCAGGTTATGATGAAGCTACTGCACAGAAAGCGGTGAAAGCAGTGATGAACATCGAAACCCGTCTGGCAAAAGCAGCTCGTTCACAAGTGGAATTGCGTGATCCTCATGCTAATTATAACAAGATGGACATGGCAACGTTGAAAAAGAACTTCCCGACTTTCGACTGGGATACTTATTTCACCGTTTCCGGTTTGAAAGACCTGAAAGAAGTGAACATCGGTCAGCCTGCTGCCATGAAGGAAGTAGCCGATGTGATTAACACCGTATCGCTGGACGATCAGAAACTATATCTCCAATGGGGATTGATAGATGCTGCCGCTTCCTATCTGGGCGATGCTTTTGAAGCACAGAACTTCGACTTCTACAGCAGAACAATGTCCGGCAAGAAAGAAATGCAACCTCGTTGGAAACGTTCTGTGAGCACCGTAGACGGTGTGCTTGGCGAAGTGGTAGGACAGATGTACGTAGAAAAGTACTTCCCCGCTGCTGCTAAAGAACGTATGGTTACACTGGTGAAGAACCTGCAAACTTCTTTGGGTGAACGCATCAAAGGTCTGGAATGGATGAGCGAACCGACCAAGGAAAAAGCATTGGAGAAACTGGCTACCTTCCATGTAAAAATCGGTTATCCTGATAAATGGAAAGATTACTCTGCACTGGAGATCAAAAATGATTCTTACTGGGCAAATATTGAACGTGCGAACCAATGGGATTACAACGAAATGATTGCTAAAGCCGGCAAACCGGTAGACAAGGATGAATGGTTGATGACTCCTCAGACTGTTAACGCTTATTATAACCCGACTACCAATGAAATCTGCTTCCCGGCAGCCATCCTGCAACCTCCGTTCTTCGATATGAATGCGGACGATGCTATGAACTACGGTGCAATCGGCGTGGTCATCGGCCATGAAATGACTCATGGATTTGACGATCAGGGACGTCAATATGACAAAGACGGAAACCTGAAAGACTGGTGGACGGAAGAAGATGCTAAAAAGTTCGAAGAACGTGCCCAAGTAATGGTGAACTTCTTTGACAGCATTGAAGTAGCTCCGGGCGTACACGCAAACGGTAGCCTGACACTTGGAGAGAACATCGCCGACCATGGAGGTTTGCAAGTTTCTTTCCAGGCATTCAAGAATGCAACAGAAGCCGCACCGCTGGAAATTGTTGACGGATTTACTCCGGAACAACGTTTCTTCCTGGCTTACGCTAATGTGTGGGCAGGAAATATCCGTCCGGAAGAAATTCTCCGATTAACCAAACTTGATCCTCACTCATTAGGCAAATGGCGTGTGGACGGTGCTCTTCCTCATATCCAGAATTGGTATGAAGCATTCAAAATCACCGAACAGGATTCGATGTTCGTACCTAAAGAAAAACGAGTATCTATCTGGTAATAGTTTTTGAATAGATAGCATATATGCGAAGAGGCGTTGATTTTCCGTTGAGGAGAGTCAACGCTTTTTTTTATTAATTCACACCTTATTTATTACGTACGATAAACAATATTTCGTAACTTTGCGCATCAAATACTTAATAAGCAATTCAATGTCAGAGTCTAAAAGAATAAAAACTGCATTGGTATCTGTATACCATAAAGAAGGTTTGGATGAAATTATTACCAAACTTCATGAAGAGGGAGTAGAGTTTTTGTCAACAGGCGGAACTCGTCAGTTTATTGAATCATTGGGATATCCTTGTAAGGCAGTGGAAGATTTGACCACTTATCCTTCTATTCTCGGTGGTAGAGTAAAGACATTACATCCGAAAATTTTCGGAGGTATTCTTTGTCGTCGCGGCCTGGAACAGGATATGCAACAGATTGAGAAATATGAAATTCCCGAGATAGATCTGGTTATTGTTGATTTGTATCCGTTCGAAGCTACCGTAGCTTCCGGTGCATCTGAAGCAGACATTATTGAAAAAATCGATATAGGCGGAATCTCACTGATTCGTGCCGCAGCCAAGAACTATAACGATGTAATCATCGTAGCTTCTCAAGCTCAATACAAACCATTATTGGATATGTTGATGGAGCACGGCGCTACTTCTTCACTTGAAGAACGTCGCTGGATGGCTAAAGAAGCATTTGCCGTTTCTTCTCACTACGATTCGGCTATTTTCAATTATTTCGATGCCGGCGAAGGTTCTGCTTTCCGTTGCTCTGTTAATAGCCAGAAGCAACTTCGTTACGGTGAGAACCCACATCAGAAAGGTTATTTCTACGGAAATCTGGAAGCAATGTTCGACCAGATTCACGGAAAAGAAATCTCTTATAACAATCTTCTCGACATCAACGCAGCCGTTGACCTGATCGACGAATTCGATGACCTCACTTTCGCTATCCTGAAACACAACAACGCTTGCGGATTAGCTTCCCGTGCTACAGTTTTGGAAGCTTGGAAAGACGCATTGGCCGGTGATCCGGTTTCTGCTTTCGGCGGTGTATTGATTACGAATGGTGTCATCGACAAAGAAGCAGCGGAAGAAATCAACAAGATTTTCTTCGAAGTGATTATCGCGCCGGATTATGATGTGGATGCACTCGAAATCCTGGGACAGAAAAAGAACCGCATCATCCTCGTTCGTAAGGAAGCTAAATTGCCTAAGAAACAATTCCGCGCTTTGCTGAATGGCGTATTGGTGCAGGATAAAGATACTAATATTGAAACGGTAGCCGACCTGAAAACCGTGACAGACAAAACTCCTACTCCGGAAGAAGTGGAAGATATGTTGTTTGCCAACAAAATTGTAAAGAACAGCAAATCCAACGCCATCGTATTGGCAAAGGATAAACAACTTCTTGCAAGCGGTGTAGGACAGACTTCACGTGTAGACGCATTGAAACAAGCAATTGAAAAAGCCAAATCATTCGGCTTCGACCTGAATGGTGCAGTAATGGCTTCCGATGCCTTCTTCCCGTTCCCCGACTGTGTGGAAATTGCAGATAAAGAAGGTATTACGGCTGTTATCCAACCGGGAGGTTCGGTAAAAGACGATTTATCCTTTGCTTATTGCAATGAGCACGGTATGGCGATGGTGACTACCGGTATCCGTCATTTTAAACACTAAAGCGATTTACTATTTGACAATTTACAATTTACTATTCAGCCGTTCGGCAATATGGATTTGATTGTCAGATAGTAATAAGTATGTATCAAATAGTAAATAGTAAATTGTCAAATAGTAAATAAAAAAATGGGATTATTTTCTTTTACACAAGAGATAGCAATGGACTTGGGCACAGCCAATACTATCATCATCACGAACGGAAAAATCGTGGTGGATGAGCCTTCGGTTGTAGCTCTGGATCGCCGTACAGAAAAGATGATTGCCGTGGGGGAAAAGGCGAAGTTGATGCATGAAAAAACCCACGAAAACATACGTACCATCCGTCCGTTGAGAGACGGAGTGATTGCCGACTTCTATGCTTGCGAGCAGATGATGCGCGGTTTGATAAAGCAGGTGAATACTCGCAACCATTTGTTTTCACCTTCTCTTCGCATGGTGATTGGCGTTCCTTCGGGAAGTACGGAAGTTGAACTCCGTGCTGTCCGTGACTCTGCGGAACATGCCGGCGGTCGTGACGTCTATTTGATTTTCGAACCGATGGCTGCGGCAATCGGTATCGGTATCGACGTAGAAGCTCCGGAAGGAAACATGATTGTCGATATAGGTGGTGGTTCTACGGAAATTGCCGTTATCTCTTTGGGAGGTATCGTTTCCAACAACTCCATCCGTACTGCCGGTGATGACCTGACGGAAGATATTCGCGAATACATGAGCCGTCAGCACAATGTGAAAGTCAGCGAGCGTATGGCCGAACGTATCAAAATCAACGTGGGTGCTGCTTTAACCGAACTGGGTGAAGACGCTCCGGAAGATTATATCGTTCATGGTCCGAACCGTATCACAGCTCTTCCGATGGAAGTGCCTGTATGCTATCAGGAAGTGGCTCACTGTTTGGAGAAATCTATTTCAAAGATCGAAACGGCTATCTTGAGTGCATTGGAAAATACGCCTCCTGAACTGTATGCTGATATTGTACACAATGGTATCTATCTCTCCGGAGGTGGTGCATTGCTTCGTGGATTGGATAAGCGTTTGACCGACAAGATCAACATTCCTTTCCATATTGCGGAAGATCCTTTGCATGCAGTTGCCAAAGGTACAGGAGTGGCATTGAAGAACGTAGACCGTTTCTCTTTCTTAATGAGATAAACCGGGGATGAGGAATTTATTAAACTTCCTTCTGAAATACAATTACTGGTTCCTCTTCATCTTATTGGAGGTAGCCAGTTTTGTTTTGTTATTTCGGTTCAACCGTTATCAGCAGAGTGCATTCTTCACTTCTGCCAATACGGTTGTGGGGGCGGTTTATGAAGTTTCGGGAGGGATTTCCTCTTATTTTCATCTGAAATCAGTCAACGAAGATCTATTGGATCGCAACATGGTGCTCGAACAACAGATCACTAATCTGGAAAAAGCATTGAGAGAGCAGCAGCTCGATTCTATGGCAATCAACAGCATCCGGCAGGTGCCGCAAGCGGATTATCAGTTGTTTAAAGCGCATGTGATAAAGAACAGTTTGAATCTGGTTGATAATTATATCACGCTCGATAAAGGTTCCTCTTCCGGTATTCGCTCCGAAATGGGAGTAGTGGACGGTAATGGGATTGTAGGGATTGTTTATGAAACATCTCCTTCCTACTCGGTGGTGATTTCGGTACTGAACAGCAAGTCGAATATCAGTTGCAAGATTATCGGCAGTGATTATTTCGGCTACCTGAAATGGGAACATGGAGATTCGCGCTATGCTTATCTGAAAGACCTGCCTCGTCATGCAGAGTTTAATTTGGGAGATACAGTAGTCACCAGTGGTTTCTCCACCGTCTTTCCCGAAGGTATAATGGTGGGGACGGTAGATGATATGTCCGACTCTAATGACGGACTTTCCTATCTGTTGAAAATCAGGCTGGCTACTGATTTCGGTAAGTTGAGTGACGTTCGGGTGGTAGCCCGGACAGGTCAGGAAGAACAGAAGAAACTTGAAAACAAGGTGATGAAAGAATGATTATTACTTATATACATAGAATCGGATGGTTTATCGGCTTGGTACTTCTTCAGGTGCTAATCCTTAATAGTGTACATATTGCCGGCTATGCTACTCCTTTTCTCTATATCTATTTTATTCTGAAATTCAGCTCCGGTACTTCCCGGAATGAACTGATGTTGTGGGCTTTTTTCTTCGGGCTGACCATTGATATATTCTCTGATACTCCGGGAATGAATGCGGCAGCTACCGTATTGCTTGCCTTTCTCCGTCCCTCTTTGCTTCGTCTGTTCATGCCCCGTGATAATCCGGACAGCCTTATTCCCTCTTTCAAGACGATGGGAATCAGTCCTTTCTTAAAATATACTACTGCAAGTGTTTTTGTGCACAGTCTGGCATTACTCTCCATTGAGTTCTTCTCATTTACCAGCATTTGGCTGTTACTGTTGCGAGTGCTTCTTTGCACTATTCTGACTGTAACCTGTATCATAGCTATAGAAGGGATTAAGAAGTAACGATGGCAAAAGATTATATCTTAGAGAAGCGCAAATTTGTAATCGGAGGCATTGCTATCTCCATTGTTTTGATTTATCTGATACGTCTTTTTGTATTGCAGATTACGACCGATGACTACAAGAAGAATGCTGATAGTAACGCTTTTCTGAATAAAATCCAGTACCCCTCGCGTGGCGCTATTTATGACCGGACCGGTAAACTATTGGTATTCAACCAGCCGGCATACGACATAACGATCGTGCCAAAGGAAATAGAGAATCTGGACACACTCGATTTATGCCAATCGCTGAATATCACCCGTGCGCAGTTTCTCAAAATTATGAGCGACATGAAAGACCGTCGCCGCAATCCGGGGTATTCCCGCTATACCAACCAGTTGTTTATGTCGCAACTTTCGGCGGAAGAATGTGGTGTCTTTCAGGAAAAGCTGTTTAAGTTTCGTGGCTTTTATATCCAACGGCGTACCATTCGTCAATATTCGTACAATGCTGCCGCCCATGCTTTGGGAGATATAGGAGAAGTCTCCGCAAAAGAAATGGAAGCGGATGAAGAAGGATACTACATCCGTGGGGATTATGTCGGCAAGTTAGGAGTCGAGAAATCGTATGAAAAGTACCTTCGTGGCGAGAAAGGAATTGAGATTCTGCTTCGTGATGCACACGGTCGTATCCAAGGGCATTATATGGATGGTGAATATGACCGTCCTTCCGTTCCCGGCAAGAACCTGACATTGAGTCTGGATATTGACTTACAGATGCTGGGTGAACGTTTATTAAAGAATAAGATTGGAAGTATTGTGGCTATCGAACCGGAAACCGGAGAAATCCTTTGTCTGGTATCCTCTCCCAATTATGACCCGCATTTGATGATTGGCCGCCAGCGTGGTAAGAATCATCTGGCTTTGCAACGTGATATGACTAAACCGCTTTTGAATCGTGCCCTGATGGGAGTGTATCCTCCGGGATCTACGTTCAAGACAGCGCAAGGACTGACGTTCCTGCAAGAAGGAATCATCACTGAACAAAGTCCGGCATTCCCTTGCTCACATGGGTTCCATTACGGAAGATTGACAGTAGGCTGCCATGCTCACGGATCTCCCTTGCCATTGATTCCGGCTATTGCTACATCGTGCAACTCCTATTTCTGTTGGGGACTGTTCCGTATGTTTGGCGATCGTAAATACGGTTCGCCGCAAAACGCCATTACGGTCTGGAAAGACCACATGGTTTCGCAGGGATTTGGCTACAAACTGGGCGTCGATTTACCGGGAGAGAAACGAGGATTGATTCCGAATGCACAATTCTACGATAAAGCCTATCGCGGACATTGGAACGGATTGACTGTAATCAGTATCTCTATCGGACAGGGAGAGGTTCTGTCCACTCCCCTTCAAATAGCCAACTTAGGAGCGACGATTGCCAACAGAGGATATTTCGTGACACCGCATATTGTAAAGGAAATCCAGGACAACCAGTTAGATAGCATCTATCGTGTACCGCGTTATACCACTATTGAGAAGAGACATTATGAATCAGTAGTAGAAGGGATGCGTGGCGCGGCCACCGGCGGTACCTGTCGTATGCTGTCCGTGATGGTTCCGGGGCTGGAGGCCTGTGGTAAAACAGGTACTGCACAGAATCGTGGGCACGACCACTCGGTATTTATGGGCTTTGCACCTATGAACAAACCCAAGATAGCTATTGCCGTCTATGTGGAGAATGGTGGTTGGGGAGCTACTTATGGTGTGCCGGTGGGTGCGTTGATGATGGAACAATATATAAACGGGAAGTTATCACCGGAAAATGAATTAAGAGCGGAAGAAATTAGTAACAGAGTGATATTGTATGGTAACGAGGAACGATAGTTTGTGGAAATCACTGGACTGGGTAACGATTTTTATTTACCTGCTCCTGATTGTTGGCGGATGGTTCAGCGTTTGCGGAGCCAGTTACGACTATGGTGAACGTGACTTTCTGGATTTTTCAACCCGTGCCGGTAAACAGTTTGTGTGGATTATCTGCTCCTTCGGACTTGGATTTGTTTTGTTGATGCTGGAAGACCGTATGTATGATATGTTCGCGTACATTGTATATGTGGGGATGATTCTCTTGCTCATCGTCACTATCTTCATTGCACCGGACACAAAAGGCTCACGCTCCTGGCTGGTGATGGGGCCTGTTAGCTTGCAACCTGCCGAGTTTGCCAAGTTTGCTACGGCCTTGGCTTTGGCCAAGTATATGAACTCTTATTCATTCAGCATCAAAAAAGAAAAATGTGCCTTTATCCTGGGATTCATCATTCTTCTTCCGATGTTATTGATTATTGGTCAGCGAGAGACAGGTTCTGCATTGGTTTATCTCGCCTTTTTTCTGGTTCTTTACCGTGAAGGAATGCCGGGAGTAGTACTTTTTGCAGGCGTATGCGCCGTAATCTACTTTGTGGTCGGCATCCGTTTTGACGAAGTATTTATAGCCGATACCCCAACGCCGTTAGGCGAATTTATCGTATTACTATTAATCCTCTTATTTGCTGGTGGCATGGTGTGGGTATATCGCAAGAAATGGCCTGCTACCCGTAATATCATTGGTGGAAGTCTGGGCATATTGCTGATAGCCTATTTAATATCGGAATACTGGGTACACTTTAGCCTGGTTTGGGTGCAATGGGCGCTTTGTGCTGTTGTGATAGGCTATCTGATTTATCTGGCATTAAGTGAGCGGCAACGTACCTATTTCCTGATTGCTCTGTTTACAATCGGTTCTATCGGCTTCCTGTATTCCAGTAATTATGTATTTGATAATATATTGGAATCTCATCAACAAGTCCGTATAAAGGTAGTGCTTGGTTTGGAAGAAGATTTGACCGGTGCCGGATATAACGTGAACCAATCTAAGATTGCCATTGGTTCCGGCGGGCTAACAGGGAAAGGATTCCTGAATGGTACACAAACGAAGTTGAAGTACGTGCCCGAACAGGATACCGACTTTATTTTTTGTACAGTAGGTGAAGAACAAGGTTTTGTGGGTTCGGCTGCTGTCCTGCTGGCTTTCCTTATTTTGATTTTGCGATTAATTTTCCTGGCCGAACGGCAGACTTCTAATTTTGGCCGGGTTTATGGATATTCGGTCGTCAGTATTTTCCTTTTCCACTTATTTATCAATGTCGGTATGGTACTGGGGTTGACTCCGGTGATTGGTATTCCATTGCCTTTCTTTAGCTATGGAGGCTCTTCCTTATGGGGATTTACGATATTGTTGTTCATCTTCCTGCGGATTGATGCAGGTCGTGGCAGAAGGCTTTAACTTTCACTGTTTTTCAATACGGATACCTACATCGCTCAATCCTTGTAGCTTTTCATCTTTCATTCCGTTTATCACTTTGATCGTGTAGTTGCCGGAACGCAAGGGGAGGACGGACTTGATAAAAGTTTCCGATTGGTAAATGCTTCCCCATCCGTGTCCCGTCCATCTTCCTGTAGAATCAGCCAGACTGAAAACAATGGTATCAGTACGCCATACGGTAGAATCTTGTAGATTCTGACTGATAAATAAATGGAGGTCATGATAAGGATATTCTATTCTGTTGCGGACTTCCGCAAAAAGCCGGAGGGTAGTGGGAATACTGTCGGTGATAGGAATCTGAAAAGAGAGTGTATCACTCTTTTCCCATCCCTCGTCGGGAAGGGATTGATAAGAGTGATACACCGTATTTTCATTGCAGGCTGTCAGTAAGCAAGCGCTGAATAGAACAAATAAACTATTCTTGAGTAGGCTTTTCATTATTTGGCAGTTTCTCCTGATTCTGATTTCTTTCCGGTCTGGAAGGACGCTCCTGATTAGGACGGCGTTCCTGACGTTCCTGTCCTTGCTGTTCCCGTTGGCGGTCTTGTTGCTGCGGGCGTTCCTGTCCTTGTGGACGTTCCTGACCTTGCGGACGTTCTTGGTTCTGTCCCCTTTCCGGACGTCTGTTTTCGTTGTTCCGTCCCTGATTCTGTCCTCTGTTCCGGTTGTTATTGTTGTTTCTCGGACGGTTATCTCTTTCCCCTCTGTTGCCGTTTTCTGACGACTGCGGGCGGTTATCATTCTCCCGTTGAGGTTGTTGCGGACGATTTCCGCCTTCCGCTTGTTGTTGCGGGCGGTTGCCGTTATTATTACTATTATTGTTTCCCTTCTTCTTCTTTTTATTGTTCCGGTTAGCGTTGTTGCCGCCATCTTTATTATTCCGGCTGCGGTCGAAGCGGGTCACACTTTCCTGTTCCAGCAAGTCGATCGGTTTCTTCGGTTCCGGTTTCTTTTCCTCTTCGATCAAGCTGTCCGGTTTCATCCCTTTCTTATTCATGGAGATGACTTCAAAAGCACGTTTGCCGCTGATTGTAATCAAATTGGCAGGGAAATTCTTATCCGTAGAGTAAGAAACCTGATTGCTTAGAATATCCGCCTTGAAGAAATAGAAAGTACCATCCTTTGTTTCCAACTCTATCTCTCTCGAAGGAAGTCGTTTTTGAGCTTCTACATAACAGTCTACCTCATAGTTCAGGCAACATTTCAGTTTAGCACACTGTCCGGCAAGTTTTTGCGGATTTAGTGAAATGTCCTGAAAACGGGCAGCACTGGTAGACACAGAAACAAAACTCGTCATCCATGTGGCACAGCAGAGCTCGCGTCCGCACGGACCGATTCCGCCGATACGTCCGGCTTCCTGACGGGCACCGATTTGTTTCATTTCAATACGTACGCGGAAAGCTTCGGCCAATACTTTGATTAACTGACGGAAGTCTACCCGTTCATCAGCGATGTAGTAGAAAATAGCCTTATTACCATCTCCCTGATACTCCACGTCACCGATTTTCATATCCAGATTAAGGTTCAATGCAATTTGGCGTGCACGGATCATGGTAGCATGTTCTTTGGCTTTCGCTTCGTTGAACTTCTCCATATCCACTGGCTTCGCTTTCCGGTAGACACGTTTGATTTCCGTGTCTGCCTTGAAGTTTGCTTTCTTCATTTGCAGCGGAACGAGCCGGCCCGTTAATGTAACTACTCCGATGTCATGACCCGGAGCTGCTTCTACGGCAACTACATCTCCTTTTTCCAGCTTGATCTTGTTGCTGTTCCGAAAATATCCCTTCCGGGTATTCTTGAACTGCACTTCTACCATGTCACTCTCCTCCGCATTGCCCGGTATATCTGCCAGCCAGTCGTAGGTATTCAGTTTTTTATCTTGTCGGGAACATCCTTTGCAGCAAAGGCCGCCGCTCCCATTATGAAGTTTATATTCCATAAGTTATATATTTATTATTGCTTCAACAGTACGATCATCTTCAGTGAGAAGTCGAAGAATACCATTTTAGCATTTACGTTCTGTTCTATATGTAGCTGCGCTTCGCTTAATTCGTCCATGATGCCCATCACATTACGTTCGTTGACAAAAGGTGCAAAGCGAGTTGCAAAATTCTGTTCGTTAATGGTCATATACGTCAGGTTGCGCTGGTGCAGGTTAAAGATAAAGTTTTCGCGGATCATGCGCTGGCAATATTCCAGAAAGTTTTTCTGGCGTTCGCGTCCCATGCTGGCCACCTGTTCGCTCCACATCTTCATCTCCTTTATTTTCCGTTGATAGGACAAGCGCATCAGGTTGACGAAGAGCTCGAAGAATAACTGATTCTCCTCATTCAGATGAATCGTTTCGAGTGCCTTGACGAAATTTCCGTTTGCCAGATGGGCAATCGAAATGCTATCCGCAGGCTGAACATGATATTTACTCTGCAATACCCGGTCGATGCTGGCTTCGTCAATTTTCCGCACATTCATACGTTGAGTACGGCTCAAGATGGTAGGCAGAATCATGTCCGGAGCTTCGGATACCAACAGAAAAATCGTCTTTTCGGGTGGCTCCTCAAGCAGTTTCAACAACTTATTGGCGCATACCGGGTGCATTTTCTCGGGCAACCATACAATCGTAATCTTAAATCCACCTTCACTGGATTTCAGACTGAGCTTCTTCAGGATCTCATCGCTCTCTTTGGCATAAATCAGCGCTTGCGAGTTCTCCGCGTCCATTTCACCCAACCAATGGTTGAGGTTGAAATAAGGATTGTTAATAACGAATGGCCGCCAATCGGCAATATAATCATCGCACACTTCTTTCTTTCCTTTCGCACTTTTCACGATGGGGAATACGAAATGCACATCCGGATGTACCAGCTTATTGAATTTCACACAAGACGGACAGACACCGCAAGCATCTTCCTCGCCCCGATTGGTGCAACTGATGTAGCGTGCGTATGCGATAGCCAATGGCATTTTACCAACTCCCTCGGGACCGCAAATGAGTTGGGCATGTGGAATACGCCCCTCGTTCACTTCCTGAATGAGTCGTTGCTTGATTTCTTCTTGTCCGATTACGTCTCTGAAAAACATATCAATAAATGATTTTGGCTATTTCCTTGATACTGTCTACTGCTCCGATGGAATAGAAATGGATGCTCGGAACTCCGTGTTCCATCAACTCCTTGCATTGAGCCACGCACCATTCAACACCCACCTGTTCGGCTTCCGCATCATTCTTGCATTTCAATGCTTCTTTCACCAGATCTTCCGGTAAATCCACCTTGAATGTTTTGGGGATCATGCTTAGTTGGGAGATTTTCTTGAAAGGCTTGATTCCCGGAATGATAGGAATGTTGATACCTGCTGCCTTAGCCTGCTCCACAAAATCGAAATATTTCTTATTATCGTAGAATAATTGTGTCACAGCATACTCTGCACCAGTTTCTACCTTCTTTTTCAGCCAGTAAAGATCTGTCTCTATGTTAGGAGATTCTTCATGCTTTTCCGGATAACACGCCACACCATACGAGAAAGGACTGGTGGTGACTTTCATCTCCGAACCGTCAACGAAGATTCCCTTATTGAAATTATTAATCTGCTCCTGCAATTCAATCGCATGATGATATCCGTCTCCTTCGGGAGTAAATACCGATTCATGTTTAGCCTTGTCTCCACGGAGTACCAGCAAATCTGTTATATTCAGAAATTGCAAATCCAGCAATACATATTCGGTCTCCTCACGCGTGAAACCACTGCACAGGATATGAGGAACCACAGTAATATTATATTTATTCTGAATGGCTGCCGCCACAGCGACTGTTCCCGGACGCCTTCTCAGGCGGTTTCTCTGAAAGAGCCCGTTGCCGAGATCTTTGTAGACATATTCGCTGCGATGCGTGGTGATATTGATATATTTCGGATCAAATTCTCGAAGAGTGTCGATTGTCTGATAGAGCTTTTCGATTCCGGTTCCCTTCAAAGGAGGGAGAATTTCGAAAGAAAAAGCTGTACCTTTACTGTTATTTATTAAATCAATTACTTTCATTCCTTTTCGTTGATGTTGTTATCTACTTGGATTAAACATGCATATTGGGACAAAAATACGAAAAAAGAAAGATTTCTTCTTGATTTGTTTGAAAATAGTTTGGTTTTTATCGTACTATTACATAAAAGAGGGTATATCCTGTATTTCGGATGCACCCTCTCTCACCTAATCATTATTAAATTAGAATTTACTTTTCGAGAAATGATTTCTTCATTCTGGCAATGTCAGTCAGATAATCTTGTAAATCTTGTTCATGTTCTTCCTCTTCGGCAAGAATATGTTTGGCGATATCACAGGTGGTGAAATCTTTCCCGTTAGTAAAGTCGGCAATTTCCTGATAACGGAGAATGGCACAGCGTTCGGAAGCAACATTATCCTTCAGCAAACTGACTGAATCGAAGCCTTGCGGAGCATCATATTTGCATCTTGCCAGTTCGAACCATTGTTTCGGATCAAGTACCGGAACCCCTTCCAGCTCGATGATACGGTCGGCAAGCAGCTGTGCATGTCTACGTTCTTCTTCGGCATGTTCCTCGAACTCACCTTGTACGTCGGCACGCATGGCGCCTTCCACTACTAATGCACCTACCCAATATTGGTAATATGCCAACCACTCTTCAGCCAATGCTGCGTTCAACTGTGAAATTAAACTTTCTACATCTAATTTACCTTGTAGGATTTTTACACTTTCTCTAGCCATAATTTTAAAGTTTAGGTTACTATGTTTAAATCGCTAATGTAACAGACGGAGGTTCTTTTTGTTTGAGTATCCCGGAGGTTTTAACAGAAAGAATGCATTGCACTGTGCAGCTCCTTCTTTTTTAATAGAACATGGATGCTTTTAATATTTCATTTCAACTAAATTTTTGTATCACTTTTACCCTCACACCCTCACACATTCGCTCAATCCCTTTATTCATCGTGGTTATAACGTGTGAGGGTAAGTGCGGTAGTAGGGTGAGGGTAAAAAGTTACCCTCACCCTGTGTGTCGTCCTGATTCTATCTTAAACAGTTTATAATAAGTGGCTTGTCTATTCGCTTTTATCCTATACTCTCTTATGCAATAGACGTCAATGCCTTATATAATAGATGTTTATCCCTCGTGATTCTTCTGATAAGCCCTAATGTCTTTTAACAGCTCACTGCAGTGAACGAATTTGTTTACTATCGTTAGCTTATTTGCTTACATCTGATAGCTTATTTGTTCACTGCAGTGAGCCCTTGCCAACTACTAAGCAAATGAATATTGAACATAAGAAGAAAGTCTATGAAGTGGCATATCTTATAAAGAAAGATACCTGTATGCTGAAATTAGGATAGTAATTTATTTATTGATTAGTAGGAGCGAATTATAAACTAAAGTAGAGTGATAACAGATAGCTATTCTCACTTTTTTATGTGTTCTTGTCCTGTAGAAATCTATTTTTTAGTTTGTTTCTTTAAGAGTACTTCTCTTTTTACCTTCTCTTTGCGAATATCTTTTTGTTATTTGCTCTACACGCGCGTATGTAATATAATAATGTGCCATTTCCGGCCTGTTTTCATATAGATGTAACATATATGAAGAAAAATATGTTCTACAACATCGTTATGATTCAGTAAGTTAGGGTGGGTATCTAAAAATAATTAGAAAAAATAGTCAGATATATTTGGATGTTATAGATAAGTTGTCTACTTTTGCACCCGCTTTGCTAGAGAGACAGAGCCTAATGATTGACATTCTGCTATAAGATGAAGGCCACAGAAAATAAAAACAAAAAAAACTTTGAAAAAAGTTTGGAGGTTATCTGAAAAAGTCCTTATCTTTGCATCCGCTTTCGCAAAGAAAGCAGAAGCGGCGGAAGCCACGTTAGTTCTTTGAAATATTGATAAACAATACAAGTAGTACAAGTAAAAAATAGAACCGTCAATACTTGTCTTATTCAGTAGCGATACAGTTAAGACTAATAGGTATTTGAATAAGGTCAATAAATTTACGGCGTCCTGAACAGAGCAAAAAGTCATCTTAACGGATGATAAAAAATACTTTTACAATGAAGAGTTTGATCCTGGCTCAGGATGAACGC
>ENA-OWPD01000091-OWPD01000091.1-human-gut-metagenome-genome-assembly--contig:-NODE-91-length-114546-cov-38.764471_pt1 | contig 114546 bp, 97 predicted proteins | sample MGYA00248262_ERZ651842 | MGnify/ENA primary metagenome ERZ651842 (study PRJEB26924, sample SAMEA4378253) | human gut metagenome | biome: human gut; feature: human-associated habitat; material: faeces... | reverse complement strand
CCTTTTTAATACAATATGTCAAAGAACACTTGATTCTTACTTTTTACACAACCTCCTTAAAGGAGGGATTTCCAGATGAATGGTGTTGATACGGTAGAACAAATCTTCCCGAAACAGTCCTTGCTTTACCATTTCCGGAATATCTTTATTGGTAGCAGAGATCAGCCGGATATCAACGGGAATCACTTTGTTACTTCCGATTCGGGTGACATTCCGGTTCTGTAGTACAGTCAATAGTTTGGCTTGCAGTGCAATGGAAAGGTTTCCGATTTCGTCCATAAAGAGGGAACTGCCGTTGGCCGCTTCGAATTTTCCCGGACGACTTTCGTATGCGTCGGTAAACGCTCCGCGTTCGTGTCCGAACAGTTCACTTTCGAAGAGTGATTCACTGATAGCGCCCATATCAATGCCAAGCATTTGACGGGAATTTCGGGGAGATAAACGATGTATCTCTTTGGCTAACATCTCTTTTCCTGTTCCGTTCTCTCCGGTGATCAGGATGTTGGCGTCGGTTTTGGCTACTTTCGTGACCACTTTAATCAACTGGAGCATTGCGGGAGAGTGTCCGACCAGCATTTCCGGTTTGCTCGGTTTCTCGGTATCCCCCTGTTTGCCGGTTGCCTTTGAAACGCTTTTGGCTTTGCTGTTGTTACTTTTATAAGCCTCCTTTATCTTCCGAATCAGAATCTGATTATCCCAAGGTTTGAGTAAAAAATCAGTAGCCCCGTTTTTTAGTGCTTTTACCGCCAATTCAACGTCTCCGTAAGCAGTCAGCATAACCACCGGTAAAGATGGGCGGATTTCGTGGATTTGTTTTAACCAGTACAGTCCTTCATTGCCATTGTTTATGCCGGCAGAGAAATTCATGTCAAGGATAACGACGTCGATAGAGGTGGTAGTCAGTAACGTGGTGATTTGATTGGGATTGGCGGCGGTGCGAACTGTACCGAACTCATTTTCGAGCAGTAACTCCAGTGAAGCTAACACGCTTTTATTATCATCTACTATTAAAATAGTTCCGTTTTCCATATCTAAGATTGGGGGTATCTATCAGGTTGAACCATGCTTTAAGTTTGGGGGTAAAGATATTCGTTTTTGCTTTTCTCTGCAAGCGAGTGTCCAATAATTAGACGTTTTCGGGCATATTTACTGCAAGGCTTACTTAAATGCCCGAAAATTGCTCCCGAAGAATATGAAATAATGGATAACGTCCAAAAGTTGGACGTTGCGGTGTGTAATAATTGGACGGATGCAATGCAATCGTATTGGTCATTTGGTTAATAATCAATTACTTAAAAATTGTGGCATCCTATTTGCCTTCTAATCATCGTAACACACAATCGCATATATTATAAAGAATGAAAAACTTTTTCTTTTTGTCCTTATTCTTATTACCGCATTTTGTGCAGGCCCAGTCCGGCATGACTTTGGATGAGTGCATTCGTCTGGCATGGAAGCAGAATCCTTCTGTGCGGAACAGTGTGATAGATATAAAGGAGGCACGGGCAGATTATATGGCTGCTGTCGGTGCTTTTCTTCCCCGTGCAGCGGTTAATGCAGAAACAGGGAAACGCTTTGGGCGTTCTATCGATCCGGATACGAACGGATATACCAACGAAACTTTTGAAGAAGGGACTGTGGGGCTTGATATGACTCTTTCTCTTTTTGAAGGCTTTTCACGCATTCATCAGGTACGCTTCCGGAAGATGAATAAGGAACGTAGCGAATGGGCATTGAAAAATAGGCAGAATGAACTGGCATATCAAGTGACGGATGCTTATTATAAACTGATTCTGGAGAGAAAACTGCTGAATCTTGCTTTAGAACAAAGCCGGTTGAGTGAGCGGTATCTGAAACAAACCGAAGCCTTTGTTGAGTTGGGATTGAAATCCGCTTCCGATTTGCAGGAAGTCAAGGCCCGCAGAGAAGGGGATATCTATCGTTATAAATCTCGTGAGAATACTTGCCGGTTGGCCTTATTGCATCTGGAACAGCTAATGAATTTCCAACCCGGTGATACACTCGTTATTCAGGATACTATTGTGGAAGCGAATCAGTTGCCCTTGCTTTCTGTTCCGTCTACGGAAACACTTTATGCCCAATCACTGGAAATACTTCCCGTCATGCGTATGATTGATTTGAAACGAAAGGCTGCCCGTAAAGAGTATGCGATGGCTGGCGGAACTTTTTCTCCTTCTGTCTATGCCCGCTTTACGGTTGGTTCCAATTTTTACAATACAGTTTTTTCTGCCAGACAGTTGCGGGACAATATAGGAAAATATGTCGGCATCGGTATTTCGTTTCCTTTGCTGAGCGGATTGGAACGTCTGACTCATCAACGGAAGCAGAAACTAAACCTGTATCGCTTGAAGAATGAAGAAGAACTGGAAAAGCAGCAGCTATATACCGATATAGAGCAAACACTTCTTTCCCTACATGCCGGATTTAGTGAACATCAACAGGCATTGCAACAGCTTGAAGCAGAAGCTCTCGTACTGAAAGAGTCTGAACGTAAATGGGAGGAAGGGCTCATTTCCGTCTTTCAGCTGATGGAAGCCCGTAACCGTTTTATCTCCGCCAAGGCAGAACTGGTTCGTGTACGCCTGCAAGTGGAAATGATGAGGAAACTGGAGAAATACTATCGGGAGGGGACTTTCCTGTAAAACGGAGTCTGTGCCATCGGATCAATCATTTAATAACAACCCTATTTTGAATATACCTTTATGGATACACCTGTTGAACGCAAACCCGGCATAAATCGCAAACACCTTTATACGATCGGTGGTGTGGCGCTGGGAATCGCTGTCATTTTATATTTTATTTTTAGAGATACGGCTTCCTCCATGACAGTTGAGAAAGACCGTCTCACGATTGCTACCGTCAAGCAAGCGGAGTTCAATGATTATATCCGTGTGATCGGGCAGGTGATGCCCAGCCGGATTATCTATATGGATGCCATAGAAGGCGGTCGTGTGGAAGAACGTCTGAAAGAAGAAGGAGCTATGGTGAAAGCGGGCGATGTGATTCTGCGTCTCAGCAACCCGTTGCTGAATATCGGAATCATGCAGAGTGAGGCAGACCTTGCCTATCAGGAAAATGAATTGCGCAATACCCGCATCAGTATGGAGCAGGAGCGTCTGCAACTGAAACAGGAACGCATAGGCTTGAATAAAGAACTTACATTGAAAAAACGCCGTTATGAACAATACAGACGTTTGGTGGAGGAGCAACTGATTGCCCGCGAGGATTTCCGTCAGGTAGAGGAGGAGTATGAAGCTGCCAAAGAACAACTGGCGGTCATTGACGAACGTATCCGTCAGGACAATATTTTCCGTGAAAGCCAGATCAGCAGTCTGGACGAGAACATACGCAACATGAAACGCAGTCTTACGTTGGTCCGTGAGCGCTTGGAAAACCTGAAGATTAAAGCTCCGATTGACGGACAGGTAGGAAACTTGAATGCGCAGGTCGGACAGTCCATTTCCGCAGGAGAACATATCGGCCAGATTATTACTCCGGACCTCAAAGTACAGGCACAGATAGACGAGCATTATGTGGAGCGTGTACTTCCCGGACTTCCTGCCGACTTTACCCGTGACGGAGGAACCTATAAACTGGAAGTAACCAAACCTTATCCGGAAGTGAAAGAAGGGCAGTTCCGTACTGACCTGGCTTTCATTTCGGAGCGGCCGGAGAATATACGTGCCGGACAAACTTATCATATCAACCTTCAGTTAGGAGACCCGGCACAAGCGATCCTTGTTCCCCGTGGCGGATTCTTTCAAATTACCGGAGGGCGGTGGATGTATATTGTCGATGAAAGTGGTAAATTTGCCACGCGGCGTCCTGTGAAGATCGGGCGCCAGAATCCACAGTATTATGAGGTGACGGAAGGTTTGTCTTCGGGTGAGAAAGTAATCATATCCGGTTATGAGTTGTTCGGAGACAATGAGAAACTAATACTAAAATAAATAAAAAGAATCACCATGATTAAAACAGAAAAACTGTCTATGCTTTTCACTACGGAAGAGGTGCAGACGAAAGCATTGAACGAAGTCACCTTACACGTAGAACAAGGAGAATTTGTCGCTATAATGGGACCTTCCGGATGCGGCAAGTCAACGTTGCTGAATATTCTGGGCACGTTGGATTCTCCCGCTTCCGGCTCTTATTTCTTTGAAGGAAAACAGGTGGATAAAATGAACGAGAACCAGCTGACTGCCCTTCGGAAGAATAATCTGGGCTTTATCTTCCAGAGTTTCAACCTGATTGACGAACTGACGGTATACGAAAATGTGGAACTTCCGCTTGTCTATATGGGGATTAAGACTGCCCAACGCAAAGAGAAAGTGAACAAAGTGCTGGAGAAAGTAAATCTGCTACATCGTGCCAACCATTATCCTCAACAGTTGTCGGGCGGACAACAGCAACGTGTGGCCATCGCCCGTGCGGTAGTGACGGACTGTAAGTTGTTGCTGGCTGACGAACCGACCGGAAATCTGGATTCGGTGAATGGCGTGGAAGTGATGGAGCTGTTGAGCGAACTGAACCGCCAGGGGACTACGATTATCATTGTCACCCACTCTCAAAGGGATGCGACGTATGCGCATCGGATTATCCGGTTGTTGGACGGACAGATTGTATCCGAAAACATCAACCGTCCGTTAGAAAAAAGTACGTCCTCTAAAAACGAAGCTGTATGATAGGAAATTATTGGAATAGTGCCTATCGGAATCTGATGAAGCGGAAGAAGTTCAGCTTCATTAATGTGTTTGGACTGGCGATCGGCATGGCATCGGCGTTACTGATTCTGACGTATGTAACTTTTGAGTTCAGTTTTGACAAGATGCACACGAAATATCCCCATATTTACCGTGTGCAAAGTACATTCCGCGAAGGGGAGGTGCTGACCGATAACTGGGCAAGCAGCTCTTTCGGATACGGCTCGGCAATGAAAGAGAATCTTGCGGGAATTGAAGATTATACCCGAATCGGCTCTCTGCTCCAACCTGAACAGATTGTGAAGTATGGTGAGTTGACGCTGCGGGAAAACCAGATAGCTTATGCCGATCCGGGCTTTTTCCGTCTTTTCGATTTCGAGCTTCTGAAAGGTGATAAAAAGACCAGCCTTTCGATGCCGGGACAAGTCGTAATCACCGAGCGCATTGCCCGCAAATATTTCAAAGAGGAAGACCCTATCGGAAAGATTCTTATCTTTACCGGTCCCTATTATAAGATATCGTGTGAAGTGACCGGAGTCATGGAGGAAATGCCTTCCAATTCCCACATACATTATAACTTCCTGATTTCGTATACATCTTTGCCCAAGTTTATACATGAATACTGGTATAAGCACGAAGCATATACGTATGTTCTGCTCGATTCGCCGGAGAGGGAAGCGGAAATAGAAAGAGAGTTTCCCGTCATGGCGGAAAAGTACAAGACGGAGGAAGCGTTGAAAAACAAAACATGGGGAGTCGATTTGGTTACTCTGGCAGATATACATCTCACTCCGCAATTGGGTTATGAAATGGAGACAAAAGGAAATCGTTCTGCTATGATTGCACTTGTCTTTGCAGCCATTGCCATTCTGGCTATTGCCTGGATAAACTATATCAATCTGACAGTAGCCCGTTCGATGGAGCGTGCCAGGGAAGTCGGAGTGCGTCGGGTAGTGGGTGCTTTCCGCAAGCAGTTGATTCATCAGTTCCTGTTCGAAGCGCTGGTTATGAATCTGATTGCTTTTATATTGGCGGTAGGGCTGATAGAGCTGATTCTTCCGTACTTTAATCAACTGGTGGGACGTACGGTCACTTTCTCCGTTTGGCTGATGGATTATTGGTGGGTGCTGCTGGTCCTTGTTTTTATCGCAGGGATATTCCTTTCCGGATATTATCCGGCATTGGCTTTGCTGAACCGTAAACCGATTACCCTGTTGAAAGGAAAGTTTTTGCATAGCAAGTCCGGAGAACGGACTCGTCAGGTGTTGGTTATCATTCAATATACGGCCTCTATGATACTGCTTTGTGGAACATTGATCGTGTTTGCACAGCTGAATTTTATGCGCAGCCAATCATTAGGGGTGAAAACCGACCAGACATTAGTCATTAAATTTCCCGGACGTACAGACGGGCTAAATGTGAAACTGGAAGCGATGAAGAAAGCGATAATGCGGTTGCCACTGGTGCATAGTGTCGCAGCTTCCGGTGCTGTGCCGGGCGAGGAGGTGGCTACTTTCCTTTCCAATCGCCGTACCAATGACGCTTTGAAGCAGAACCGGCTTTATGAGATGCTGGCCTGCGATCCGGATTATATAGAGGCATATGGTTTGCAAGTGATAGCCGGACGGGGCTTTTCAGAAGAGTACGGAGACGATGTAGATAAACTGGTGATTAATGAGACGGCCGTACGCAATCTGGGCTTTGCTTCCAATGATGAGGCGATAGGAGAGTTGGTAACAGTAGAATGTACCGATGCTCCGATGCAGATTATCGGAGTGGTCAAAGATTATCATCAGCAGGCGTTGAGTAAGAATTATACTCCTATTATGCTGATTCATAAAGATAAGATAGACTGGTTGCCACAACGCTATATTTCTATCGTAATGACTTCCGGCAATCCCCGCGAACTGGTATCGCAGGTACAGGAAATATGGAATCGGTACTTTGCTGATTCCAGTTTCGATTATTTTTTCCTCGATCAGTTCTTCGACCATCAGTATCGTCAGGATGAAGTATTCGGGGTGATGATAGGTTCTTTCACCGGATTAGCGATATTCATATCCTGTCTGGGACTTTGGGTATTGGTGATGTTTTCCTGTTCCACCCGTACGAAAGAGATGGGTATACGTAAAGTCTTGGGAGCTTCCCGCTGGAATCTTTTCTATCAGTTGGTCAAAGGATTTTTCCTGCTGATTCTGATAGCGGTTGTGATTGCTCTTCCGGTAGCCTGGTTCAGTATGAACGCCTGGTTGAGTCATTATGCTTTCCGGACGGATTTAGAAGCCTGGTTCTTTATTGTGCCCGTATTGTTGATGTTGTTCATTTCCTTCGTGACGGTGGCCTTTCAGACAATGAAAATAATAATGAGCAAACCTGCTCGTTCGTTAAGATATGAATAGTTTTTAGATCACTCCTTCGGGTATTCGTTAATATCCGGAGGAATTATGTTAAATGTTAACGAGTCTGCTACTTCTATTAAACCATGTTATAAGATGCTCCGCTTTGCTCCGGAAATTTGGAGATATGCAGAAAGTCCGTATCTTTGTAGTGTGTTTTTCATAGTATTAGATTTAAGGTTAACAAAAAGATTGGCTGTCTGGGATAGATAGCCTTTTTTTATGCCCTTTTTTCGTATATTTGAGGGACATAAAACCAGAATGAATATTATGAGAACAATCTTATTAATTCTGTTACTTTCTGTTGCGGCAATATCGTCATTTGCCCAGACAAATACTTATCGGGAATGTACAAGTCAGAATTTTAAAATAATCTCATATACACGGGAGCTTTCTCCCCAAGGATGCCAGCAATCTCCGATATATGTGAAGCCCAAGCGTTCATAATACGAAGTATGACTGGTGCTTAAATATAATTTCGAGAATCCGAATTTCAGTGTATCCTTCTTGGCTTGTTCTATTAAAAGATTGGCGTAATGATTTCCCCTATACTTTTCTTCAATGAATAAGGCAACCAACCAAGGATATAAATCCGCACGAGAGTTAAAATCGTTGCTGGTAAGTCCCGCACATCCTATTATTTCATCACCATTCATTAAAAGGTACCATTGAGGAATGGGATTTTCGGCATTCAGAGAATATCTGAAACAATTGTCATACACCATTTTCGTGTTCTCGTTACCCCACTTGCTTTGGAAATAGGCGATAGCTCTTTCCAGATACTGAGGTGAGTCTCTGAGTGAAACTAGATTCATACGTTTATTGTATTGTTTATATTTAATATTGCCAAAGTTATAAAAGTATTTTTGAAAACCAATAGGTTGCCTGTTTTATCTGACTAATTCTGTATATTTGCAAGTATGTCCTGCTTATTAAATAATATCATATATATATGGAGAATAAAGAATTGCGTGAAAGAATGCTTTCGGGAAAAATGTATAATGACTTGTCTGTAGAACTGGTTCAAAGAAGAGAACAGGCTGTTTTCCTGACCAATGATTATAATTCCACTTATGGAAAGCCTAAAGAAGTTCGGGAGGCATTGTTACGTAAACTATTGAGGTGTATTGGCAGTAGTGTTCATTTTGAACCGAATTTCCGGTGTGAGTTTGGATTCAATATCAGTATTGGCAATAATTTCTTCGCCAATTTTGATTGCATCATGTTGGACGGAAATCTCATTACGATAGGCGACAATGTATTATTAGGGCCCCGTGTCGGTTTATATACGGCCAATCATGCGCTCGATCCGCAGGAACGTCTTATGGGCGGGTGCTATGCCTATCCGATTGTCATTGAAGATAATGTATGGGTAGGTGCCGGCGTTCATATAATGGGTGGTGTCACTGTCGGGAGAAATTCAGTAATCGGTGCGGGCAGTGTGGTGACAAAGAGCATTCCGGAGAATGTAATTGCCGCAGGTGTTCCCTGTAAAGTTATTCGGGAAATAACCGATGAAGACAGGACCGGTTTTCTGCCTTAGTGTTTTACGGATGAACTAGCTCGCTACTTACTGAAATTTAAGGATCGTTTCACAATCCTTTGTCCCGCAATATGCGAAAGATTATTCGTCTGACAGTTGTTGAACTTTCGTCTGACAGTTGTTAGACGAAAGTTCAACAACTGTCAGACGAATACTTTTATGTAATTTCAATGCTAGAGTTTAGCAAAGTCGTCCATAAGTTTCCTTGATTTTGTCCTAACTATATTCCTTTTGTTTATTGCTGATTACCATAATTTGCAATCTATCCATTCCAGTTTATCGAATAGCCATAATTCAAAAAAGAACAAGATAAATGGGAGGATAATGATGAAGGTCATAGTCACTCCACTACTTTTCGAGTGTCGGTAATGATTGATAATAGCTTTTTTTCTGTCTTTACGGTAACGAAAAAATATGAAAATGTAAGGCAATAAAAGAATCAGTACTTGATAAAATATGACCGCGTTGTCTCCAAAGTGATGGGTTACACTCGTGAATCCAAATGCCGGAAAAGCTACGATCATTATCCAATACTCCAGTAAAATGAATGCATCGGAGCATCTGAAGGCTTTCTTGCTCCATTGTTCACCCTTAAAATACAGATAATCGAAGAAATAATATCTGTATTTGGGAGGATGTAATCTTTGTTTTACGCGTTCGAAATAATTATCTGTTTTATTCGTACCTTTTTTCATTTAATTGATTAATAGGAATTACATATTACAACTTACTCGACGTATTTAGTAAGTCTCTCTGTTTAAAAAAGAATTGAGCCATTTTTGAGAGAATTCTTCTTGCTCACGAGTATTCGGAAATTCTTGAATCTCTGCATAATCAAATATCGTTGCGATATCTTTTTTTAATGCAGGTTTTCCAAGAGTCAGGATATATACCTTATTGGAGACACTCATCATTCCCGATTGATGAGCATTTATTATTATGGGGTGTATACCTTATTTATATCATACTTTTCCATACATTTGTTTGTTTTGGATCACTGATAATGGCTAAGCGGGGAACGCTGTAAGCGTTATCCTGCTTCGTTAATAATCTTTTTCTGTTGTGAATTATTGAGACGTTGAACTAACATCTTCTTGAACTCTGTACTATTACATTCATTTATAAGTTCTCTATATTCAAGAGATTTTATTTCTGAATACACAGACTCTATTAAATGTAGTAATGTCCATTCTATCCCATATAAAGCAGTCGGCAGAAAGAGCTTGATTAAAATATGTGCTTCATCCAAAGTGACAGGTTTAACTATCTTGCCTAATAAGTCTGCATATTCATCAACTAATGCAGCCGTTATTCGTTCATCTGCTTCATCAGACATTGCACCCATTAAAGCTAATTGTTCAACTTCTTTTCTCATAACAATTTTGTTACTAATGAATAAATAATCACACTCAACGAGTAGAGGTTATTTCAGTAACCGATACTATAAGGCGAGGTTACTGAATTCTATTTTCTAATTCGATATATGCTACTGACAAAGTTATGAAACTATTAATGAAAAACAATCTAGCGTCCATTTTATTTTATTTACATGACAGACATTGTGATAATATGTATATATTAGCCATTCACTGAAAAAATGACCTTTTCTTAAAAAGAGGATATTTACACAGGCACTAAAGACCGTAATTACATATCACTTATCAAGGAGAATAGAATATCTCCGTCATTTGTAAATACGAAATTCTATCTTTATGTAATTGGAAGTATTCTTAGAGTAAAATGGTAACCATTTCCTATTAATACTTATCATTTAGATGGATTAATTAAGGAAGGTACTCCGTTCTGTCATTTTTATTTTATCGGTATTTATGATGAACTAGAGAAAAAACGAGCAAAAACAGCCTTTTTATAACTTCCTCACTGATGAAAAATAAGTTCATTAGTAAGGGACGGAACGTTGGTTTTAAAGGAACACCCCGTTCCTTTAAAACCAAAGAGTACTGAATGACTAAAAAAAGATGCATATTTCACGCAGTATTATGCAGGATGAACCCGTATTCCTGCATATTATTGCACTAATTTATGCAGGATATGCTGTCGTCCATGACTTTTTGAGCAAATTCCTATTGGCATAATATTAAATTTGGAACATTTAGACTGAAAGGACATTTATCTTATCAATTCCACATCTTGTCTACAAATGAGGCGTGTTCGTCTCATTTGAAAAACCAGCAATGCAGTATCCCTTATCTTCGTGTCGAAATAAAAAACAGAATAAGTCATGAAGATGAATAAAACTATGTTGTTAGGGGAAGTAGCAAACCGTTCGGGGATTCCGGCAGATGAATGTGGAGTAGTACTTAAAACTTTTGAAAGAGTCCTTTGCGAAGAACTCACACGGAAACTGTACCGTTATGGAGGATGGATATTGCTGTTGATCGGTTTGTTTGTATCAGCCTTTGCTTTCGGGCAAATATCGGATCGGAAAGGGCGTCCGGTCCAGACCATTCGTGGGATGGTTGTTGACGGAGATTCCAAATATCCTATACCGTATGCGACAGTTAGATTGTCAGATAAAGAGGGGATGGGGACGACAACCGACAGTTTGGGACGTTTCACCATTCCGCAGGTTCCCGTCGGGAGACATACGGTAGAGGCAGCGTTCATGGGATATGAACCCGGCATTTTCAGAGAAATACTGGTGACTTCCGCCAAAGAAGTCTATTTGGAAATACCTTTGAAAGAAAGCGTCAACGAACTAAGTGAAGTAGTGGTCCGTGCGCGGACGAACAAAGAAGAAGCGATGAATAAGATGGCAACTACCGGAGCACGTATGCTGAGCGTGGAGGAAGCGAGCCGTTATGCAGGCGGATTCGACGACCCTGCACGTCTGGTTTCCGCTTTTGCCGGAGTGGCGCCCAGCGTCTCTTCGAATGGAATTTCGATTCATGGCAATGCACCTCATCTGTTGCAATGGAGGCTGGAGGATGTAGAAATCCCGAATCCGAATCACTTTGCGGATATTGCCACCTTGGGTGGAGGAATCCTTTCTTCCCTTAGCTCACAGGTACTTGGAAATTCCGATTTCTTCACCGGAGCTTTTCCGGCTGAATATGGAAATGCAGTGTCCGGCGTGTTCGACATGAAGCTGCGCAACGGTAACAATCAAAAGAACGAAAACACGATCCAAGTGGGAATCATGGGAATTGACGTTGCTTCCGAAGGTCCTTTGAGCAAGAAGCATAAAGCCTCGTATATCTTTAATTATCGTTATTCTACCACAGGATTACTGAATCTTGACGGTGGAACGATGGACTATCAGGACCTGAACTTCAAACTGAACTTTCCCACAAAGATGGCCGGGACTTTCTCGGTATGGGGAACCAGCCTGATTGACAAATTTAAGAGTGACATGGAGAGGAACCCTGAGAAATGGGAATATCTGGGCGACCGCAGCGAATCACGTGACAAGCAGTATATGGCTGCCGGAGGTATCAGTCACCGTTACTTTTTCAATAGTGACGCATCGCTGAAAACAACCGTTGCCGCTACCTACTCGCAGTTGGACGGAGGCGCTTCCATGTTCAATCATGCGTTGGAATCGACTCCTTATATGGACCTTGAATCAAGGCATACCAACCTGATACTGACCAGCACCTTCAACCGTAAATTCAGTAACCGCTTTACCAATAAGACAGGATTCACTTATACTGCTATGTTTTATGACATGAACCTTGCCATAGCTCCATACGAAGCTCAGCTGCTGGAAACGGTATCGAAGGGAGATGGCAATACGAGTCTGATTTCTGCTTACAATAGTTCTTCTGTCGGACTGAGTGACCGTTGGACTCTCAACGCCGGTATCTACGGACAATACCTGACGCTGAATAATAAATGGTCTGTCGAACCCCGTGCCGGACTGAAATGGCAGGCTACCCCAAAAGCGACCTTTGCTTTAGCTTACGGCATATACAGCCGGATGGAGAAAATGGACGTCTACTTTGTGAAAACGAAGAGCACGGGAAATCAATCCGTCAACAAGAACCTCGACTTCACCAAGGCGCAACACATCATGCTGTCTTTCGGCTACAAGATTTCGGACCGCATGAATCTGAAAATAGAACCTTATGTACAGTTTCTGCACGATGTACCAGTAATGGCGGACAGTTCCTATTCCGTACTCAACCGCTCCGACTTTTATGTAGAAGATGCGCTTGTCAACAAAGGAAGAGGCAGGAATATCGGGATTGACATAACCCTCGAACGCTTCCTGGAGAAAGGACTTTATTACATGATCTCCGGTTCGTTGTTCGACTCCCGTTACCGTGGCGGAGACGGTGTATGGTACAACACGAAGTTCAACCGCAACTATGTCATCAACGGACTGATCGGCAAGGAGTGGATGTTGGGACGCAACAAACAGAATATTCTTAGCATCAACCTGAAACTGACCTTGCAGGGCGGCGACCGCTATTCCCCGATTGACATGGAAGCAACCATGAAGCATCCGGACAAGGAAGTGCAGTACGACGAAAGGAAGGCATTCTCCAAACAGTATTCGCCCATGTTGATCGGCAATTATACCGTCAGCTACCGCATCAACAAGAAAAAAGTATCTCATGAATTTGCTGTGAAGGGCTTGAATTTTATGGGCACGAAAGAGCACTACGGACATGAGTATAACGTGAAAACCGGAAAGATAGATGCAACCGACGGCTCTACCGTCCTGACTAATGTGAGTTATAAGCTTGAATTTTAGATATCCGGTATAGAGACCATAACGGAAAATGTTTTATCTTCGTACCCAATGAAGCATATGGCAACTGAAACAACTGCAGCAGGCAACGAATCGGCCTTTTTATATAGATTGCTCGTAAGTCCGGCATTCCGATGGATGCGGTATCTGATACTTGTCATGGTGTTGGGTACTATCTCCTTCAATCAGGTCTTCATCATTTTTATGGACTATCGGGATATACTGGGCGTATGGATTTATGTGTTCACGTTTATATATATGCTCACATACGTTGGCGTTATTTGTCTGAACCTTTTCTGGTTATTCCCGAAATATTTGTTGAAAAGGCATTATATGACCTATCTGTCGGTGCTGTCTGTGGCAATGGTCATTGCGCTGCTGATACAGATGGTCATAGAATACCTTGCTTACTCCCATTGGCCGCAGCTTCATGCGCGGGGATCGTATTTCTCGGTTCCCATGCTGATGGACTACATTTCTTCTTTTATGCTGTCAACGCTTTGCATGATAGGAGGAACGATGACTTTGCTTCTGAAAGAATGGATGATTGAGAATCAGCGTGTTTCACAGATGGAAAAGGCGCACGTACTGTCCGAAGTGGAACAGCTCAAAGAGCAGGTCAGCCCCGAACTTCTTTTCAAAACGTTGCATCATTCGGGTGAACTGACATTGACCGAGCCGGAAAAGGCTTCGAAGATGTTGATGAAGCTGAGCCAGTTGCTGCGCTATCAGTTATATGATTGCAGCCGGCAAAAAGTATTGCTCAGCAGTGAAATCGCCTTCCTTACCAACTATCTGACATTGGAGCAAAGCTCCCTTCCGCAATTCCGCTATCAGTTTACTTCGGAAGGGGAGGTAAACAGGATGCTGGTTCCTCCTCTGCTCTTCATTCCTTTTGTGCAGCATATCATGGAGTTGACGCACGAACAGCAGATATCGATTCCTGTCTCTTTGGACATCCATCTGAAAGCGGAGAAGGGTACGATTGTATTCACTTGTATGTGTCCGCAACTTAATCTCTCCGTAAACAGGGGACTGGAACGGATCAGACAAAGGCTGGACTTATTGTATGGCGACCGCTACGGACTATCTTTTACCATGGAATGTATAAGACTGGAACTGAATGGAGGGGAACAATGAGAATAAGTACAAACGATAAAAATACGCTCGACAGGAATCCCGGTGACGGAACCATGAACAGCAGCAGTGTCACCGCTTTTCTGCTGAGTCCTCATTGGAGGATATACAGACATATCCTCTTGCAGGTGGCTGTTCTGCTGATTACAATCAATGTTTTTTGGTACGAGCCTTTGCAGGTGGTCTCTCTCTTGAAACGCTTTGGAGGCTGTCTGGTCTATTTCTTGTCTATGAATGCGGTGATATATACTAATCTGTATATTCTGGTTCCTTCTTTTCTGTTAAAGAACCGTTTGGGTGGTTATGTTCTGGCTGCGATAGTTACCAACTTAGTGGTCATCCTTTTCCTTTCAGTTACGCAGGGAATGCTTTTTGAAGTTATTTTGCCTGTCAGGAATCCCGATGGATTTGCCACTTTCATCAACACCTTTTCGGGGATACTTACTATGGGTTTTGTCACCGCAGGTTCGGCGGCTATTTCATTGTTCACTCATTGGCTGCGTCATAATCTGCGCATTGATCAGCTGGAATCTACCACTTTGCAATCGGAATTGAAATTCCTTAAGAGCCAGATTAATCCGCACTTTCTGTTCAATATGCTGAACAACGCCAATGTACTGATAAAGCGGAATCCGGAAGAGGCTTCCAAAGTTCTTTTCAAACTGGAAGATTTGCTGCGGTACCAGATAAATGACAGTTCGCGCGAAAGGGTTGCTTTAGCCTCAGATATCTGTTTTCTGAACGACTATTTGAATCTGGAAAAGATACGCCGGGATCATTTTCAGTTTACAATGGAGCAGGAAGGGGATATTGACTCCATCTGGATTCAGCCGTTATTGTTTATCCCGTTTGTGGAGAATGCGGTAAAGCATAGTTTTGATAGCGAGCATCCTTCGTCTGTACATCTTTCTTTTAAGGTAGAAGAGAATCGGTTGGAGTTCCATTGTGAAAATACGATGCCGACGGTTGCAGTCAGCAACAAGGTAGGAGGGATCGGGCTTGCGAATATTCAGCGTAGATTAGGATTGTTATATCCCGACCGTTATGAATTGAAGCAGATAGAGAATGAAAATCGGTATATGGTAACTTTATGTATAACGTTATGAATTGTATTATTGTAGACGATGAACCATTGGCACGGGAGGCTATGAAATTGCTGATAGAGGAGGCGGAATGTCTTCAGTTGGTGGGAAGTTTTAACAGTGCCGCCACGGCTTCCGACTTTATGGAGCAGCACGTAGTAGACCTTGTCTTTCTGGATATTCAAATGCCCGGCATTACGGGAATTGAGTTTGCCCGTACCATTTCCAAACGGACATTGGTAATCTTTACCACTGCCTATACGGAGTATGCACTGGATAGCTACGAAGTGGACGCAATTGATTATCTAATAAAGCCGGTAGAGGCGGAGCGCTTTCAGAAGGCGGTTGAGAAGGCGCAGTCTTATCATTCTTTATTATTACAGGAAGAAAAGGAAGCCATTGAGACGATTGTGGCTGCCGAGTATTTCTTTGTAAAGGCGGAACGCAGATACTTCAAGGTCAACTTCTCTGATATCCTTTTTGTAGAAGGCTTGAAAGATTATGTAATTCTACAGTTGGGCGAACAACGCATCATCACCCGTATGAGTCTGAAAGCGGTCTTTGACTTGTTGCCGAAGGACTCTTTTTTACGGGTCAATAAATCGTATATAGTCAATACAGCCCATATCGATTCGTTCGACAATAATGATATATTTATCAAGTCGTATGAGATTGCTATCGGGAATAGTTATCGGGATGACTTCTTTGAAGGATTCGTGATGAAACAACAAAGATGGTGACAGGTCTTGCGATGTTTTTTATGTCATATATATCCGTTAGTCTTTAATCTGATGCAATATTGGTAGATAAAGGAAAGTTTATAAAAGAATCTGCCCTCTGTCAGTCATTAGAATGCTGATAGAGGGTAGTTGCATATCAAGAAAAAATCGAAATTAGTTTATTTAGCTTCGTTATTCTGTTTCAAAAGAAATTCGTCGATTGCTTTCTTCAACTGGTCTTTGGGCAAAGCCCCTTGCGTGATTCTCGGTTCTTCTTTCATCGGAATCAGTAACAGGGTGGGGATACTACGGATACCGAATGCGGCAGCCAGTTCCTTTTCCTGGTCCACATCAATCTGATAGATGTCCACCTTACCGCTGTATTCTTTGCTCAGTTCTTCCAGAACAGGATGCAGCGCTTTACACGGTCCGCACCATGTTGCATAGAAATCGACGATTGCCGGACGTTTGCCTTCAAATTTCCAATCATTCGGATTGGCTTCAAAATCATATACTTTCTTTAAAAACTCTGCTTTATTTAATGATACTACTTCCATTTTATTGTCCTCCTTTGTTGGTTCATTATTCTTTTTATTTTCTCCGCCATTTCCCGCACAAGCTGTGGTGGCCAGTACGATAGCGAAAGCGCTCATAATGCTTTTAATCAGTTTCATAAATCTTTTCGGTTTATTTGTTTTCTATGTTGCAAAGGTAAGGCGAAATAGCTTCCCGTGAAATAGCGATTTGACTGGAACACTTGGCAAAATTTCCCATCACTGCTCCTTTAACGCTAAAAAATGTCTTTTTATCTTTGGAAGTGATAAAAATATGCACTACTTTTGTCGCGATAAAATGAGTATTCACCCTTTAAAATGATGGAAAGGGTATTAATTATGTTGGAGCTATAATATTTTCAAATTAGGACTAAGTTGTCTCGTCGGGAAGACGGGGCTTTGCGACATTTTGTTTTTTTACGTTTACCGCAACTCTGCTGCTGGCGGTAATAGTTGATTAGTCCTGCAATCACGTTTTTATTTTTCAAATTATTCACTTCAATGCTGTGGATGGATGTTTTGTATCCGTATCCGAAGCATTGGCATACCGTGTATAACCTTACTTTCCGCTGTTGAGGCGGACGGGGTGTGGTATGCGAACAGAAAAAAAGTATGGGAATACGATTAAAAGATTTAAGTAAACTGGGATATCGGGATAATGTAGCCCGTAGTCTGGTAGTAGACATTGTAGGCAAATATTGCAAACATGACACGAAGGAACAGATTGCAATGACTTTGAGCAATATACTCGAACATCCCGAATCTTATAAAAACAATGAAATATGGAGTAAGCTGGCGGAACGCCTGTCGCCTACTGTTCTTGCGAAAGAGTTCGTAGCTTACGACTTACGGGAAGATCCGTTGATGTATAAAACCTATGGAGGTAAGTTTATCGAGACTCTTGCCAAACAACAGATGAATTTGGCTATGCGCCTGCCTGTAACGGTCGGTGGAGCGTTGATGCCCGATGCGCACGCCGGTTATGGATTGCCTATCGGTGGGGTACTGGCTACTGATAATGCCGTGATACCGTATGCTGTCGGGGTTGATATCGGTTGCCGGATGAGTCTGACGGTATTTGATGCGAAAGCAGACTTCCTGAAACGATATTCTTATCAGATAAAGGAGGCTTTGAAAGACTTTACACATTTCGGAATGGATGGCGGCCTGGGCTTTGAACAGGAGCATGAAGTGCTGGATCGGGAAGAATTTCGGTTGACTCCTTTATTAAAGGATTTGCAAGGAAAGGCCGTGCGGCAACTCGGAAGCTCCGGAGGTGGGAATCACTTTGTGGAGTTCGGCGAAATTGCTTTGCAGGCGGATAATGTGCTGAATCTTCCGGAGGGGAGTTATGTTGCTTTGCTGTCTCATTCCGGTTCACGTGGCTTGGGTGCTGCTATTGCCAAACATTACAGTCTGTTGGCCCGTGAAGTCTGCAAACTTCCTCGGGAGGCGCAGCATTTTGCGTGGCTGAGTCTGGACTCCGAAGAAGGGCAGGAGTATTGGATGAGTATGAATCTGGCAGGAGACTATGCCCGTGCCTGTCACGAGCGTATTCACTTGAATCTGTCTAAAGCATTGGGACTGAAACCTGTTGCGAATGTCAACAACCATCACAACTTTGCGTGGAAAGAGGAGATAGCTCCGGGACGTATGGCGATTGTGCATCGCAAAGGGGCAACTCCTGCACAAAAGGGACAGGCGGGTCTGATTCCCGGAAGTATGGCTACGGCAGGTTATCTGGTTTGTGGCAAAGGGGTGGAAGAATCCTTGTGCTCTGCTTCTCATGGAGCCGGAAGAGCGATGTCCCGGCAAAAAGCAAAGGAGAGTTTCACTCAGTCGGCTTTGAAAAAGATGCTGTCGCAGGCAGACGTGACATTGATAGGCGGAAGTATCGAGGAAATGCCTCTGGCATATAAAGACATCGATCGGGTGATGTACACGCAGGAGACTTTGGTGGAAGTGCAGGGTAGATTTATGCCTCGCATCGTACGAATGAATAAAGAATAAGGCGATGAAGGAGAAAGTCTATTTACAGATAACTTCCGGCAGGGGACCTGCGGAATGTTGCCGGGTGGTGGCATTGGTACTCGAAAGAATAGTAAGACAGGCGCAGGCAAGCGGACTGAAAGTGGAAATGATAGAACGTGAAGTGGGACCGGTCAACCGGACACTGCTTTCGGCTACCATTGCTCTTCAAGGCACAGCGAGCGGAGAACTGGCGGATGAATGGGAGGGAACGGTGCAATGGATTGCCCAAAGCCCGTATCGCATTTATCACAAGCGGAAAAACTGGTTTGTCGGTGTGCATTCGTTTGTGTTGTCGGAGAGTCAGGAGGCTACAGAAAGAGATTTCCGCTATGAAACCTTACGGGCTTCCGGTCCGGGCGGGCAGCATGTCAACAAGACAGAGTCCGCGGTCCGTGCCGTTCACATCCCGTCCGGGATGAGTGTGGTAGCTTCCGACCAACGTTCACAATGGCAGAACAAGAAGCTGGCAACGGAACGCCTGTTGGTGAAACTTTCGTCATGGACGATGGAACAGGCGATGATTCAGGCGCAGGAAAACTGGAGTAATCATAATCATCTTCAACGGGGGAATCCCGTGAAGGTGATTCGGGAACCGCTGATTTAGCTGTGAGTAATAAAAAATATATAAAGTGACTAAAAAGTCGGTTCTATCTCCCATTCCCCTCCCTTCGGGAAGGAGGAGTCCCCGCAGGGGGAGGTGGTAGGTAAGCATATAACTTTGATTATCATCAATCTATGCATCCACCTACCACCCCGGCTTTCAGCCACCCTTCCTTCCCGAAGGGAGGGGAATGGGAGATAGAACCGACTTTTTAGTTCGCCTTTATGTATACAGGATAATGTCACTATATCAAGGCGATAGTGTCATTATCCTGTTATTATTCTTTCGGGTGGTTAACTGAAAATATAAACGATAATTCCTGTAATCACCACATATGCCAGTGCATACGGGATAGCAGCTTTCAGTATTTCCCCTTCCTTTCCCTGCTGGTTTCCGGCAGAAGTCGCAATGGCGATACTTTGCGGAGAAATAATCTTACCGCCTGTCGCACCTACCGTATTTGCAGCTGACAGCCAGTCCGGACTGACATGAATCTGTCCTGCCACACTTGCCTGTAACTTTCCGAAAAGGATGTTGGAGGAGGTATCACTTCCTGTAATAAATGTCCCCAGGCAGCCGATGACCGGAGCAAACAGCGGATACAAGCTTCCGGTAGCAGTAGCCAGTGCCGTAGCGATGACAGCAATCATTCCCGAAGTATCCATAATGGTAGATAACCCCACGAGACAGATCACGGTAATAAAGGTTTTCTTTAATTGCTTCACCGTATTCCAAAGAACGATAAACAGCTCTTTGACTTTGGCACCCTGTATCACCCCACCGATAAAAGTACCGAGGAAGAGTAGTACACCTGCATGAGTCAGCCACGAGATCGTATAGTTCACAGTGGATGCATTGACGGGCAGACTGATTCTTGTAATCCAGTTATTCTCCAGTGTACTTCTCAAACTCGGGAAAAGCGGACTGGTGAGGATGATCAGGAACAAAATCAGTAAATAGATGCTCCATGCATTCAGTATATCTTTGGTTTTCAGCGTACTTTTCCGAGCCTTTTCTTCTTTCGATGCGGTCAGTTTTCCATAGAGAACGATGACAATGATAGAAAGAATACTTCCGATAATGGCAGGCGATTCTGCCCCCATATATCTGGCAGCCAGATATTGTCCGACCAAAGAAACACCTCCGACCAGCAGGGCCAGAAATATATTCTTCGGGAGTGCTTTCAGTTTAGGATTGGTGAGGAAAAGCAAGACCAGCGGAATCAGAAACATGAGTACCGATAATTGCAATACAACGTTCGTACTGAGTTGTAGCACATCCAGATTCGTTTCCTTTGCCAACACCAATACCGGAGTTCCGATAGCACCGAAAGCCGTAGCGACACTGTTGGCTATCAGACTGACAGTCGCCGAAAATATCGGCTTGAATCCTAGACTGATAAGAATCGCCGCCGGAATAGCAACCGCCGTTCCGAATCCTGCCATCGCTTCCAGTAATCCTCCGAATCCCCAAGTCAGCAGCAATACCTGAATACTTTTATCCGTAGAGATGGAAGCGAACTGTTGTTTGATAATCTCCATCTTTTCCGTTTTCAGTAATACGTTATAACTGAAAATAGCCATCAGAATGATGATTAAAATAGGAGAGACCGCTTTCAGCGCTCCATATAAAAAGGAATAAAACAGATTGTCTACAGAAAAGGCAAAACCGAAAAGAGCGATCAGCATGGTTACAATCAACGAGATAATACTGCTCTTGTCGCCGGACATCTTGAAAAACGCCATCAATACAATTAATAGCAATACCGGAATAATAGCAAGGATTAGTGTCATAATTCTAAATTTTAAATAGTCAACTTTTGGTGAATACTTAATATAACAAAACAAAAGGTAGTTTTGATGGATATGTGACTCTAATTTTATCCAACTTCTTTTTGTGAATGTGTCAAAAATATATTTAGGCACGGATTTCACAGATTAACACGGTTTTAAGAGTTAGGTAACCCCAAACCGTGAAATCCGTGTAATCCGTGCCTGAAAAATCGTTTTAAGTGACTTCCGTCCCTTCTGCTATTACTTGCTCATTTTCATATTCATGATCTGTTGCAACTGTTTCAAGTTTGCCTGAGCAGCTTCATTTCCTAATTTGGCAGCTTGTTCAAAGGCTGCTGTAGCACGTTGAATATCTCCGTTTAAGAAGTTATACACGCCTGTATTATTCAGAAATTCGGCAGTGGTATGATCCGCTTTTTCCATATATTTCAGTGCGGTATTGATATCCTTCTGTGACAAGGCGACAGCCGCTGCATTCAGATTGGCTACAGCATCCGTCGGATACATACGTACGGCAATATCAAATACATCTACAAAGTCCTTGCTGCCTTTCGGATAACTATTGGCTACCTGATACATCTCGTTCAGACTCAGATATTTCGGATTTTCACGGATGATGATACGTCCTTGTTCCACATCGAAGTTGACCACTGTGTAGTCGATTTTGCAGTTTACTTTACGCAGTCCCGGATAAATCTCTTTCAGCATAGTGCGATAAGGAGCGCCGCCGCCGACTTTCATGATTTCCTGTTTACGTTTCACGTCATTCGTTGTATTTTTGATGATATTCAGGAAGGTTTCCTTATCCTTCATCGAAGAGGATTCGAGAGCTTTCACCAGTCCGTCCCAGTTCTCTCCACCGAAAGTCACTTTATACAGTTTGGCAGATGCCTTTTCGTTCTTGACCAGATAATCTTTTAGAGCTTCCGCACGTTTTTTAGAGAGTTGCTCGTTGAAAGCCAGCGGCCCTTCGGGAGAAGCGAATCCTTCGATGCTGATGCTTTGTACGGTCAGATTCTTGTCATTCTGAATTTTATCAAACATAGAATGAATATTCACCAGTTCGGAGTGATTGTTCATGAAGTCGGTAAGGATGACAGACTTGTTGACGGGGAAGTCCAGATGAGCTTCGTATTGCTCACTGCGGTTTTTCACCACTTCCACCGTAGGCTGGATGTAGGCTACGATAGGAGACATGGCACTCAGTCGTTTGGCTTCGGTAGATACATCGTTCGTTATCAGTTCCTGCGCGTTCATTTCCTGATAGTTGCCGCATCCGCACAGGTTCTCTACCAGTTGCAGGGATGCGTTTGCCATCCATGGCTGATAAGGAATGACCTGCGTATAATTAAACGTTTCTCTTTTATTATAAGGTACGATGATAGCCGTGGGTTCCTGTTTGCTGATCGCCAGTCCACGTAGATAGGCTTTCTCGCGTCTTTTGCCGTTGACGATAATCTCCTGTAGCGGGACATTATGTTGCCCGTCCGTCAGCAGGGGGATCAGGCTGAGACTACGTGCCGAGCCGATGGTTAGGTTTGCCATGTCGACCGTCATGCCGACATAAAGCGAGTTTCCTTGTTGCCATAAGGATACATTCGAAAGCGTGAGCGCATCATTCAGAAATTTCTGTGCATGAGCCGGAAGTATGGTGGCTGCAAGAGCTATAAATAGATAGATAAGTTTTCTTTTCATCATTGTAAGTTTTAGAAAGTTCGATTATTTGATGACATAAATGAAGCTGAGGCCGATTTTGGTCGGACCGAAATAGTTGCGGGTGTTGTGCCCGAGTTTTTCACCTCCGTCACCGCGGGCATATTTATCATATTTCAGACGGGCGTAACCGACTCCGACGGTTGCTTCCATGCTCCAGCGTTTGCTGATAATCCACTGGTATCCGTAAGAGATGCCGGCTCCATACAGACTGCCGTCATAGCGGTCGTGCCCCATTCCGAATATATTCAGGTTGCTGACATTCATTTCTCCGTAGTGTCCGTGCAGGCCGAAGAAACTTCCGTTGAAACGTTCGCAGAGCCAGTAGCGCAATTCCGGTTGTACGAGCCAGTGCTTGATCTGGCGGTCGTTGCCAAACTTCCACGGATTGTAGTTGCCGGATACATCGAGGGTGATTTTCTTTGCCAGTCCGACTTCGAATCCCAGGTTGGGAGTGCTCGTAGCCCAGTAGAGGGCATTGGTCTTGATGGCGAATTTGGGTAAATAGGTTTCATTCCGTTGTACTTGCGCATACGCACTTGTACCCAATACGAGCAGGAAACCGGCTGCTAATAAAAGTTTAATTGTTCTCATTTTTGTTAGGGTCTAGGTTTTATTAAAATGATATGCGATAAACACATGATTGTGTGACTTTGTTGTGTAAACCCGTAGAAAAGATTCCTTGCCCGTATCCGCCATAAAGATGTTTAAGGGCATAAATGCTAACAAATTCGGCAAATGATACGTTTACTATATAAAAATACCTTTGTGTAATCAATATGACAACTAATTAATTTATTACTGACTATTTTTACACATAACATTAATACAAACAGCCTATGAAAGAGCTTATCAAGAATCTGGAAGAACTGAACAGGAAAGCAGAAAAAGGTGGCGGGGATGCCCGTATTGAGAAACAGCACTCTGTGGGCAAGCTGACCGCCCGTGAACGCATTGACTTACTTCTGGAAAAAGGGTCGTTTATCGAACTTGATAAACTGGTGACCCACCGGTGTACTGACTTTGGTATGGAAAAACAGAAATTCTCCGGTGACGGGGTAGTGACTGGTTACGGAATGATTGGCAAACGGCTGGTCTATGTTTTTGCACAGGACTTCACCGTATTCGGAGGGGCTCTTTCGGAGACACACGCCAAGAAGATTTGCAAAGTGATGGACATGGCGATGCAGATGGGAGCGCCTATTATCGGACTCAATGATTCCGGTGGTGCGCGCATTCAGGAAGGTGTCCGTTCTTTGGCAGGATATGCGGAGATTTTCCTTCGCAATTCCATGGCTTCGGGAGTCATTCCGCAGATCAGTGCTATCATGGGTCCGTGTGCCGGTGGTGCCGTTTATTCTCCTGCACTGACCGATTTTATTCTGATGGTCAAGAACTCCGGCTATATGTTTATCACCGGACCGGACGTAGTCAAGAGTGTGACACAGGAAGAAGTAAGCAAGGAAGATCTGGGTGGAGTGGGCATCCACATGACAAAGTCCGGCGTGGCGCATCTATCGGCCGAAAATGATATTGAATGTATCAATTACATCCGCGAACTTATTTCTTATCTGCCGGGCAACAATATGGAAGAGCCTCCTTTCGTTGTCACCAACGACTCGCCGACCCGCCTGACACCCGAACTGTCCGACTTGGTGCCTACCAATCCGAATCAACCTTATAATATAAAGGAGATGATAGAAGCGGTGGCCGATGATAATAACTTCTTTGAACTTCAGGCAGAATTTGCCGCGAACATCGTTACCGGATATATCCGTCTGAACGGAAAGACGATAGGGGTGGTAGCCAATCAGCCGCTGGTGCTGGCAGGAACACTGGACATTAATGCCTCTATAAAGGCTGCCCGTTTCGTTCGCTTCTGCGATGCTTTCAATATACCTTTGCTGACTCTGGTCGATGTTCCGGGATTCCTTCCGGGAGTAGATCAGGAATATGGCGGAATCATCCGTAATGGTGCGAAACTGCTTTATGCTTACTGCGAAGCTACCGTGCCGAAAGTGACCGTTATCACCCGTAAGGCTTACGGAGGCGCTTATGATGTGATGAGTTCCAAGCATATCCGTGGCGATGTTAATCTGGCTTTCCCCACTGCCGAAATCGCTGTGATGGGACCGGACGGGGCCGTAAATATCCTGTTCAAGAAAGAGATCGAAAAGTCACAGACTCCCGAAGAAAGGCGAAAGGAACTTCAGAGCGATTATCGTGAAAAGTTTGCCAATCCTTACCGCGCAGCGGAACTGGGCTATGTGGATGAAGTGATCGATCCGGCCGTTACCCGTCTGCGCCTGATACGCAGTTTCGAAATGCTGGCCAATAAACGTCAGTCCAATCCGCCTAAGAAACACTCGAACATTCCACTTTAATAAATGGAAAATGGAAAGTTGAAAATGGAGAGTGATAAATTAAAAGAAACAGATTATGATAAAGAAAATATTAGTTGCTAATCGTGGAGAGATAGCTATGCGCATCTTCCGTACTTGTCGGGTGATGGATATTTCGACGGTGGCTGTTTACACGCATGTAGACAGGGGGGCTTTGCATGTTCGCTATGCGGAGGAGGCTTATTGCATCTCCAATTCGCCGGAGGATACTTCTTATTTGAAGCCGGAGTTGATACTGGCCATTGCCAAAAAGACCGGAGCCGCCATTCATCCGGGATATGGGTTCTTGTCGGAGAACGCTGACTTTGCCCGTCGTTGCGAAGAAGAAGGAGTGATCTTTATCGGGCCCGGTGCCGATATTATTGCTAAGATGGGGATCAAGACTGAGGCACGCAAAATCATGCGTGAAGCGGGGCTGCCCATCGTTCCCGGAACGGAAACTCCCGTGCAGGGGATCGAAGAAGTGAAGAAGGTTGCTAAGGAAGTAGGTTATCCTATTATGTTGAAAGCGCTTGCCGGAGGAGGCGGAAAGGGGATGCGTCTGGTCCGTTCCGAAGAAGAAGCGGAAACGGCTCTTCGTTTGTCTCAGTCCGAGGCGGGTACTTCTTTTGGTAATGATGCGGTCTATATAGAGAAATATATCGAGAATCCGCACCATATCGAGGTGCAGATTATGGGAGATAAATATGGCAATGTGGTTCATCTGGGCGAGCGTGAATGTTCCATTCAGCGACGTAATCAGAAGGTAATCGAGGAGTCTCCGTCACCGTTTGTGAAAGACGAAACCCGTAAGAAGATGCTGAAAGTAGCCGTAGAGGCTTGCAAGCGGATCGGTTATTACAGTGCCGGCACGCTGGAGTTTATGATGGATAAAGACCAGAACTTCTATTTCCTTGAAATGAATACCCGTTTGCAGGTAGAACATCCAGTGACGGAGGAATGTACCGGTGTCGATCTGGTGCGTGACATGATCACGGTGGCTGCGGGCAATCCGTTGCCGTATAAGCAGGAAGATATAAAATTCAGCGGAGCTGCCATCGAATGCCGTATCTACGCCGAAGATCCGGAGAATAACTTTATGCCTTCTCCTGGAGTGATAACTGTTCGTGAAGCTCCCGAAGGCCGTAACCTCCGTCTGGACAGTGCCGCCTATGCCGGATTCGAAGTTTCACTGCATTATGATCCGATGATTGCCAAGCTCTGCTGCTGGGGGCGTACCCGTGAATCCGCCATCTCCAACATGGCACGTGCCTTGCGTGAGTATAAGATTCTGGGCATCAAGACGACGATTCCTTTCCATCAGCGTGTGTTGAAGAATGCCGCTTTCCTCGAAGGAAAATATGATACGACTTTTATCGATACCCGTTTTGACAAGGAGGACTTGAAGCGTCGTCAGAATACTGATCCGACTGTTGCCGTGATCGCTGCCGCCGTAAGGCATTACGAGAGGGAGAAAGAAGCTGCATCCCGTGCCACCACGCTCCCTGTAGTGGGCGAATCTCTCTGGAAGTATTATGGCAAGTTGCAGATGACTGCCAATAATTATTGAATAAGTGGAGAGTTGAAAATTGAAAGTTAAGTTGGTCATTCATTAAAATTAGAAAGATATGGGTACATCGTTAGCGACTTATTATGCCAAGCTTCTGGATATGCCGGACAGTGAATATAAGGTGGAGATTCTGGAAGACGGACCGATCAAGAAAATAGCGGTCAACGGTAAAATATATGAGGTCGATTACAATATGGGAGGCGACTCCATTCATTCGATCATCATTGATCATCACTCGCATGGAGTGCAGATTTCCCCTTCTTCCAATAATTCTTATACCATTATGAATAAGGGTGAGCTTTATCAGATAGAGCTACAGGGAGAGATGGAAAAGATACATAATGCCCGTGCCGGTACGGAAGCCGTAGGGCGTCAGGTGGTACAGGCTCCGATGCCGGGGGTGATCCTGAAAATATATGTGAAGAAGGGAGACGAAGTCAAGCGTGGAGACCCGCTTTGCGTATTGGTGGCCATGAAAATGGAAAACGAGATTCGTTCTGTTACCGATGGAGTAGTGAAAGAAGTCTTTGTCGAAGCCGGTATGAAGGTCGGTTTGAACGACCGGATTATGGTGATTGAATGATTCTCAAAAAAAATAAAGGTGTTTTACGTACTTATCTCAAAAGTTTTCTTTACTTTTGGCAGATAAGTACGTATTTATATCCGGATGTCTTATGAACAACGAACAAACAAAAGAAGCACTGAAAGAGGAATTGGAGTTGCTTAGAAAAGAAAATGAGCAACTGAAGCGACAACTTCGATCTCTGGAACAGAATAAACAACCCGAAGAAAGCTCCACCAGCTTTCAGGAAAGGTATGCCGTTAAAATATTAAATTCCTTACCGGATATGCTGACTGTGTTCAACCACGACGAAGTGGGAATTGAAGTCGTATCCAATGAAGAAACCAATCATGTCGGGATATCCAACAAAGATTTTGAAGGAATGCACATGCGCCAGATGGTGCCTCCTGAAGCCTATCAGAACATCCATGCCAATATGCAGAAAGTGATCGCCACGCGGACTGTTTCGGCAGCGCATCACGACATGGATTTCAATGGCTCTCACCATTACTACGAGAACCGGATTTTTCCGTTGGATGAAGAATACGTTCTGATCATGTGTCGTGACATCACGGAGAGAGTGGCCACCCAGCAACAGCTGGAGATATTTAAAAGCGTACTCGACAAAGTCAGTGACAGCATTCTTGCCGTTTCCAGTGACGGAACGCTGGTATATGCCAACAAGCAATTTATGGAAGAGTACGGTGTCACCCAGCAGATGGGTACCCAGAAAATATACGACCTGCCCGTCTCTATGCGCACGCCGGAGTTATGGGAAGCCAAACTGAAAGATATACGCGATAATGGCGGCAGCTTTTCATACCGTGCAGCGTATGTGCGCAAAGGTGAGGAGAAAAACAGAGTACACCAAGTCTCTACCTACCTTACACAGGAGGATGATACGGAGCTTATCTGGTTTTTTACGCAGGACATTACCGATGTAATAAAGAAGCGGGATGAACTTCGTGAATTGAATCTCCTGCTGGACGGTATTCTGAATAATATCCCTGTCTATCTGTATGTGAAAGATCCCGAGGACGATTTCAGATATCTGTATTGGAACAAGGCATTTGCCGAACATTCCAAGATTCCTGCCTCCCGGGCAATCGGCCGAACAGACTTTGAGATCTTTCCGGAGCGTGCAGATGCCGAAAGGTTCCGCAGGGATGATTTGGAATTGATTCGGACGCATGAACGGATCGATATGCAGGAGACCTACGTGGCGGCCACCGGCGAGACCCGTATTGTGCAGACACTGAAAGCGCTTGTCCCGATGGAAGGGCGCGAACCGCTTCTGATCGGTATCTCCTGGGATATCACTAACTTTCAGAATATCGAGCAGGAACTGATTAAGGCACGCATCAAGGCAGAGCAATCCGACAGATTAAAAACCGCCTTTCTTGCAAATATGAGCCATGAAATCCGGACACCGCTGAATGCGATTGTCGGTTTCTCCAATCTGTTGCCTTCTGCAGAAACCCTTGAAGAAGAAAAACTCTATTCGAGCATTATCAATCAGAACTCAGAGATCCTGTTGCAGCTGATTAATGACATCTTGGACTTGTCTAAGATAGAAGCCGGTACATTGGAATACGTCAGACAGCCGATGAACCTGGGTGAAATATGTCGGAATATCTATCAGATTCATAAGGATCGTGTGCAGGAAGGGGTTATCCTTATTCTGGATAATCAAGACGAAGACCTGATTATTGAAGAAGACCGGAACCGCATTGCGCAGGTTATCACTAACTTCCTCACCAATGCCGGTAAATTCACGCTTTCCGGTGAAATCCGCTTTGGCTTTAAAGTCAATAATCAATGTATCCGTTTTTATGTGAAGGATACAGGTATCGGAATAGCTCCCGATAAGGTGGGACATATTTTCGACCGTTTTGTCAAATTGAACTCATTTGCGCAGGGGACAGGTCTCGGACTTGCCATCTGCCGGATGATCATAGAAAAGATAGGAGGGGAGATCGGAGCCACTTCGGAAATAGGCAAAGGATCGACTTTCTACTTTACGATACCTTATAAAGAAAGCTCAGATGACCGTATTGCATTTTCCGAGGCTTCGGAAACGAAATACATCAGCCACACCATCAAGAGGATGCAGAAGATCAAGAAGATTCTGGTAGCTGAAGATGTGGACAGCAACTTTGTACTGATCAAGAATATGATTGGCAAAGATTACACTCTGTTATGGGCGAAAGATGGCTTTGAGGCGGTGGAAATGTATAAACAGTTCCAGCCGGATTTGATTCTGATGGATATCAAGATGCCTCGTATGGGTGGACTGGAGGCTACCCGCATCATTCGTTCCTATTCGAAGGAGATTCCTGTCATTGCGCTGACTGCCTATGCTTTCGAAGCGGACAAGGAGCAGGCTTTGGAAGCCGGCTGCAATGACTTTGTCACGAAGCCGGTTTCAAAAGCAGCATTGGAAGAGGCGTTGGGGAAGTGTTGCGGGTAGTAACTACAAGTGATTATATTATACTCACTTTCCTATTTCGGGAACTAATAAGAACTTTGTTTCCGGAAAGTACTTTTCGAGCCAAGTTCGTATAAACTCCATCGTATCATCTTGAATTGTTTTATCCTCTACCGTCGGATAGAGATTATAAAGTACTGTATCCAGCACAATGTCCCGTTTCTGTATGGCTTCAAGACTCAGAAGAGTATGATTGATGCTGCCTAGCTTTCCGGAAGTCACGAAGATAAGCGGATATTTCTCCTGTGCGATATATTCAATTGTCAGGAGCTCCGTAGTCAGAGGAACCATCAGACCGCCCGCGCCTTCAAGCAGAACACAGTCATACCGTTCGCTTAATACTTCGGTAGCATGCTTGATCTTGTCGAAATCAATGGGACGATGATCCAGTCGGGAAGCCAGATGGGGGGAGGCGGGATAAGAAAAGATCTCCGGCATGGTCAGCCCTTCCTGATCTTCCTGGGTGAAAGGGATTTCCATAATGCGCCGATGCAGGTCTATATCTTCGGAATGCCCCACATTTCCTGTTTGGATAAACTTCTGCGTAATGGTTCTTTTGCCGTTTTTATTCCATTCGCGTGCCAGGTAGCCGGTCGCGTAACTTTTGCCGGCATCGGTATCGATACCGCTTACAAAATATACATTCTGTTTCATACTTTTTTCTTTTTTGCTATGATATAAATAGGGTGATATGTCAGGGACACTGAAGTGCCCTGTGTAAATTCTTGTGTGTAACGTTCGCAAAAATGCTGCAAATCACGACGGGTCCAAGTCTGTTTCTCATGCTTCGGATAGAGGGATGATTGCGCTGACAAACCATTCACCCCCGTCTGCTTCAGATGATACAGCACTTTCATCGGATCCTCGAAAGAAAGGGGGATCAGCTCTTCTTCTGAGTACAGTATATCAAAGTGAAGAGACAGGGCTGCTTCAAGCTCTTCCCTTGAACGATAGGGTAGTCCCTTTCCGGTAAGCTCACGTATCTCTTTCATATTCTTTTTCCCAAAAGTACTGAAAGCAAAGTATCCCTGACTGTGAAGCAATGTATTACACCTTTTGAAGAACTCCTCCGGCGAGTCGAACCATTGCAAAGCGGAACAGGAAGTAATCAACGTACTTTTATCCGGAAAAGAAATCGTCTCCGCATCTCCGGAAAGAAAAGAGACTTGTTTCTCTCTTAATAAATCTTCGCAGCAATACCTCATCTCCGGACATAAGTCATTCAGAAGCAACTCTTCCGGACGAAGGGTGCGGAGCAACATTCGGGAGTAAATGCCCGTTCCGCATCCGAACTCAATCACTTTCGGACAGGGAGAGGGAATATGTTTCTGGAGCAGGCGGATCATTTTATTTGCTATCTGCCGTTGTACATTTGCTTCACGGGGATAGGTGGAGATGGCTTTTGAGAAACGTTCTGCAATAATTGTCTTATTCATTGATCAATGATTATTTAATGTTCATGATTACCTCATTAAAAAGCTCCTGCTGATAATGGGCAGCTTCGACGTGCAGGAGGGAGACTGCCTTGTTTCTCCATGCCTGCTCTTGATGGTCCGGAAGGAAAATCCGATCGTTATCTCCGATGATGGCTGTCTGCCAGACAAACTCCGAAGGGAGGGATGACAAGTATTGCTGCCGGATGGCGGCAAGCTCTTCTTTCAGTTCTTCAACCGGACGTTTGGGAGCTATTGTCTGAAAAGCCTTGTAATCAGCAGCAGAACCACACATTCTTCGCTGAAATTTCAGTAGGGTTTGTTCGTTCAGTCCTTGCAGGGTGCCTTCAAAAACGGATGGCGTAATTCCTTTCGTTTCGTGTATCGGATAAAGTGTTCCGTTGATGGCGGTACTTTGGGAAACAGGCAGGGAGGGATATTGCTTCATTACCTGCGAAGCCGCCCAGACTCCCATTGACCATGCGATCAGCGAAATCTTGGAATATGCCTGTATTAAAGTCGTATCGAATTCCAGCGAACGATAATCGTAACAAATCATCCAGTCACATTCCGCCGGATGGATATGTCGGAAAGGCGTTTCGTCCATTCCCCATCCTGCGAAGAATAGTAGAAGGTGCTTTCCATTGTTCCTGATAATAAAAGTCTGCTTCATCCGTTAATGATTTCTATAAGTGTATCGATTTCTTTTTCTGTGATGTCCGCTGTCAATGAGAAGCGGATACGGGAAGTCCCTTCGGGTACTGTAGGCGGGCGTACCGGCAGGGCATAGAATCCCTTGCGTTGCAATTCTTCTGCCTTCCTGATGGTATCTTCGCTTGCTCCGACCACCATCGGCACGATGTGGCTGACGGAAGGACAGTTGTATCCCTTCTCGGTCAGTGCTTCTTTCAGTTTCCGGCTGATTTGCAGCAGATGCTCCCTTTTGCTTCGGAAATCGGCGAAGTGTTTCAGTACCCATGCGGTCCACTGGATATTGACAGGAGGAAGGGCCGTTGTGAAGATAAAGGTACGCATCTTATTGATCAGATATTCCCGGATGGTCTGTCGGCAGATGATATATGCGCCGGCGGATGCTGCCGCCTTCCCGAAAGTTCCTACCAGAAAGTCGATGTCGTTGATGCAGTTTTGTTCTTCGGCACATCCTAAGCCTTTCTCGCCCCGTGCTCCGAAAGCGTGGGCTTCGTCTACATAGAGAAGAAGGTTAGCGTAATCGTGTTTCAATCGTACCAGCGCTTGCAGGTCGGCTTCGTCTCCGTCCATGCTGAAGATACTCTCGGTAACGATGATCATCTTCTCATACATACCGTGGTTTTCTTCAAGAAGACGCCGGAGCTGGGCTAAGTCATTGTGCCGGTACCGGATACATTTGGCAGATGATAATCTGATTCCGTCTATCAGGCTGGCATGTACGAGTTTGTCCGCAAGGATCAATGTATGGGCATCGCTGACGGCAGGAAGTATCCCTGTGTTGGCGTGGTATCCGCTATTGAACAGAAGGGCGCTTTCTGCTCCGAACATAGTAGACAGTTGCTGTTCAAGTTCCTGATAGGCAGTGAAGTTGCCTGTCAGCAGGCGGGAGGAAGAGGAAGTGGGCAGAAAGGTTTCCGGAGTGATGGTCTTTAAGAACGATTCTCTTAAAGACACCTCATTGGCTAACCCCAGATAATCATTGGATGATAAGTTCAGCATCCGTCGTCCGTCTACTGTCACGTCTCTTCCATTATGAATCAACTGTGGGAGAGAACGGTAATTCTTCTTCTCTTTTAAAGTCAGAAGTTCTTGATTGATAGAGTCTAAAATCATAATCTATTCATTTTTTGAGAAGATAGTTAAGTTACATCTCTCTGACTATTTTAAGTACTCCGGAAGTCAGTTTACTTAATTGCTCCGGAGAGATGATGAACGGGGGCATCAGGTAGACCAGCTTTCCGAACGGACGTACCCAGATACCTTCTTCTACGAAGCGGCGTTGCATGTATGCCATGCTCACCGAACGTTCTGTCTGGATGACTCCTATGGCTCCTAATATCCGTACATCCGCTACTTGCGGAAACTTGCGGGCGGGAGCCAGTTCTTCTTTTAACTGAGCTTCGATTCGTTTCACATTCTCTGCCCAGCCGGAGTCGAGCAGCAACCGGACAGAAGCACACGCCACCGCACACGCGAGCGGATTCCCCATAAAGGTAGGACCGTGCATAAAAGCCTTTGGGGCATGATTGGAGATAGTATCTGCTATCTGATTGCTTGCCAATACTGCAGACAGTGTCATGTATCCTCCGGTCAGTGCCTTTCCGATGCACATGATGTCCGGTTCCACTCCGGCGTGTTCCCAGGCAAAGAGTTTGCCGGTGCGTCCGAATCCTGTGGCTATTTCGTCGAAGATCAGGAGGATATCGTGTTCTTTGCAGAGTTTTTCCGCTTCACGCAGATACTGCGGGTGATAAAACCACATACCGCCTGCTCCCTGAACAATGGGTTCGAGGATGAGCGCCGCCAGTTCTTTGGAGTGTTTCTCTATCGTTTCCCGCAGGGGGATGATGTCGTCCGGATTCCATTCTCCGTCAAATCGCGAAGAGGGAGCCGGAACGAAATATCGGACAGGAAGCGATGAACCGAAAAGACTGTGCATCCCGGTAACGGGATCGCATACGGACATGGCATTCCAAGTGTCACCGTGATAACCGGAACGGATGGTTACGAAATTGTTCTTGTCGGGCTTTCCGGCTGCATACCAATATTGCACGGCCATCTTCAAGGCAACTTCTACCGCCACCGAACCGGAATCCGCATAAAATATCTTTTGCATGGACGGGGGTACCAAGGGCAACAGCAGTTTGCCTAACTCGATGGCCGGATCATGAGTCAGTCCTCCGAACATGACATGGGACATCTTGTCTAACTGGTCTTTTGCCGCCTGATTCAATACCGGATGATTGTATCCGTGCACAGCACACCACCAGGACGACATTCCCTCGATGAGTGTCCGCCCGTCTTCGAGTGTGATCGTTGCTCCGTCCGCCCGCTTTACTTTGTAGACAGGCAATGGATCGGTAGTAGAAGTATAAGGATGCCACAAATGCTCGCGGTCAAACTGGGAGTCGGCGAAGTGGTAACCTTCTTCTAGAATCATCTTCTTGTCGTCGGAAACCTTGGAACCGAGTGTGGTCAGCAAATCACCCACGATGGCGGAATTGATGCCGACAAACAAGGCTTTGCGCATGGCCTCGGGAGTGAGCTGCGAACGTCCTCCTGCGAAACGCAGGAAAGCGGTAGGATTGATGAAGCGGAACAGGGCGATGGTTCGCAGGATTTCTTCTTCGCTCAATGCCTTTTCATTTTCCAGTGGAGTTCCGGGGATCGGACTTAGCAGGTTGATGGGGATGGACTGTACATTCAATTCTGCCAAAGTGAAAGCAAATTCAATACGTTGTTCCATTGTTTCTCCCATGCCAATGATGCCACCGCAGCAGATATCCATTCCTACCCGGCGGGCGGCGTCGAGAGTGGCCAGCTTCTGCTCTTGTGTATGTGTGGAGCAGAGTGTGGGGAAATAGGAAGGAGCTGTTTCGAGGTTGCAGTGATAGCGGGTGATTCCGGCTGTGTGCAAGGCGCGGAGTTCTTCTTCGTTGAGTAATCCAAGGGATGCACAAAGTTGGATGGACGAATGTTTCCGCATAAGGCGGGCCGCATCGCAAAGTTGACTGATCTGTTTGGGAGAAGGTTTTCGTCCGCTGGTGACAAGGGAGAAACGGTTGACGTCTTGACTTTCGTTGTATTTTGCCTGTCGGAGACATTCTTCAGCGGGCAGGAGATCGTAAATCTCGGCTTGAGTCTTGTAGTGAGAGGATTGTGCGCACCATTTGCAGTTCTCCGGACACCGGCCGGACTTGGCGTTGATGATGGAACACATATCGAACTCGTGCGAAGCACAGGTGACGGTAATCTCATGCGCGGCGGCATAAAGCGCCTCGCTGTCGGCCATGTTGGCCAGCCAAGTGGCTTGGGCGGACGATATGTCGAAGCCTGCCAGTACTTGGTCTTTGATTTCTTGAAGTGTCATAAATGTATGATAAGGGATAGTTACTTTTGCATTCTGCTTGCGAAGAGCCACATCTACCACATTGGTATGCAGATGACCGATCTGAAATTCACGTCCCATACTCGCAAAGGCGGCATAGTTCTTCCTGCCCCAGTAGCGGAAGCGGGAAAGAAGGGAACGTGTGGTCTGTATGTGGCGTTGTTTCTTCATCAGGTTCTTGTTTTTTGAAGTTAAGAACGGGGCAAATGTACAAAGATTCTTTGGATAAGCAAGCGATACAATAATATACTGCAAATATACACCCTTACCTTGTATCGTTTATACACACCCTTTATCTTGTATTTTTTCTTCTATACTCCTTGCGTAAATTGAAATTGAATCCGACGTATACCTGTAGTGTTCCGAACCCGTTGTCCAGTGAGAAATTGTTCCGGTGGTAATTATAATTCTTTCCGACAAATGAAGTGCCGACGAAATATTTTCCGTTATTATAGACAACTCCCGCACGGATCAGAAAATCCAGGTTAAAATTGCCGTACCATGTCTTCCCTTCATGGGTTTCTGCATCTACATCGGAGGCTTTGTAGGCTATGGCGGGAGTGAGAGACAGGCATGCCAGACAGTTGCGGGCAAATACCCAGTTATAGGCATAACCGAAACTGATATTGGCATTGGTGTATTTTATATTGTTGACTTTCATGGCAGGATTCATCGCTTCCAGTATGAAAGCCGGAAGTTCTGCATAGTCGAACTCAAGATTATGTTTTGAAATGGAAAAGCCTGCGATAAACGAACCTGCATTCCTGCGCTGATTGGTTGACTGGCTGAAAGCGGCAGGGTAGGAGAATTTGCGGTTGTTGAAGATATAGTATAGGTTCAATCCCTTGATATCTACTTTTATTCCATTGAACTTTTCGGAGTAATTGGCGGGGACATCTTCCGGGAAACCGTTGATCTTATGAATCTTATAGTTGTTACCTGTGCGACGGTAGAAGATGTCCACTCCCAGCTTGGAACTGTATAGACTTAAATCGAACTCTGTTCCCTTGTTCCTTCGGTTGGTCTTCCGGTAAATGTCGTCCACGTCTACAGACCATCCCAGGAAGATCCATCGCCAGCCGAAGTACAATCCTATCTTGTTATGCGGATTGGGAGAGAAACTCAGCTTCTGCGGTTGGGGCAGATTGCTGGTAACGGAATAATATTCAAAGTTGCTGAAATGGGTAGTCATCAATGCGTAATTATACCGGTTGGGACTGATGTAAAGGGTGTCGAAGTCACTGAAATTCATGAACTTCCTGATCGCTCTCTTAAAAGCGCTTGGTTTGGCCGATATCACAGAATCAGTTTGCAGACTATCGCTCATAAGGGTATCTCTCCTTTCAGCCTGGGCCTGTAAGGAGAGTGACAGAAACAGAAAAAGAGATAGAACAATTTGCTTCATCCTGTGATTTTTCGTTGTTATGATTGATGCTGTTCGTTTCACGAATGTACTACCTTTCGTTGATTTATACTAATAATCGTCTAAAAAAATGTTTCGTTTCCTAAACAAATGAGATATGTATTCTGTTAGTTAGAACAAGCAAATAAATCCTAAGCCACAAAATTATGAGAATCTATTTACGTTTATTAGTGGCGTTTCTATTGCTTTCTGCCGGCAATGTAGTGTATGCAGAAGCACAACAAGAGAAACGCGTAACGGGTACTGTGACTTCTGAAGGAGAGCCTTTACCCGGTGTTTCCGTACAAGTGAAAGGGGCCTCTTCCGGCACCATTACCGATATCGATGGAAACTATTCAATTGAAGCCCCTGCCAATGGGACTATCGTGTTCCGCTTTGTAGGATTGCGGACAGTGGAACAAGCGGTGAACAACCGGAATGTGATCAATGTCACAATGGAATCGGAGAGCAAAGAACTGGAAGAAGTGATGGTTGTAGCTTATGCTACTGCCAAGAAATATAGTTTTACCGGAGCTGCCTCGACTATGAAGGCGGGAGAGATCGAGAAGTTACAGACTTCCAGCGTATCTCGTGTACTTGAAGGTACGGTATCCGGTGTGCAAGCCAGTGCCTCCAGCGGTCAACCCGGTACGGATGCCGAAATCCGTATTCGTGGTATCGGTTCGATCAATGCTTCCAGTGCCCCGTTGTATGTGGTTGATGGCGTACCTTTTGATGGCAGCGTCAACTCAATCAATCCTGACGACATTGCTTCCATGACTGTACTGAAAGATGCTGCATCTGCTGCTTTGTACGGTTCACGTGGTGCAAACGGTGTGATTATCATTACCACAAAGCAGGGACAGCAGGACTCGAAAGCTACTGTCAAGGTGAAAGCTACACTGGGTGGTTCCAGTCGTGCGGTACGTGATTATGACCGCGTCAATACTAATCAGTATTTCGAACTTTACTGGGAAGCGCTTCGCAACCAGTATGCCAAGAGCTCCGATTATACCCCTGCCACCGCAGCCGCGCAGGCTTCCAAAGACTTGGTTACAAAATTGATGGGAGGTGGTCCGAATCCTTATGGTACACAATATCCGCAACCTGTGGGGACAGACGGAAAACTGGCAGCAGGCGCCCGTCCGTTATGGAACTCCGACTGGAGTGACGCGATGGAGCAGCAAGCGCTTCGTACCGAACTGAATCTGAGTGTTTCCGGTGGTGGAAAGGCTAATCAATACTTCTTTTCTGCCGGCTACCTGAACGATAAGGGTATTGCACTCGAATCTGGTTACCAACGTTTCAACCTTCGTTCGAACGTGACCAGTGAAATGACTTCCTGGCTGAAAGGAAGCATCAACCTGAGTTTTGCCCATTCCATGCAGAATTATCCGGTTTCTTCGGATTCCAAAACAAGCAACGTGATTACTGCAGGACGTACTATGCCCGGATTTTATCCTATTTATGAAATGAATACGGACGGCAGCTACAAGCTGGATGATAATGGGGATCGTATCTACGATTTCGGCTCATACCGTCCTTCCGGTTCTATGGCTAACTGGAATTTGCCGGCTACCTTGCCTTTGGATAAATCGGAACGGATGAAAGATGAATTTTCCGGTCGTACTTATCTCGAAGCTACGATCATCGAAGGGCTGAAATTCAAAACAAGTTTCAACTTCGACCTGATCAACTATAATACGCTGGATTATACGAATCCGAAAATCGGTCCGGCTCTGGAAAACGGAGGTGGTTCCAGCCGCTTGAACTCACGTACTTTTTCATGGACATGGAACAACATCGCGTCATATGATAAAACCATCGGTGATCATCACTTTAATGTGCTTGCCGGAATGGAAGCCTATTCGTACCGTTATGATGAACTGACTGCTTCACGTACGAAGATGGCACAGCCCGATATGCCCGAACTGGTAGTCGGCTCGCAGTTGACGGGTGGTTCCGGTTATCGTATCGATTATGCTTTGGTGGGATATCTCACCCAGGCGCTTTATGACTATCAGAATAAATACTTTTTCTCCGCTTCCTTTCGTCGTGACGGTTCTTCCCGTTTTGCACCGGAGACTCGCTGGGGGAACTTCTGGTCTTTAGGAACTTCATGGCGTATCGACCGTGAAAGTTTTATGGCTTCCACTGCCTACTGGCTTTCTGCTCTGACATTAAAGATGAGCTACGGTGCACAGGGAAATGATAATCTGGGTACTTATTATGCAAGCAAGGGACTTTATACCATCGTTTCCAATCTCGGAGAGAATGCCTTGGTTTCCGACCGTATGGCTACTCCGAACCTGAAATGGGAGACGAACCTGAACTTTAACGTCGGCGTTGATTTCTCACTGTTTAACAACCGTTTTTCCGGTTCGTTCGACTTCTTTACGCGTCGTTCCAAAGACTTACTTTATTCCCGTCCGATCGCTCCTTCCTTAGGATATGGCTCTATTGATGAGAATGTAGGCGCATTGAAGAATACAGGTATCGAGATGGTGCTGAACGGAACCATTATCAATCAGAATGGATGGGTATGGAAACTCGGAATGAACCTGACGCATTATAAGAATAAGGTGACGGAACTTCCGCTGAAGGATATGCCGCAAAGTGGCGTAAATAAATTGCAGGTAGGACGGTCAGTCTATGACTTCTATATGAAAGAATGGGCGGGAGTAGACCCTGACAACGGTAATCCGCTGTGGTATATGGATGAGAAAGATGCCAATAATAATTTGACCGGAAAACGTGTCACAACAAGCGACTATGCTTCGGCAAATTATTATTACGTCAATAAATCTTCCCTCCCGAAAGTTTATGGTGGTTTCAATACATCGCTTTCATGGAAAGGGTTCGATCTGTCCGCCATCTTTGCTTATAGCATCGGCGGATATATCTACAACCGTGATATTACTATGATTCTGCACAACGGAAGTTTGGAAGGCCGTGACTGGTCTACGGAGATATTGAAGAGATGGACACCGGAAAACCGTTATACAGACGTGCCTGCTTTGAGCACTACTTCCAATAACTGGAACTCAGCTTCCACCCATTTCTTGCAGAACAATTCATATATGAGACTGAAAAACCTGACGCTATCTTACGATCTGCCGAAACAGTGGATCAGCAAACTGGCATTGAGCAGTGTCCAGGTGTTTGTGCAGGGCGATAACCTGTTCACTATTCACCGGAATCAGGGACTTGACCCTGAACAGGGAATCACGGGTATCACTTATTACCGTTATCCGGCTATGCGAACTATTTCCGGAGGTATCAATCTATCTTTCTAAAATTACACGATATATGAAAAAGATAAAAATTCAATCTATACTTACTGCTGTTGCCGGACTGTTTCTGGCGACGAGTTGTAGCAGTAGCTTTTTGGATACGGAACCGACGGATGCGGTAAGCTCCGATCAGGTAGCAGTAGCCGGAAATGCAGAACGTCTCTTCAACGGAGCTTGGTATAACCTGTTTGAATACGGCACGACGTATGCCAATATTGGTTATCGGGCACTTCAATGTCAGGATGATATGATGGCAAGCGATGTTGTCTCCCGTCCGAAATATGGGTTCAATTCTTCCTATCAGTTTAATGATGTGGCGATTCCTTCCGATGGAAGAACTTCGTTTGCCTGGTATCTGATCTATAAGACAATTGATAACTGCAACACTGCCATTTCGATTAAGGGTGACTCCGAGGAACTTCGGCAGGCACAGGGACAGGCATTGGCTTTGCGTGCCTTTTGTTATCTGCATTTGGTACAGCATTATCAGTTTACATATTTGAAAGATAAAGATGCTCCCTGTGTGCCTATATATACGGAACCGACTACAAGCAGTACCGAGCCGAAAGGCAAATCGACAGTGGCGCAAGTTTATCAGCAGATCTTTGATGATTTGAATCTTGCACAGGATTATCTGACAAACTACGTCCGCAAGGGAGACGGGCAGAAATTCAAACCGAATACGGATGTTGTCAACGGTCTTCTGGCACGTGCTTACTTATTGACAGGACAATGGGGAGAGGCCGCCAAAGCTGCCGAAGCTGCACGCAAAGGATATTCATTAATGACTACCACTGCCGAGTACGAAGGTTTTAATAATATTTCCAATAAGGAATGGATTTGGGGATCTCCTCAAACACTTTCGCAATCGGATGCAAGTTATAATTTCTACTATCTGGATGCAACGTATGTCGGAGCTTACAGTAGCTTTATGGCCGATCCGCACTTGATGGATACTTTTGTTAAAGGTGACATCCGTCTGCCTCTTTTCCAATGGATGCGTGAAGGATATTTGGGTTATAAGAAATTCCATATGCGTTCGGATGATACTGCAGATTTGGTACTGATGCGTTCGGCAGAAATGTATCTGATAGAAGCGGAAGCCAAGGTCAGAGATGGAGTAGCACTGGATCAGGCTGTTGCCCCATTGAATACATTACGTACTGCCCGTGGCGTAGGTAATTATGATGTGACAGGGAAAACAAAAGAGCAGGTGATTGACGAAATTCTGATGGAGCGCCGACGCGAACTTTGGGGAGAAGGATTCGGTATAACGGATGTACTCCGTAATCAGAAGGCGGTAGAACGCATGGCTCTATCTGAGGATATGCAGAAAACGGAAGTGGATTGCTGGCAGGAAGGCGGCAGTTTTGCGAAAAGAAATCCGTTAGGACATTGGTTCCTTAATTTCCCGGATGGTAAAGCGTTCTCAGCGAACAGTTCTTATTATCTGTATGCTATCCCTGAAAAAGAGATTAATGCAAACCCTAACTTATAAATAGCTCTCTTAATTTTTTGACTTTGACCTTAACTTGTAGACCGGTATACGTCGTGACGATGCATACCGGTCGTTTTTTTATACCTGTATCTTCTGTTTCTTTAAATTGGGCAAAAAGAACGTGACTAATCCCAATAACGGCATATAAGCGCAAACGTTATAAACCGACTCAATTCCAAATTTATCAGCCATATTGCCAAGTACAGCCGAAGCGATACCTGCTACTCCAAAGGCAAAACCAAAGAAAAGACCGGAAATCAACCCTAACTTGGTAGGGAGCAGCTCTTGCGCATAAAGTAGGATAGCCGGAAAAGCAGACGAAAGCATCAGCCCTACACAAAAACTTAAAATGATGGTCCATGCTAAAGTGGCATGCGGCATCAGTAAGCTAAAAGGTGCAGCTCCTAAGATAGAAGCCCAAATCACATATTTACGTCCTACACGGTCGCCGATAGGACCGCCGAGCAATGTTCCGATAGCAGTAGCTACCAGAAAAATAAATAAGTATAATTGAGATTCCTGTACAGTTACATTGAATTTATGAATCAAGTAGAATGTATAATAACTGGTAAGGCTTGCCATATAAATATACTTTGAGAAGATTAATATCAGTAGGATGCCGATAGATAAAGCAGTCTTATCCATCGGTAAAGGCAAATGTACAGCCTTTTTCACTGTAGCCTTTTGCTCTTTCATTCGGTTGAGATAAGATTTGTACCATTTGCAGATCGGGTACATGACACCGATAGCAGCCAAAGCAAAAAGCGCAAAAACGGCCAGATGCTCTCTGCCATAAGGAGCCACCAGCAAAGCTACCAATAAAGGACCTAGTGAACCTCCTAAATTGCCTCCTACCTGAAATAACGATTGTGCCAGTCCCCGTTTCCCACCCGAAGCAAGAAAAGTAATACGCGATGCCTCCGGATGCAAGACGGAAGAACCGATTCCGATCAGAAAAACAGAGATCAGCATCCAATAAAGATTGTTGGAGAATGCCAGATTGATCATTCCTATCATTGTAAAGCTCATTCCGATAGGTAGTGACCAGGCAACGGGATGTTTATCGAAGATGATTCCGGTGATTGGCTGGAATACCGAAGCCGAGAGTTGATAAACCAGTGTGATAAGGCCGATCTGTGCAAAGTTGAGTCCCAAATCGTCTTTGAATAATGGATAGGCTGCCGATATAACGGACTGCAAAAGATCATTGAGACAATGCGAAAGGCTTAATGCAATGAGGATAGAAAACGTAATTCTTCCTACGGGTTGTTCCTGATTCTGTACCATAATACCTATTCTTTTGAAATGTTCCTGAAAAAATGACTGCAAAGGTACGTAAACTTCCCGTTTCTCAATATATTTGTCACTATTAAATCTATAAGTAATGAAGAAAGTAGTAGTAGCGATGGATTCTTTCAAAGGGTGTCTTTCCTCATCAGAGGCGGAAAAGGCGGTGGAAGAAGGCATAAAGCTGGTTTGTCCGGATTGTGAAGTCATTCGTTTTCCGATAGCCGACGGAGGTGAGGGAATATTGACTGTCTTGGTAGAAGCAACACGAGGCACTTATCAGAAGATCATAGCGAATGATCCTTTGATGCGCCCGATAGAAACCACTTATGGAGTTTCGGGTGATAAACGCGTTGCTTTTATTGAGATGGCCACCGTGAATGGTCTGCCGCTATTATCAGAAACTGAACGAAATCCAATGCTGACCACTACTTATGGAACCGGTGAATTGATATTGCACGCTATTGAACAGGGATATCGGGAATTTGTCATTGGTATCGGAGGAAGTGCTACGAATGATGCCGGAGTAGGTATGTTACAAGCATTAGGAGCCCGATTTCTCAATAAGGATGGAGCAGTCTTGGGAGAAGGAGGCGAAATCCTGCATCGAATTGCCGCTATTGATTTTTCTTCCGTTCACCCTGCACTTGAAGATACTCGTTTCACGATAGCCTGTGATGTACGAAATCCCTTTTGTGGTCCGGAAGGCGCTGCGCATGTTTTTGCCCGGCAGAAGGGGGCGGATGATGCAATGATAGAGAAATTAGATGCGGGTATGCAGTCTTTTTCCCGATTGATCCATTCAACTACCGGAAGAGAAATCACTCACGTTCCCGGAGCAGGAGCTGCCGGAGGCTTGGGAGGTGCTTTTCTTGCTTTTCTGAATGCTGAACTAAAGCCCGGCATTGATTTACTGCTCCAAACATTGAAATTTAGTGAGAAAATAAAAGGTGCTGATCTGATCATAACCGGTGAGGGGAGAACAGACCGTCAATCTTTAATGGGAAAAGTACCTTCCGGAATATTAGAAGAGGCGAAACGACAAGGGATACCGGTCATTGTTGTGGCAGGTAGCATAGAGGATACGGAAATTCTGAATCAGGCAGGTTTTCAAGGTCTCTTTTCTATCATTCCTTCGCCCATGTCTTTAGAAACAGCCATGAAGCCGGAAGTCGCTAAGAAAAATATTTGCCGGACTGTTGCTCAAATTATCTCTTTAGTGAATTTATAGTGGCGTTTGGAGTGTAAATTGTCGTTAATTCATTTTTGACTTACTGAACTATTCGTGGTACCTGATGTTGTTAAATAAAAAAGGAGGATAAAATGGGCTTTATTTGGTATATTATTATTGGTATTATAGCCGGCTTTCTTGCAGGTAAGATAATGCGTGGCGGGGGTTTTGGCCTTATTATAAATTTGTTGCTTGGTATTCTCGGAGGAGTGCTGGGCGGTTGGGTATTTGCCCTTTTCGGACTTGCGGCTTCGGGATTGATTGGAAGTTTGATAACTTCTACCGTAGGAGCTATTCTGGTATTATGGATTGCTTCTTTATTCTCGAAATCTAAATAAAGATTTTATATAATTTATTTTTAATCTAAAAACAGAACTTAATTATGGAATGTAGACATGGAAATTTCTGGATTGGACTTGGAATTGGTTCAATCCTTGGTGCAGTAGCTTATCGTCTTTCACGTACAGCAAAAGCCAGACAGTTGGAAAGTGATATTTATAACGCTATTCACCGTATCGGTCGTGATGCTGAAATAGCAGCAGCCGAAGCTGAAAGAAAAGCAATGAATCTTGGCTTAAAAGCTGTTGAAACAGGAGCTAAGGTCGCAGATAAAGTAGCTGAAGAGGCTGATAAAGCAGTTGGAAAAGCAAAAGAAAAATGGGAGAAATAATCATCCTTGAAAGTGGTAATCAGGTTTAAAATAACTGGTTATCACTTTTCTTTTGTATTTATAGCTTCCTTCTTGACGATCTACCTTAACCGGATACTGTCACTATCCTTCATATCTGCTTTTGCATAGAATAATCAGTGTGTGTCCGTACACATTTTACCTTTTATATCCCTCTTTTTTGTTCTTTTTACAGATAAAAAGCTTTTCTGTCATGGTGTTTATTACCTCCCAAACGAATATTTGATGGCTTTTTCCACTCTTTTTCTTATGTTTAACAACATACGTATTACTTGCCTTTCTTTATTAAATATCTGAATATCATATTTATAGCATTTTTATAGTAGAATGTGTGTGCGCACACACTTTTGCTTAATTCAATAATTCATTTTACATTTGTCGTCGAAAAACAAGATACTTATCAGTATATGGACAAAGAATTCTCAAATATTCGTATTGTAGACATCGCCAAGATGGCGGGAGTCTCTGTCGGTACGGTAGACCGGGTGATTCATAATCGTGGACGGGTATCTGAAGAGAACAGGAAGAAAGTCCAGACTATTTTGGAGATGGTTCATTATCAGCCGAATCTGATGGCGCGTTCGTTGGCATCTAAAAAACAATATCATTTTGTGGCAATTACTCCTTCTTTTACGCACGGAGAATATTGGGAAGCTATTTCTGAGGGTATTGATAAGGCGGCTTCAGAGATGGAATCTTATAATATAACGATCACTAAACTCTTTTTCGATCAATACAATAACAAAACTTTTGATGATATTGTCCGCAATCTGTTGGATGAAAAAGTAGATGGGGTATTGATTGCAACACTGTTTACCGACTCTGTTATACGGCTTTCGCAAGAACTCGACAGGAATGAAATTCCCTATGTTTATGTTGACTCCAATATTGAAGGGCAACATCAGTTGGCATATTTCGGGACGGAGTCTTATGATGCCGGAGTGATTGCTGCGCGATTATTGACAGACAAGATTTCTTCGACTTCGGATATCCTGATGGCACGAATTATTCATAGTGGAAAAAACGACTCAAATCAAGGTAAGAACCGGAGAGAAGGCTTTTGTCACTATCTGAAAGAAACAGGATTTACCGGAAATTTGCATGAAGTAGAACTGAAAATCAATGATTCGGTTTACAATTTTATCAAGCTGGACGAAATCTTTGAAGCGAATACAACTATAGAAGGAGGCATCATCTTTAATTCAACTTGCTACATCTTAGGAAACTACCTGAAAGCAAGAGGAATGCAAAGAGTGAAATTGGTTGGCTACGACCTTATCGAAAGGAATACTCAACTGCTCTCCGATGGCGTTATCACTGCATTAGTAGCACAGCGTCCCGAACGACAAGGATATGATGGTATCAAATCATTGTGCAATCATTTGCTGTTCAAGCAGAACCCCGAAAAGGTGAACCTGATGCCGATTGATATTCTTCTAAAAGAAAATCTGAAATATTATCTGAACAATAAGTTATAAACCATATAAATAAAAAAGAACCATGAACGAATTATTTAACGTAAAGGACAAAGTTGTTGTTATCACCGGTGGAGCCGGAATCTTAGGTAAGGGTATCGCTGCATACTTAGCTAAAGAAGGAGCTAAAGTAGTTGTACTCGATAGAAGCGAAGAAGCAGGTAAGGCGTTGGTAGAAAGTATCAAAGCTGAAGGGAATGAAGCTATGTTTCTGTATACGGACGTAATGGACAAAGAAGTGCTGGAAGGTAACAAAGTGGAGATCATGAAAGCCTATGGCCGTATTGACGTATTGCTGAACGCTGCCGGAGGTAACATGGCAGGCGCAACAATTGCTCCGGACAAAACTTTCTTTGACTTGCAGATTGATGCCTTTAAGAAAGTGGTGGATCTGAATCTGTTTGGTACGGTATTGCCTACAATGGTATTTGCTGAAATCATGGTAGAACAGAAGAAAGGTTCTATCGTAAACTTCTGTTCCGAATCAGCTCTTCGTCCGTTGACACGTGTGGTTGGTTACGGAGCTGCAAAAGCTGCTATTGCTAACTTCACTAAATATATGGCTGGCGAACTAGCTTTGAAATTCGGTAACGGTCTTCGTGTAAATGCTATCGCTCCGGGATTCTTCCTGACTGACCAGAACCGTGCGCTGTTGACAAACCCTGATGGTTCTCTGACTGACCGTTCTAAGACAATTCTTGCTCATACTCCGTTCAATCGTTTCGGTGAACCGGAAGATCTTTACGGAACTATTCATTATTTGATCAGTGATGCTTCTAACTTCGTAACAGGTACAGTAGCTGTTATCGACGGAGGTTTTGACGCATTCTCCATTTAATACCTAAATACTTATTACTTAATACTTATCATAATTATGTATCTATGTGAACAAACTTGGCGCTGGTATGGTCCGAATGACCCAGTAAGCTTGTGGGATATCAAACAGGCAGGCGCTACCGGTATAGTAAACGCACTTCATCACATTCCGAATGGCGAAGTGTGGACAGTAGAAGAAATCATGAAGCGTAAGCAAATGATTGAAGAAGTGGGTCTGACCTGGTCCGTTGTAGAAAGTGTACCTGTGCACGAACATATCAAAACGCAGACCGGTGAATATCTGAAATATATTGAAAACTATAAGGAAAGCATCCGTAATCTGGCTAAATGTGGTGTAATGGTAGTTACTTATAACTTCATGCCTGTATTGGACTGGACACGTACGGACCTTGCCTATACAATGCCTGACGGCTCTAAAGCTCTTCGCTTTGAGAGGGCTGCCTTCCTTGCTTTCGACCTCTTTATTTTGAAACGTCCGAATGCGGAAAAAGACTATACTCCGGAAGAAATAGCTAAAGCAAAAGCCCGTTTCGAACAAATGAGTGAAGACGATAAGAAATTGTTGGTTCGTAATATGATTGCCGGACTTCCGGGATCGGAAGAAAGTTTCACTGTAGAACAGTTCCAGGAAGCATTGGATCGTTATAATGATATCGATGCTGAGAAACTTCGTTCTAACTTGATCTTCTTCCTGAAAGAAATTGCACCTGTGGCTGATGAGGTGGGAGTGAAGCTGGTGATCCATCCGGACGATCCTCCTTATACAATCTTAGGTTTACCGCGTATTCTAAGTACGGAAGAGGACTTTAAAAAACTGATTGAAGCCGTTCCTAACGAATCTAACGGTCTTTGCTTGTGTACAGGTTCTTTCGGTGTACGTGCTGACAATGACCTCGCGGGTATGATGGAGCGTTTTGGCGATCGTGTCAACTTTGTACACTTGCGTAGTACGCAGCGTGACGAAGAAGGAAACTTCTATGAAGCTAACCACCTGGAGGGAAATGTAGATATGTACAACGTAATGAAGAGCCTGATTCTTCTGCAACAACGTCGTAAATGTTCTATCGCTATGCGTCCGGACCACGGTCATCAGATGATTGATGATCTGAAGAAGAAAACAAATCCGGGATATTCCTGCTTAGGCCGTCTTCGTGGATTGGCAGAACTTCGCGGTTTGGAAATGGGTATTGCAAAGTCTATTCTATAAGCAGAATTCATAAATAGCAATCTATTTTAAAGACACTATGGCTATTATTGACAGTAATAATAGTGGTAGTGTCTTTTATATTGCTCATTTACGGAGCTTTCGTCTTAAAATAAACTTCCGGTATGCAAATCAACTTTTGGCTTTTTAGGTTCGGGGATGATGAGCAAGGCTATTTGTGCACAAGCCTCAGCATCAGCAAGAGCATGGTGATGATTGGTTAAATCATATCCGCATCGGGCTGCAACCGTATGTAGCTGATGATTGGGCAACTCTTTTCCAAACACTTTCCGTGAAGTGCGGCAAGTACAGTAAAATTTATAATTGGGATAAGTCATCTCATATAGTTCGTGAACAGCTTTCAGACAGCCTTCGTCAAAAGGGCTGTTATGAGCAACAAGCGGAAGACCGTCTATAAGCGGTTTTATTTCTGCCCATACATCAGGAAAATCTTCCGCTTCTTCTGTATCCGCGTAAGTCAGTCCGTGAACTGCTGTTGTCCATTGCGTATAATAGTTGGGGCAAGGACGGATCAGGCGATAGATTTTCTTCACGATTTTTCCGTTCTTTACGATGACAACTCCTACACTGCATACGCTGGTGCGCTTTCCATTGGCTGTTTCAAAGTCGATAGCTGCAAAGTCCTTCATGCGTTTTGCTGTTTTTTGAAACACAAATGTACATGATATTTTTTGCAAAATACAAGAATTGGCATTTATTCTCTTTATATTTGCGTATAAAATATACCGATGTACACAGAATATCAGCCCTCTCATCTACTCGCTCCCTATATAGATAATTATTGGGAATTTAAGGGAACTCCGGAATATGGTATGCGTATCCATATTTTGCCGGATGGTTGTACCGATTTCATTTTTACGTTGGGAGAAGTGGTGAGTAAGGTAAAAGAAGAAACGCTGGTCATGCAGCCTTATCGTTCTTACTTTGTGGGTCCGATGACGAAATATTCGGAGCTTGTCACTTATGCCGAATTCGTTCATCAGTTTGGCGTTCGTTTTCTGCCTTGTGGATTATCCGGATTTACAAAGCTGCCTTTGCATGAGTTTGCGAATTACAGAATCAGTACAAATGAAATGCAGGCAGTTTTTGACAGTACCTTTATCGAGAGGTTATGTGAACAGAATGATGTCCGGGGACGGATTCAGGTCGTTGAAGAATATCTCCTGGCGTATCTTGCGCATAATTATCAGCCTGTTGATTCCCAAGTTGCCGTAGCGGTGAATATAATCAATCAGTCCGGGGGAAAGCGTTTTGTTCGTAGTCTGATGGATGAGGTATGCCTGTGCCAGCGTCATTTTGAACGGAAGTTTAAACATAACACCGGATTCACTCCTAAAGAATATAGCCGCATTGTTAAATTCAAGAATGCAGTAGAATTACTGAGAAACACGACCTCTGTCAACCTGCTGACTACCGCCATCGATGCAGGATATTATGACCTGGCACATTTCTCAAAAGAAATTAAAACATTGTCGGGCAATACACCTTCATCATTCCTTTCGCTTACAGTTCCGGAGGATATAACGCTGACTTATATCGAACCTTAGCGCCGGATTAGTAAAAGTCGATTTTTTACAATAGAACGGACATCTGTGCCGTTATCTTTGTGGCGAAATAAAATAAATACAATAAGATTATGTCAACAAAAACTATGAAAGAGAAAGCGGCGGAGTTATTGCAGAAATGCGAAGTTGTCACCCTTGCTTCTGTGAACAAGGAAGGCTATCCCCGTCCTGTGCCAATGAGTAAAATCGCAGCAGAAGGAATTTCCACTATCTGGATGTCCACCGGAGCGGATTCATTAAAGACTATTGATTTTTTATCGAATCCGAAAGCAGGATTATGTTTTCAGGAGAAGGGGGACAGTGTGGCATTGATGGGAGAAGTGGAAGTAGTGACAGACGAGAAACTGAAGCAGGAACTTTGGCAGGACTGGTTTATCGAACACTTTCCCGGTGGTCCTACAGATCCGGGCTATGTATTGCTGAAGTTCACCGCCAATCACGCAACCTACTGGATTGAAGGTACCTTTATTCATAAAAAGCTTGACTAATTTTGGTTTAGAGCGATCATAAAATACTGGACTTGGCAAGTAACGGTACATTTGTGTACGAAAAAAGAGAAAGACATTCCCCCTTTACAGAAGGATTGTTTTTCTCTTTTATGTTTAGGCTGGAAGACGTGGTTTTCGTCTATCTGACATTCATTTAGAATTCAAACTTTTCCAGTTTCATTTCAGCTAATTCCTGAATGATACCTACGTATTGTGCAAAATGGGCGGTTTTTTCGTGTGCTGCCAATACTTCAGCATTCTGCCATGTTTCGCAAATCATGAAAACATCACGGCGGGTACTGCTTTCAAAAGTATCGTAAGCAATGCATCCTTCTTCTTTCAAAGAGCAGGCAGTCAGTTCTTTTGCTGCCTCAATCGCTTTTTCGCGGTTTGTTTCGTTTACACGAACAAAAACATTTAATCTGATCATAGTTCTTTTATTATTTATGTGATTAAAAAGAATGGTTTCATCACTGTGCTTGTGAAGAACCGAAGGCAAAGATAGTATTTTTCTGTAGCTTCCCGCAGGCTGTTTTCAAATTTTCATATAAACTTCACATAATCATAAAAAATCGGTTATATTTGCATCTGAATTCTAAAAGCAACTATTTTGGGCACCATTCTTAAATTTGTTATAGCTTAATATTAGCCTCATAAACCACAGGCTAATTTTTTTCGTTTGAGTAGTTCTACTTGAACCGGTTTTTCATTTTATCAATTTTATTATTCACTGCATCGTTTTTTTAAGACGAATGCAATTTGGTATTCAGGCTTTTAGTCAGGCTCCTTATGATGATTCGAAAGCTATGGGTACATTGAGAATGAATGGAAAATTTCGTAAGAAATAGTAAGCTGAACATAGAAAAAGAAATTAAAAGGATTGAGCAACAGCCGATTGCCCCTCTCGAGCGGATAAAGCAGATAATAGATGTCATACAGACATCACTTACTTTGCTGAAAAGGGCAGTTGCCGAATATCAATTTCAGAACCCTGAAGAAGAAATTCAGTTCTTTAAAGTCTGGAAACCGCAGATTTCCGGCTTGCTGATGTTTTATATCCGTTTATATCAGATTGAAAAGAACCGTGTCGGCAAATCCCTGTCGGCTCAATGCAAATATTTAAAGATGGAGCTGGAAAATATACAGAAGTCATTTTTGAATAATAGCTTCTATGATTATTATCGTGCCGGTCAGACTGAACTTGATAACCACTATTTTATCCGTGAGAATTATGATATTCTTTCCGATGTTCATTGTCATTTGCTGGACAGGGATCCTTCTTTTACCACCTTGCATGATTCAAGCGTTGCAATGATTCTGGCGAATAATCATTTGATAGAATATGTATCGGGCGAGATCGATTCGCTGTCAGACAAACTGCATCTTAAATTCACCTCCATAGTAGACAGTAAGTTGCTGCAATGGACGGATAGTAAAGTCGCCTTGGTTGAATTCATCTATGCGATTTATGCGGGCAAATGCTTTAATAATGGAAATACCAGTCTGAAAGACATCGCTTTTTGTTGCGAGGTACTTTTCAATATCGAGATTGGGGACTTTTATCGTATCTTCTTGGAAATCAGGAATCGGAAGAAGAGCAGGACACAATTTCTTGATAAGTTGAAGGATAAAATACAGAAGATGATGGATGAACTCGACAGATAAATTTCATACCATCTTGTGACATCTTGTGAATTTTACAAATGGCTTATATCCAACTTTGCTTTATGGATACAACATTTACATGGGAGATAAAGGCAAAGAATTCTCCTTTATTAATTAAGAAATGCAGTCATTGCGATAGTGACCGGTTTTACTGCAGTGATAAGTTTAGAATGAATGCGCAGAAAAAGAACATCGATGTCTGGCTGATATATCGGTGTGTGAAATGCGATAATACGTGCAACATTACTTTGCTGTCACGTACCAAACCGGATTTGATAGATAAAGTCCTGTTTCATAGCTTTTCCATGAACGATCGGAAAGCGGCCTGGAAATATGCTTTTTCAGCCGAACTTGCCGGCAGGAATAATTTGAAAACGGATTATGATAGTGTAGAATATGAGGTTACGGATAACTTCTCGAAAGAAGACATTCTCCATGTGCCCGATGCAACCATAAAGATTCAAATCAAATGTGAGTTCGAATTTAATCTGAAACTGTCATCTTTATTAAAAAGGAATTTTCTTCTTTCCAGCACTCAGCTAAGGCGTCTGTTTGAACAGGGGGTGATTTCGCTTCTTTCCGGTAAAGAGCCGCGGAAATATAAAGTAAAGGACGGAGATATCCTGTTGATAGATAAAGAACATTTGCTTGGTATGATGGACTTTGTGGATAGCTTTGTAGTAAAAGCAGGCATTGATGAGTTGGATAAAACCGGTACATCAATCATCTGAAGATAAGGATGACAATAGCATATTCCAAGCCTTCAATCCCATGCAATAAGGAAACTCTTGTCCTTGTACTATCCGGACATTCACTTCCGGTAAGGTAAGTTGCCAATCTGGACATTGAGGAGACATATATTGAGGCTGTCACTTACTATATTCTCCTCCAGTTTGCTGATTGTTTCTTCTCCGCCCATTTCTTCAGCCGTCAGTAGTCCACTCTCATACCATGCTAAGATTCCTTGTGGGGAAACGGTGAATTCACTTTCTTCGTCCGATAATTCGAACCCTGTTTTATGACCGTTCCATACAACGGAAACGAGTTTACCTTTATCGGTAACTTCCATAGGAAGCTCAAGAGTTTTGTTTTTGCCATGAATGGTATATACGGGATTTTTGTCTGATTCAATGGCCTTTATCATTGACGTAGTTATTGCCGCTTCTCTTTTTTCCTGCCTCTCTTTTCTGTATCCGTAACGGGATTTACATTTGAAGAGTAGTAGAAAGCAGAGGAACAAAATGAAAATCAGCATGCTGATTAAGTAGTCCTTACATTTATTTAGGATTCTATTGATAGAAGAGGGTTGTTTTCTCATATCCGACACTTTAAAAAATGCTCAAAAATACAAAAAATACGCGGTAATCAATCATTCTCTCGCTACTATCTCAGGTATTCCGACAAAATAACCTGTATAATTAATTTTTATTGCTACTTTTGTTTTACATGGGACAGGTGAATTCAGAAACTAAGTACTATTATAAATTCAGAGATATGAGAAAGTTGTTTTTATTAGCTATTGTTTTATGTGTATGGAGTGTCGTTGCCGATGCTCAGGAGAGTGAGGGAAGATATATTGAGGTAACCGGTTCTTCTGAAATAGAAGTTGTGCCGGATGAGATTCATCTTTTGATTCAGATAAAGGAATATTGGAAAGAGGAATTTGTGCCGAAGTCCAAGCCGGAAGATTATAAAACGAAAGTTCCGTTGGAATGGATTGAAAAAGATTTGCGTCGGGTACTAAGTAGAGCGGGAATTTCGGATGAGGCTATTCGTGTGCAGGAAATCGGAGACTATTGGCGCCAGAAAGGAAAAGAATTTCTGATAGGTAAGCAACTGGACATCCGGTTTACTGACTTCGAAAAGATAAATGCCGTTATTAAGAAGATTGATACGAAAGGCATCGAGTCTATGCGTATCGGGGAGCTGAAGCACAAGGATTTGCCGAACTATCGGAAACAAGGTAAGATAGAAGCATTGAAAGCAGCACGTGAAAAGGCATCTTATCTTGTGGAAGCTATGGGACAAAAACTGGGTGAGGTCATTCGTATTGTCGAACCGGCTTCGAGCTATGTAAGTCCTTATTCTCTTTATCAGGCACAGAGTAATGTCAGTATGGGGACAGCTGCCACTGAGCAATATCGCGTTATTAAATTGCGGTATGAGATGACGGCGCGTTTTGCCATTGAGTAATTTTTTTCTTGTTAAGAATTAAAGCTCGCATTACATAAAACTGTACCTTTGTATGCGATGAACTATTCGTCTGACAGCTGTTGAACTTTCGTCTAACAACTGTCAGACGAAAAAGAAACAGTTGTCAGACGATTATTTTTATGCTAAACTAAAGTTAAGGTTTAGTATAAGAGGACTGAAATGTTAGCGAATAAACTGATAAACGCATAAACAACTAATAAAAAATATACTAATGAGTGCATTTTATGATTTGTATGAAACACCGGACCCTAATGATACAGGAGAGAAACAACCCCTTCATGCCCGCATCGTTCCGAGTGGAACTTATTCGAAAAAAGATTTTATAGAACGCGTATCCCGTCACCAACCTTTCCCGCACAATATAATTGAAGGAGTACTTGGCGCTGTAGTTGATGAACTGGCCGAAGCCTTGGCGGATGGATACATCGTGGAACTGGGCGAACTTGGACATTTCAGCATTTCGTTGAAGTGTACCCATAAAGTGATGACTAAGAAAGAAATTCGTGCCGAGTCTATCCGTTTTGACAATGTTCATTTACGTACTTCCAAAGAATTTAAAAAGAAAATAAAGCGGGAGATAGAACTTGAACGAGTTGAGAACTCCAAAGTAAAAACTCACGATACTAAAATATCCATTGAAGACCGTCTCCAAATGTTGCAGGAATTTCTGAAGAAGAACGGAGGAATCACGCGTATAGAATATAGCAGACTGACCGGACTCCCCCGATTGAAAGCAATTGATGATTTGAATGCTTTCATCAAGGAGGGAACTCTTCGTAAGAGGGGAGCAGGAAGAACTGTCTTTTATGTGTGGAAACAGGAAGAATGATATTATAACAGAAAACCATCTTTCTTTTTGCTAACAATTTTGTATCTTTGTGTGTATATAGAGAAAATAGTAAGATTATGGCAAGAATAACAATACCTTATGCAGTAGCTGATTTCATAGATTTGCGTGAACGAGGTTTTTATTATGTGGATAAAACAGATTATATTCCTAAATTAGAGGATTATAATGCTCCTGTGTTTCTTCGTCCCCGCCGTTTTGGCAAGAGCTTGTTGGTTTCTACTTTAGCTTGCTATTATGATCGTACCAAAGCACATCGGTTTGAAGAACTGTTTGGAGGTACTTGGATTGGTAGTCATCCAACGAAAGAACATAATCAATATATGATTATTCGCTATGATTTTTCAAAAATGGTGATGGCGAATAGTATAGAGGGACTGGCGCAGAACTTCAATGATTTAAACTGCGGTCCGGTAGATCTTATGGTCGAACATAACAGAGATTTGTTCGGTGATTTTCAGTTTACCACTCGTGGAGATGCTTCCAAAATGCTGGAAGAGGTGCTCAATTATGCCCGTTCCCATGACTTTCCTAAAGTTTATATATTGATTGACGAATACGATAACTTTACCAACCAATTACTTACAGCATATAATGACCCGCTTTATGAGGAAGTGACAACCAATGATAGTTTCTTGCGTACTTTCTTTAAAGTAATAAAGGCTGGTATCGGTGAAGGCAGCATTCGTACTTGTTTTTGTACGGGGGTGTTACCTGTTACGATGGATGACCTGACTAGCGGATACAATATAGCAGAGATACTTACTTTGGAACCGGGTTTTATGAATATGCTCGGATTTACGTATGAAGAAACAGAAGTTTATTTGCGCTACGTGCTTGATAAGTATTCTACAGGACAGGACCGCTATAATGAAATTTGGCAACTGATTGTGAGTAATTATGACGGATATCGTTTCCGCCCTAATGGAGACCGGTTATTTAATGCTACCATTCTTACTTATTTCTTCAAGAAATTTGCAGCCAATGCCGGTAGTATTCCTGATGAACTGGTGGATGAAAATTTGCGAACGGATATTAATTGGATTCGTCGGCTTACTCTTTCGTTAGATAATGCGAAGGCAATGCTCGATGCATTGGTTATTGATGACGAATTGTCTTATAATGTAGCTGATCTTTCCAGTAAGTTCAATAAGAAGAAGTTTTTTGATAAGGAATTTTATCCTATTAGTTTGTTCTATTTGGGAATGACAACGTTGAAAAATAGTTATCGTATGGTACTACCTAATATGACTATGCGTAGTGTCTATATGGATTATTATAACCAATTAAACCGGATTGAAGGAAATGCACAACGCTATGTGCCTACTTATGAACGTTATGATGCCGACCGCCGTTTGGAACCCCTAGTACAAAACTACTTTGAACAATATTTGGGACAATTCCCTGCACAGGTATTTGATAAGATGAATGAAAATTTTATTCGCTGTTCTTTTTATGAACTGGTGTCGCGTTACTTAAGTAGCTGTTATACATTTGCTATAGAGCAGAATAATTCGGTAGGACGTTCGGATTTTGAAATGACAGGTATTCCCGGTACAGATTATTACACAGACGACCGTGTGGTTGAGTTTAAGTATTATCGTGCAAAAGAGGCTGAAAAAATGCTGACACTTACTGAACCGCTTGCGGAACATATAGTGCAGGTCAAGAAATACGGAGAAGATACAAAAAGAAAATTCCCTAACTATCATGTACGGACTTATGTGGTATATATTTGTGCAAACAAAGGATGGAAGTGTTGGGAAGTATAGATTTTAGGGACAGACATCACAAAAATACAAATATGAAAACAAAGAAATTATTAGGAATATTTTTTCTATTCCTTTGCACAATTACCCTTGTAAGTTGTGGAGACGATGAAAAGCAAGAAATATATTCTCTGTCATTTGAGAAAGGATATTATGAGCGTCCCTTGTTAGGAGCAAAAGATATCCCCGTCAGAGGTGGTAACAGAGACTATACCGTAACTGTTCAAAATACAGATGTTTTAAGCATAAATATTGATTTATCAAGTCCGATAGGTATGGGAAATTTAGTTGTTGAGCCCAAACAAAAAGGAGAAACTACCGTTACTGTCAAGGATAATGTAACTAATGAAACGGTTAATTTAAAAATAAAAATAGTCGATAGTTATTTGAACTTGAAAGTTGCACATCCTGCACAAGTACCCTACAGTGGAGGTGAAAATCTATTTTTTATAAATAATTCAGATAGGGATTTTTATCTTTTCGATGAGAAAATGGAAAAGAAAGAATGTACGGGAAATTACCAGTTTCTTATTAAAAACAGTACTTGTTATATGATATTGAATTTTGATAAGGAGCTGAATGATAAAAGTACCTATGAATACAATATATCTAATACATCAGAACGTATGTTTACTCTTATAGAAATATTGTTAGGTGTTGACTGGAATATGAAAGCTGATTTAATTAATAGATCAACAAGGTCAGCTTCTCCTGTAACAATGAATGCGGTGGATACAGAAACAAATTTAACTCAGTATTTTGTGGCAGGCTCAAACGATATACCTGAAAATATATTAGATTAGAAGCGGTTATTGTATTCTCTTAATAACACATATTAAGTCAGATAATTTGCACCTTTTGTTTCATACGAGTATCTTTGCCTCACTATTCTGTTAAAACGATAGGGGAGAATGTATCACAAGAGAAAAATAAGAGCATACATAGCATGGATGTTATTCATGACATTCATTCCCTTCTTTGTAGTGAAAACCTTTCACTATCATGGAAGTGAAGATGAAACGTCATGCTCTCATGCCGACCATTCCCGGAGTCATGCCGAGGATTGTGCGATATGTAAATACTCCCTTTCCCTCTTTACAGAACCTCAATCTTTAGAATTTCATTGCACATTAACGCTCGTTCCTTACGAGCCGGTTATTTATCAGAATAAGGTTGTCTGCAAACGAACTTATTCGCATCACCTGCGCGCGCCTCCTGCCGCATAATTACATATTCATATTTTCTAGGAAGACAGGTTCATTGTAACTTGTCCTCACATTCATTTTACACATTATATAAAAGATTGTAATTGATGCGTATCGGAATTATTTCGGGCGTAATAGGGTTGTTTGTAACCTTACCCGTCCACGCACAGAAGTCCGATTCAATCAAAAGTATGCTTTTGCCTGATGTTGTTGTGACCGAGTCGTACCAACAGCGTCAAGCCAAGAAGTCTGCACTTACGGTTGAAGTGATAGAACAGGATTTTCTGCGCAAACATTTTACGGGAAACTTCATGCAGGCAATGGAGAACATTCCCGGAGTACAAGCTATGGACATAGGCTCCGGCTTCTCCAAACCGATGATTCGGGGGATGGGATTCAACCGGATAGCCGTACTGGAAAACGGAATCAAGCAGGAAGGCCAGCAATGGGGAGCCGATCACGGACTGGAACTGGATGCCTTTAATATCGAGGCAGTCAATGTCTTGAAAGGTCCTTCCTCACTGCTCTACGGCAGTGATGCCATGGGCGGAGTGATTGATATAGCCTCTCCTCCCATACCTTCTGTGAATATGCTTTTCGGCGATGTCACCCTATTGGGCAAATCCGTCAACGGAACGCTGGCAGGTTCGCTGATGCTGGGACTTAAAAAGAATGCCTGGTATGCGCAAATCCGTTATTCCGAACAGCACTTCGGTGATTACCGCATCCCTACGGATACCATCGTCTACCTGACTCAGAAAATGCCTGTCTATGGTCGTAAACTGAAAAATACGGCAGGAGTGGAACGCAATATCGGCCTTTTCACCCAATATCAGCGAAAAGGCTATAAAGCAGACTATTCCATCAGTAATGTCTATCAGAAGACGGGTTTCTTTCCGGGTGCACACGGTGTCCCCGACGCATCGCGCGTAGAAGATGACGGAGACAGCCGGAATATCGAACTGCCTTACAGCAAGGTAAATCATCTGAAAGTGACCACACATCAGCAATATGCTTGGGAGAAACTGATCCTGTCCGGTGATTTGGGATTTCAGAATAACCATCGGGAGGAATGGAGTGCTTTTCATACTCATTACGGCTCCCAGCCTGCACCGGAGAAGGACCCGGACAAAGAACTGGCTTTCGATCTGAACACATACAGTGCTTCGGTAAAAGCCCGTTTTATTGGCTCTTCTTCATGGGAGCATACGTTGGGGTGGGATGGGCAGCATCAGCAGAACGACATTTCCGGCTATTCATTCTTGTTGCCGGAATACCATCGTTCTACTACCGGATTGCTTTGGCTTACGACGTATAAGCCTAATAACATTTTCTCTGTCAGCGGAGGCGTGCGATATGATTATGGTTATATTGGCATCTCCTCGCATGAGGACGTTTATCTGGCTGATTATCTCCGAAAACAAGGATATGGTGAAGAACAGATAGATCTCTACAAGTGGAACAGCCACTCAGTGAGAGAACATTTCGGCGACTATTCCTTTTCTTTGGGACTGGTATGGACACCCTCCGTTCAGCACATGATGAAAGTGAACATCGGACGTAGCTTCCGCCTTCCCGGAGCCAATGAACTGGCTGCTAACGGCGTACATCACGGCACTTTCCGTCACGAGCAGGGAGATGCTTCTCTGAAATCCGAGCAAGGATGGCAGATGGATGCTTCCTACAACCTGCGATATCACGGACTTTCCGTTTCCGTTTCTCCTTTTGTCAGTTGGTTCAGTAACTACATCTTTCTGCGTCCCACGGGCGAATGGTCAGTTCTGCCGCATTCCGGACAGATTTACCGTTACACGGGGGCCGAAGCACTGTTTGCCGGAACGGAAGCTACGATAGACATTAACTTTCTGCGTCATTTCAATTACCGTATCTCCGGAGAATACGTCTACACCTACAACTGTGACGAGCATATTCCGTTAAGTTTTTCTCCGCCGTTCGGTATGCGGAATACGTTGACATGGCAAAGAAAACACTGTATGCTTTATGCGGAGTGGCAACTTATTGCCCGTCAGAACCGTGTAGACCGTAATGAGGACCGCACGCCAGGAGCAAACCTGTTCCATTTGGGTGGCTCGCTGAATATTCCGGTTGGCAGGAATAACGAGATAGAAATAACCCTGACCGCCCGTAATATTTTCAATACCAGATATTACAATCATCTTAGTTTTTACAGGAAAGTAGAAATTCCGGAACCGGGACGAAACTTCCAATTATTAATTAAAATTCCATTTAAAAAATTACTGTAATGAAAACAAAACTTTACCTCCCGATCATCAGCCTTCTGGCAATGTCTGTATTTGCATTTATTTCTTGTGACGATTCGGATAGCGATACCACCAAACCGGTGATTGAACTAAGTGAACCGGAAGAAGGGCAAGAACTGAAAATTGGCGACGAACACGGAGTACACTTTGAAATGGACCTGTCGGACGACGTCATGTTAAAGTCATATATGATTGAAATACATAGTAATTTCGACCACCATTCGCATGGAAAGAGCAGGGCTGCCGTTGCGGGCGAGGCAACTGTCGATTTCAGTTTCAACAGGTCTTATGATATCTCCGGAATGAAAACGGCGCATATCCATCACCACGATATTGTAATTCCGGCCAATGCTACTCCGGGCGATTATCATCTGATGGTTTATTGCACGGATGCCGCAGGAAACCAAACTTACATCGCGCGCAATATTGTATTGAGCACTACCGCCGAAGAGGACGATCATCATCACGATGAATAACTGAAAGAGCCTGCCGGAGTGACAGAATACTCCGGCAGGCTCTGCTTTTAAAAGCTTTTCCGAACCTCCCTCGGAGACATACCGAAATGAGCTCTTACATATTTCCCGAAGAAAGAAATATTAGGGAAATTAAGTTCGTCGGATATTTCCTTGATTGATTTGTCGGAGTGTTTCAGCTTATATCTGATGCATTCCGTAGTATATTCGTGTATCCATTTGAGCGCTGTCTTTGAGCTGGCGGTTTTGCAGGCGTATGACAGATATTTGGGAGTTACGCAAAGTTCTTTCGCATAGTAGGATACCGACCGTTCTCTTCCGTTATTCTTTTCCAGAAGTTTGAGAAACTTCCGGAATAAAATATCTCCCTGCCTCAGCAGATCATCTTCGGCAGAAGATACAAACTTATCCAGATCCGCACATACTTCATAGAGTGCAGCCTGAAGAAGAGACTGCATCACTTCTTTGTGATACAGGCGGGGCGGCTGACTGATTTTCTGTTTCAGCAAAGCATAGTAATGAATAAAACTGTCCTGGCTTTCCTCATCCAGATGTATGATCGGATTCTTGCTGATATAGAAAGCTTTATCCCAAATATCACTGCCGTTATGCATCAACCGTTGCAGAATCCGTTCGGAAAACCCGACTAATTTTCCTTCGAAGTCGGGACTGAGCATATAGTTATTAAGCAGAATATTAGGACGGCAAAACAAAAGGTCATTCGGGTGAATGACATACGTATTGCTGTTGACGTCCAACTGAAGTTTTCCCTTGATGCACATGGCAATGAGTACCATGTTCACCTTAATAGTGTCATTCTTGAAATGTTGCGGCAATTCTCTGATGTCGTCAGCGATAGCGATATCCCCATCCATATAATCCAGCATCTCTTCATTACGGATGCTGTCCATATTTATTACCCTGATATCACTGTTCTCAATTCTTGTTCCCATTGTTCCATTTTATTAAATCCGTCGCAAAGATGTTCATTAATTCTCAAAACACAGCGTCCGATAACGAATAAATAGTGTTCTATTTCTCTCATTTGAAGGTGTGGTTAGAAAAATGGAACATCTGCTGTTCTTTTGAGAACACCGGTAGTGTATGAAAAATATATATCTTCGCAGCCGAAAATGAAAATATATAGTCAAATTAATAACAAGGTAAAATGAAACGAAAGTATTGTTTGGGTACATTATTGTTCGGCATACTGCTGACAGGATGCAAGCAGGCGGGAGAAATGACAAGCGCAGAGCCTGTGAAAGTAAAGACACTTACGATGAAAGCGACTCCGGTAAGTGGTGCACAGGGATTTTCGGGGACGGTAGAAGAAACAACCGGTTCTACCCTTAGTTTTCCGGTGGGTGGAACGATTGGGAAGATAGCGGTCAATGTTGGTCAGCAGGTAGGGAAAGGCGCGTTGATCGCTACGGTTGGTGAGGCTACTTATCAAAATGCGTATGATGCTTCGGTGGCAATGCTTACACAGGCGGAAGATGCTTACCAGCGGTTGAAGCAGTTGCACGATAACGGTAGTTTGCCCGAAATACAGTGGGTAGAGGTACAGAGTAAATGGAAGCAGGCAGTTGCTTCCGAGCAGATAGCCCGGAAAAGTTTGAATGACTGCCGGTTGTATGCACCCTTCGGCGGAGTGATTTCGGAGAAGAATGTGGAGACCGGACAGAATGTGATGCCGGGGATGCCTGTTGTCAAGTTGGTAACGATTCGTCAGGTGAAAGTGAAAGTTGCCGTGCCGGAAAACGAGATAGCGCAGGTCAGCATAGGACAGGAGGCGCAGATTATAGTGGGCGCACTGGGAGAAAAGAAATTTGAAGGACGTGTGGTTGAAAAGGGGATTGCTGCCAATACATTGTCACGGTCGTACGAAGTGAAGCTGCTGGTGGATAATCCGGAGATGGAGTTGATGCCGGGCATGATTTGTCAGGTATATATAGATAAGCTGAAAGGGGAACGGGAGGCGTTGGTACTGCCCGTACAAGTAGTGCAGTTGGGCGAAGATAACGATTCTTTTGTGTGGGTCAATGTGGATGGAAAGGCAGAGAAGAGAGTCGTTGAAACAGGAAGTCTGACTCATCATGGAGTAGTGATAGAAAACGGGCTGACAGCCGGTGAGGAAGTCATTGTGGAAGGTCAGCAGAAAGTGAGTGAACATACACGGGTGATGACGGAAAAATGAAAGAGATGAAAACTAAGAAACGCAGTGCTGTCGAGTGGGCAATGCACTATCGGCAGATAATCATTCTGATTACCTGTTGCCTGATGGCTTTCGGAGTCTATGGGCTGTCCGAGATGAAGAAGAATGAGTTTCCGGATTTTACGATACGTCAGGGAATAGTGGTAGCTGTATATCCCGGTGCGACCGCCGGAGAAGTGGAAGAGCAGGTAGCCAAGCCTTTGGAAAACTATATATTCAGTTATAAAGAGGTGAAGAAAGCGAAGACACACTCCACGTGTAAGGACGGAATGGTCGTTATACAGGTGCAGCTGAATGACGATCTGAATAATAAAGATGAGTTCTGGAGCAAGTTCAAGCATGGAATCAACCAGTTCAAAAGTGAACTACCGGCAGGCGTACTTGCCTTGCAGGTGATGGATGACTTTGGCGATACTTCGGCTTTGCTGGTAACGATGGAAAGCGGAGATAAAACTTATCGTGAACTGAATACCTATATGGACGGACTGAAAGACCGTTTGCGGCGGATTGAAAGTGTGGGACGTCTGAATATATACGGTATGCAGCAGGAACAGATTTCCGTCTATCTGGACAATGAAAGATTGTCGCATTACGGAATCAGTGACCAGACGCTTGCCATGACTCTGTTCACGAAAGGATTCACCACCACTGCGGGACGGGTGAAAACGGATGAGTATATTTCTCCCGTTTATGTCGGCAAATCTCTGAATACCCTGCGGGATGTGCAGGAAATGATTGTCTACTCCGACCCGACGGGGAATACGGTCCGGCTGAAAGAGGTAGCCCGTGTAGTCAAGGAATATCCCGTTCAGGAATCTTTTATCACGAACAACGGGAAGAAATGTCTGCTTCTCAGCGTAGAGATGAAGAAAGGGCAGAACATCGTACGGATGGGAGAGGAAGTCAAGGAAGTACTGGAAGCGTATGAGAAAACGCTGCCGGATGATGTGCGGCTGTTTAAAATAACCGACCAGAGCAAGGTAGTGGATGACAGTGTGATGAACTTTCTGCACGAATTGATGATTGCCGTCATTGCCGTGGTGATTGTTGTTATGTTGTTGATGCCGTTTCGGGTAGCGATGGTAGCAGCGTCTACCATTCCCGTCACTATCTTTATTTCATTGGGGCTGTTCTATGTTTTCGGCATTGAACTGAATACGGTAACGCTAGCCGCTTTGATAGTGACACTGGGGATGATTGTGGACAATTCCATTGTGATCATCGACAGTTATCTGGAGAAAATATCAGAAGGAATGTCCCGTTGGCACGCCTCCATACAGAGTGCCACACACTTTTTCAAGTCGATCTTTTCCGCAACGCTGGCAATCAGTATTACCTTTTTCCCGTTTCTGTTTACGATGTCGGGGATGATAAAGGATTTCCTGACAAGCTTTCCGTGGGCCATCACATTAATTCTGATGATTTCGTTACTGGTTGCCGAACTGCTGGTGCCTTTTATGCAGTTCTATTTTATACGGAAACCGATAAAGAGCGAGTTGCCGGTAGATGGAAAAAAGAAATTCTCTGTTCTGGATGCGTTGCAGAACGGATACAATAAACTTTTGGACAAATGTTTCGCTCATCCGAAAGTAACGATTGGGCTGGGTGTGGTTTCCGTTGTGGCAGGTGTCATATTGATGGGGTGTCTGCCTCAGAAACTGATGCCGACGGCGGAACGTGACCAGTTTGCGGTAGAAATCTATATGCCGACAGGAACCGCTGTGGAAAAGACTGCACAGATAGCGGATAGTCTGGAACAGATTCTGCGGAAAGATGACCGTATTCTGTCTGTGGCTTCTTTCAAGGGAACTTCTTCTCCGCGTTTTCAAAATTCCTATGCACCGCAGGTGGGCGGAAGTAATTTTGCACAATTCATAGTGAATACGACAGGAAACAAGGCTACTTTGGAAGTGCTTGATGAATATACTCCCCGATATGCCGATTATTTTCCGGAAGCGGTCATCCGTTTCAAACAGTTGGGATACAGCGAAGCGGTGAATCCTATAGAAGTACGCATTAGTGGAGACAGCCTTGCCGTGTTGAAAGCTGAAGCCGACAAGGTAGTGGCCATCCTGCGTTCCATGTCGGAACTGAACTTGGTGCGGACTAACTTTAACGAACCTCTGGCGGCTACCCGTATTGAACTGGACGAAGATGAATCGATCCGGCTGGGCATTACCAACATTTCACTGGAAACGACTCTCGCTATGCGCTATGGAAGCGGCATTCCGGTAGGTACTGCCTGGGAAGGAGATTATGATATAAACATCGTACTGAAAAGCACGAAGGCTGATTCTACCGGTTATAAAGACCTTGAAAATGAATGGATACCGGCTTCCGGCGGATTGGCGAATGTGCCTTTGCGTCAGATTGCGAAAGTGGTTCCTGTATGGAATGACGGACAGATTGTACGTCGCAACGGGGTCAGAACCATTACAGTAATGGCGGAAGTGGGCAGAGAAGTGAATGTAATGGAGGCAACGGCCCGGGTTCAGCAGAACTTGTCGGCTATCTCCCTTCCGGAAGGGGTAACGCTGACTTATGGCGGTGAAGTGGAAGAAAATGAGGAACAGATGCCCGATATAATGGCTGGGCTATGTATTGCCATTGTTATTATCTTCTTTATTCTTCTTTGGCATTTCAGATGTATCGGCACGGCGGTTATGATGCTTCTGTGCCTCACGCTTTGCCTGTTTGGTACGGCAGTCGGTATCCTTGTGCAAAGGGTTGACTTTGGGGTAACTTGTGTGCTGGGAGTCGTCAGTCTGATGGGAATTTTGGTACGTAACGGCATTATCATGATCGACTATGCCGAAGAGTTGCGGAGCAATGAACGGATGACCGCGCATCAGGCAATCTACCATTCGGCGCAACGGCGTATGCGGCCTATTTTCCTTACCTCCGCTGCTGCTTCGATGGGAGTGATTCCGATGATTTTGGGAGGAAGCGGACTCTGGATGCCGATGGGGACAGTGATATTCTACGGAACACTGATTACTATGGTGTTCATTCTCACTGTCATGCCGGTTTGCTACTGGCTGATGATGAGCGGCACTACTCAGAAACGGGATAAATCGGCCAGACTCGAACTGGAATAATTCTATATTATATAAAGAAAGAAATGAAATGATGAAACAGAGTAAATATAAAATGGTGTCTTTTATGCTGTGTATAGCTGCCATGATGCCTCTTTATGCCCAAAAGACATATACACTTGAACAATGCCGTTCGATGGCATTGTCGCATAACATAAAGATGAAAAAAGCTCATACGGACATAGAGACAGCCGAACAGACAAAGAAAGAGGCGTTTACTAATTATTTTCCAACGGTAGGAGCTACCGGAGCCGCTTACAATGCCAATAAAGGACTGTTGGAAATGGAACTGGCTCCGGGGATGGGAATGTCCATGTTGAAAAATGGTATTGTGGGCAGTATTACCGCTACTCAACCAGTATTTGCAGGCGGGCAGATTGTAAATAGTAACAAATTGGCGAAAGTCGGCGTTGAAGTGAGTAAACTACAGTTGCGTCAGTCGGAAAATGAGGTGAGTTATACGACAGAACAATATTACTGGCAGGTAGTCACCCTGCAGGAAAAGCTGCATACGCTGGCAACTGTTGAAAAGATGCTGAATCGCCTGTATCAGGACGTAGAAGTGGCGGTCAACGCAGGTATGACCACCCGAAACGAACTTCTTCAGGTTGAATTGAAAAGGAATGAAGTAGCCAGCAACAAGATAAACCTGGAGAACGGATTGAAACTCAGCAAGATGATACTTGCGCAGTATATCGGAGAACCGGAAAGTGATTTCGAAACCGGTGATACCGTTTCTACGGAAGAAATGCCCGCCTTGCCGGAGCAATTCCGCAGGGAACACCGGGCTGCGCTGCTGCTCACTCCCGAATATCATTTACTGGAGAAAAATATAGAAGCCAACCGCTTGCAAAAGAAATTGGCAATCGGAAAGAATCTGCCTTCCATAGCCATCGGAGCCGGATATATGTACGATGACTTGATGGATAAATCTCATCCTTTCGGAGTGGCTTTTGCTACGGTCTCCATTCCTATATCCAACTGGTGGGGTGGTTCTCATACAATCAAAAAACAGAAGCTGCAATTAAAGTATGCAGAATATGAACTGGATGATACCAGCGAACTGCTGCTGATTAAAATGCAGAAAGCATGGAACGATGTGGATGATGCGTACAAGCAGATTCTGATTGCCCGTAAATCTATAGAGCAATCGACAGAGAATCTGCGATTGAATGAGGATTACTACAAGGCAGGAACTACTGGTATGAGCGACTTGCTGGATGCGCAGTCCATGTTTCAGCAAAGCAGGGACAGGTATGTGGATGCTTATTCTCAATATCAGATAAAGAAACTGGAATATTTGCAGGCTACAGGGCGTTAGGAGGAGTTTTATTTTTGAAAAAACAAATACTTGTCAAAAGATTATCGTACTTTTGTATGTAAAAAAATAGGGAAAGAAATGAAAGGTGTAATATCTATTACACCTTTTGTGTTTCCAAAGCTTTACTTTTGTGAAAAATACTTTTTCACTATGATGAAGTTACCATTTATAAACCGAATTTTTCCTTCGTACAGGTCGAAGATAATAGCCGTTATTATTGGCGGTGTTATAGTGGGCGGAGGAGCTTTATTTATGTATATGCTTCGGGCACATACGTATCTGGGCGATGATCCGGCAGCGTGTGTGAATTGTCACATCATGTCTCCTTATTATGCTACATGGTTTCACAGTTCACACTCACGGGATGCTACCTGTAATGACTGTCATGTTCCTCACGAGAACATAGTAAAGAAATGGACATTCAAAGGAATGGATGGTATGAAACACGTAGCTGCATTTCTCACCAAAAGCGAGCCTCAGGTGATACAGGCTCATGCGGCCAGTTCCCAGGTGATTATGAATAACTGTATCCGTTGCCATACACAACTGAATACGGAGTTTGTAAAATCCGGGAAGATAGACTATATGCTGTCTCAGGTAGGAGACGGGAAGGCCTGTTGGGACTGCCATCGGGATGTGCCTCACGGCGGAAAAAACTCGCTGTCCACTACGCCGGGTGCTATCGTACCTCTTCCTGAGTCACCCGTACCGGAATGGCTTCGGAAAATGACTGATAATAAAGAATAAGCAAGTACATAACTACGTAATAAAATAATAAAACCGATATATAATGGAAAAGAAATTAAAATCATGGCATGGATGGCTGTTGTTCGGAGGTTCAATGGTTGTTGTTTTTGTTTTGGGATTATGCGTTTCTGCGTTGATGGAACGGAGGGCAGAAGTCGCCAGTATCTTTAATAACCGCAAAACTGTCATTAAAGGGATTGAAGCACGCAACGAACTGTTTAAGTCTGATTTTCCCCGTGAATATCAGACCTGGACGGAAACGGCAAAGACTGATTTTGAGAGTGAGTTCAATGGAAACGTTGCTGTGGACGTGTTGGAGCAACGCCCCAATATGGTAATACTTTGGGCCGGATATGCTTTCTCTAAAGATTATTCTACTCCGCGCGGGCATATGCACGCCATCGAGGATATTACGGCATCGCTTCGTACCGGTTCTCCCGCAGGTCCGCACGATGGTCCTCAGCCGTCTACTTGCTGGACTTGTAAGAGCCCGGATGTTCCCCGCATGATGGAGGCGCTGGGGGTAGATTCTTTCTATAATAATAAATGGGGTGCTATGGGGGCTGAAATCGTGAATCCGATTGGCTGCTCTGATTGTCACGACTCAGAGACAATGGATCTTCATATCAGTCGTCCGGCATTGATTGAGGCTTTCCAGCGTCAGGGAAAGGATATCACCAAGGCTACTCCGCAGGAAATGCGTTCGTTGGTCTGTGCACAGTGCCACGTGGAATATTACTTTAAAGGTGATGGCAAATATCTGACATTCCCATGGGACAAAGGTTTCACGGTAGAAGATATGGAAGCATATTATGATGAGGCCGGTTTCTATGATTATATCCACAAATTGAGCCGTACTCCGATCTTGAAAGCCCAGCATCCTGACTATGAAATTGCTCAGATGGGTATTCACGGACAAAGAGGTGTTTCTTGTGCCGATTGTCATATGCCTTATAAGAGTGAAGGGGGCGTGAAATTCAGTGACCACCATATACAGAGTCCGCTGGCAATGATTGACCGCACTTGTCAGGTGTGCCATCGTGAAAGTGAAGAGACATTGCGCAATAACGTTTATGAACGTCAGCGTAAGGCAAACGAAATCCGTAACCGTCTGGAACAGGAACTTGCAAAAGCACATATCGAAGCAAAATATGCCTGGGATAACGGGGCTACGGAAGATCAGATGAAAGATGTACTTGCTTTGATTCGTCAGGCACAATGGCGTTGGGACTTCGGAGTGGCATCTCACGGAGGTTCTTTCCATGCACCGCAGGAAATTCAGCGTATTCTTTCTCATGGGTTGGACCGTGCTATGCAGGCACGTCTGGCTGTATCCAAAGTCTTGGCGAGAAATGGATTTACAGGCGATGTTCCGATGCCCGACATTTCAACTAAAGGAAAAGCGCAGGAATATATCGGTCTGGATATCGATGCGGAAAAAGCTGCTAAGGAGAAATTCCTGAAAACGACCGTTCCGGCATGGCTGGAGAAGGCAAAGGCAAACGGACGTCTGGCACAAAAGTAAAATAGGGATATATGTGGAGTAAACCGTGGAGTTATAAAGAAGGGCTGGTGATTGGTGCGGGATTACTGGTGATAGGTATTTTGCTGCAAATGGCAGTGGGAGCCATCAACTGGAGCCTGTTTGCCTGTCCGGTCAATGTGATTGTGTTAGTGGTTTATATCATTGCGCTGGTAGCCATGCACCTTCTTCGTAAACGTGTATATCTGTTTGGATGGTTGAGCCATTATTCCGCAGCCGTTTCTTCCCTGGTATGGGTAGTCGGCATGACGGTGATCATGGGGCTTATCCGGCAGGCTCCTTCCGGTCACGCTTCCAATGATATACTGGGATTTTCGCAGATGATTTCGTCCTGGCCTTTCGTCCTGCTTTACTTTTGGATGGTCACTGCATTGGGATTGACCATACTCCGTGCCAGCTTTCCATTCAGGATTGGCAGACTATCCTTTCTTCTTAATCACGTAGGATTGTTCGTGGCATTGATTACGGCTACTCTGGGAAATGCCGATATGCAACGCTTGAAGATGACTACCCGAATGGGAAACGCTGAATGGCGGGCTGCCGATGATAAGGGGAAATTGATAGAACTCCCGTTGGCTATCGAACTGAAGGATTTTACGATTGACGAATATCCTCCGAAACTGATGCTGATTGACAATGAAACGGGTGGAGTACTCCCCCAAAAGTCACCTGTGCATTTATTGCTTGAAGAAGGAGTTTCCGAGGGCAGTCTGCTGGATTGGGACTTGTCTGTCGAACAGTCTATTCCGATGGCTGCATCTGTGGCTACTGAAGATACGCTGAAATTTACAGATTTCCATTCGATGGGAGCGACATATGCAGTGCATCTGAAGGCTGTCAACCGAAAGAATCAACAGATGAAAGAAGGCTGGGTGAGTTGTGGTAGTTTTCTTTTTCCTTATAAGGCATTGCGTCTTGACTCTCTGACGAGTCTGGTGATGCCGGAACGGGAACCGCAACGTTTTGCTTCGGATGTAAAAGTCTACACACAGGAAGGAACGATAACGGAAGGTACGATTGAAGTAAATCGTCCGATGGAGATAGCAGGATGGAAAATCTATCAGCTTAGTTATGATGAGTCGAAAGGTCGCTGGAGCGATATCAGTGTCTTTGAGCTGGTTCGCGACCCGTGGTTGCCTGTAGTATATGCAGGAATCATCATGATGATGCTCGGAGCAATTTGTCTGTTTGTCAATGCACAAAAGAGGAAAGAGGAGGACAAGGAATGAGTTGGGAACATTTTATATGGTTTGCGATAGCGGCATTGATTTGCTGGGGCTTAGGCGCGTTTGCTGCCTGGAAAGGAAAGAAGCCGGTATGGACTTATGGATTTACCTTGTTGGGGCTGGCCATCTTTTTCAGTTTTATCCTCGGTATGTGGGTTTCTCTGGAACGTCCTCCGATGCGGACGATGGGAGAGACACGTCTGTGGTACTCTTTCTTCCTTCCATTGGCGGGTTTGATAACGTACGTGCGTTGGAAATATAAATGGATTCTTAGTTTCAGTTGCATTCTCTCACTGGTATTTATCTGTATCAATATCTTTAAACCGGAGATTCATAATAAAACGCTGATGCCTGCTTTGCAAAGTCCGTGGTTTGCCCCTCATGTCATAGTGTATATGTTTGCTTATGCGATGTTGGGAGCTGCGGTGGTCATGGCTGTTTATCTGCTTTGGTTCAAAAAGAAGGATATTGAACGGAAAGAGATGGACTTATGCGATAACCTGACTTATGTGGGCTTGGCATTTATGACATTGGGAATGCTGACGGGAGCTATCTGGGCGAAAGAAGCGTGGGGGCATTACTGGGCTTGGGACCCGAAAGAAACATGGGCGGCAGCTACTTGGTTCTCTTATCTGGTGTATATCCATTTCAGACTGGGCAGACCGTTGAAGAGTCGTCCGGCATTAATCATTCTGTTAGTATCATTTGTCTTATTACAAATGTGTTGGTATGGAATCAATTATCTTCCATCGGCACAAGGAGTTAGTGTACATACTTATAACTTAAATTGAACTATCAATGAAAACATTTTATTGGTCATTCGTTCTTATGCTATTGCCAAGCATGGCATACACACAAACTACGGAGAAGGAAAATGAATTTTCGATGTCTATGCAAATCAGACCTCGTGCGGAGTATCGAAACGGTGCTTTAGTCCCTCGCAATGAAGGGCAGAAGGCTGCATCATTTATTAATAACCGTGCTCGTTTGTCGCTGGACTACAAGCGCTCGGATCTTGAAATCAAGATGTCGGCACAGCATGTCGGTGTATGGGGACAAGACCCTCAGATTGACAAGAATGGTCGCTTTATCTTGAATGAGGCATGGGCAAAGTTGGATTTAGGAAAAGGATTCTTTGCACAGTTAGGGCGTCAGGCATTAGTTTATGACGATGAACGTATTTTGGGCGGACTGGACTGGAATGTGGCAGGTCGTTATCATGATGCGTTGAAACTGGGATATGCCAATAAGAAGAATGAAGTACATGCTATTCTGGCTTTCAACCAGAATGATGAAAAAACGGCAGGTGGTACTTATTACAATTCCGCTATTGGTCAGCCTTACAAGAATATGCAGACTGTGTGGTATCACTATAAAGCAGATAAGGTTCCGTTCGGAGTTTCTTTACTGTTTATGAATTTAGGGTTGGAAACAGGGGATCAGCTTACACAAGATTCTCACACTCGCTATTTGCAAACGATGGGAACTTATCTTACATATAAAAATAGTGGCTGGAACCTGGATGGTGCTTTCTATTATCAAACAGGTAAAAATAAGAATGCAGAGAGCGTTTCCGCTTTTATGGCAAGTGCTACGGCAGCTTATGCGTTCAATAAGACATGGGGAATGGTTGTAAGCTTTGATTATTTGAGCGGAAATGAAGAAGGTAGTAGTAAATTTAAGGCTTTTGACCCTCTTTATGGGACGCATCATAAATTCTATGGCAGCATGGATTACTTCTATGCTTCTGCATTCAACAAAGGATTTGCTCCCGGATTAATAGATGGTCGTCTTGGGGTTCGTTTTCGTGCATCTGCCAAGGTAGATATGGAACTCAATTATCATTATTTTGCTACTGCTACTGAAGTAGATTTTAAAGAAGATTTGAAGAAGTCACTCGGTTCGGAAGTCGACTATCAGATTAATTGGTCCGTAATGAAAGATGTGAAACTTTCTGCCGGTTATTCTTTTATGCTTGGAACGAAGACGATGGATGCTGTGAAAGGCGGAAATCATAAGAGTTGGCAAGACTGGGGATGGGTATCTATCAATATCAACCCGAAAGTGTTTTTTACAAAATGGTAATTGAAACCTAGTTAGGATTCAGATTAAACCGTTGATAGAATATAAAAAGTGGCATAGCATTAAATTTAGGCTGTGCCACTTTCTTTTTATTATAAGTATCTCTCCAGCGCCATTTTATTCAGAATCTCGATCTTTTTTCCTTCCATTGTGATCAGTCCTTCCTTGATTATCTTATTAATTTCTTTGGATAAAGCAGGACGTGATACATTCAGATACTCGGCAAGCTGGGACTGGGTATGCATAATCTCTACTGTCAGAGAATCTTTTTTCTTATGTTCGAATAAGTAAACAATAAACCTTTCGCGTACAGTCTTACGCGACAGAGGTTTCAAACGTGATACGGTACATATATTGCAATTTCCGGCGATACAAAGAAAGTTGTGTAATACCTGTGGATCCTGACTGATGACTTTAAAAGTGGAATCTTTGGTTGCCATGAGTATTACGCTGTCTTCCAAAGCTGTAAAAGTGGCTGGCAAAGTATTATTTGAATTGAAAAGGTGGGGAGTGGCAAATGTGCGTGGCGCAATGATATACTCAATCATCACCTCGTTGCCCAATCCGTCAATGATATCCGTGCGTAGTTTTCCTTCCAATAACACATATAGCTTGTTGCAAGGTGTGCCTTGCGTAACAACTATTTCTTTTTTATCCGCTGCATAGATAACGAAATCCAGTTTATCCAACAGAGACTCCTTGATGTTCAGAGGTAAATCCCGGAACAAGGGGATTTGAAATAGCTTTTCTTTATGTGGGTCGGTCAGTTGTATTTTTTTCATTGCATTATGTTGTTCGTATCATGGGCAAACTTACATAAAAAAAACGGATTTCCTATAAATCTTGTAGTAAACAATGTCATATGAATTTATATTCTTAGCGTTTGTTCCGATAATCCATCGGTGTGAGTCCGGTCAATCGGCGAAAGAAACGGCACATATAAGAAGGATCGTCAAAGTGTAACTCGGATGCTATGTTTTTGACTGATAAATCCGTATTGCTGAGATAAGTTTTTATCTCGACGATGATTTGCTGGTCTATGATTTCTTTGGGTGACAATTCTATTGCTTTTTGGGTTAATTTGTATAGATAGTCGGGGGTAATACATAATTTGTCTGCATAGAATTTTACGTCCCTGTTGATGTGACAGTACTCGGAAAGCAGTACTGCAAATTTTCCAAGCAGTATCCATCCCCGGTCTTTTTTAGCCTGGACGTTTACATTTATCCTGCTCTTATTAATTTCGTTATCTATTCCCATTAGCAGGTTGTAGAAGTTGTTGTCTAACAATGTCAGCCGATATTCCGGATTGAACTCTTCAATTATCCATCTGGTTTGCAGATACCATGCCTGCAAAAGTGTATACTGTTGTTCGGAAGGACGGCAAATCGGATAAGCATATATAAAATCCCAGAATGGAATGGATGTTATTTTATACATGGTGCTTTCTATAGCCTCATTAGACAGTGAAATATAAAGCGTAGAAAAGGATTCTGAAACTCTGATCGCTTCAAAAACAATGTCATAGAAAAGAATAACTGCATCTCCTTTCCTCATCACCTGCTTCTGAAAGTTAACGGATACGATAGCGCTTCCTGCCGTACACAAAAGAATGGTACAACCATTTGAATCCAAAGGGCGTCCCAGACTGTCTTTCAAATTCGTTTCTCCGGCTCCGCATTCTTGTCCGTCCGGGCATAATGAGTATTTTATACTTGTCATATCTTTCATGAAAAAGCCTGTAAATATAGGACTTTTTTATTATCAAAGCTCTGTTTGTATTGAAAAGTACCAGAAATGACCGATTTCTGTTATCTTTTGAATGAGGTAAGCGACCTAACTTTGCACGCTCAAATTGTAGGATTAGCAAAACAAGGAGGAAACAGATTTTGAAAATTAAGAAAGAAAATCACATGAGAAATTTATTCATCTTTATTTTATGTTCTGTGTTGTTGGCATCTTGTAAGAATGCCCAATACGGAGAATTTCGGCAAGAGTATCCGGTACTGACTGTCAGTACGGATTCGGTCGAGTTTGTGGAGTCTTATTCAGCGTCTATCCGGGGACGACAGGATATCGATATTTATCCTCAGGTATCAGGCACAATATCCCGTCTTTGTGTGCAGGAAGGGCAAAAGGTTGTAAGAGGGGAAGTTCTGTTTATCATTGATCAGGTTCCCTATAAGGCTGCCTTGCGGACGGCGACAGCTAATGTGCACGCGGCACAAGCACAGGTAGAAACGGCTAAACTGGATTATAACAGTAAGCAGGAACTTTATAAAGAAAATGTCATATCCGAATATGAACTGTTGACGACACGAAACACACTGTCTATCGCTAAAGCCGGACTGGAACAGGCTGAGGCGCAGGAAACGGATGCCCGCAACAGCCTTTCTTATACGGAAGTGAAAAGCCCTTCGGATGGCATTGTCGGAACGTTGCCATATCGGGTAGGCGCACTGGTAAACCCGTCAATGTCGCAACCGCTTACAACTGTATCGGATAATACGTTGATGTATGTATACTTCTCAATGACGGAAAATCAACTCCGTGCTTTAGTGCGGCAATATGGTTCGCCCGATGAAACAATCAGGCAGATGCCGCCCATTCGTCTTCAACTGAATGACGGAACATTGTATGAAGTAACAGGGCGTATCGAAAGTATTAGCGGAATCATCAACTCGCAGACAGGAACAGCTTCCATTCGAAGTGTATTTCCCAATGAAAAACGAATCTTGTTCAGTGGCGGGATTGGGAATGTTCTGATTCCGCACGTGGAAACGAATGCGATAATTATTCCGCAGGCTGTCACTTATGAATTGCAGGATAAGATTTTTGTCTATAAGGTTGTTGAGGGCAAGGCCGTCTCTGTGCCGATTATGGTGGAAAGACTCGATAACGGGATGGAGTATATTGTCCGTTCGGGACTTCAGGCTGGCGATGTGATTGTAAGTGAAGGCGTCGGGCTGTTGCAGGATGGGATGGAAATCGCTGTAAAGGCAGCTGATCATAAAGAAAGAAAGGAGTAAAAGAATGAATTTGAGATATTTTGTTGACCGTCCGGTTCTATCTGTCGTAATCTCTGTTACGATTGTCCTGATGGGTATTATTTCCATATTTATGCTACCGGTAGAGCAGTATCCTGATATTGCTCCGCCGACGATACAGGTGTTTACCAACTATCCGGGAGCAAATGCGGAAACTGTGCAGAAAAGTGTAATCATTCCGTTGGAGGAAGCTATTAACGGGGTGGAAAATATGAACTATATCACATCTACAGCTTCTAACAGTGGTGATGTATTTATTAATGTCTTTTTCAAGCAGGGAAGTGATGCGGATATGGCGGCGGTCAATGTGCAGAACCGTGTGTCTACAGCATTGAGCCTGTTGCCAGCCGAGGTGACCAAGATTGGTGTGACAACCATGAAACAGCAGAATGCGGAGTTAAAGACATTTGCGCTTTATTGTCCGGATAATACGTACGACCTTCAGTTTCTGAATAATTATATGAAGATCAATGTCGAACCACGTATCAAGCGTATTGCCGGAGTGGGGCAGGTCATGCAGTTCGGTTCCAATTATAGTATGCGTATCTGGATGAAACCGGATAAAATGGCACAGTATAAACTGATTCCGGGAGATATTACGTCTGTACTGGCCAAGCAGAATATTGAGGCGGCTACGGGAGCTTTCGGTGAGAATCATGATAATACTTTTCAATATACGATGAAATATCGCGGGCGTTTCTCAACTGCCGAAGAATTTGGCAATCTTGTGATTCGGTCTTTGCCCGGGGGCGAGGTGCTGCGGTTGAAAGAAGTTGCCGATGTTGAGTTGGGAGATGAGGCGTATAACTATACGACCGAAGTGAACGGACATCCGGCAGCGATGGCAATGGTGTATCAGACTGCCGGTTCGAATGCTGCGGAGATTATCAATGAGATTGATGCCACTCTGGAAGAAATAAGTCAGGAACTTCCGAAAGGAATGGAGTTTGTAACGTTGAGTGATACGAATCGTTTTCTGTATGCGTCTATTCAAGAAGTAGTAGTAACATTGTTGGAAGCTATTTTATTGGTGATACTGGTGGTGTATATCTTTTTACAGGATATCCGGTCAACGCTTATCCCTACCGTTTCAATCTTTGTTTCTATTATCGGTACATTCGCCTTTATGTATGTTGCCGGATTCTCAATCAACTTGCTGACGCTTTTTGCATTGGTATTGGCGATTGGTACGGTAGTGGATGATGCTATTGTGGTGGTCGAGGCAGTACAGGCTAAGTTTGATGTCGGATATCAGTCTTCGTATATGGCGACCAATGATGCGGTAAAAGGGGTTTCGTCGGCTATTCTGACTTCGACGCTGATTTTTATGGCAGTATTTATTCCTGTATCGATGATGGGAGGTACGTCCGGAGCGTTCTATATGCAGTTCGGTATTACGATGGCTGTTGCAGTGGGCATCTCGGCTATCAATGCATTTACATTATCGCCTGCACTTTGTGCCTTGCTGTTGAGTCCGTATATGGATGAAAAAGGTAATGTGAAGAATAGTTTTGCCGCTCGTTTCCGAAAAGCGTTTAATGCCACCTTTGATGCGATGAGTAAACGCTATGTACAGGGGGTATTGCTCTTTATAAAGCGCCGTTGGCTGATGTGGGGCACATTGGTGACTACATTGGTGCTGCTTGTTCTGTTTGTTTTGCATACGAAGACAGGACTTGTTCCCGATGAAGACACAGGCACGGTAATGATCAGCATGAATTCCAAACCGGGGATGTCGATGCAGCAGAATCAGCGGGTTATGCAACAGATTAGCAAGCAACTGGAACAGATTCCGGAAATAGAGTATGCGGCTAGTGTGACGGGGTATTCCTTTACGGGCTCGGGGCCTTCCATGGGAATGTATTTTCTTTCACTCAAACATTGGGATGACCGGCAGCAAGAAGGACAATCGGCTTCGGATATTGTGAATCGGATTTATGGGTTATCTCCCGAAATACCAGATGCGCAGATGTTTGTTCTTACCCCTCCGATGATTCCCGGATATGGCATGGGAAATGGTTTTGAACTGTATGTGCAGGATAAGGTTTCCGGTGATTTGAATGCTTTTAAGAAGATTACGGATGACTTTGTGGCAGCACTTTCCGGACGTCCCGAAATCGAGGCCGTTTATTCGGCCTTTGAGACAAGCTATCCGCAGTATTGGGTGGATATCGACGCTGCCCAATGTGAACAGGCGGGTATTTCTCCAAATGAAATATTGGAAACGCTTTCCGGTTATTATGGCGGAGGATATGTTTCCAACTTCAATCGGTTCTCTAAATTATACCGTGTGATGATTCAGGCAGATCCGGAATATCGTGTTTCACCGGAGTCACTTAATCATTTGTTTGTGAGAGTGGGAGAAGAGATGACGCCGCTTGCCCAGTTTGTGAAGCTGACAAAAACATATGGACCGCAGGACTTAATGCGTTTTAATCTTTATAATGCAATTTCTATTAGCGGTACGCCGGCAGATGGCTATAGTTCGGGAGATGCGTTGCAGGCTGTCAAGGAAACAGCCGAACAGGTATTGCCTAAAAATTACGGCTATGAATTTGGCGGAATTTCGCGTGAAGAGAGTAAGACTACTAATAATGTGGCGATTATTTTCGGTATTTGTTTGCTGCTGGTGTATTTGATATTGAGTGCGTTATATGAAAGTTTTTTTATTCCGTTTGCTGTTATTCTTTCCGTACCGTGCGGACTGTTGGGCAGTTTCTTGTTTGCCCGGCTATTCGGGCTGGAGAATAATATCTATATGCAGACTGGATTGATAATGCTGATAGGACTGCTGGCAAAGACTGCCATCTTGCTGACCGAATATGCAACGAAGCGTAGGGAGGCGGGGATGTCACTTGTACAGGCAGCATATAGTGCGGCAAAAGTTCGTCTTCGTCCTATATTGATGACAGCATTGACAATGATATTCGGTCTTGTTCCGTTGATGGTTGCCAGTGGTGTCGGTGCAAATGGAAGCCGTTCGTTGGCTTCCGGTGCGGTAGGCGGTATGTTGGTCGGAACATTGGCGTTGTTGTTTCTTGTTCCGTCTCTCTTTATTGTATTCCAATATTTGCAGGAGAAGTTCAAGCCGATACAAGCCGTGAAAAATGAAGCAGACTGGTCTATACAAGCTGAATTAGAAGAAATAGAAAAGAAATAAGACGTATGAAACGATTGATAATCATAAGTTTGGCAGCCTGTCTGATGACAGGTTGCGGAATATATAAACCGTATTCACGTCCGGAAGTTGTAACGGATGGATTATATAGGGATACGCAGACGGAAGATACACTGTCATGCTCCGCTTTGTCATGGCGGGAACTATTTACGGACGAACGGCTTCAAACCTTGATCGAACAGGGATTGAAGCAAAATACGGATTTGCGTGTTGCCCGATTGCGTACAGAGGAAGCGGAGGCTGTTTTGATGAATGCCCGGCTTTCATATTTGCCATCGGTTTCGCTGACTCCGGAAGGATCGTTTAGCCGTTATCATGAAGCAACTGCCCGAACGTATAATTTAGGAGCCTCGGCAAGTTGGGAAATTGATATTTTCGGTAAGGTGACTAACGCCAAGCGTGGAGCAAAAGCTGCGCTTGAAGGAAGTCGGGCTTATGAACAGGCAGTGCAGACGCAACTGGTGGCAACTATTGCAAACAGCTATTATATGTTGTTGATGCTTGACAGGCAATTGTCCATTAATGAACGAACGCTGGAGAGTTGGGAAAAGACAGTGGAGACACTCAGGGCTTTGAAACGCGGTGGGAAATCAAATGATGCGGCAGTGCTTCAGGCAGAAGCCAACCGGATGACACTTGAAGCTTCCGTTCTTTCTATCCGTAAGAGTATTCATGATACAGAGAATAGTTTGTCGACATTGCTGGCTATGCCTCCACAATCAATAAGCCGCGGAACCTTAGACGGACAAGTCTTTCCTGAGGAACTGGCGGTTGGAGTGCCTGTGCAGTTATTGGCAAATCGTCCTGATGTCAGGCAGGCAGAGTATAATCTGGCGCAGGCTTTTTATACCACTAATGCTGCACGAGCTGCTTTTTATCCGGTTATTACTCTTTCGGGTACTGCAGGCTGGACGAATAATGGTGGGGGAGTGATCATGAATCCTGCCGAATGGCTGTTATCGGCAGTAGGCTCACTGACTCAACCGCTGTTTAATCGGGGTACTAATATTGCCAACCTGAAGATAGCGAAAACCCGACAGGAAGAAGCGACACTTTTATTTCAGCAATCTGTCTTGAATGCGGGAAAAGAGGTAAATGATGCGTTGATACAATGGCAAACGGCACAGGCCCGTATGGAAATAGGGGTGCGGCAAGTTGAAACTTTACAGAAAGCTGTGCATAAAACGGAGTTATTAATGAGGTATTCTTCGACTACCTATTTAGAAGTCCTTACGGCGCAACAATCGTTGCTGAATGCAGAATTGACACAGGCGCAGGATTTGTTTGATAAGGTGCAGGGGATTATTAACCTTTATCACTCATTGGGTGGCGGAGTATAAGATTCTTTCGGAATCAGTAATTAGGGTACACATCTCTGTAATTTATCTACATTCGCTGTATGATAAATTGTCTATTTTTGCAGAGTGAAAAAGGTTGATTAATGAAATTCTAAAAATAAAAGTAATAAAGTTATGGCTAAAAAAGTTCTGATTATTTCGTCCAGCCCGCGAAAGGGCGGTAATTCTGATTTGCTTTGTGACGAATTTGTGAAAGGTGCCCTCGAAACAGGCAATGAAGTAGAAAAGATTTTTCTGAAAGACAAAACGGTTCATCCTTGTACGGGATGTAGTGTTTGCAGTATGTATGGCAAACCCTGTCCGCAGAAAGATGATGCCGCAGAAATTGTAGAGAAAATGATTGCTGCTGATGTCATCGTAATGGCAACACCTGTTTATTTCTATACGATGTGCGGACAGATGAAGATTATGATTGACCGTTGTTGTGCGCGTTATACGGAAATAACGAATAAGGAATTTTATTTCATTATTGCAGCAGCAGAGAATGATAAGGGGATGATGGAACGTACGATTGATGGTTTCCGTGGCTTCCTCGATTGTCTGGAAAATCCGCAGGAAAAAGGAGTGATTTATGGAATAGGTGCCTGGAAGGCAGGAGAAATAAAAGATACTCCCTATATGCAGGAAGCCTATGAGATGGGAAAAATGGTGTAAACGTTCGTTTTAGGTAAACATTTCCCGTCTTATATAACAACCTTTCAGGATGGTGTCACTATGCTGAGTATATAGTGACGCTATACCTGTAGGATAGTGACACTAAAGCGGTGGGATAGTGACACTAAATCAATGGGATAGTAACACCATATTTTAGTCTGGATTTAATGAGAGAAGTTTAGTTTAACGATTCTGTTATAATAATCTTCTTTCGTTCGATTCCAGTTCCAATAAAGTCTTTTTAGCTACAAGACCACCGGCATATCCGGTCAGTTTATGATCACTGCCGATCACCCTGTGACAAGGAATAAGTATTGAAATGGAATTTGCCCCATTCGAAGAGGCTACCGCACGGATAGCTTTAGGATTATCCAGTCTCTGTGATAATTGAGCATAAGATATCGTCGTTCCATAGGGGATTTTTAGTAGTTCATTCCACACACTTTTCTGAAACTCCGTCCCGACAAGAAGCAGAGGAATATCAAACGTAGTCCTTTGACGGGAAAAATACTCATCTAGCTGACTGATCGTTTGCGTTATCACTTCAGAGTTTTCTATTGCGTACTGAGCATTTAGCGCTTTTTGTATTCGTTTATCGATTGTTGTTCTGCGTTCTTCACTCACCACCCAGTCACACATACAGAGCTTGTTCTCGAAAGAACCGAGTATCAATTTCCCGTATGGAGATTGATAGTACTGTATCTGAACTGTATTTACTTTACCTTTTGCTTCTTTCTCCATTTTGATTCTTTATTTAAAGGGTTTGATATGGATGTAAAAGTAATTATTTGTATTCAAACTACAAAATAAATAATTCGGTAATAGAAGCCTGAAACAAAATATTTTACCCTTACAGTCGATTTAAATCGATTGATTACTTGTTCTGCCGTAGAATTATTATAATTTTGTAGCAGAGCTTTTTATTTCGTGTTATTTGATTAAGAACCCAACCACATGAGCTATAAAATAACGACTCTTGTAGAAAATTGTGTCTATGGACGTAAATTGCAGGCAGAACATGGTCTTTCCCTCTATATTGAGACACCGGAAAACAGATTGCTTTTTGATACGGGAGCTTCCGATTTATTTATCCGTAACGCCCGGTTATTGAATATTGATTTGCAAAAAGTAGATTATTTAGTATTATCTCATGGTCACAGTGATCATACGGGTGGACTACGCCATTTTCTTGAACTAAATGCCGAAGCAACGGTTGTCTGCAAACGCGAAGTGTTTTTTCCTAAATTCAAGGATGAACGTGAGAATGGAATGAAATATACACGCTCGCTCGATCTTTCCCGTTTTCGTTTTATTGATGAGTTGACTGAACTGGTTCCCGGAGTTTTTCTTTTTCCCTCTGTGGATATTATAGACCGGAAGGATACACATTTTGAACGATTTTGGATTCAAAAAGAAGATGATTCTAAAATACCGGATACCTTTTCGGACGAGTTAGCTATGGTACTGGTTGAGCCTGAAGGACTTTCCGTTTTAAGTGCCTGTTCTCACCGGGGTATTACAAATATATTGCGGACTGTACGAACGGCATTTCCGGAATTCCCCTGTAATCTGCTTTTAGGTGGTTTTCATATTCATAATGCAGAAGAATCCAAATACCAGATTATAGCCGATTATTTGCACGAATATTTACCTCAAAAGATAGGTGTCTGCCATTGTACGGGAGTAGATAAATATGCTTTCTTCTATAAGGATTTTGGCGACAGAATATTCTATAACTACACAGGAAAACAAATAGAAACAAGTATTTAAGAACAAAATACATAATAATTTGATATGAAGAAATTTATAACTTCTTTAGCGCTGGTTTTGACCGCATTATCCAGCTATGCTGTTACCCCTTTGTGGATGCGTGATGCACGTATCTCACCGGATGGGACGGAAATTGCTTTTTGTTATAAAGGCGACATTTACAAAGTCCCCGTTCAAGGAGGAACCGCTACCCAGTTAACAACACAATCCTCTTATGAGGCTAATCCTGTCTGGTCGCCCGATGGAAAACAAATTGCATTTGCCAGCGACCGGAATGGGAACTTCGACCTCTTTATCATGCCTGCTGACGGTGGTACGGCACGTAGATTGACCTATCATTCCGCCTCGGAAATCCCTTCTGCTTTCACTCCGGATGGCAAATTTGTATTATTCTCTGCTTCCATTCAAGACCCTGCGCAAAGTGCCCTTTTTCCTACCGGAGCCATGACGGAATTATATAAAGTTCCGGTTACCGGAGGACGTACCGAACAAGTGTTGGCTACTCCTGCCGAATGGGTATGCTTTGATAAAACAGGAAAAAACTTTCTTTATCAGGACCGTAAAGGTTTTGAAGATGAATGGAGAAAACACCATACCTCGTCTATAACAAGAGACATTTGGCTATACGATACTTCGACCGGAAAACATACCAATCTGACCAATCGGGAAGGAGAAGACCGTAATCCGGTATATGCACCGGATGGTAATTCGTTCTATTTTCTAAGTGAGCGCAATGGCGGTTCATTTAATGTGTATAACTTTGCCTTGAACACTCCGCAGGAAGTGAAAGCCATCACCACTTTCCGTACGCATCCGGTACGTTTCTTGTCAATCAGCGATAAAGGAACTTTGTGCTATATGTATGACGGAGAACTTTATACACAAGAGCCCAATGCCCGCCCGAAGAAAGTAAATGTTGATCTTGTGCGTGATGATGAAAAAGAGATTGCTACTCTCAGATTTTCTCAGGGTGCGACTTCCGCTTCTGTGTCTCCGGATGGTAAGCAGGTGGCTTTTATTGTGCGAGGTGATGTTTTTGTGACTTCAACCGATTATGCTACGACCAAGCAAATAACAAATACTCCGGCAAAGGAATCCGGTGTATCTTTTGCTCCCGACAACCGTACACTGGTTTACGCCAGCGAGCGGACCGGCAACTGGCAACTTTATACTGCTAAGATAGCTCGTAAAGAAGAGGCGAATTTCCCTAACGCCACTCTCATTGAAGAAGAAGTATTGCTTCCCTCCAAAACCATAGAACGTGCTTACCCGCAATACTCTCCGGATGGTAAGGAACTGGCTTTTATCGAAGACCGTAACCGGTTGATGGTACTCGATCTGAAAACCAAAAAAGTACGTCAGGTGACAGACGGTTCTACATGGTACAATACAGGAGGCGGATTCGACTACGAATGGTCGCCCGATGGCAAGTGGTTTACGCTTGAGTTTATCGGCAATCGTCATGATCCCTATTCGGATATCGGCATTGTCAGCGCGCAGGGAGGTACTATCACTAATCTGACTAACAGCGGTTATATTAGCGGCTCTCCACGTTGGGTGCTGGATGGAAATGCCATTCTGTTTCAGACCGAACGTTATGGTATGCGTGCGCATGCTTCCTGGGGATCACAACAGGATGTGATGCTGGTATTCTTGAATCAGGATGCTTACGACCGTTATCGTTTGAGTAAAGAGGATTTCGAACTGCTCAAAGAATTTGAAAAGGAGCAGAAGAAAGCAAAGGAGAAAGACGGTGATAAGAAAAAGGACGGAAGTAAGTCTAAAAAGGAAAAGGCAGATAAAGAAAAAGATAAGGCAGACAAAGAAGGAGATAAGGAGGATACCGAAGAAGACAAGGCAGACAAGAAAGATATTGTTGTGGAACTCAGCGGTATTGAGGACCGTATTGTACGCCTGACTCCTAACTCTTCTGATTTAGGTAGTGCCATTCTTTCAAAAGATGGAGAAAATCTGTATTATTTCTCTGCTTTCGAAGAGGGATATGACCTTTGGAAAATGAATCTTCGTGAAAAAGAAACGAAGCGTCTCCATAAACTTAATTCCGGCTGGTCATCACTGATGCTGGATAAAAAAGGAGATATCTTCTTGCTGGGAAGCAGAAATATGCAGAAAATGGACGCAAAGTCGGATGCTCTGAAATCTATCAGTTATCAGGCTGAAATGAAAATGGACTTGGCAGCTGAACGTGAGGCGATGTTCGATCATGTATATAAACAACATCAAAAACGCTTCTATAATCTTAATATGCATGGAGTGGATTGGGATGCCATGACAGCTGCCTATCGCAAATTTCTGCCGCATATTGATAATAACTATGATTTTGCAGAATTATTGAGCGAATGGTTAGGTGAACTGAACGTCTCGCATACCGGAGGACGTTATTCTCCGAGAGGCAATGGGGATGTAACCTCTAATCTGGGCTTATTGTTTGACTGGAATTATCAGGGAAAGGGTATGCAGATTGCTGAAATCGTAGAGAAAGGTCCGTTCGATCATTCCCGTACCAAAGTAAAGGCAGGGTGCATTATAGAAAAAATCAACGGGGAGGAAATAACTCCGGATAAGGACATCACTGATCTCTTGAATAATAAGGCAGGAAAGAAAACACTGGTTTCGCTGTACAACCCACAGGATAAGGAACGTTGGGAAGAAGTGGTAAAACCTGTCACAAGCGGACAGCTTAATGGCTTATTATATAAACGTTGGGTGAAACAACGTGCTGAGGATGTGGAGAAATGGTCCGGTGGCCGTTTGGGATACGTTCATATTCAATCTATGGGAGATGGAAGTTTCCGTACTGTTTACTCGGATATTCTGGGAAAATACAATGATTGTGACGGAATTGTGATCGATACTCGTTTTAACGGAGGCGGTCGTCTGCATGAAGATATTGAAATACTTTTCAGCGGTCAGAAATATTTCACTCAGGTGGTACGCGGACGTGAAGCCTGTGATATGCCAAGCCGTCGCTGGAACAAGCCTTCTATTATGTTGCAGTGTGAAGCCAATTATTCGAATGCGCATGGCACCCCGTGGGTGTACAAGCATCAGAACATTGGAAAACTGGTAGGTATGCCTGTCCCGGGAACTATGACAAGTGTATCTTGGGAAACTTTGCAGGACCCTTCATTGGTATTTGGGATTCCTATCATCGGCTATCGTCTACCGGATGGCAGTTATCTGGAAAATACTCAGCTGGAACCTGATATCAAAGTTGCCAACAGCCCGGAGACAGTAGTGAAAGGAGAGGACACGCAACTCAAAATGGCTGTGGATGAATTGCTTAAAGAAATAGATAACCGGAAGAAATAGACATCGTTCGTTTGTGTTAAAAGAACCGAAAAAAAGAGCTTATTGAAATGATGTATCCAACTTATTCTTACTTTTGTGTTTGACAATAGTGTCAAACTAGGGGAACATAGTGTAGAACATGATTAAAATAGGAATTGATGTAGGTTCAACGACTGCGAAGTTAGTTGCCGTCGATGAAAATGATAATCTATTATTTTCAAAGTACGAGAGACACAATGCGAAAGCAAAAGAGACAATTCTATCATTCTTGAAAGAGCTGTTATCTGAAATCGGAGATAAAGATATTTCCGTGAGGATAACAGGCTCTGTCGGAATGGGAATTTCAGAGAAATGTTCGTTGCCGTTTGTACAGGAGGTTGTTGCGGCAGCGAAAGCGATACAAAAGGATTATTCTCATGTGACTTCCATGATAGACATCGGAGGAGAAGATGCGAAAGTCGTCTTCTTTAAGGATGCCGAAGCGACCGATTTGCGTATGAACGGCAATTGCGCAGGAGGGACGGGCGCTTTCATTGACCAGATGGCGATTATACTGGGAGTGAATATTGATGAATTGAATCAACTAGCTATGAATGCGACACAGGTATATCCTATTGCCTCCCGTTGTGGCGTTTTCTGTAAAACGGATATTCAGAATCTGATAGCTAAAAATGTAAGTCGTGAGAATATTGCGGCTTCCATCTTTCGTGCGGTAGCAGTTCAAACGGTAGTGACGCTGGCGCATGGTTGCGATATTACAACTCCCGTATTGTTTTGCGGTGGTCCGTTGACTTTCATTCCGGCACTGCGGAAAGCCTTTATTGATTATTTGTCCCTCGATGAAAAAGAGATCATACTGCCGGCCAACGGCACTTTGCTCCCTGCACTAGGTGCTGCTCTATTTCATCTTGATAAAGAGGATTACTGTAAACTGTCCCATTTGATCGATAAGATTGACACTACTTTAAACGGTAACGGTAATCTTGCCTCAACAGGGTTGGAACCTGTTTTTGCAAGTAATGAGGAATATGAAGCATGGAAAGAAAGAATATCCCGTCATAAGATGATATCTTCCGGCTTGAAAGCCGGAACACAAGATGTCTTTATCGGCATCGATTCAGGTTCTACTACGACAAAGATTGTTGTACTGGATGAAGATTCAAGGCTTCTGTATTCTTATTATAATATTAATGGCGGCAATCCGATAAAGGCTGTGGAAGAGGGACTGAATCAGTTGAACGATGAATGTTTGAAGCAGAATGCCGTACTCAATATAAAAGGAAGCTGTTCCACCGGATATGGGGAAGACCTTATCAGGTCTGCCTTTCAGCTTCATTCGGGGATTATCGAAACGATTGCCCATTATATGGCAGCGCATTATCTGAACAAGGATGTGTCTTTTATCCTCGATATCGGCGGACAGGATATGAAGGCTATTTTTGTGAATAATGGTGTGATTGATCGGATGGAGATTAATGAAGCATGCTCTTCCGGATGTGGTTCTTTTCTTGAAACGTTTGCCAAATCTCTGGGGTATTCGGCACAAGAGTTTTCTCTGGCAGCCTGCCATTCGGAAGCACCGTGTGATTTGGGAACAAGGTGCACCGTTTTTATGAACTCAAAAGTAAAACAGGTACTCAGGGAGGGGGCAACGATCAATGATATTGCCGCCGGACTGGCATATTCCGTCGTCAAGAATTGCCTGTATAAGGTGTTGAAACTGAAAGATATATCTGTTTTGGGAAAAGATATTGTTGTGCAGGGAGGCACCATGCGCAATGATGCGGTGGTCCGTGCCATTGAACTTCTCTCGGGAGCGGAAGTGGCAAGGTGTGATACACCCGAATTGATGGGAGCATTCGGATGTGCATTATATGCGATGAAACATCAGGGTGAGTCCGTATCATTGGATGAGATTATCAATAAAGCTCAATATTCGGCACGTTCTTTATATTGCAAGGGTTGCGATAATCGTTGTCTGGTCATTCGTTACCAGTTCGAAAGCGGCAAAAGTTATTATTCGGGAAACAGGTGCGAGAAAGTTTTCTCGAATGGAGAGAGCAGTAACCGGAAAGGTCTGAATGTCTATCGGCAAAAAGAAGAGCTTTTGTTTCATCGCAGCGCAGAGATTGCAGCACCCGAGCAGATTATCGGAATCCCCCGATGTCTGAATATGTACGAGGAATATCCATTCTGGCACACTCTTTTCACTTCCTGTGGCATACAGGTCTGTTTGTCTGATCCGTCCAATTTCAGAAAGTATGAGCACAATGCGCGTATGGTGATGTCGGACAATATCTGCTTTCCGGCTAAGCTGGTACATAGTCATGTTCAGGACTTGATAGAAAAGAAGGTTGACCGGATTTTTATGCCTTTTGTTATTTTCGAAAGAAAAGGGATAGAACAAAACAGTTATAATTGTCCGATTGTGACAGGTTATTCGGAGGTTATCAAAAGTGTGCAGTCCGAAGGTATACCGGTTGATTCCCCTGCAATAACTTTCAAAGACCGGAATCTGTTGTTTAAACAATGCCGTGAATATCTGAGCGGTTTGAACGTGGACGATCGGACGATTCAGCAAGCATTCCAAAAAGCGGAAAACGAACAGCACTCTTTTATTAATACATTGGTCGATTATAACAAAAACATATTGCAGCAGACTGGAAAGGGAGAGACTCTGACTGTCATGCTTGCCGGACGTCCTTATCATACCGATTCTCTGATACAGCACAAAGTCTCGGATATGCTTTCGGATATGGGAGTGAATGTGATAGCGGATGATTTGGTGCGTCAGATGGATATACCGACGGGTGATGCGCATTTTGTCGCTCAATGGGCGTATACGAACCGTATCCTGAAGGCTGCGAAATGGTGTGCGACACAAGGAAAGAATATTCAGTTTGTAGAGATGACTTCGTTCGGATGTGGGCCGGATGCTTTTCTGGTGGATGAAGTAAGGGATTTGCTGATGCGTCATAACAAATCGCTGACTTTATTGAAACTGGATGATATCAATAATATCGGTTCAATGAAGTTGAGAGTACGTTCCATGATTGAAAGCCTCAAACTTGCGAATGCGGATGGAACGGAAGACGGTGTAAAGGACTTTACGACCGTTCCTGTCTATGACAAGTCTTACCGTGACCGTAAGATACTGGTTCCTTACTTTACTCCGTTTATTTCACCTTTGATTCCTGCTATTATGAAAGTAGCCGGTTATGATGCGGAAAACCTTCCTCTCAGTGATAATGATTCAAGTGAATGGGGGCTGAAGTATGCGAATAATGAGGTCTGTTATCCGGCTACTCTGATAGTCGGCGATATTATAAAAGCACTTAAAAGCGGGAAATATGATGTTTCAAAAATAGCTGTAGCCATCACCCAAACGGGAGGACAATGCCGTGCCAGCAACTATATTTCCTTGATAAAAAAGGCGTTGGTGGATGCCGGATATACGGATATTCCCGTAATCTCTATCTCTGTGGGCAGTGACATAGATAATGACCAGCCCGCGTTTAAGGTCAACTGGATGAAAGTATTACCGATAACTTTTCATGCCGTTTTGTATAGTGATTGCATTGCTAAGTTTTATTATGCATCTGTGGTACGTGAGAAAGAAGCAGGTGCATCGGCAAAGCTGCGTGATAAATACCTGCAACTGGCACCTGAAGTGATACTGAGAAGAGACATAAAGGGGTTGAACTCTTTGTTGCAATCGGCAATCACTGAGTTTAATGAGGTATGTAGGGCTGTAGATACTCCTAAAGTCGGAATTGTAGGAGAAATCTTCTTGAAATTCAATCCTTTCGCACAAAAAGAGATCATTGATTGGCTGATAGGCCGAAAGATAGAAGTAGTTCCGCCGATTCTGGCTGACTTTTTCATGCAGGGGTTTGTGAACAGGAAAGTCAATACGGATTCTTACATAAAAAACAGACAGTTGCCTGAGTTTATTTACGACTGGATTTACAAGTTTGTAAAGAAACAGATTGATAAAATAAATGAGACAGCAAGTAAGTTCCGTTACTTTGCCCCCTTCAATGATATCTTTGAAGAAGCGGAAGGAGCTAAAAGCGTTATTTCGCTGAATGCTCAATTCGGTGAAGGCTGGTTGTTGCCGGCCGAAATCGTGTCTTACGCCCGGCAAGGGGTAAACAATGTAGTGAGTTTGCAACCTTTTGGCTGCATAGCGAATCATATCGTATCCAGAGGAGTCGAAAAACGTATAAAAAGTTTCTATCCGGATATAAATTTGCTATCTTTAGACTTTGATAGTGGTGTGAGCGACGTAAACATAACAAACCGTATGCTTTTGTTTATTGATAATCTGAAAAATGCGACAATGAATTATGACAACAACTAATAATAATAAAGATTTGGAGAAAAAGATAATTGAGGCTGCCAAAGAACTATTTATAGAGAATGGGTTCGCGGAAACCAGTATGAGTGATATCGCTGCTAAAGTAGGTATCAACAGACCGGCGCTTCACTATTATTTTCGGACGAAGGATAAGATGTTTCAGGCCGTTTTTGGTAACATCATACTTTCTTTTATTCCCAAAATACATGATATAATCATTCAGCAGGACAAACCTGTCTCCGAGAGTATAGGTGAAATTGTAGATGCTTATTATAAAGTATTCACGGAAAATCCATGTTTGCCATTGTTTATGGTGAGGGAGATGCATCGTGATATGAACCATTTAAGCGCTACTATCAAGGAGTTGCGCCTGGAACAATATCTCCATAAAATCATGGATGTTTTACAGGAAGAAATGAATGACGGGAGACTGAAAACAGTTCCTTTGCCATTCGTATTCTATACTTTTTATAGTGCATTGACAGTTCCTTTCCTGACAAAGAATCTCAGTGCTTCTTTCTTTTTGGAGAAGGATGATACTTTTGAGGATATCCTGGTTCAGTGGAAACCTTATATCGTCAGGCAGATGGAAACGTTGCTGGTAGTGAGCTAGAGAAAACTTATTTCAATACAGGTAATAATTTGTAGAGAGTCTTCCTTGTCATTATTTTCTGATTCAGGAAGCTGACGATATATCCGGTGATGCAGGCGGCGATAAGAGACCCCTCGCGAACACCTTCGATGCATTGTGAAAGCAGGAGAGAGAGTATGACTGCCAGAGTGACCAGCGTAACATCAAAACAGACTTTGAACTTTCCGAACTCTTTGTTATAACGGCGGGAGGCGTATTTTACAAAAGCCTCTGCGCTCATCATTGCTACTTTGGGTTTGAGTTCGAGTACGACTCCTATGGATTGTATCATGCATCCTGTGAGTAATAAGGCTATTGACATCCCGTAATTGTCGGGATGCAGATTACTGGTGAGTGCCATATTAAAATCAATGAATGCCGAAAAGATAAAAGAGAACGGCAATTGAAGGAGTATTTCAATGGTGTCCTGTCGGGTCTTATTTTTTCTGATGATCCAGAACTGTCCCAGGATAAGCAGCATATTGATCAGAAACGTACAAGTTCCTAATGATAAAGGGCTGTTCAGGCTTAGCACATAATTGACGCTGGATATAGGTGTGGTTCCTAATGCAGAACGCACAATCAACACTATTCCGGCAGCCAGAAAATACAATCCGATAACAAATACCAAATACCTTTTAAAAACGTCTTTCATTCCCATATCTTACTATCTTATATAATCGTATTTTTCTTCATTCTATAAAGAAGAATATGCAAAGGTCCCGTTTTTTTGTCTGATATAAGTTATCCAATTCCACACAGTTTTTGTCATATCCGAAACAAATTGTATTTTTACGTCGAAAAGGAGGAGGTATAAATGGTAAAATCTCGTATTTTTGATAATAGGCAGTTATTAAAGGAACATCCGGAAATTCCTCATTATAAAGAGGAGGTAGTCTGCTTTATGAGTGAATATAAGGACAGGAGCTATCCGGAAAACGAACGTTACTTTAATCGTGAACTTTATATGATACTCGTTCTTGAAGGCCGTTCCGAGATTTTGTTGAATGGGGAATTTATTGTGATAGAGCCTGATATGTTGCTTGTTCATGGAGCGAATTATCTCACCGACCATCTTTATTCGAGTCCGGATATTAAGTTTATCACCCTCTCCATTTCCGAGTCCATGCGGACAGATGACTCTTATCTTACCCAGATAACGGCTATTCTGTTGGCAACGATGAGGCAGAATAAGCAATATACCATACAGCTGACAGCATACGAAGCTCAAATCATTCGTAATGAACTGGAAGTGTTGATGCGTTTGCTGAATATAAAACATCAGTTTCTTTTCCGGCGAATACAGGCGGCTTGCAATGCCTTATTTTTGGATATAGCCGATTTTCTTTCCCGAAAGACCATCATAAAAAAGGAGGTCAGTCGTAAAGACCATGTTTTACAGGAATTTCATGCGCTTGTTACCCGAAACTTCAGAGAAGAGCATTTCGTTAGTTTCTATGCGGATAAGCTGGCCATCAGTGAGCAGTACCTTGCGCGTATCGTTCGTGCCGGAACGGGAAAAAGTGTGAATACGATTATTAATGAGTTATTGATCATGGAAGCCCGAACCTTGCTGAGTTCCACTAAATCTACGGTAGGGGATATTGCTTCTCAGTTGGGCTTTAGCGATGCTGCCGGTTTCTGTAAGTTTTTCAAGAGAAATATGGGGCAGACTCCTCTCAATTATCGGAAGGGATTATGGATTTAAGTGAAAATGAATGCAGGTTGATGTGATCCCATAACGAACGGATACATCAACCTACATGAAATATATAATGAACTGGTTTTGACTTATCAGCCAATGAGTGATAGGATATCTTCTACGATCTGTTCATCCGTCAGATGGTTGGCACGAAGCAGTTCCTGTATATCATAACGGTCTACAAATTCTTTTTTAGCTCCATAGTTGAGCACTTTCATATCTGTAGCGCCATAGTAACGGGCAATCTTTTCACCGAAACCACCATCCAGAACTCCGTCTTCCAGTGTAATCACTAATTCGTGGTCGGCTTTCAGTTCGTCCATCAGTTCGCTGTCTACACCTGTGATGTAGCGGGGATTGATAAGGGTGGCATCAATGTTGGCTTTATCTTTCAGCAGTGACAGAACCGATTGCCCTAATCCGAAGAAGGAGCCTAATGCAAGAATTGCTACTTTGGAGCCGCGGTGGGCGACTTTATAACGATTGAGATTGCTATAGTCGGATTCCACCGGTTCACCGCAACTGATTACATCTGTGGCAGGTACACGGATAGCCACCGGATGCTCATTTTGGCGGATGCTCCATTCCAGCATGGCTAGATATTCCTCTTTACAGGTAGGTGCCAGATAGACCATATTGGGGATATTGCTGATAAGTGGAATATCGAAGAAACAGAGGTGGGTTACATCATTCATACCGGATAACGTCCCCCAGAATACTAACAGAACTGCCGGATTATTATTGATGCAGAGATCTTGCGATAGCTGGTCGTAAGAGCGTTGTATAAAGGTGCTGTACACTCCGTAAACCGGTTTTCCGCCATTGGCTGCGATACCGGAAGCAAGTGCCACTGCATGCTCTTCGGCAATACCGACATCTACAAACTGCTTGCCTGCTTCCTGACGACGGTCGGGAGTGAAGCCCAGAACAGCGGGGGTGCCCGAAGTAATAGTAACTACACGCTTGTCTTCTTTCATCTTTTTCAGCAGATATTGAGCGGTTACTTCACTATAATCTTCTGCGTCGTCGTTCACTTTTGATTCTCCGGTTTCTAGATCAAACGGAGTGCGCCAGTGATAGGTCTCCTTGTCCTGTTCTGCAGGCTCGTAACCTTTGCCTTTTAATGTATTGATGTGGACTACTATCGGATGCTGTATATCTTTAACTTTGGAGAAAGCCTCGATCAGTGCTTCCACATGGTTGCCGTCATTCACGTACATATAGTCCAGCCCCATCGCTTTGAAGAAGTTGCATTCACATTGACCGTTACTGTCGCGCAAATCTTTCAGATTCTTGTATAAACCTCCGTGATTTTCGGCAATGGACATCTGATTGTCATTGACAATAATAATCATGTTAGTTCCGAGTTCTGCTACGTAGTCCAGTCCCTCGAAGGCTTCGCCTCCGCTTAGTGAACCGTCGCCTATTACAGCGATGATATTTTCGTTGCCACCTGTCAGGTCACGTCCTTTTGCCAGTCCGCTTGCCAAGCTGATCGAAGTAGAAGTATGACCGATCACAAAGAAATCATGTTCACTTTCCTGTGGTTCTGAGTAGCCGGATACATGGTCATATTCAGCAGGATGGAGAAAAGCATCTTTACGTCCGGTCAGCATCTTATGTACGTAACTCTGATGTGATACATCATATACAATTTTATCTTTCGGTGAATTGAAAACATAGTGCAGGGCAATGGTCGCTTCTACCATTCCGAAGTTAGGGCCGAAGTGCCCGCCATGTTCACTCAGTTTTTGTAAGAGGGATGCACGGATTTCGTGACTTAAATCATTCAGTTCCTGAAACGATAACTTCTTTACGTCTGCGGGAGAGTAAATATTTTCTAAATACATATCAAATTGTTTTTTTATGTTTATACCTATATTTTTATTTCACTGCAAAGATACTGCCGGATTTGAAATCTGTTTGTATATGAATTACGGATTCTTTTACCTATATTACAGTTCCGCTAAAAATGGGCTTGATAAAACATAAAATATGACTTCCTCTATATCAACCATGTGCTCTTTTGCAAGCTTGATTCTTTTCTCCTGAATATACTTTAGATAAGGTATCACGCACGCGTAATCATTATATATAATAGTATATACTCTTATGTGCGGCAAAAAGATAAAACCGATAATCCGTAATTGGGGTAATAATGTCAGTAATTCATCTACAAACACTCTCTTTATTTCACCGTATTTTTGCAATGTAGAAAGTAGACAATCAATTCATTAATAATTAAATGTAAGAGATATGAAACGAATATTATTATTAACCGCTGTATTTATTATGATGCTTGGAACCAGTTTTTCTTTCGCACAGGCTGATGCGGATAATTTTTATAAAAGTGATTGGGTAAAGGTAGAAAAGGTTTCTTTTTCTAACCAGTATAAAATGAAAGTAGCCGGCAACCTGTTTTTGCCGAAGACCATGAAAGAGGGAGAGAAATATCCTGCCATCATTGTCGGACATCCGATGGGAGCGGTCAAGGAACAGAGTGCGAACCTGTACGCTACCAAAATGGCGGAGCGTGGTTTTGTAACGCTGTCCATCGACTTGTCTTTTTGGGGTGCAAGTGAAGGTGAGCCGCGCAATGCTGTTTTGCCGGAGGTATATGCGGAGGATTTCAGTGCCGCAGTAGATTTTCTGGGTACACGTCCGTTCGTTGACCGGAATAATATTGGTGTAATCGGAATTTGTGGCAGCGGAAGTTTCGCTATCAGTGCGGCCAAGATAGAACCTCGTCTGAAAGCGATTGCAACCATCAGCATGTACAATATGGGTACAGCCAGTCGTAACGGACTGAAACATGCGCTGACTCTGGAACAACGGAAACAAATCATGGCTGAGGCAGCAGAACAGCGCTATGCAGAGTTTTTGGGCGGAGAAACTAAATATACCGGTGGCACTGTACACGAAGTGACAGAAAACTCCGGTCCGATAGAACGCGAATTTTATGAGTTCTACCGTACTCAGAGGGGAGAGTTTACTCCCGAAGGAGCAACCCCGATGACTACCACACATCCTACGCTTTCGAGCAATGTGAAATTCATGAATTTCTATCCTTTCGCAGATATTGAGACTATTTCGCCCCGTCCTATGCTTTTCATAACCGGAGAAAATGCCCACTCACGCGAATTTAGTGAAGATGCCTACCGATTGGCTGCTGAGCCCAAAGAACTGTATATTGTACCCGGTGCAGGTCATGTAGACCTTTACGACCGTGTGGGTCTTATACCATTCGATAAATTGGAATCCTTTTTTAAGGAATATCTGAAAAAATAAGCATGAACAGGAAAAACAGATAACTATTTAAATAAAAGACAATCGAATCATGAAACAAATTAAAAATACACATTACGAAGGCGAACGTCCTTTGTTCGCATCCCACGGGCTTTATCTGGAAGAAGTAACCATTCATGCCGGCGAATCGGCATTGAAAGAGTGCAGTGATATAGAAGCGGTAAACTGTCGTTTCGAGGGAAAATATCCGTTTTGGCACAATGATGGTTTTGTAGTTAAAAATTGCCTTTTTACCGAAGGAGCACGTGCCGCACTCTGGTACTCCAGAAATCTGAAGATGAAGGATACATTAGTGGAAGCACCGAAGATGTTTCGCGAAATGGACGGAGTCGAACTCGAAAATGTACAGTTGCCCAATGCTTTGGAAACACTCTGGTATTGCCGGAATGTGGAACTGAACAATGTGAAGATAGATAAAGGAGACTATCTCTTTATACACGGAGAAGACATCCGCATCAAGAATTTTGTATTGAATGGTAATTACTCCTTCCAATATTGCAAGAACGTAGAAATCCGTCATGCTGAAATCCATTCGAAGGATGCATTTTGGAATACGGAGAATGTGACAGTCTACGATTCTGTGCTGGACGGAGAATATCTGGGATGGCATTCTAAAAACTTACGTTTGGTGAACTGCAAAATTTCGGGTACACAACCGCTTTGCTACGCACACGACCTGATAATGGAAAATTGCACGATGGCGGATGATGCAGACCTTGCTTTCGAACACAGTAGTGTGAAGGCAACGATTAAAGGCCCGGTTCACAGCGTGAAGAATCCCCGTACGGGAAACATTGTTGCCGAAAGTTTCGGGACAATCATCCTGGACGAGAACCTCAAAGCTCCGGGAAACTGCGAATTGAAACTTTGGGACGGACTGACTTGTTTTGATTGAAATATATGAAGTACAACTTCGATGAAATTGTTCCGCGCAGAGGTACAAATTCCTATAAATGGGATTCTGCCGGAGATGCGGATGTATTACCAATGTGGGTAGCTGATATGGATTTCCGTACAGCTCCCTCTGTGGTGGAAGCATTGAAAAGGCGGGTGGAACATGGTATCTTCGGATATGTGCGTGTGCCCGATGCTTACTATGAGGCGATAACAGGATGGTTTGCCGGACGTCATGGCTGGCAGATTGAAAAAGAATGGATTATTTATACGACTGGAGTAGTACCGGCCCTGTCAGCTGTCATCAAGGCGCTGACAACTCCCGGAGATAAAGTAATCGTGCAGACACCTGTCTATAACTGCTTTTTCTCCTCCATCCGCAATAACGGATGCGAGGTTGCCGCCAATCCATTGATTTACATGGACGGAACTTATCAGATGGACTTCATCGATTTGGAACGGAAGGCGGCTGACCCGAGTGTAAAAGTTCTGCTATTGTGTAATCCGCACAATCCTGCCGGAAGAGTCTGGACAAAGCAGGAACTGACTCGCTTGGGGGAAATCTGCCTTCGGAATAATGTATGGGTAGTAGCAGACGAGATTCATTGCGAACTTGTCTTTCCGGGACATACTTATATCCCTTTTGCATCTGTCTCAGAAGAGTTTCTGATGCATTCCGTTACTTGCACCTCGCCTAGTAAAGCCTTTAATCTGGCGGGGCTTCAGATTGCCAATATTGTTTCTGCCGACGCTGATATCCGTATGAAAATAAACAAAGCAATCAATATAAATGAAGTCTGTGATGTAAACCCGTTTGGTGTAGAAGCCTTGATAGCTGCCTACAATGACGGTGCGGAATGGCTGGAAGAACTTAACCAATACCTGTTTGCCAACTACCATTGTTTAAGGGCTTACTTTGATAAATATCTTCCCGAATTTCCGGTGATGCCATTAGAAGGCACCTACTTGGTATGGGTAGATTGCTCGGCTTTGAAACAATCGTCGGAGAATATAGTGAAAACTCTGCTGGAGAAGGAAAAACTTTGGGTGAATGAAGGCAATCTGTATGGAGAAGCTGGTGAAGGATTTGTCCGCATCAATATCGCTTGTCCGCGGCAACGGCTGATAGAAGGACTGAACAGAATGAGGCGGGCGTTATCATCGCCTATTACCTCATTCACCTAACCAAGATAGCGTTTCAGGATTGCAGACGAAATTTATTGGGAGTCATCCCGACAACCCGTTTGAACATCCGGCTAAGGTGCTGCGGATATTGGAATCCGATTTCGTAAGCAATCTGGCTGGTAGTCTTGTCCGTAGACAACAGCTGCTCCTTCACTAATCCGATCATTTTATCCTGAATATATTCAGAGACGGTTTTACCGGTCTGTTTACGTACCATGTCACTGAAGTAGTTAGCGGAAAGGAATACTTTATCAGCGAAGTACTTGACCGATGGCAACCCTTGATTTTGCGGGGCATCTCCTTCGAAATATTCGTTGAGCAGATGTTCGAAGCGGACAATGATGTCTTTGTTTACTCCGTTTCGTGTGTCGAACTGGCGTTCGTAAAAGCGCATACAATAGTCGAGCAGTAATCCTATGTTGGCGCAGATCAGTCGGCGGCTGTGCTTGTCGATGGAATGTTCCAGTTCGATGGTGATTTTTTGCAGGCAGTCCATCACAGTTTGCCGTTCTTCTTCGGAAATGTGGAGTGCTTCGTTGGTTTCGTAGGAGAAGAAGGAGTATTTTTTTATTTCTTGTCCGAGCGCAGTGCCACGTATAAGGTCGGGATGAAAAAGAATACCATGCGCGTTGGGCTGGATATTTGGCAGCATTTCCAGGTCGGTGATTTGTCCGGGAGCAAAACAGACGATGGTTCCGTCTTGGTAGTCGTAATATTGTCGTCCGTATTTAATATCACCACATTTTACATTTTTCAAGTATAGTGCATACACTTCGTAACGAAACCACGCACGTGTGGGCCACGTAGTGGATTTGGCCAGATTGATGATGCTGACTAACGGATGTCTGGTTTCAAGCCCGAAGATTTTGTTGTAACGGTCAACGTTGTCTATTACAATCATTTCTTTAGTATTCTCTTCCATATCACAATCTGTTTTTTAATGCGTTACAAATATAATTCTTTTCTCTTTAAAATTTTTACTCTCCCATCAAAATCCATGATTGGGGTATAAATATCCGTAAATCGTCTACATCCGGGCTGGTCCATTCCCCGTAACTTTGTAACCGGTAATTTAACATTGAAAAGAGATAGTAATATGAAAAAGATTCTATTAATTCCATTGATGATGCTGACGATGATGCCGATGGCGGCTTGCGACGGCTCAAACGCTGATCCGATTCTTCCGGAACAGCCGGGACAACCGGGAAATTCCGATGGTGGAGACGAGGATGATTCTACAGACCCGACAAACCCCATTCCGGGCGGTAACGGGCGATATCTGGTACTTTACTGTTCGCGCACCGGCAGCACGGAGCGTATGGCGCAACAGATTCAGCAAACACTCGATTGCGATATCCTGGAAGTGGAACCGCAAACACCTTATGAAAGCGATTATAATGGGATGCTCAACCGTGCACAGGAAGAACTGGCTGCTATCCGTCAGGGGAATTATCCGGCGATTAAAACTTCGGTTGAAGATTTCGGCAACTATGATATCGTGTTTGTCGGCTATCCGATTTGGTACGGTAGCATGGGCACACCGATGCAGACATTCCTGCATAATCATGCCTCGAAACTTGCAGGTAAGCGTATCGCTCTTTTTGCCAGCAGTGGCAGCAGCGGCATCTCTGCATCAGTTGACGAGGCGCGGACACTTTGCTCCGGTGCCACTTTCACCGAAACATTGCTTCTGACTTCTTCGACACTTTCGCAGATGGGAAACCGGATACGGACATGGCTCGAAACACTCGGTGCGAGTCGGGAAAACAATCATCCGTCCACTTCTATGCATGTGAAGATTACAGTCGGTAACCGTACCATTACTGCTACGATGGAAGACAATGCCGCAGCGCAGGACTTTCTTTCGCGTCTGCCGCTTGAAGTGCCGCTGAATGATTATAATAATATCACAGAGAAAATTTTCTATCCGTCGCCTGCACTGACTACGACAGGGGTGACCCGTGGCTGTGCGCCTGTGCCCGGTGATATTACAATCTATGTGCCGTGGAATAATGTGGCGATCTTCTGTAAAAGCGGGTCGCAAAGCAATGACTTGATAAAGATTGGGCGCATTGACGGTGACGGAATAGATGCATTGAACGTTCCGGGCAATGTGGCAGTGAAATTCGAACGACAATCATGATTGATGCTACGCCACTCATTCCCGGACTAAAGATGAAGTAAATGACAGGCAGTACTATAAATCCGTAATTTTGTTTTTTATATCCGTAATTTGTATTATAAAGAGTTGGATCAGAACAGCTAACTTTGCATTATCGGAGAGTTCTTAAATAGTAAACCATAGACGTCACAGTATGAGAGAATTATATTTTATTTTTGTAACAGTCATCGGATTTCTGCAAATCCCGATGCAATCTATAAATGCACAGAGTATGAAAAAAGAAGAAGTACCTCAGAACATCAGCGCATTTCCGTTAGGAAAGGAAAATACGGGATTCAAGCAATATTTTACAGGAGAATCCTGGCTGGCACCGCTGACCAGTAACAAAGACTTGAATGTACCCATGTCCAACGTTACTTTTGAACCCGGTTGCCGAAATAACTGGCACAGCCATACGGGCGGACAAATCCTCATTGCTGTCGGAGGTGTGGGATATTATCAGGAACGTGGCAAAGCGGCACGTCGACTGCTCCCCGGTGATGTGGTTGAAATAGCACCGGACATAGAACATTGGCATGGTGCTGCCCCCGATAGTTGGTTTTCGCATCTGGCTATCGGCTGCAATCCGCAGACCAACAAGAATATTTGGCTGGAACGGGTAGACGACCGGCAGTATGCCGAAGCTACGAAAGATAACGGAGGAACCGGATTAAGCGCCACCGACCCCGAACTGGATGCAATATTCGGCAATTTCACAAAGGAGGTGCAGCAATACGGCAACCTGGATACTAAAACCCGCCTTATGATAACATTGGCATCCAATATTGCTTCACAGGCACAGACCGAATACCGGATGATGCTTGAAAGCGCTCTCAATGCAGGTATCACTCCGATAGAAATAAAGGAAATCCTTTACCAGGCAGTAGCCTATGCAGGCATGGCTAAAGTGATGGACTTTGTCGGCATCACTAATGAGGTGCTGCTTGCCCACGGTGTACGTCTTCCTTTAGAGGGACAAGCGGTCGTTTCTGCCGAAACCCGTTTCGACAAAGGACTGGCGTTGCAGAAATCCATTTTCGGCGAACGGATAGACCAAATGCATAAAAACGCTCCCGAAAACCAAAAGCATATCCAGCGTTATCTCTCCGCCAACTGCTTCGGAGACTACCAGACACGCGGTGGACTGGACGTGAAGACACGGGAACTGCTGACGTTCTCCATCCTTGTTTCCTTGGGAGGCTGTGAATCACAGGTGAAAGGGCACATACAGGGAAATGTCAATGTAGGTAATAGTAAAGATACCTTGCTGGCTGTCGTGACGCAGCTCTTGCCTTACATCGGCTATCCGCGCACTCTCAATGCCATAGCTTGTTTGAATGAAGTGATTCCGAAAGATAAATGAATTTAAAATAAGGAAATACATGCGTGATATATATACTGACCGAACTGTTGGATGGGGGGATTTATATATATTAACTATGTTCTGTTTTTAAGATTTTTATTGGGCGAATCAGATATCTTTTAAAGTCAGATAGAGAGAGTACTGCATAAAATTATGAATAAATATCTAGTTTAAAGCTCTGCTAGTGCAAAGAAATTGATTATTTATGCATAATAACTAGCAGTGTTTGTGTCTGTTTCTTTTAAAGGAACACTTCGTTCCTTTAAAAGAAACGGAATGTTGGTCGGTGAGGAAGCTACTAAACCTTTAAAAGGAGTGAATGAATTTCTATTTTGTCTGTATAGATTCCCTGGTTTACTTTATTTTATGAAAGGAAAGGAACTGTTAATTTGAATAGATTATATTCCTTTTTGTAACCATTCTAAATGAATTTGAACTAAAATTGTTTCCTATTGAAGGATAAAGCTTAATATAACTATTCTTTGAATACTTCTAAAATAAAAATCCTGCCGTTTTCTGTATCTATCATTAGGCTTTCTTGCATATTTTGCATAAGAAACAAGTTAGATGGTCGTTATTTCATATATGTGCTGTTTTTTAGATTTTAAGACTGTAAAATAGATGTTAATGCAAAACTAAAACTACGAACTATTTTTTTATAGGATATGTTTTTTTTGAGTGAATAGCAAACAAAACTTCACATAAATATTTTTAATTATGAAAAGAACTATTATTTTATTAGCTTGTGCATTAGGTATATTTACTGCAAATGCTCAATCGGTGGTAGAAAGTACTAAATTTACAGATAACTGGTCTGTAGGAATCAATGCTGGTGCGATTACACCTCTCACTCACAGTGCTTTTTTCAAGAGTATGCGCCCTGCTTTTGGAGTAGGGTTCTCTAAACAGTTAACACCTAATTTCGGTTTGGGATTTCAAGGTATGGGGTATGTTAATACTACCCGGAGTAAGACAGCTTTTGATGTTTCTGATGTAAGTTTATTGGGAAAGGTCAATCTGATGAATTTGTTTGGAAGCTATTTGGGTACTCCGCGTGTCTTTGAAATAGAAGCTGTGGCCGGAATGGGTTGGTTACATTATTATGCAAGCGGCGATGGAGACCAGAATTCCTGGTCCACCCGTTTTGGAATGAATTTTAATTTTAACCTTGGAGAAAGTAAGGCCTGGACCCTTGGACTTCAACCAGCTATCGTGTACGATATGCAAGGTGATTTTAATAGAGCAAAAAGCCGTTTTAATGTCAATAGTGCGGCTTTTGAAATAACAGCCGGGCTGACTTATCATTTCAAAACAAGTAACGGAAACCATTACTTTACCAAAGTGAAAGTTTATAATCAGGCAGAAATTGATGATCTGAATTCTTCTATCAATGCCCTACGCGGTGAAGTGAATAATAAAAACAGTGAACTGAATAATGCTGTCCAAAGAATCAGTGAATTGCAGCGTGATCTGGAAGATTGCCGCACAAAGACTGTTCCCGCTGCTGTGGTAAAGACAAGCAGGGTTCCGGAATCTATCATTACCTTTAGACAAGGCCGCTCGGTGGTAGATGCTTCGCAACTTCCGAATGTGGAACGTGTAGCTTCTTATATGAAGAAACATCCTGATACAAGAGTCGTTATCAAAGGATATGCTTCTCCAGAAGGTAGTATAGAAGTAAATGATAGAATAGCAAAAGCGCGTGCCGAGGCTGTGAAGAATATTTTAGTCAAGAAATATAAGATTAATATAGACCGCATAACGGCCGAAGGCCAAGGAGTAGGCGATATGTTCACTGAACCGGATTGGAATCGTGTAAGTATCTGTACTATCGAAGATTAATGACTTAGAAGTTCTCTTTTCAATTAAATAGATTATTAACTTAATACCTGAATTATGAAAAAGTTATTATTATCAGTAATGGTTGCACTTGCAGCTTTAGGAATGAATGCCCAGACAAAAAAGGGAGAAGGTTCGTTGATGGGAAGTCTTGGATATCAAACCAATTATGAAAGGTTCGGTTTGCAGGCACAGGGACGTTATGTGATAGCTGACAATCTTCGGATTGCGCCTGATCTCACATTTTTCTTTCCGAAAGATAAAGTGACGGGATTGGATGTAAATGTAAACTTTCATTATGTTTTCAATTTCAGTAAAGACGGGCAAGGATTCTCTGTCTATCCGCTTGCGGGAATAGGCATGCAGAATAATTTCTATGGAAAACAGAAAGTGGAAGTTGACGGTGTGACTACCGAATTAGATAGAAGCAATACTACAAAGTTTGCTTTCAATCTCGGAGGCGGTATTACGTTACCTTTATCAGAACGTAGTTATTTAAATGCAGAGGCGAAATTCATGTTTGCCAACGATGATAATGTCGTCATCATGTTGGGTTATGGTTATAAATTTTGATTCTTGATGTGTGCCGGACAGCTTTTTGGTGCTGTCCGGCCTATTAAAATATAGATGTACATCTCAACCAACCTGAATTATTAACTTTAAAATGAATCAATTATGTTTTATCATGTAAAAGATTTGCAATTCAATGCCCGCGTATCCAAACCGGATCCGCGTTTTGCCCGTATATTGCTCGAAGCATTCGGCGGTGCTAACGGTGAATTAACCTCAGCCATGCAGTATTTTGTACAGGCTTTTAGTTGTCATAATCCGTTTCCTGATAAGTATGATATGCTTATGGATATCGCTACGGAAGAATTGACGCATCTCGAAATAGTAGGAGCTACCATACAAATGCTTCTCGGTCCGGTAAACGGTAAAATGAAGGATGCTGTTGAAACGATGGAGATTAGCAAATTAATGGAAGGTAAATCTGCAAAAGAGGAATATATCCATCAGGCATTTACCAATCCCCAATGTGTAGTTGTTGCTCCCGGCAGTCCTATGCTGACAGATAGTAACGGGAATCCTTGGTGTGCTACATATGTATCTGCCAATGCGGAATTGACGGTGGACCTTCAGTCTAATATGGCTAATGAGTGTCGTGCCAAAATAGGATATGAAAATCTGCTTTCGTTTACAGAGGATCCATTTGTCAAAGAAACCCTTACATTCCTTATGACTCGTGAGATTACTCATTTTCAACAGTTTGAAGCTGCACTCTCAACTATCCAGCCCAACTTCCCTCCCGGTACTTTACAAACTTCACCTAAATATAGTAATCTTTATTTTAACTTGTCAAAGGGTGGAGATTCCCGTGGTCCTTGGAACGAAGGTGAGAGCACGAGACTGAAAGAAGAATGGCAATATATTGATGATCCATTGCAAGAAGTAAGAAATACGAATGGATTGGTGGACAGAAAGCCGGAAGGTACCGAGCGTACCGAAAAGCAAGTACGTGCAATGGACCAAAAGCTAGCGAAAGAACGTAGCAGCCAGGTTCTGTCGGCAACTCCTGATAAGGATTTGACATGGTGTGACTACCAGAAATCTACATCTTTTGGTAAAAAGTCGGATAAGAAATAAGATTACCATTTCTTAAATGAATCTTTTATATTATTCCCGGTCGAAGAATTCGAAGATATCTTTTACCGGGAATTTAAGTTCTTACCTAAATATAACAATTTAATCGGGAATATATAAGATAATTATTATTTATAGCATGGGTGATGGCATGTGCTATTACCTTGGTAATGACATCTTGCGGGGATAAAAATACTCAAGACAAGGTTAACATCCGTATCGAGAATGTGAAAAAAGATACAGAGAGAACTCTTTTTATTTAGGTTTCCAGTTTGTATAGCTCCAACTTGAATTGGTTTAAATACCAGCAATTCCCATCACATGTTTTTTTGGAAAGGGCTCCGAAGATTGTCCGACTCATACATCTGTTGCCAAACAGATTACTACAACGTAATCTGTATGCTTCAATAGCGAGTGACCTTTCTACCATACGCCCTTTAGTATATGCATCCGAACACATTCTGTGTATATCATCATAGTCAGGATGATTAAGAAGAAATAGATTGTCATTATTTTCCATATTTATATATTTTAAAAGTCTTATATTTAGTAAAACATCTTGCTTGTAATAGAAGTTTGTCAGAAGAATATAATCATTCTTAAAATCGTAATAATTTAGTTGGATCATATTCTGAAAGTTATGAAAGTGTGATATAAAACGAAATATGTGTTAAACGCAAGTGCTAAAATAGAACTAAATGATACTGAATGTTGTTTATTTTTAAATGAATGACATTATTAATAGTTGAATGAAAAACAGGATCTAAATTAGCGAGATGTTTGGATAGCTTGTTCTTTGGTTTATAAACTAAATAGAAAATGCAGTTTTGGTTTGAGAAAAATATGAACCTTTTTTGAAATGTAAATATAAACCTAAATTTTAAACATTATGAGTGTAATTTGGTACATTATTATTGGAATCGTTTCCGGTTTTATAGCCGGGAAGATTATGAGAGGAGGAGGTTTCGGTCTCCTGATTAACCTTCTTGTAGGTATCATTGGTGGTCTCTTGGGAGGCTGGGTATTCGGACTGCTGGGTATTGCTACTGGTGGCATTTTGGGTAGTCTTATTACTTCGGTTGTAGGTGCAGTATTGCTTTTATGGATTGTATCTTTATTCAGAAGGCATCCGAACGAAGGGTGAAGAACTTTGATTTATTAATAATTTAAACTAAAACTTGATTATGGAAAGAGGAAAATCTAATTTAATTATTGGGCTGGGAGTAGGCTCGGTAGTTGGAGCGCTTGTTTATCATTTTTGGTGTTTTCCTAAGGGCAAGAAGATGAAAGAAAAAGTAAATCATGCCTTTCAGAAAGTAACTGGTGAAGGCATAAACATGATTGATACGGTGAATGATAAAGTATTGGATGCTGGGGTTGAAGTGGCCGATAAGGTAGCGGACGGAACCTTTCATATAGCAGAAAAAGCAGATGATGTAAGAAACAAAGTTCATACTTTCTCGGATAAAGCAAAAAAATAGCTAGGTGTTTGTTGTTCAAAAGTGGGAGGACGGTGTAAATGATAGCTGTTCTCCCCTTTTTGTCATAAACAATCAGAGAGAGTGGAAACGACATTATTTTATATGTTTAACCGTTAACACAATTAATTATGAAAACCGGTAGTTTTAATTTATGGATCAGGCTGACACTAGGTTCAGCAATAGGAGCGCTTATTTATCATCTCTCGCCAGAATCTAAAACAAAGAAATTACGGAAAATGGTGCGTGCTAAACAGCATAGAAGAGAAAATGATATAAAAAGTGAAATCTATACACTTTCTGCCGATGCCCGGAGGTAAGTAGCTGATTAATCGTTTGTCACTAAGTCCGGCTGTATTCGGTTGCCGGAACTTAGTGACACTACCCACCCTATGTAAGCGATTTCTTTTCTTCGTGTATCTCTATTATTTTAGTTGCCACCGCATATTCATCAGGGAAAATCTTTCCTCCCAGCTCATTTGCCCAAGCCTTGGTAAATTCTGCACCTGTATATATGATAATGGCAGAGTAGTAAATCCATATGATGAAAATAGCCATGAATGCCGCAGCTCCGTAAACTGTTTCAATGTTTGCAATAGCTATATAGAACGATATTCCCCACTGACCTGCCAATAATAGTACAGTAGTTACGAGTGCTCCGATAAATACGTCTTTACTTTTAATCTTTGCATCGGGTAGTATTTTAAAGATTAGTGTGAATATGATAGTTGTTACTACTATGTTAACAAATATGCCTATAACTTTTACTAATGATTCGGCTACATCCGGATTGTTGGCAATATATCTGTTACTCAAATCTGTGATAAGGTTAGTAATGGTAAATGTGATCAATAAAATGAAAGCAAATACGAGGATAACAGAAAAAGAGAGTAATCGGTTTTTAATATATTTAAGCCAACTTTTCCGGGGGACTGCCTTTATGCCCCAAATAGTATTCAGTGAACTCTGAATTTCTGCAAAGACAGTAGTTGCACTAAATATAGTAACTCCAACGCTAATAATTGTTGCAAAAGAAGATACGTCTGCTTCTGTCGCGTTCTCGATGATGGATCGGAGCGCCTCGACAACTTTTGGACCTACGACCGGTTTTATCTGGGTATATAATTGATCAGTTAGATCAATCTGAAGAAAGACTCCAATAGTAATTAATAGAGAAAATAATGGAATGATAGAAAATAAGGTAGCGTATGCCAAAGATGCACTCAGTCTCATTACATTGTCATCAACAAATCCTTGAACCGTATCTTTTATTATTTTAAAGGCTAAGGATAGTTTTTGTTTACTTGTAGATAAGGTATTCATTTTTCTTGTTTTTATTGTCTTAACGAATGGATTTAATTATTTGTTCGAATGGAGATGCTGTTGTTGATCATAGGTTCTATGAGACTTTTAAATATCAAATAGTTGTTAATTCAGATAGATGGTCGTGAACTAATATTTGATATAGTATGTTGTTTAAAGTGAATAACAAAATAAATTATAAACTAAAAAATTAGGCATGAGCAGATAAAACATTTCTAATGATTTAGCAAATGGAACATTACAATTTAAAACGTATGATTATGAAGAAATCTATTATTTTATTAGCTATGGTATTGGGTGCATTTACAGCAAATGCTCAATCCGTTGTAGAAGGTACAAAACTTACAGATAATTGGTCTGTAGAGGTAAATGCCGGTGCAATCACTCCTCTTACTCACAGTGCTTTCTTTAAGAATGCACGCCCCGGATTTGGAATTGGGGTTTCAAAACAATTGACTCCTATTTTTGGTTTAGGATTGCAGGGAATGGGATATATTAATACTACTTCAAGTAAAACGGCTTTTGATGCTTCAGACATTAGTCTGTTGGGTAAAGTAAACTTGATGAACTTATTTGCAGGTTATAATGGCACTCCTCGTTTGTTTGAGGTAGAAGCTGTAGCTGGAGCAGGCTGGCTACATTATTATGTGAATGGTGATGGCGACCAAAACTCATGGTCAACTCGTTTCGGATTGAATCTGAACTTTAATCTAGGCGAAAGCAAGGCCTGGACGTTGGGACTGAAACCTGCCATCGTATATGATATGCAAGGGGATTTCAACCAGGCAAAAAGCCGTTTCAATGCTAATAATGCAGCATTTGAACTGACTGCCGGACTGACTTACCACTTCAAGAGCAGTACAGGAAACCGTTACTTCACTAAAGTAAGAGTTTACAACCAGGGAGAAATCGACGATCTGAATGCTTCTATCAATGCCCTCCGCGGACAGGTGAACAATAAGGACGGTGAACTCAACAGTGCTAATCAGAGAATCAGCGGGTTGCAGCAAGAACTGGAAGAATGTCGTACCAAGGTCGTTCCGGTGGAGACTGTAGTGAAAACTGCCCGTGTTCCTGAATCTATCATTACTTTCAGACAGGGTAAATCATCGGTTGACGCTTCACAGTTGCCGAATGTGGAACGCGTAGCTTCTTATCTGAAGAAATATGCTGATGCAAAAGTAGTGATCAAGGGGTATGCTTCTCCGGAAGGCAGCGTCGAAGTCAATGCAAGAATTGCTGCTGCGCGTGCGGAAGCCGTAAAGACTATCTTGGTCAATAAATACAAAATCAATGCTTCTCGTATCACTGCCGAAGGTCAGGGCGTAGGTGACATGTTTACCGAACCGGATTGGAACCGTGTAAGTATATGTACGATTGAAGACTAAAAACAAGAGATGTAAATAGAATGGTGAGGGCTGCTCCGTGAAAGGGCAGCCCTTGCTGTATATATTCATTTATGACCTTCAGTTTGTGAATAAGTAATAGTAATATCTGTCGGACGGGCAAGAGATGATAGCAGAAAATCGGGCAAAGTCATTGTTTGTCTATCTAAAGTGACTACTTTTGGCAAACCGTACTATTAAGGTATGGCTGAAGATGATGAAAGAGCAGAATATACCCCAGGACAGTTTGATAGCCGGCTATCTTCCGGCAGATTATTGCGATTCTTTTTCAAGGAATGTGGTCAGTGAAAAAGCAATCACTTCCGACGAGTTCTTTGATATGGCTTTTAACCACTCTCCGGCGTGGGTGAATGGGCTGATGAAGTTAAGGAATACGATAGTCAAACCGTTAGGTCTGGAAGTTGGTATGCGCTTTGCCGATACGATATGTGAGCAGAATGCACAGGAGATTGTTTTCGGTATGCCCGATAAACACCTGACGTTTTATGCTGCCTTATGGTGTGGAGAGAAGGAGTCCGGTGGGCAGACGTTTACAATCACGACCGTTGTAAAGTTCAATAACCGACTGGGCCGGTTGTACTTCTTCTTTATTCGTCCTTTTCATAAAGTCATCATCCGTTCTATGCTGAAAAGGGTAGCAAAACGATTGAAATAAAACAGCTTATGGATATAAATGATATCATAGACTCTATTTACAAGTTGCCGGATGCTTCAAAGGAGGCTTTACTGAGCGATGCTCCCGAAGTAGCCTATCCTAAAGGCTTCCATCTGTTCCGGGCAAACCATAAAAGCTCTAAGTTCTATCTGATGAAGAAAGGGATGCTGCATGCCTATACTCATCAGTCGGATAAGAAGGTTACCTTCTGGTTCGGGAAAGAAGGGGATGCAATCTTCCCTTTGCAAACTCTTTATGATAATCGGGCAGGATATGAGAATATTGAACTTTTGGAAGATAGTGTCCTGTATGAACTCAGTGTCGATAAACTGCACAATCTCTATCTGGAAGATATACATATAGCCAACTGGGGACGGAAGTTTGCCGAGAGAGAATACATCAAATCGGAAAAGCTGTTTATATCAAGGCAATTCAAAACTTCATTGGAGAGGTATCAGGAACTGATATCCGAATATTCCGATATACTTCAACGTGTGCCATTGGGTATTATAGCTTCCTATTTAGGCATCTCACAGGTCAATCTAAGCAGAATTCGTGCGAAGATAAGATGATTTTTTAAACTTTGTAAAATCCCTTTTTTACAAATGTAAAATGAAGGGTGCCGGAAATTCATGACCTTTGCAATCAAAAAAGGAAGTGTTATGAATTGGATTCTTTTGATTTTGGCAGGATGCCTTGAATTGGTCTTTACTTTCTGTCTGGGAAAAATAAACAGAGTAGTAGGAGCAGAGAAATATATGTGGTCATTAGGGCTGCTGATATCCCTGTGTGTCAGTATGCTCCTTCTGATAAGGGTTACCAAAGCATTGCCCGTTGGTACGGCTTATGCTATATGGACCGGTATCGGTGCCGCTGGTACGGTGCTGATCGGTATCTTTTTCTTTAAAGAGCCGGCAAGTTGGGGCAGAATTTTCTTCATCTTCACATTGATTTGCTCCATTGTCGGTCTGAAATTGGTATCACATTGATACCTTATGGTATCATAAAAAAATAATTATCGATTATAATTTGGTAGTTATGAAAACAAAGCCCATATTTGCACCCCAAAAATAGGGACAGGCATAGAAAATCCTCATCGGAGGGTGCTATAATAGATAATTATAGTGCTGGATAAGATGAATGGTGTGAATCATTCAGCTTGTCCGGCACTTTTTTATTTTGTAACAAGTAAGATAAGAGGAGTAAGTATTGAAAAACTATGAAAGAGTTAAATTTGACACAAGGGAGTGTTCCGAAAGTATTACTGCAATTTGCGGTTCCTTTTCTGATTGCCAATGTGCTTCAGGCACTTTATGGCGGGGCCGACCTTTTTGTGGTAGGACAATACGATGATTCTGCAAGTGTGGCGGCTGTGGCCATCGGCAGTCAGGTGATGCAGACAATCACTGGGATTATTCTTGGCATTACGACAGGAACAACCGTTCTGATTGCCATAGCTACCGGAGCAAAGGATGACAAGAAAGTAGCTTTCACCATCGGTTCGTCCGTATGGTTGTTTTCAATAATCGGAGTGCCGCTTACTTTGGTCATGGTGTTTTTTCATGGTCGGATAGCAGAGTTGATGCATACGCCGATAGAGGCGATGGCGGATACGAAAAGTTACATCCTTGTATGTTCGGCCGGGATATTGTTTATAGTAGGATATAACGTCGTATGCGGTATTTTGCGCGGGTTGGGAGACTCCAAGACGCCGCTTTATTTTGTAGCGCTGGCGTGTGTGATTAATATTGTACTCGATTTTATATTGGTAGGATATTTCCATTTGGGAGCCACAGGAGCGGCAGTTGCCACCATAACGGCACAGGGAGTCAGCTTCGTGATCTCTCTTTGGTTCTTATATCGGCACGGATTTCATTTTGAGTTTACCCGGAAAGATATCCGGCTGAACCGGAACCTGGCCAAGAAAGTCATGACATTGGGAGCGCCTATTGCGTTGCAGGATGCGCTGATCAATATCTCGTTTCTGATCATCACCGTTATAGTCAATCAGATGGGAGTGATCGCATCGGCTTCTTTGGGTGTCGTAGAGAAGATTATAGTGTTTGCCATGCTGCCTCCGATGGCAATCTCATCGGCAGTAGCGACGATGACGGCACAGAACTACGGAGCCGGACTTATACAGCGGATGAACCGCTGTCTGGCTTCGGGGATAGGAATTGCACTTGTTTTCGGTGTATCGGTTTGTGTGTATTTACAATTCCTGCCGGAAACGCTTACCGCATTCTTTACCAAGGATGCGGCGGTGGTATCAATGGCGGCGGAGTATCTGCGGGGATATAGTATCGACTGTATCGTTGTAAGTTTTGTGTTCTGCATAAACTCTTACTTCAGCGGACAGGGAAATTCATTGTTCCCGATGATTCACAGTCTGATAGCGACTTTCCTGTTCAGGATTCCGTTGTCGTACTGGTTTAGTCAGATAGACAGTTCTTCCCTGTTTATCATGGGCTTTGCACCGCCTGTTTCAACAGTGGTTTCATTGTTGATCTGTATCTGGTATCTAAGATATACCCGGAAGAAAGTTTATCTGAAAGGCACCATGATGCCTGCTATGTCGAATTAGGTGTTTTTAAGTGGATATATTAACTAAAATCAATTTGTATGGAAGCTTATTTGAAGAAACTCTGTTTTGAGTATCAGGTTGAAGAAAAGGACGTGAAAGAGCTGTTGGCTCGCATGGAAAGAGTGTATCTGGATAAAGGAGAAACGATTGCTTCTGCTACAATGCCCGAGCAGAGCTTGTACATTATCGTTTCCGGTATCCTGCATACATTTACTACCCGGCAGGGAGAAGAAAAAACCGTCAGATTCCTGTCCGAAGGTGATGCTATATTGTGCTATAATACAAGTAAGCATTCTGTCAAAACACTGACAAGGTGTGTGGCCTATTACATCAGCGAAGATGAGATCGAGGAATTGTGTGCAACGTCCATCACGTTTTCCAATCTGATTCGTCAGATGATGGAATATCAGTTTTACCTTAAAGAGGAAATGAGTGTGAATGCACGTAAACTGACGATCAGGGAAAGATACCTTTCTTTATTATCAGAAATTCCCGATATTCTGTACAGAGTCCCTTTGAAGTACATTACTTATTATTTAGGGGCCGATGTGACAAGTCTGGGATATCTGGCCGGAAGCTGTAAATAAGAAACGTCCCGTTCTCTATATTTGAAGATATTCCTTATTAAATAGTCTATTGTTACCCCGGTGCTTCTCAAACCCGGAAAGTCTTTGGATTATTTGATAAGGAATATTATTTTTGTAATTGAAATGAAAAACTTGATTCCCCGATATACTTTCTACAAGAATAAGTATGGAAGTGAACTTTTGATAGATGTTGTCGAACTGAAATATGTAAAGAAGTTCCTCGCTCAGAGTTCAGTCCACACGTTGACTTACTATGATATCACGTTTGTCACAGAAGGGGAGGGCAGGTTTTCGATAGATAATCAGACTAACGAGGCGACTTCCCGTGATGTGTTTTTCTCTAAACCGGGAGAAATTCGGAATTGGGATACCCGCCACATAGTCAATGGTTATGCTTTGATCTTTGAAGATGAGTTTTTATCTTCCCTTTTTAAGGATTCTCTCTTTGTGCAGCATCTTTCATTCTTCCAGTCGGGAAAGACATCATCCAAATTACAGTTGCCGGATGAACTTTATATGCGTATCCTTCAGATATTGCACAATATTAAAACGGAGATTGATTCGTACAGACAGAATGATGTGTATGTATTAAGGGCATTACTTTATGAAGTCTTGATGTTGTTGGACCGGGAATATAAGAAAGTGAATATGGAAGAAGAAACTACATCCAAAGAGGTTGGTAATATCCATATTGACAAATTTATGAAGTTGGTTGAGAGCCATCTGAAAGAGCAGCATTCTGTTCAATATTACGCGGATAAACTTTGTATTACCCCGAATTATCTGAATGAGATTGTAACCTCTACAAAAGGGATTAGTGCGAAGCAATATATCCGGAATAAAGGAGGCTGTAATCTGAACTCTGTCCAAAAACAATTACTTTTGCATAATGGATAGAA